>LIDZ01006725.1_pt44 | contig 12922 bp, 12 predicted proteins | sample 644651 | NCBI WGS metagenome assembly LIDZ01 (sample SAMN03856242, study PRJNA289617) | food metagenome | isolation source: wine grapes on drying loft during traditional withering process | host: Vitis vinifera cv. Corvina | place: Italy: Gargagnago di S. Ambrogio di Valpolicella | collected 2014-01
TCAGAACGGCGATCCCAGCGGTAAAATCGGTATACTCTCGTCCCTGATGATCCCACAGCGTGGCGTTTTCTGCGCGGACGGCGTAGAAATCACACATCACGCCAACGCCGCGCGGCGTGGCAGCTAAACGACGCTGTTGCACTTCACTGTTCATGGTTGTACCTCATCAGATATCATCGCGTGGAACGGTCCACGTTGTATTGGGCTGACTCGTTTTTACCGTTTTGTGGGTTTTATAATCCAGAGCCAGTTTTTTTTATTGCGAGGTACCAATTTTGCGAACGTTACTTGGCGACCTGCTCGCACACCGCTTAAGTCAGGCCCCTGCAGGCGCGCTGGGCAAGCGTTTGTACGATGTTTTGCAGTCTGCGATCCAGCAAGGGGCCATTGCCACCGGCAGCCGTTTACCGGCTACCCGCGATCTGGCACAAGATCTCTCCGTTTCGCGAAATACGGTGCTTTCGGCCTACGAACAGCTGCAGTCCGAAGGCTATCTGCAAACCAAAACCGGCAGTGGGACCTTCGTCTGCGAGCGGCTGCCGGAGATGGCGCCGGAAACCAACACGTCGCCCGTTCCGCCGGGAAAGCCGTTTAACTACATCCGCCTCTCCAGCCGGGGCACGCGCGTGCTAGCGCGCAGTGGTGCCGGCGCCTTTCAGTGGGGCGCGTTTATGCCTGGCGTGCCTGACGTCAGCCATATGCCGCACGATATCTGGCGCAAAATCCAGTTACGGCTGAGCCGACGGATGCCGGTGGAGGCGTTGAGCTACTCCAGCCACGGCGGCTGCGTGCAGCTACAGCAGGCGCTGGCCGAATACCTGCGGGTCATTCGCTCGCTGAACTGTTCGGCGGATCAGATTCTGGTTACCGCCGGCACGCATCAGTCGCTGGATTTGCTGGCGAAAATGCTGTGCGATCCGGGCGACAGCGCGTGGATTGAAGAGCCGGGTTACTGGGGATTTCGCAATGTGCTGGCGGTGAACGGCGTTGAACTGCTGCCGACGCCGGTGGATGAGCAGGGCATGGTGCTGCCGGATATCGCCGCCTTCAGCCATGTCAGCCGTCCGCCAAGGCTGATTTGCGTCACGCCATCGCACCAGTATCCGCTGGGGTCGGTGATGAGTTTGCAGCGGCGTCAGCAACTGCTGGACCTGGCGAAAAACGCCGGAAGCTGGGTTATTGAGGATGATTATGATGGCGAGTTCCGCTTTGGCGACAGCCCGATCCCTTCGCTGCAGGGATTGTCGTCGGATGCGCCGGTTATCTACCTTGGCACCTTCAGCAAAACGCTCTATCCCGGCCTGCGGCTGAGCTACATGGTGGTGCCAAAACCGCTGGCCGCGCGGATGAAAATGGCGCATTCGGAACTGTATCGCGGTGGGAATGGGCTGGTGCAGCTGACGCTGGCCGAGTTTATCCGCGAGGGCCACTACGCCGCGCATGTCCGCAAGATGCGTCAGCTGTACAGCCGCCGCCGTGCCGCGCTGGTGGAGGCGATTACCTCAACGCTGGGCCCGGCCTTTTTGGCGCAACAAAGCAACGCCGGACTGCACCTGATCCTCTCGCTGCCCGACGGCATCGACGATGTGGCCGTGGCGGCGGAACTTGAACAGCAGGGCGTGCTGACCCGGCCGCTTTCGGCATATTATCTGCAGGGCACCACGCGCCGTGGTTTGATCCTCGGCTATGCCTGCGTCGAAGAGCAGAACATGCTGGCAACCTTTGCGCCGGTGCTGGAATGTTTGCAACGGCGGCTGCAACCCGTCTGATGTGCTGCCTCAGAACAGTGCGGGCGCACTATAATGGTGCATCATTTCTTGCCTGATTCTACGTGGTTATTGCACGTGATAATTTTTAAGTGATAAAAAATTATTTAAAATCAATTATTTGACTGCGTTATGAATCATTTAAAACTCGGTGTCTTGTCAAATTCTGCTTGTGGGAAGGAAATTTGATGTGATAGAGCTAAAAAGGAGCCACCCATTGCGCCTGACGGAATAATCCGCAGAGCACGGGACCCCTTTCCTGCCTCGACGAGAGAATGCCATGAGATCACTGGTCAGTTTTAAGAACATCAAAAAGAGCTACGACGGCGAAAAGCTGGTGGTGCGCAATCTCAATCTTGACGTGCAGGAAGGCGAATTTCTGACGCTACTGGGACCCTCCGGTTCCGGAAAAACCACCAGTCTGATGATGCTGGCCGGGTTTGAGACGCCGACCGATGGTGAGATTTTCCTGCGTGATAAGCCGCTGCACACGCTGCCTCCGCATCAACGGGATATCGGCATGGTTTTCCAGAACTATGCGCTGTTCCCGCATATGACCGTGGCCGAAAACCTGGCCTTTCCGCTGTCGATCCGCAAGTTGAGCAAGGTGGACGTGAAGGATCGGGTCAGCCGGATCCTCGATATGATCAAACTGACCTCGCTGGCCGATCGTTATCCGGCGCAAATGTCGGGTGGACAACAGCAACGCGTGGCCCTGGCCAGAGCGCTGGTGTTTGAACCTAAACTGGTGCTGATGGATGAACCCTTAGGGGCGCTGGACAAGCAGCTACGGGAACATATGCAGATGGAAATCAAGCAGCTGCATGAGATGCTGGGCCTGACGATTGTCTACGTCACCCACGACCAGAGCGAGGCGATGACCATGTCGAATCGCGTGGCGGTGTTTAACGACGGCATGATCCAGCAGATGGACAGCCCAAATCGGCTGTACGAACAGCCGGCGAATGCCTTTGTGGCGCAATTTATCGGTGAGAATAACAGCCTGCTGGCGACTCAGGTCGGCGCAGAAGGGGATTACTATCAGGTGCAGCTGGATGACGGTACGCGTCTTGATGCGCTGAAGGTGCGCCCAAGCTCGCCGGGTAAAAAGATCCAGCTCAGCATTCGCCCCGAGCGCGTCAACGTCAATGCGCCAGAAGCGGGTGAACAGCAGGTTCGTGCGCGTATTCAACAGTTTATCTATCTCGGCGATCACGTCAGGATGCTGACCGAAGTCGGTGGGCAGGGCAACTTTATGGTTAAGCTGACGCCAGCCAAAGTCGACAACAGCTGGAAACCGGGCAGCGAAGTAACGCTCTCCTGGCAGCCAGAGCATCTGCGGGCGCTGGATGTGATGATTCAGTAACGCCTGTCATCACAAAGGCCGCTAATTTTTAGCGGCCTTTGTGATGACAGGCTGTGGCGATTAACGGACGACCACCTGACGAGGCTGTGTTTTGCGGCCAACCATGCCAAGGGCTCCGGCAACGGCGGCTTCAATCAGCAGGACGATTAAGGTCATCCAGCTGGCTTTGGCAGTGGCAGCCGCAGCCTGTTGAGCGGCTTCACGCGCTTTCTGCTCTGCCTGAGCCTTCAGTTCCTGATATTTCTGACGCGCCTGCTCGTAGCTTTTCTGGGTCTGAGCGACGATCTGATCGACTTCCTGATCGCTTTTTCCGGTCCGCGCTTTGATGATATTTTTCAGCGCATCAACATCGGCTGCCTGCAGCGTATCCTGATTGCGTTGCAGCACGCCTTTGAACCAGTTTGCTAAATCATTATCGGCATTTTGTGGATTATTCGCCGTATTCTGCGCCTGATCCTGGGCTGTCTGCGATTCCTTATTCGCATCATTTTTTAGTGCCTGCGGCTGTAACTCTGGCTTGCCAGTTTGTTGCAGCGTTTTTTCCAGTTCGCTCTGTACATTTCCCAGATCGAAGTTATTTTCCTTCAACGTTTCTTTCGCGTTATTGGCGATGGATGGCGCGATGGCAGAAATACCGTTACCGACCATGCTAAAGCCCGAACCAATTACGCTGGCGGTACCGCTCACCGCGCTGCTTAATAGCGTGATAGCTAACCAAACCACAAACAAGGTATTTACCGCCCACATCAGCAGGCCGTGTAACGCGCCTTCACGCTGTGCCAGACGGCCGGTAATAAATGCCCCAACGCCAATGGAGATCAGCATGCTTAAGCCGGTCCAGATTGCGGCACCTGTGCCCAAGCCATCCAGCGGATTTTGCTCTTTTAAGGGATCGATGGTGGTCGCACCAATTGCGGTGCCCAGAATGGTCAGCAATAAATAAATGACCACTGATAAGATCACGCCAGCAAAAATGGCACTCCACGAGATACGTTTAAGCGGGATACCCGTATTAACGTCACTGTAAACCGGATGGATATTATGGTCACTCATAACTGTTCTCTCTTAATCTGATTATAAGCAGGGATAGCAAGTTAATATTATTATTAAGCTTTTTACGCTCCGGATGGCTTTCCTGATTAAGACTAGTCCTGGATTGCAGTTTGTTCCATAAAATAATTACGCCGCTAAATTACAGATAGCTTTCAACGAATTAAACTCGTTAGATTTATTGCCAGATGTGAAAATGGACCCTGCGCGAAAAAATACAGGGGAAATAAAATTCATAAGCACAAGAATGGAAATTCAGGGAATAATTTTTTAAATCTGTGACCTCAGTTTAAAGGGATAAAAAAAAGGCGAATCCAGAGGATCCGCCTTTTATCGTCATTAGCGTCAATTAACGCATCCGATCGTTAGCGCTAGCCTTCAGCCTGTTTGGACTGAATCGCCGTCAGGGCGATGGTATAAACAATATCGTCTACCAGTGCACCGCGAGACAGGTCGTTTACCGGCTTACGCATACCTTGCAGCATTGGTCCGATGGAGATCAGGTCCGCAGAGCGCTGCACGGCTTTGTAGGTGGTGTTACCGGTGTTCAGATCCGGGAAGATAAACACCGTGGCACGGCCCGCTACCGGCGAGTTTGGCGCCTTGGATTTGGCCACGTCAGCCATGATCGCCGCGTCATACTGCAGCGGACCATCGATCACCAAATCCGGGCGTTTTTCCTGAGCGATGCGCGTCGCTTCACGCACTTTCTCTACGTCACTGCCTGCACCGGAAGTGCCGGTTGAGTAGGAGATCATCGCCACACGCGGTTCGATACCGAAGGCGAGGGCGGAATCCGCAGACTGAATCGCGATTTCAGCCAACTGCTCCGGGTTAGGATCCGGGTTGATGGCGCAGTCGCCATATACCAGAACCTGCTCAGGCAGCAGCATAAAGAACACCGACGAAACCAGCGAGCTGTTAGGCGCGGTTTTGATCAGCTGCAACGGCGGACGAATGGTGTTGGCGGTGGTGTGAATGGCACCGGAAACCAGACCGTCAACTTCGCCACGCTCCAGCATCAGCGTACCGAGCATCACGTTATCTTCCAGCTGCTCTTTGGCCACCACTTCGGTCATGCCTTTGCTCTTACGTAGCTCTACCAGACGCGCGACATAGTTCTCGCGCGCGACTTCCGGATCGACAATCTCGATGCCTTTGCCCAGTTCAACGCCCTGAACAGCCGCAACGCGGTGGATCTCTTCCGGGTTACCCAGCAGGACGCAGGACGCGATGCCACGTTCGGCGCAGATGGCTGCCGCTTTGATGGTGCGAGGCTCTTCGCCTTCTGGCAGTACGATGCGCTTGCCGGCTTTACGCGCCAGCTCGGTCAGCTGGTAACGGAAGGCCGGTGGCGACAGACGACGGCTGCGCTCGGAAGCGGCCGTCAGCGATTCAACCCAGTCGGAGTCGATATGGCTGGCGACATATTCCTGAACGCGCTCAATACGCTGGGTATCGTCGCTTGGCACTTCCAGATTGAAGCTTTGCAGGCTCAGTGAGGTCTGCCAGGTATTGGTCTTCACCATAAATACCGGCAGGCCGGTAGCGAAAGCGCGCTCGCACAGCTTGCGGATTGGCTCATCAATCTGGTAACCACCGGTCAGCAGGATGGCACCGATTTCCACGCCGTTCATCGCCGCCAGACAGGCAGAGACGATCACATCCGGACGGTCCGCTGAGGTCACCAGCAGTGAACCCGGACGGAAGTGCTCCAGCATATGCGGGATGCTGCGCGCACAGAAGGTCACGGACTTCACGCGGCGCGTCAGAATATCGCCTTCATTGATCACTTCTGCGTTCAGGTGGCGGCACATATCGATGGCGCGAGTGGCAATCAGTTCGAAGCTCCACGGCACGCAGCCCAATACCGGCAGCGGGCTGTTGGCAAACAGCTGCTTGGGATCGATATTGGCGACGCTGGCTTTGGTGGAGTCATCAAAGATTTCTGACAGGTCCGGACGGGTACGGCCTTGTTCATCCACTGGCGCGTTCAGTTTGTTGATGATCACGCCGGTAATGCTTTTGTTTTTGCTGCCGCCAAAGCTGCTCTGGGTCAGTTCGATGCGTTCTTTTAACTGAGCCGGAGAATCATTGCCCAGTGACATGACGAAGACAATTTCGGCATTCAGGGTTTTGGCAATTTCATAGTTGAGTGCAGAGGCGAACTGGTGCTTACGGGTCGGCACCAGGCCTTCAACCAGCACCACTTCGGCATCTTTGGTGTTTTCGTGGTAGCGCGCGATGATCTCTTCCATCAGCACGTCCTGCTGGTTCGAACCCAACAACGATTCCACACGGCTCATCTGCAGCGGTTCGGCTGCGGGAATAGAGGAGCTTTTACGGATGATGGTGGTGGTCTGGTCCGGCGAGTCGCCGCCGGTGCGAGGCTGGGCGATAGGTTTGAACACGCTCAGGCGCACGCCTTTACGTTCCATGGCACGGATCACACCGAGACTGATACTGGTCAAACCGACGCTGGTGCCGGTAGGGATGAGCATAATAGTACGAGACACAATGAACCTCTCGAATTGGCTCAGGATCCCTGAAGCGCGGGCTTGCGCGATCCTGAGTGGCTGGTGTCAAAAACAACTCCGTCAGCCTGAGCTGACGGAGGGAAGGGCTTATGCAGTCAGACGGCTGGCGTCCTGGGCAATCACCAACTCTTCGTTGGTTGGGATGACCAGAGCCGGGCGTGTGCCTTCTTTATTGATGTAGCCTGATTTGCCGAAGCGGGCAGCCAGGTTGCGTTCATGATCCACTTCGAAGCCAAGCAGGGCCAGACGACCCAGCGACAGTTCACGAACCATCGCGGCGTTTTCACCGATGCCGCCGGTAAAGATGACCGCATCCAGGCGACCGTCCATCAGCGCGGTGTAGGAACCGATGTATTTAGCGAGGCGGTGGCAATAGACGTCCATGGCGCGCTTGGCATCTTCTTTGGTGGTGTAGTTGTCTTCAACGTAACGGCAGTCGCTGGTCACTTCGGTCAGGCCTAACAGGCCAGACTCTTTGGTCAGCAGACGGTTGATCGCATCAACGCTCATGCCCAAGGTATCGTGCAGGAAGAACACCACCGCAGGATCGATATCGCCTGAACGGGTTCCCATCACCAGACCTTCCAGCGGGGTCAGGCCCATAGAGGTATCGACACAGACGCCATTGTGGATAGCCGCAACCGAACCGCCGTTGCCCAGATGGCAAGTGATGATGTTCAGCTCTTCAACCGGCTTGTTGAGCACTTTGGCGGCTTCGTGAGTGACATAGAAGTGGCTGGTGCCGTGCGCGCCATAACGGCGAACGCCATGCTCGCGGTACAGTTTGTACGGCAGGGCGTAAAGGTAGGATTCTTCCGGCATTGTCTGATGGAAAGCGGTGTCGAAAACCGCCACATTCTTATCTGACAGGTGCGGGAAGTTCTTCATTGCTTCATCGATGCCGATCAGGTGCGCTGGGTTATGCAGCGGTGCGAAGGACGATGCATCTTTAATGCCTTGAATCACATCCTGATCGATGATCACCGACTGGGTCAGTTTTTCGCCACCGTGAACGATGCGGTGACCTATCGAAGTGATAAGTGCAGACAGCTCTGGTTTTTGTGCCAGAATAGTTTTAACGATGAAGTTAAGTGCCTCGCTGTGTGCCGCGCCAGCGCCTAGGGCTTCTTCGTGTTTAGCGCCTTCCATCTTCCACTTAATGCGTGCTTCTGGCAGGTGGAAACATTCGGCTAAACCGGAGAGATATTCTTCACCATTTGCAGGATCGATGATGGCAAACTTAAGTGAAGAACTGCCGCAGTTCAGAACCAAAACTAACTTACTCGACATGGAAGGTCCTATTGGTTAAAAGTGGCGAAAAAAAACTCAATCAGACTATCAGCGTAGCGCATGAAAGCTGGTACATTAATGATGAACGTCAAGCTCACGGCAAATTTTGTCCAAAAGCAAAAAAAGTTTATAAACTTTACGCCTTTTTTTGAACGTAGAGTGATTTTTGACTGGCCTTACTGCTAGCTAATAGCAACCTCGTAACAGCCATTCAACAATCGCGCACAGGATAACCAGTGTGCCTGTTAAAGACAAAATATTTTGAAGGATGTAAGGTAAAGTTGTTGAGTTGTCTATTTTGTTTAAATTTTATCTCCGAAGTTGAGGTCAACCATGGCTAATGAATCCGGCACCGTCGGTTGGTTTAAACTGTTCCAGTGTGGGCAGCATTATATGAAGACATGGCCTGCCGATAAGCGCCTGGCGGCCATCTTTCCGGAGAACCGTGTCTCACGCGCGACACGCTTTTCTATCCGCTTTATGCCGCCGCTGGCCGTTTTCGCCATGAGCTGGCAGATTGCGCTGGGCGGTCAGTTGGGCCCCGCCGTGGCGACCGCGCTGTTTGCCTGCAGCCTGCCAATGCAAGGGCTATGGTGGTTGGGTAAGCGTTCCGTGACGCCATTACCGCCAACGCTGCTCAACTGGTTCCATGAAGTTCGCGAGAAACTGCAAGCCGCCGGCCAGGCCATCGCGCCTGTTGAAGGCAAACCGACGTATCAGTCGTTAGCCGATGTGTTGAAGCGTGCCTTTAAGCAGCTTGATAAAACGTTCCTCGACGATCTTTAAATATCTGACCGGGTTTTCTGCGCATTTATTTGTCGAAACCCGGTCTGGATCAAAGAAGCGTCTGCTTGCCGTACCGCCCTCAAGCCTGTTGTGCGATCCTGAGTCATCCCCTTCAAATTTCGTTATGCCCAGTGCGGCACAGGAGTTAATGATGGAAATGACCAATGCCCAGCGTTTGATCCTCTCTAACCAGTACAAAATGATGACCATGCTTGATCCCGATAACGCCGAGCGCTATCGCCGTCAGCAGACCATCATTGAGCGCGGTTATGGCTTACAGATGCGAGAGTTAGACCGCGAGTTTGGCGAGCTGACCGAAGCGGTTTGCCGCACGATTATCGATATTATGGAGCTGCATCACGCGCTGCATGTGTCCTGGACAAATCTGAAAGATCCAACCGTCATTGAACAACGCCGCCTGACTTTCCTCGGTTTTGATGCCGCCACAGAAGCGCGATATCTCGGCTACGTGCGGTTTATGGTGAATGTGGAAGGGCGCTACACCCATTTTGATTCCGGTACGCATGGCTTTAATGCCCAAACGCCGATGTGGGAAAAGTATCAACGCATGCTGACTGTGTGGCACACTTGTCCGCGGCAGTACCATCTGAGTGCGAATGAGATCGCGCAAATCATAAACGCCTGAGAAGGAAAAGCGTCGTGAAGTGTAAAGGTTTTCTGTTTGATTTGGACGGCACGCTGGTCGATTCATTACCGGTTGTCGAACGCGCCTGGTCTAATTGGGCATCACGGCACGGTATCGCAGCCGAAGAAGTGTTGAACTTCATTCATGGCAAGCAGGCTATCACCTCATTACGCCACTTTATGGCAGGTTCTTCGGAAGAGGCGATTCAGCAGGAGTTCATCGCGCTGGAGAAGCTTGAGGCGGAAGATACCGACGGCATCGTCGCCTTGCCTGGCGCGGTTGAGCTGCTGGCCAGATTGAATGAGCTGGATATTCCGTGGGCAATCGTCACCTCGGGTTCTGTCCCTGTGGCATCTGCCCGGCGTAAAGCCGCGGGTCTGCCGGAGCCGGAAGTCTTTGTCACTGCCGAACGCGTGCAGAATGGCAAGCCTGAGCCCGATGCCTATCTGCTCGGCGCGCAGTTGCTGGAGCTTGAGCCGGAAGAGTGCGTGGTGGTTGAAGATGCCGCTGCGGGCATTCTTTCAGGGCTGGCAGCAGGTTGCCATGTGGTGGCCGTCAACGCACCGGCCGGATCGCCAAGGCTGGAAGATGTCGATATGTTGCTCAATTCGCTGGAAGAATTGGTGATCCACAAAAATGCTGACGGCAGCATTGATGTGCACAGAAAGCACTAAGACATGATGTAACCCCGCTATAGCGGGGTTTTTTTTATGCGATGATCTGTACCGCCATTCCCCTGTACAGAGATCCCCGTGAACAATGAGTTGATTTGGGTCCTCAGCCTGCTGGCGATCACCATTCTGTTATTTGTCTCCGGCAAATTACGCATGGATGTGATTGCGCTATTAGTGATCGTTGCTTTTGTCCTCAGCGGAACCCTTACCCTGCAGGAAGCCACGCTCGGTTTCAGCGATCCTAACGTGATTCTTATTGCCGCCCTGTTTGTGATTGGAGAAGGCCTGGTGCGCACCGGCGTCGCGCTGAATATGGGGGAATGGCTGGTCAGAGTCGCCGGCAGTAGCGAAACGAAGATGCTGGTCTTTCTGATGGTGACGGTGGCCGGGTTGGGTGCCTTTATGAGCTCGACGGGGGTAGTCGCCATCTTTATTCCGGTGGTGCTCAGCGTGTCGGCAAGAATGGGCAGTTCACCGGCCAGGCTGATGATGCCGTTGAGCTTTGCCGGTCTGATCAGCGGCATGATGACGCTGGTCGCCACGCCACCCAACCTGGTGGTTAACAGCGAATTGCTGCGCGAGGGGCTGACGGGATTTCGCTTCTTCGACGTTACGCCGGTCGGTGTTGTGGCGCTGATCCTCGGTATCGGCTATATGCTGGTGGCGCGCAAATGGCTGGCGGACCCGCAGCAAATAGGCGCTGGACGGCCACTCAGTTTCAGAAAGACAGCGGCCGAAGAGCACGAAGTTGCACCGGCTAAAAGTCAGGCTCCACATGCGATTTTCTGTATGGCGCTGATGGTGGCGATGATGCTGACGAATGCCATTCCGAATCCGATCGCCGCGTTAATTGCCTGCCTGCTGATGGGCAAGTTCCGCTGTATTGATATGGAGAGCGCCTATCGGGCCATTCAGTGGCCGGGACTGATCCTGATTATCGGCATGATGCCTTTTGCATTAGCGTTGCAGAAAACCGGCGGGGTGACATTGATTGTCGATGGGTTGATGGACCTGGCGGGGGGGAAAAGTCCGCATGTGATGCTGCTGTGCCTGTTTATCCTGTGCGCCACTGTCGGACTGTTTATTTCAAACACCGCTACGGCAGTGCTGATGGCGCCGATCGGTATTGCCGCCGCGAAGCAGATGGGCCTGTCTCCCTGGCCGTTTGCCCTGATTATTGCGATAGCCGCTTCTGCCGCCTTTATGACGCCAGTTTCTTCACCGGTCAACATGCTGGTGATGGGGCCTGGCGGCTATCGCTTCAGCGATTTTGTGAAAATTGGCGTGCCCTTCACCCTGATTATCATGGTGGTCAGCGTGTTGCTGGTGCCGGTACTGTTTCCCTTCTGACGCTACAGCGAGTCCTGGCTAATTTCATCCAGCGACAGGCTAAAGCTCGGGACAAATACCTCAACAAAGTAGTCCATTTCCGGGCTGTGACGCTCGCTGAGGGTTTTCTCCAGCCGGGCTTTTGCCAGTTGAAATTCATGGTTACCGGCAGCGAGCTCTTCCAGACATTTCAGGTAGGCGCAAAGGGCATCAGCCTGTTTCACAATCGCTTTCTCTTCTTCACTGTGCTGATGCTCATCCAGCAACGGCCGGTAAGCATTGCGCAGCTCTTCAGGCAGCATTTCAATCAGCTTTTGCTGGGCAATCTTTTCGATTTTTTTGTATTCATGGGCAATTTGCGCGTTGTAATACTTTACCGGCGTCGGTAAATCGCCGGTCAGCACTTCGCTGGCGTCATGGTAGATCGCCATCATCGCGATGCGTTCAGCATTGAGGTTGCCATTGAATTTTTGATTTTTGATCACCGCCAGCGCATGGGCAACCATCGCCACCTGCAGGCTGTGTTCGGAAACATTTTCAGTGCGCACGTTGCGCATCAGAGGCCAGCGATTGATCAGCTTAAGACGGGAAAGATGGGCGAAAAAATGGCTCTGGTTCATGTGTGGCAATATCCTGTCGCGTGACTGCGGGGGACGGACGGCTCCATCCCCCAGGCAGCCAGTATAACGCCATACTGATGATGGCGTCAGTGGCGGTTTTGCTACCGGTTACTGACGATAACCTTCGAGGAAGCGACCAAACTTGCTGATGGCCATTTCCAGATCGTTTACGTGAGGCAGAGTGACGATTCGGACATGGTCCGGATACGGCCAGTTAAAGGCGGACCCCTGAACCAGCAACACTTTTTCCTGCAGCAGGAAATCCAGCACCATTTTCTGATCGTCGTGGAGGTTGAACTTCTTCGCGTCAATTTTAGGGAACATATACAGCGCGCCGTCAGGCTTAACGCAGCTGACGCCAGGAATGTCATTGATCAATTCCCAGGCGCGATTGCGCTGCTCATAGAGACGACCGCCGGGGGCGATAAACTCGCTGATACTCTGGTAGCCGCCCAGTGCCGTCTGGATCGCATGCTGTGCGGGTACGTTGGCGCATAAACGCATCGATGCCAACATTTCCAGACCTTCGATATAGCCTTTCGCGTGTTTCTTCGGGCCATTCAGCACCATCCAACCCTGGCGGAAACCGGCCACGCGATAGGTTTTGGACAGGCCGTTAAAGGTAATGGTCAGCAGGTCGGGTGCCAGCGTGGCAATGGAATGATGCTGCGCCGCGTCGTAAAGGATTTTGTCGTAGATTTCATCAGCAAAAATAATCAAATTATGCTGACGTGCGATTTCCACCACTTCCAGCAACAACTCTTTGCTGTAAACCGCACCAGTCGGGTTATTGGGGTTAATAATCACGATGCCACGGGTGCGCGGAGTGATTTTACTGCGAATATCGTCGAGGTCCGG
>LIDZ01001389.1_pt1 | contig 12903 bp, 11 predicted proteins | sample 644651 | NCBI WGS metagenome assembly LIDZ01 (sample SAMN03856242, study PRJNA289617) | food metagenome | isolation source: wine grapes on drying loft during traditional withering process | host: Vitis vinifera cv. Corvina | place: Italy: Gargagnago di S. Ambrogio di Valpolicella | collected 2014-01
CCGCATCATAATTTGTTTGGTATTAAAGGGAGTTATCAAGGGAAACAAGTGAATTTCAATACCCAAGAAGATAAAGGGAACGGCGAACTATACACAATCAATTCGGGGTTTCGTCAGTATCCCAGCTACAAAGAGTCATTAGAAGATTATGCAGCACTTTTGAAAAATGGACTATCTGGAAACCCGGGATTCTATCAGGCAACTTGGAAAGAAAATTCCGCTACTTATCAGGAAGCAACTAAGTCATTAACGGGAAAGTATGCGACGGATACTTCCTATGATAAGAAGTTGAATGCGTTGATCGAAACCTATGAACTAACTAGATATGATCAGGAACCGAATAAAGAAACAGAACCGGAGCTATCGGCTGGATCAACCGAATCAGCAGAGAATCAAACGGAACTAGCTTCACCAACAACAGAATCCAGTGAGTCTGATGAACAAAACCAGACAATTACCACTAAAACGAAATATCCAGTGATGCGGGCGATACCAATCGCCCAACGACCGGCTAAGCAAGTATCCGGCAATCGAATTGCGGAATGAAAGAGGGGGAAGGATGACTAGACCAAGCGAAGATCGCAGACGAGCCTATCGAGAACCGCCGCCTCGTTATCGACCATCAGAAGATCCGGAATTCCGGCGCTCTCCTTCCAATCAGCGACCCGCGCGGCGCTATCGCGAGGAACGTGAAGAGGATGACTATTACTACGAGCAGCAGGAGCGGCGACCGCCAAGTCAAGAGTATCCAAGAGGCTACGGCGACCAGCGAAGAAGGCCGCCAGTTGAAAGAGGTTATTACGATGGACCACCGCGACCGGTAAGAAATCCCGCCGGACGACCGCCTTATGATTCAAGAGATCGGGATCGGCCGCCACGACGGCCGCGTCCTGTTAATGCCAGTAACCCAATGCAACAAGCTAAAAAAACAACGAATCATAAGATCTTTTCGTTCGTTTACAATTTGATCTTTTACACAATCACGATTGGCATATTGATGACGGCAATTATGTTTGCCTTCAGCTCCAATAATAATGCATCGATCTTAGGTTATCGCTTTTACAACGTGTTGACGTCTTCCATGAAACCATCAGAAGACAGTCCGCCTGGCGGATTCGACGCTGGGGCGATCACAATTGTCAAGATGATTGACGGCAGTGACGCCGAAGAAGGCGACATTGTTACCTACTCAGTAGGGGATGATGGCAATTACCTGACTCACCGATTGGTTGAACGCATCGGTGAAATGGAAGGTAAAGAAGGCAACTACGTAATCACTAAAGGAGATGCCAACCGATCCAATGACCCGCCTATCAACGAGGATCGGATTATGGGGAAAGTGCTCTTTGCGATTCCCAAAGCAGGAATTGTGATTGAGTTTATCCGGGCACAGTTTTGGCCGTGTCTCGTGTGTATACTCTCAGTTTTCGGATTTTTCATTGTACTGAAGGCTTACTTATTCAGTGATGAAACCGTCAAGAGAACGAATGTGAAACAACCGCAACACTATTAATCTGGGGTAGGACCATATTTTTAAAATATGTGACTATAAATATTTTTTACAAAAATAGGAGGAAAAGAAATGAAAACAAACAAAGGTAAGAAGAAAAAACTGTTGGCATTATCGGCAGCTTTGGCAATGATTGCTGCATTGTCAGGAACATTTGCCTGGTTCACCGAGCAGGACCAACGAATTAACCGGGTGGCATCTGCGAGTGCCGTAACTGATGGCACGGTATACGTGCATGAAGATTTTGATCCAACACCTATTCGTGCTGGTGGAGAATCCAAGAAAGAAGTAAAAGTAAATAATGACGGCAATTTCCCGGTTTATGTCCGTGTGTCGTATGAAGAAGTGTTCACGTATCTAACAAGCAAAGGTGTAGTAACTAAAGATGCAACTCCTTTCACACCACCAGCAACACCAGCAATTACTGATGATATTCCAATTGCTTTTGACGCAGCTACAATTATTGCAGATCCAACCTACCATGATGTTACAAGCAAAGTAACTCTTGCCGGTGGTGGAACTTTACCAACAACTGTAAAAGTATATGTTGAAGGGGCAATCACTAAGGATATTACAACAGGTAAAATTGAACGTAAATTTACCCCTAAAGTGTTTAGCGAGTATGCACCTGGAAAATATCAAAAGGTTGAAGCTACAATAGACGCTACTAAGACTCCACTTACAGATGCTGATGTTGGTACTCTGCCAACAACTTGGGATTTCTCAGCTTCTAACGTGAGCTACCCAACTTACAAAGGTGGACATTCTTATCAAGCAGCTAGCTGGGCAACTTCTGCATTGCCAAGTCAACTTGGTGGAGCTACAGGCTATGCAGTTTTAGGCGGACAAGGCCAACAGCATGGTGTTGACTTCAATTACACAACTGGCGTAATTGGCACATTACCAACTGCAGCGCCTGGAACTGGGGCTGAAATCCCAACTACAGCAAACCCTCAAGGGGATGTAAAAACAGATAAAGCAGCAGTAAGCAAAAATGCGATTCAAATCAAATATGGCGCAGATATTGTAGCAGCAACTGGTTTAACCGGAGCAGCAGCTCAAGACAAATGGGTGTACAACGAAACTGATGGCTGGTTCTACTATACTAGTCCAGTTAAACCAAATACTTCTACTAAAGAACTATTGAAATCGTTGAAATATGCGAACGATTTAGGTGTTGAATACGATCTGTCTACTTTTGACTTGGTTGTAAAATTAGAAGTTGTTGAAGCGCAAAAAGATGCAATGAAAGAAGCTTGGAACATGGATGTTGACAATGGTACAAGCAAAACAATTGCAGACTTCATTCTAGCACAACCATTAACCTAATTAGCGCAATAGACAGAAGGAAGGGAATGCTAGATGAAAATAAGCAATTGGCCCCTGCGATCTGTTGTCATAGTTTGTACCTTACTAATGAGCGTATTATTTCTCCCAACAACAGAACCGCTGGAGGCCTTTGCTGCGTCATCCCTTCCCTCTGGCGTAGTCATCGGTGATGACAGCGGTCTGTATGCAACCTCTGAAGGAGAATATTTTATTGATATCCCCGAAGTGGTTGCGGGGGAAAGCTATGAAAAGGAAATTACTATTCGCTGTTTAGATGTGAAAGAACCCTTTGAACTAGGGCTATTAGTAAATAAAGTTAGTTCTAAGGGAAGTGTAGATTTTAATAAGTACATGACGATGACCTTAACTTTGGATGACAAGCAATTGTATAAAGGGCCGCTTTTAGGAGATGGGAAGACTGACTGGTCATTGGAACCGCTAAGTCTAGGAATCTGCAAATATGGAACGGATCATTTTTTAAAGGTCCATTTCGAAATGGCTAAGGGGATGTCGATCGAAACCTTCAAAGAGGACAGTGAACTGTTGTTTCACTGGACCTTTGTGGCAACTAGGAATCAAACGACGCCAACAGAGCCAACGGAGCCAACGAGTTCGTCAGAACCAACAACTCCGACAGGACCTACTACGCCATCTGGAGAATTACCAAGTACTTCTGGTACTTCGTCTACACCTAAGTCACCTGTTGCTGCATTGATCGATAAGCTGTTGCCAAAGACAGGGGAAGATGTCGAAAATGCTTTGCTGAAGATGGTTGCAGGAATTTGGTTAGTGATTATCGCTGTTGTTTTGTGGAAACGCAAAAAAGACACTGAAGAAGAAAGCTGAGGAGGGGAACGATGAATAAAGGGAAAAAATTGCTCTATGTCTTTTATCGAAGTAAGATTTCTTTTGCCTTGCTTAGTCTTCTTCTCAGTTTACTCTTGGTGATCGGCAGCACCTATGCCTGGTACACCGACAGCGATGAACGAATCAATCGCGTAGCCGGTGCGGAAGACAAGCTAGCTGCAGAAATCGTAGAAGACTTCAATCAAGTATATGCTTGGGCGCCAGGAACAACCCGAGAGAAAAAGGTGCGGGTCAAGAACGTTGGTAAAGTACCTACTATTGTCAGGATCTCTCTCAAAGAGCATTTTCTTGATTTTGAAACTGACAAAACCGACAACCACGGTGATGGCAACGGGAATGGTGATTTAACGGTTTATGGTATACCCAGTACAACAGCTGTGGACGTAGAAAATACAGCTACTTGGAAAAAAGGGAACACCTATAGTGCCGGAACCAACATTCACTATAAAGCAGACCACGCACTGCTGAATCAGGACTATCCTTACAAAGGAACTCGGACTGCACCTTTGCCAGCTTTTCAATTGAACTTCAAGTCGGGAAGTGTGTTTGATCCACAGGCGTTGCCGGCTGCTTCAGACAAAAACTATTGGTATTACGAAGATGGGTATTTTTATTACTCAGAAATCTTACAACCAAATCAATCAACGACTGACTTGTTGGAAAGCGTAACATTAGCTCCTGAATATGCGAATCAGTACAAGGGAGCTTTGTATAAGCTTGTACCGCAGATGGATGCTCATGACATCAGCAAGGTGTTAATCCACGATTGGTCGATTGGATCAACTAGTCATGTTTATGCCATGTACCAAGACAAACTCGTCAAGTAAAGGAGGAGAGTAATGAAACAGCGAAAAAGAAGGTCTCGTAAGCCATTCTATTTAGCCGTGATTCTTGCATGTCTCCTTCTTTTAGTTGGCGGTGGCTATCTAGTCTATGCGGCAATGACTGACACAGATCAAAAAGAAAACGACTTTCAAGTCGGGCAGGTAGAAACCAAGATTTTTGAAGAAAACTTTGATGGAAATATGACAGAAATTGCTAAAAATCAATCAGTTTCTAAAGAAGTTCGAATTCAAAATACTGGGACGATGAAGCAATTTGTACGGGTGATGGTGCTACCGGAAGTACGAGCGAAGATTATTGGTGATGATCAGAATGAGCAAGTCTTACCTCTAACAATTGGAACAGATATTTTGTTAGAAGAGATGGCGACTGCTGATTGGATCGATGGCGGTGATGGCTATTACTACTACAATAAAGCTGTTGAACCTAATAAATTCACTAGCTACTTATTTAAAACAGTGAAGCTGTCCAGTCAATTGAGCAAACACTATGATCAAGGGAAATTTACTATCGCTTTAAAGGTAGAAACAATCAACTGTGCTGAATTCGCCTATCGCGATGCTTGGTGGCAAGGGGCAACTCCTACCCAGGTACCGTTAAAAACAGTGGATGATGCACTAAAAGCTATAACTGATAAATGATAACTAGGGATACAGTTTTCTGTATCCCTTCCTATTAAAGAAAAGCAACACTCATGAGGTGAGTGTTTTAAGTGTAAAGCATTGATTTGATAAGTGTTGAAAAAAGGAGTCGAGAAGAATGAAGAAGAAACAATCATTTCCTAGACAATTTACTGATGAGAAATGGCAAAAATACTTTGGGATTGTCTGCATTTTAGGGCTAATGTTGATAGGGATTGTTACGGCTGTGAATACCTTCCAAAATAGATCATCTGTTTCTGCCCATCCAGCGCAAAAAATTACAATAGGGAAAAATGATGGAGTAACAAATACTGAGTTTGAGCTGCCTTTTGATGCGATAGATTTAAAAGAGAAGGCATTGACTGATGCAGCTCCACTGTTTGATGATTATGTGCAGAGTGATATCTTAGTACCGATAATGGAAAAAGGAACGGTTCGAGCGTATGGTAGTCCAGCAGCTTCCAACGGGACAAGATTGCACTGTAATATCATGGATGTTGAAGTAACAGATAATGGGAATTATTTTGTGTTGTTTCAGTTAGTTGGTTCGGGGACCGCGGGGATTGTTCGTACTGCTGTCTACAATAAAAGTGGCGAACAATTAGCTGTTAATAATTACGGAACAAGAGAGAATCTAGATTTCCGTGTAAACTCAAAAATGTTAAATAAGTCGGGAAATGATTTCTTAGTAACCGTTTATAGCAACCGTTATCTTAAATACACAGTTACTGAATCAGGAAATACGGCTACAATTGACAGAACTTTATTCACAAAGTCTGAAGTTCAAGGAAATCCTAACACTATGCTCAGAACAGATTATAGTCAAATCATTGATCAGTTTAGTGGCTATTCCAATGATGCGTTAATGATTGGTCGATCTGGATACGCTGGACCAACTACTGGAACTTACAAGAAACGTATGGCGGTTGGCGCAATTAATACATCCGGGTGGCTTTCTTCAGGATTCAATGCAAATGCAAATTATCAGTACACATTACAAACTTTACTAATTACTGAAGATTTAAACCTATCAGAAGAATTCAGTCCCACGCAGTATGGAAATCGAAATCCTGGAGCGATTTTCAAAAGAAATGGATATACATTTGGGCAGATTTCGTATTCAACTAATACACAAATGGATGGCAGTGGCAATTCAATAGTAGTTAATACCTTTCAAATATTTAGTAATGAAGATATTGCCGATACAGAGGTCAGCGATAATGGCATTGATAATAGGCCAAAAGTAGTAAAGAAACGGGTTTATCAGCATCGAGACAATCAGACTATTCACAATGACGCCATTACTGCAAAAAACTGGACGTATGAAGTTGTTAAAAACTTGTGTACTGACAATTTGGTGTACTTTTTTGCAAAAAGTGTAGACGGAAATCAGTTAATCAGGGTGAATCTGACTACGCTTACTGAAGAGATAGTTAAGACCTATCCAGCAAACTCATCATTGAACTTCTATCCAGATGGAAAAGGAAACTATGCATTTTATGGATCGACGGATAGATTAACCGGAGAATTATACTCAGATTATTATACCAATCAATTAAATAGTCCCTATTATTTCATCAGTGGGATCATGAATGGGATTACCGGCTCAGCAACTGATTTAGATGTGAAAAGTTTGCGTGCTTTTGGAGTTGCTGGTTTGATTACACCAACATTTGCATTTGAAGGAGAAAGCGATGAAATATTCATGGCTGGACAGACACGAGATTTCAATGTGTTCCCTACTTATAAATATCTTATTGATGAAAATGAACCAGATTATACAGTAGAAGGAGGAACTCCGTCAGCTTATAGTGCTTTTGTCGGAACATTGGTAATCAAAGATGACTATTCACCTGCTGTCGATCATTCAAAAGATATTACGGTCAATATTACAGATAATAAGATTGCCAATCCAACATCCTCTGGTTATAGGGGTTGGAACACCTTAGATCGATGGTTAATTACTGGTCGTGAAAATGGCGGTTTGATGACACACGATACAGCAATCAAAGTCTATGACCATTTCGATAGTAATGACCCGTTAATCGGCAGTTCGGTTGCTGCAAGGGAGGAATGGTTAGAAAAACGAATCAATCGAAACCCTAGAGATCAATCTGCCGAAATTGAGTGGGAGAAGTTAGGATTTAATAAAACAAAGTCTGGTCCTCAACTAGTTACCTATTTTGTAACGGATTCTCAGAGTCAGGTATCTAACACCTCCCGCTGGATTAATAAGAAAACTTCGCAAACAATTGTCGATCAGGATAATAAATTTGCCTTGGATGCTCAAAACTTCCATGTAGCGTTAGACGGTATTAATACGAAGATACCCGATGCTGATACATTTAAGAGGATGGCAAAAACAACTGCCTGGGATTTAGTCAACCATGGTACGAATGGAGATTATGGCGGTGGTCTTGACGAAGACGGCGAAGAGAATAAGTTATCAGGAAAAGTAACGGTTGATGCGAATCAACTACAAGCCTTGCGAGATGCAACCGTGGCGAAACCATATCCGGTGGATGTGACCTACGATACTGGTGTATCAGGAATTGTTATCAAGAATCGGGTATGGGTGTTTGTTACAACGAAAAATACTATACCGAATACTGAAACGAAACCAAATGCTATTACACCAAAAGATACTAACGGCGTCGTTTACTATGCCGATGACTATTCGATTCCTTATCGCTTACGGAAGAACGAAACGAATGGAACGGTCTTAACGACGGGGAATGTGAAGGTATACGATTACTTTGATGCCTCTAATGAAACTAGCGCTGAGCTGCCGACCTTGGCCGATGCGACTAAAAATGCCAATAAACTGGTGGTTCACCTGCCAACGATTCATGATGCTTTAGCACCAGGGAAGGTTACGCCATCGGTTACGTATAAATGGGATGGTGCGGTGGATGCCAACCATAAAGATGGAACAGTTGCCGGAAATGAGACAGTTGGCTATTTGGATATCGACTTAACGGCGGATGCGTTATTCCACGTTCGTCAAGTTGTGTTGGATGCTTCGGGAGAAATTGTTGTGCCGACAGAAGGATACTTTGACTTCAAGAATGTGATGTACAACGCTGGCAGTCCGGCAGTTGATCCGAATTATCAAGTAAATCTGACGGGGAAATCTGACACATTGACTGCGAATCCAGCCTTCACAACGGCTGCCGTGGCGACAGATAAATTAGCTGACTTGAATGATCAGCTGAAGCTGTCAGTGATTGTTCCTGAGTTTTACCAGTATCTGGGCTACTATTATACGACAGATAATGGGTCAAGCCATGCGGCGAATACCGCCTATACGGCTGGACCGCTGCAAATCAATAAAGCAGATCTGAATAATAAAGGCGAATTCTGGGTGACGATGTACCTTAAACCGAATGTCGATGACCAAAACAATACGAAGACACCCCAGCCATACAGTTGGGATTACGAAAAGAATGATTTAGGTAAGATCAAACCATAAATAGAAGAAAGAGGCGGGGCATTCAATGGTGTATCTACTGTTACTGCTATTAGGATTAATAGTATTGCTTCAAAGCTATTTAATGTTCTCGCTATCGAGAAATCAACGGGAGTTGCAGGGGAAGGTCGCCTATTTACTGCGGTGCAATCAGCAGCGGCGACCGAAACCCAATCGACGAAAAACTGAAGCAGAAAGAGGAAGGACGCGATGAATCTAGGCTATGCACGTGGGTATCAACTCGCTCAACAATTGGATATGCTGGAGGATTATCCAGTGGACGAACTCTTTTCTGACGAACACCAAGAGGCTGAAGCACTGACTTCCTCTGCCAGTGAATTTCAAGCGTTGCTGAATTTTGCTCAACCGGGAGACAACCTGGTCATTTCCTCCTGGGAGGTGGTTTCCCGTGATTATCGGGAACTGCTGTCTTGTTTGGATAAGCTGGAAGAATTGGAAATAAACTTGGATGTATTGAATCTTCCGCCGCTGACGATCGAGGAGTGGCGGCAGATTTTTCTCTGGTCACTGCGGAACGACCGCATGCTGCACCCATTTTTAGTCCGCGCGGGCAAAGAGCGGGATCGCAGTAAGGATGCCTATTCTTTATTTAGTAAAGAACCGGAAGCCCGCAAGCTGTACCGGGAAATTATTTGGCTCTTGGTAGAAAAGCAGACGATTCGTCAAGTATCAAAACAAAAGCGAGTCCCATTGGAAACCGTTTATCGGATTCAACAGGAACTAAAACAAATTCAACTGGCGATTGTCTTAGTGGTTTGTTTTTTGTTGGCGATTTTTAGTATCAAGCTGGCTGAATCCTACTTCGATCAGCTGTGGATTCAGATTACCATTTGTGTTGCCGTGACGTTGGTGATTTTGTGGAATGTTCTGGTAGATACAGAAGAACCGGAAATCAAAGGAAAGCCGGCAGTAAAAGAGAAAAAAGTTTCAAAAACCTAAAACGAGAAGGTGTTAGTATGCAGCACGTGTTGATTTTAACCAAGAATATGCTGTCAGAAGAAGAGTTAGTCGGGAAGTTGCAGCGTATGAGTTATGAAACCCTATGTTCCACTGATTTACTCAGCCGACTAAGTAATCCGGGCAGCGGGACAGTTCTCGCCTACTTTCAATTTGTGTTGTTAAGCGAGAACTTATGCAATCAGGAGGTCGAAGAGATTTTGACTCAAATCAGCGGGTATCCGCTGATCGTTGTGCGGCTGACTGAAGACTACCCGAATGAAGAGGAGCAGGTTTACTGGAAAGAGTTGGGGCTGAGTGACTGGCTGGTGCGGACTTCCAGCTTTGAAGAAATTCGCGAACGATTAAGTACTTTGCGGAAATTGCATCAACAGGAAAATCAAATTCTTTCTTTCCCAATGGAGAATGTGAGCGCGGTGCCATCTAGTTTGGAGAGCTTATTCAAAAGCTTTTCTAAGACGGAGAAGAAGGTCTTTGAGTTTTTAGTGAAGGCTTATCCGGAGCACGGCGTCTCCTCGCGCAAAGAATTGTGCGACCATCTGTGGCGGGAAGGCGCTACGCCATCGAACATGAGTCAGCTGTCTTGTTTGATTAACAAGCTGAAGAGGAAGTGCGTGCAGCATGGGATCACTGGTGAAATCATCACTACGATGTGGGGTCGAGGCTACAAGCTGAACGATGAATTTTATCAGCAGTGGATTCAAGGAAACCACGCTCAGAATGCGCAAATTTTTTACACCGTAACAAATTAAATCAAGAAGCATCGCTCAATCAACAGACCGATTGGGCGATTTTACCGATATGGAGGTGGCGATTATCAAGAAGGTGTACATAGTACTAATGCTGGCAGTTGCGCTCTTCGGCTTCTCGCTAGAAGCTCATGCCGATCCCAAGGAAGAGACGGAACAGACGATTGTTCAATTGCGGGAGCGAGTAAGCCAGTTGAACGACGAGATCTCAACTTCGGTGGTGCAGCAGGAAGAACAGGAGAGGCAGATTCAGACGTTGGATCAGGAAATTAGTGATCAGGAAAAGAAAGTGACCGATATGACGGGGAAACTAACGCAGTTAGAGCAGGAAATCCAAGAGCGGGTAAAAGCAATCCAGCTGACTGATGCCAATCAAAAAGCGGCTTTCTTCAAGGTGGACGGCTGGTCCAAGATGTTAAGTTCGATTAAGGGGATTGAGAAAGTTCAGAAGACCGATGCCGATCGAGCGAAGGAATATACGGAACTAGTTGAGAAAATTAGTAAGCAACAGAAAGCGTTGGAGAAAAAGCGAGTAGAGTATCAGGCGGCGCAGGATTTATTGAAGACGACGATTGAGAAGCAAACCGCCAGTAAGGCTGAGCTGGAAAAAGAATTGAAGGATAATGAAGAACTGCTGGTGAAGATTCAGGAAGAGGAACGGCAACAGGAATTGGCTTTGAAGGCTCAGCAAGAAGCCGTGCTGCAACGAGTGGTTTCAGGCCAAAACTTCACTGCCGATTTCGCCACCGATGAGGAAGCAAGTCAGAAGGCGCAGGAGATTATCCTGTCTGCTAAACAGTATTTGGGAGTTCCTTACGTTTGGGGTGGGACGACTCCGGCGGGCTTTGATTGCAGCGGGTTGATGCAGTGGGTCTTTGCGCAAAATGGGATTGGGATTCCGCGGGTGAGCCAGGCGCAACAGGCGTCGGTGAAGGAAATACCGATCAGTGAAGTACGACCTGGGGACTTAGTTTTCTGGGGTCGGCCTGCGCATCATGTGGCATTGTATATTGGCGATGGGTATTTCATTCAGGCGCCGCAACCGGGAGATGTCGTGAAGATTACCCATAATAGCTGGTATCCGTTTGAAAGTGCGGGCAGGGTGTTGTTCAACGAGTAATTTTACTTGTTGAACGGCACCTTTTTGCCCAAACAACCATTGATTCCGCCTTATAACACGGTATACTGAAAGTATATGAATAAGGGACGTTTTCCGTATTCTATTGGAAGGAAAACGCGATGCTATATTTGGAGGAGATGGAAATGAAAAGGGTTAAATTAGCTGTTTTACTGGGGACTGTTTTACTTTTAGGGGCTTGCAGCAAGAGTCCGAAAGAAGAATTTATTGCGGTTTATGATTCACTGAGCACGGAAGAATATAATGCTGGGGAATTTGAACTATCGATTGACGATTTCAAAATGAATCAAACCACTGGAGCGGCTTGGGCCAACATGCTAGGCGAGAATTTGAAAAACATGTCGCTTACAGGGGAGTTTCAATACAATGAGAAGGATGAAAGCTTCAGCTTAGATGCGGATGTGGAAGCTTTTGGGAGTACGCTCCCCTTTGAAATGGTTGGAAAAGAGAATGAAGGGTATGTTTCTACTTCCTTTGTCGATGGCATGTTGACCTTTATGGACAGCTTTGGGATGGATGCGGAAGTAGACCAGGCACAGGTAGATGAACTAAAAGGAAAATATCTTTCAATTGATGCGGAAGAAGTGGAATCTGAAGCGGGTGAGAGTTCTGAAGACGTACCTGATCCTGAGGAAGTAAGAGGGAAAATGAACTCGGTATTAAAGAACGCAAAAGACGAAAGCTTTAAAAGTGATGGTGATACAGTTTCCCACACCTTTACCAGTAAGGAAATGGTAAAAATAGCTCGGGATGCTGATTTAGGTGAAGAGACAGAAAAAAATCTAGGCGACATGACCATGACGATGAAGATTAACAAGAAAACGAAGAAAACCGATTGTACCATTAAAATGAAGGATTCCGATTATCAGATGACGATGAAGGCTGTGGTCACGCCAAGTAAGAAAAAGGGCGCCATTTCCATGCCGAAGGAACAAGATATTGTTCCGGCTGAAGAACTGGAGAATCTTTTTGCACCGCAGGAATTAAGCGGTCCAGTGGGCGAGTCTACTTGGGAAGATGAAGAAATCGAACCGATCACGGATGAGGAATTCGAGGTCATGTACACGCAGCTTGAAGCAAACTTGGGCGCATTTAGTGAAGATACACGCCGCGGGATACTAGAGTCTTACTCGCCGTATCTGAATGACGAACAGATTGCTCGAATGGAGGCTTTGCTGTTTCCGGTAGAGCCTGCGGTTTAGGGGAATAAATATCACGCCGAAAGTGTCGATAAGATACTTTCGGTTTTTTCGTGCTTTCCTACCCCTAGGAAAAAAGTAAGTTTGTGACTGGTCAAGAGACTTCCTATAATGAGAATATAAATAAAGGAAAGTGGTGGAGGAAATGAAAAATATTTTGTTGATATGTGGTTCAGGTGC
>LIDZ01003581.1_pt1 | contig 12886 bp, 11 predicted proteins | sample 644651 | NCBI WGS metagenome assembly LIDZ01 (sample SAMN03856242, study PRJNA289617) | food metagenome | isolation source: wine grapes on drying loft during traditional withering process | host: Vitis vinifera cv. Corvina | place: Italy: Gargagnago di S. Ambrogio di Valpolicella | collected 2014-01
TACAGAGGTAAGATGTTCTATCTTTCAAACCTTTTACTTCACGTAATCGGATTTGGCTGAATATTTTAGCCGCCCCAGTCGTTATGACTGGGGCGTTTTTTATTGGGCGCAATCTGGCCCAAAGGCGGGAAAAGCTTACTCTGCAGGCGCTTCTTCGTCTTCGTCTTCCACCGCTGGCGGTAGCTCGCTAAACCAGGTGTTCAACTGGTCGCTCAGTTTATCAACGCCAATTTTCTTCAGTGAAGAGAACATCTCAACCCGAACATCCCCAATGAACCCTTTGGCTGCTTCCCGCACCGCATTAAGCTGTGCTTTACGTGCGCCAGAAGCCAGTTTGTCGGCTTTGGTCAGCAGCACCAGCACCTGAATGCCGCTTTGCACTGCCCACAGGATCATCTGCTGGTCCAGGTCCTTCAGCGGATGACGGATATCCATCAGCACCACCAGACCCTTCAGGCACTGGCGATCGCGCAGGTATTCTGCCAGCGCTCTCTGCCACTTCAGCTTCATCTCTTCCGGGACTTCTGCATAACCATAGCCCGGTAAGTCGACCAGACGATAGCCTTCAGCAACCTGGAAAAGGTTAATCAGCTGAGTACGACCTGGCGTTTTACTGGTACGCGCCAGGCTTTTTTGATTGGTCAGCGTATTCAGCGCGCTGGATTTGCCCGCGTTGGAACGACCGGCAAAAGCCACTTCAAGTCCGGTATCGGCTGGAAGGTGACGAATGTCAGGGGCACTGGTGACAAAATGGGTAACGTGATAATTCCAGCCAGACAAAATAAAAACTCCAGATAATAAGGTCAATTGCGCAGAGTATACCCTGTATAGAATGAAAGCGCCCAACCGACCTTTTTACGGCCGGGGTTTTGTAGGAGATTGGCTATTGTATTTGCCAGAAGTTTCCTCTTTTTTACGGTTAGTAAAACTAATAAAACATTTAATAACAGTTGGTTATCTACATTTATAGCTTTCCGAAAAGAAATTTGTTGTGGCACCTACCTTGTCAGTTTGACCATTTAGTCTAAAGTAATTGGCAGAACCCGGACGGTTCTCTTCAGGATGATGTGCTCATGGGCGCCAGGACGGTGTGGAGCAGGGAAGGAGCGTGTTGGGATTTTCAACACAACATGGAAAGGATCGGGTCCAGGACTGGACTCCCAGGCAATGGAAAACCGGGATGTTGGCTGCTCAAAAGGATGCTGACTTAGTCAGTCCTTCTGCGGAAGGTGCGAAAAAAGGCGACAGGGTGACCTGGCGCCTTTTTTCTTTGTCTGCTTTCTGCTAGATTCCGCCGCAATTCTATACTGAATATAAATCGTCTGAGAGCAGAAAACATGAAGCAACCCGCACGCGCGCCACAGGATAAGAAACCGGCAGCAAAAACCCAGCGTAAATCGCGTGATGAATCCAACGCGGAAGCGCGCGATCGTAAGCGCGACAAGAAGCATCGCGGTAATGCCTCCGGCAGCCGTGCTAACCCGGTCACCGTCAACAAGAAGAGCGGCGAAAGCGCCGTCAGCAAAGATCCGCGCATCGGCAGCAAAAAGCCGATCACCCTCGGTCCGGTGAAGGCAGAAACTCAGCCCGCGAAGAAAGTCGCTAAACCCGCTAAATCCGCCGAAGAGAAGAAAGTCCTTCTGTCTCCGGAAGAAGAGTTGGCGAAGCTGGAGAATGACCAACGTCTTGACACCTTGCTGGATCGTCTGGAAAAAGGCGAGACGCTGTCAGCAGAAGATCAGGCCTGGCTGGACGAGACACTGGACCGTATCGACGTGCTGATGGAAGAGCTTGGCATCGCACTGGACGACGGTGCGGAAGATGAGCAGGCGGAAGAAGATATGTACCGCTTGCTGAAAGGCGGCCAGTAACCTTACTGCGTTATTGGGTAAAATTGAGGTGGCGCACTATTGCGCTGCCCTTTTCTAAAGGTTTCTCTGCGTATGAATTGGCCTGGATCAATTTTCGTGCTGATTATGCTCTGCAGCCTTGGTTGGTTATTCGTTAAACTACGTCGTCTTTCGCGGTTAAAAACCCGACTGCACAGAGCGACCGTCCGCCAGTCTGCCAGGCACACCCCTTTCACCCGACGGTCGGCATCCAGACGCCAACGCAGGAGTGAATACCGTGACGCAGATGATTGAATGGGATCAACGCCTGATCCAGACCTACAATATCTCTGGTCCCCGTTATACCTCCTATCCCACCGCGCTGGAATTTACCGAGCAGTACAATGAAGCGGCCTTTAAGCAGGCAGCGCAACGTTATCCCGATCGCCCGCTGTCCTTGTATATTCACATCCCGTTCTGCCATCGCCTGTGTTATTTCTGCGGCTGCAACAAGCTGGTCACGCGTCAACAGCACAAGGCGGATGCCTATCTGGATGCGCTGGCTGGCGAAATCCAGTCTCGCGCCAGGTTATTTCGTGGGCGCACCGTCAGCCAGATGCACTGGGGCGGCGGTACACCGACGTATTTAACTAAACAGCAGATAACCCGCCTGATCACCCTGCTGCGGCAGGCTTTTACCTTCAGTGAAGACGCCGAGCTGTCGATTGAGGTCGACCCGCGAGAAATCGAACTGGATGTGTTGGACCATCTGCATGCGGCAGGCTTCAACCGCCTGAGTATGGGCGTGCAGGACTTCAACAAAACGGTGCAGGAGAAGGTGAACCGGGTTCAGGATGAACAGGTGATCGTGGATCTTATCGCGCGTGCCCGTCAGGTTGGCTTTGCTTCCGTCAGCCTGGACCTTATCTACGGCCTGCCGGCACAGACGCCTGAGAGTTTTGCCTTCACCCTGCAGAAAGTTATCGCGTTAAACCCCGATCGGCTTAGCGTGTTTAACTACGCGCACATGCCGGCCTTGTTTGCCGCACAGCGCAAAATCAAAGAGGCTGATTTGCCTGGTGCTCAGCAGAAAATGGATATCCTGCAGCAGTCGATCGCCATGCTGACCGGCGCGGGTTACCAGTTTATTGGTATGGACCACTTTGCCCGTCCTGACGATGAGTTGGCAGTCGCGCAGCGGGAAGGGAAGCTGCACCGTAATTTCCAGGGCTACACCACGCAGGGCGACAGTGATTTACTGGGCATGGGCGTCTCAGCCATCAGTATGCTTGGTGACACGTATGCGCAAAATGAAAAAGAGCTGAAATCCTGGTATGCCGCCGTGGCTGAAAAACAGACCGCATTATGGCGGGGCGTAGTGCTGTCGGCAGATGATTGCCTGCGTCGTGATGTGATTAAAACGCTGATGTGCAATTTCGCGCTCAATTTTGCTGACATCGACACCGCTGATCGCACCTTTAGTGACTATTTTGCCGAAGATCTGGCGCTGTTAGCGCCGTTCATCAGGGACGGGCTGGTAGAATGCCACGAGAAGGGCCTTCAGGTGACGGCTAAGGGGCGTTTGCTGGTCAGGAATGTCTGTATGTGCTTTGACGTCTACCTGCGTCATAAGGCGCGTATGCAGCAATTCTCACGGGTGATCTGATTATCAGAAAACAAAAAGGCCGGACATACACTGCTCCGGCCTTTTTTTAAGGTGACAGACTCGCGGTATCCGCTACTCCATTCCCAGTTCTTTCAGCTTACGGGTGAGGGTGTTTCGTCCCCATCCCAGCAGACGTGCGGCTTCCTGCTTGTGCCCCTGCGTGTGACGCAGTGCGGTGGTCAGCAGTGTGCGCTCCATTTCAGGTTGCGCTTCCGACAGCAGGTTTTGATGACCGGAACGCAGCGCGCGATCGGCCCATTGTGCCAACAACGTTGCCCAACTGTCCGGCAGCGACTGCACCGGATTTTCAGGCGTTGAGGTCTCAAACAGCTCGGACGGCAGATCCTGAATCAACACTTCCTGTCCGGCCGCCATTACGGTCAGCCAGCGGCAGGTGTTCTCAAGCTGACGAACGTTACCTGACCAGTGCAGCCGGGTGAGGGCCGTTTCGGTTTCAGGGTGCAGGATTTTCGCTTCAACACCCAGCTCCCGAGCGGCTACCTGCAGGAAATAGCGTGCCAGGCGCGGAATATCTTCGCGACGTTCACGCAGCGGCGGCAGGTGCACACGAATCACATTCAGGCGGTGGAACAGATCCTCACGGAACTTGCCTTCCTGTACCCGCAGCTCCAGGTTTTGGTGGGTTGCCGCGATAATGCGTACATCCACTTTCACCGGCGCATAGCCGCCGACGCGATAGAACTGACCATCAGCCAACACACGCAGCAAGCGAGTCTGAACATCCATCGGCATATCGCCGATTTCATCCAGGAACAGCGTGCCGCCATCAGCCTGCTCAAAACGGCCCTGGCGAATTTGATTAGCGCCGGTAAATGCGCCTTTCTCATGGCCAAACAGTTCCGACTCAATCAGGTCTTTGGGGATAGCCGCCATGTTCAGCGCGATAAACGGCGCTTTTGCCCGCGGGCTGTGGCGGTGCAGAGCGTGGGCAACCAGCTCTTTACCGGTACCGGACTCGCCGTTGATCAGTACGCTGATCGACGAACGGGAAAGGCGTCCGATGATGCGGAAAACATCCTGCATCGCTGGCGCTTCGCCAATGATGTCGGTGGTTGGGCCGCTAACCGGTTGATTACGCGGCTGCTGTTGCTCCTGGTAATGGCTGATCGCCCGTTCTACCAGCGCAACGGCTTCATCGATATCAAACGGTTTAGGCAGATAATCAAATGCGCCCTGTTGATACGCGCTGACCGCCGCATCCAGATCGGAGTGGGCCGTCATTATGATGACCGGAAGCATCGGATGACGCTGCTTAATTTGTTTCAGTAGCGCCAGTCCATCCATGCCGGGCATACGAATATCTGAAAGTAAAACGTCTGGGGTTTTACTGGCAAGGGCGTCCAGCACCTCATTAGCGCTGTCAAACGTGGCGCAGTTCAAACCGGCTCCAGTGAGCGCGCGTTCAAGCACCCAGCGGATGGAGCTATCGTCATCGACGATCCAAACTATCCCTCGTTGCATAGAAACCTCACTGGCGAATAGGCAGAAATACCGAAAATTCAGTGTGACCAGGCCAACTGCTAAATTCTATTTTTCCCGAATGCTGATCGATCAGGCTCCGGGCAATCGACAGGCCTAAACCTGTGCCGCCTTCTCGCCCGCTCACCATCGGATAAAACAGCGTATCCTGCAGTTGTGCCGGAATGCCTGGGCCATCATCTTCAACATCGATGCGGGCCACCAGGCGATAGCGTACGCCGTGCAGCGTTAACTGAAACGCCGTGCGGGTACGAAGTGTAATCGTGCCGCCTTCTTCACCCAACGCCTGAAGCGCGTTGCGTACTACATTCAGCAGGACTTGTTCAATCTGATCCGGATCGTGCGGCAGTTCAGGCAGGCTGGGATCGTAATCCCGCACCAGCGTGACGTTATCGGGCAGCTCCATCGACACCAGGTTCACGATACGTTCGGCGACCTGATGGATACTCTGCGTGACGTGCATACCCGGCTGCTGTGGACCCAGCAGGCGATCAACCAGATTGCGCAGGCGGTCGGCCTGTTCAATGATCACCTTGGTATATTCGGTTAATGACGGATCGGGCAGGGCTTTCGCCAGCAGCTGAGCTGCGCCACGCAATCCTCCCAGCGGATTTTTAATTTCATGTGCCAGACCACGGACTAAATCCCGGGCGGCGACCTGCTGAGCATGTTGAATTTGTTCCTGACTGAGACGGCGCTGATTATCCATCGGGGCCATTTCAAGCAGAATTAAGCCTTCGGGCAGACGCTGTGCGGTTAGCGACATAATATGCGCACGGCTGTCGACCACTAAAGTCACTTCACTGTCAGTAAAACCCTGACCTGCATCCAGACTCTCAAGCATGACGTCGATATTTAATGAAAAATATCCCATCAGTTCCGGCAGCGGTAATCCAAATAGCTTGCGGGAGCTTTGCGCTAACAGTTGTTGGGCCGCGGGATTGGCGTAATGCACCACCAGTTCGCTGTCGACCAACAAAATACTGTTAATAAGGGAATTGAGAATCTGCCCAGCATCGGGCAGCGTGCCTGTTGCCATACAGCCTTCTCCTGCACCATTTTAGTGCATTATAGTCCTTAAACCCGAAATTCGTCTTCCCGGACGATGAATTCGTGGTGAAAAAAGCCCATCCGGAGATGGGCTGGAATTTTCCACGGCAACAAATACTGTCTTACCCGTTAAACGCTGTAGTACAGCTCGAACTCAACAGGGTGTGGCGTCATACGAACGCGGTCCATTTCGGCTTTACGCAGTTCGATGTAAGCTTCGATAGCGTCGTCAGTGAACACGCCACCACGGGTCAGGAACTCGCGGTCTTCGTTCAGTGCTGCCAGCGCTTCGTCCAGTGAACCTGCCACTTTAGGGATCTCAGCTTCTTCTTCCGGCGGCAGGTCGTACAGGTTTTTGTCCATCGCATCGCCAGGGTGGATCTTGTTGATGATGCCGTCCAGGCCAGCCATCAGCAGTGCAGCGAAGCACAGGTACGGGTTAGCCGCTGGATCAGGGAAGCGCGCTTCGATACGACGTGCTTTCGGGCTCGCAACCACTGGGATACGGATAGAAGCAGAACGGTTACGGGCAGAGTAAGCCAGCATCACTGGCGCTTCGTAGCCTGGGACCAGACGCTTGTAGGAGTTGGTGGTTGGGTTCGCCAGGGCGTTGATCGCTTTAGCGTGCTTGATAACACCACCGATGTAGAACAGGGCCATTTCAGACAGGCCGCCGTATTTGTCGCCGGCGAACAGGTTGTTACCGTCTTTAGACAGTGACATATGGCAGTGCATACCTGAACCGTTATCACCGAACATTGGTTTCGGCATAAAGGTCGCTGTTTTGCCGTAAGCGTGCGCCACGTTGTGAACGACGTATTTGTAGATCTGAATTTCGTCAGCTTTTTTGGTCATGGTGTTGAAGCGGGTTGCCACTTCGTTCTGACCCGCCGTTGCCACTTCGTGGTGGTGAGCTTCAACAACCAGGCCCATCTGCTCCATGGTCAGACACATTGCAGAACGGATGTCCTGTGAGGAGTCGACAGGTGGAACCGGGAAGTAACCGCCTTTCAGGCCTGGACGGTGACCTTTGTTGCCGCCTTCGTAAGCTTTACCGCTGTTCCAGTAAGCTTCGATATCGTCGATAGCCACATGGGAACCGGAGGTGCTGCTGCCGAAACGGATGTCATCGAACAGGAAGAACTCTGGCTCTGGTCCAAACAGAACGGTGTCTGCAATGCCAGAAGAGCGCAGGAAATCTTCAGCGCGCTTTGCGATGGAGCGTGGGTCACGATCGTAGCCCTGCATGGTGCCTGGCTCGAGAATGTCACAACGGATGATCAGCGTAGGATCTTCGAAGAATGGATCCAGTACAGCGGTGGTCGCATCTGGCATCAGAACCATGTCTGATTCGTTAATGCCTTTCCAGCCACCAATTGAGGAGCCGTCAAACATTTTGCCTTCTTCGAAGAAGTCAGCGTTAACCTGATGAGCAGGAATGGTGACGTGCTGTTCTTTACCTTTGGTATCGGTAAAACGCAGGTCAACGAATTTGACTTCGTGCTCGTTCATCATCGACAGAACGTGTTCAGCGGACATACTTAACTCTCCTGGATTTTGTCATTGTCGTCGTGGTTAGCGATCTCAAGGTGGACTTTGCTTATCTCGCATTGTCATCCGATAATAAAGATCTCTCACACGCTATCAACCGTTGTGAAAAACTGCATTCTTCGCTTGAGTGTATAAAGCGAAATCTATGCCAACTTTATTATTTACCTGAAAAAGCGCTATGATGCGCCCTCTCGTGATACGGGACCTGCACCATGATGGAAGTCGCGCACCATTTTGGTGCTATTGAGTGCTGAGTGAGCACTATTCTGGTGCATTTTTTCGATGGAGTGCGATTCTTGCACTGTTTAAGGTGTAAAAAGCAATCCTGACAGTTATCTTTAATTGAAATTTGTGATCCTGTTCAGTCCTTCGATTAATCCGTGTACAATAGCGCGCTATTTCTAATGCCTGAGGCAAAGCTGTGATCGAAAATTTGCGTAACATCGCCATTATTGCCCACGTTGACCATGGTAAAACTACCCTGGTCGATAAGTTGCTGCAGCAATCCGGGACCTTTGACGCCCGTACTGAAGCCACCGAACGCGTAATGGACTCCAACGATTTGGAGAAAGAGCGTGGGATTACCATCCTCGCAAAAAACACCGCCATTAATTGGAATGACTACCGCATCAACATCGTGGATACCCCAGGACACGCCGACTTCGGCGGTGAGGTTGAGCGTGTGATGTCAATGGTTGACTCGGTGCTGCTGGTTGTGGATGCAATGGATGGCCCAATGCCGCAAACCCGCTTCGTGACCAAAAAAGCGTTTGCTAATGGTCTGAAGCCGATCGTTGTTATCAACAAAGTTGACCGTCCTGGTGCGCGTCCGGATTGGGTTGTTGACCAGGTATTTGACCTGTTCGTTAACCTCGATGCGACTGACGAGCAGCTCGACTTCCCGGTAATCTATGCATCAGCGCTGAACGGTATCGCTGGTCTGGATCACAACGATATGGCTGAGGATATGACTCCGCTGTATCAGGCTATCGTGGACCACGTTTCTCCTCCGCAGGTTGAGGCAGAAGCGCCATTCCAGATGCAGATTTCCCAGCTGGACTACAACAACTACGTGGGTGTTATCGGCATCGGTCGTATCAAACGCGGTAAAGTTAAGCCAAACCAGCAGGTTACTATCATTGATAGTGAAGGCAAAACCCGTAACGGTAAAGTCGGTAAAGTCCTGACCCACATGGGTCTGGAGCGTATCGAAGCGGTTGAAGCCGAAGCGGGCGATATCATCGCTATCACCGGTCTGGGCGAGCTGAACATCTCCGACACCATCTGTGATCCACAGGCTGTTGAAGCGCTGCCAGCACTGAGCGTTGATGAACCAACCGTAACCATGTACTTCAACGTAAACACCTCTCCGTTCTGTGGTAAAGAAGGTAAGTATGTGACTTCACGTCAGATCCTTGACCGTCTGAACAAAGAACTGGTGCACAACGTTGCGCTGCGTGTTGAAGAAACCGAAGATTCTGACGCCTTCCGCGTGTCAGGTCGTGGTGAGCTTCACCTGTCCGTTCTGATTGAAAACATGCGTCGTGAAGGCTTCGAAATCGCCGTTTCACGTCCTAAAGTTATCAACCGTAAAATCGATGGCCGCATGCAAGAGCCGTTCGAGAACGTGACGCTGGATATCGAAGAACAGCACCAGGGTTCTGTGATGCAGGCAATGGGCGAGCGTAAGGGTGATGTTAAAGACATGATCCCTGATGGCAAAGGCCGTATTCGTCTGGATTACCTGATCCCGGCGCGTGGACTGATCGGTTTCCGTACCGAATTCATGACCATGACCTCTGGTACCGGTCTGCTGTACTCCACCTTCAGCCACTACGATGATGTTCGTCAGGGTGAAATCGGCCAGCGCCAGAACGGCGTGCTGATCTCTAACGGCCAGGGTAAAGCGGTAGCATTCGCCCTGTTCAGCCTGCAGGATCGCGGTAAGCTGTTCCTCGGCCACGGTGCTGAAGTGTATGAAGGCCAGGTTATCGGTATTCACTCACGTTCAAACGACCTGACCGTGAACTGCCTGACCGGTAAGAAACTGACCAACATGCGTGCTTCTGGTACTGACGAAGCAACTACGCTGGTTCCGGCTATCAAGATGTCTCTGGAGCAGGCTCTGGAATTCATCGATGATGACGAACTGGTTGAAGTTACCCCAACGTCCGTACGTATTCGTAAACGTCACCTGACGGAAAACGACCGTAAACGCGCAAGCCGTGGTCCTAAAGAGTCTTAATCCTCTTTAAGTACTGCACTCTCAAGGCCGGAGCTCTTCCGGCCTTGATTCTTCTCCCTGATTTTCCCCCTCTCCTGTTCAGTCTCCCGATTTACCGCTAGAGTGAATATCTCACCGGCACAAAAGGAGATGACCATGCTGTATATCTTTGATTTAGGTAACGTCATTGTTGATATTGATTTCAACCGGGTTCTTGGCGTCTGGAGCGATCTGGGGCGCGTACCGCTGTCTACACTGCAAAGCCGTTTCCAGATGGATGCGTCTTTTGAACAGCACGAACGAGGTGAAATCAGTGATGAAGAGTTCGCAGAGAAAATGTGCGAACAGCTGGATGTCGCGTTAAGCTTCGAACAGTTTGCGGCGGGCTGGCAGGCGGTGTTTGTCGGCGTGCGTCCGGAAGTGATTGCCATCATGCACAAGCTGCGTGAGCAGGGCGATCGCGTTGTTATCCTCTCTAATACCAACAAGCTGCATTGTACCTTCTGGCCGACGCAATACCCGGAAGTGCAGAGCGCAGCGGATAAACTCTATTTGTCCCAGGAAATGGGGCTACGCAAGCCTGAACCTGAAATCTATCAGCAACTGCTGAATGCCGAAGATGCATCCGCACAGGAGGCGATTTTCTTCGACGATAATCTTGCCAACATTGAAGCTGCCCAGGCATTGGGTATTCACAGCGTGCACGTCACGGATGCCAGCGTGGTGCCGATGTTCTTTAGCGATCGCTTCTGAATGCGCCGTATCAATCATTACCGCCACCGGCTGCGGGCTTTTTGGGGTTGGCTTAAATTACTGTGGGAACGCATTGATGAAGATGCGATGACGACGCTGGCGGGTAACCTGGCGTATGTGTCGCTGCTGTCACTGGTACCGCTGGTGGCAGTAGTCTTCGCGCTGTTTGCCGCTTTTCCGTCCTTTGCCAATGTCAGTGTTCAGCTGAAGGCCTTTATTTTTAATAACTTTGTGCCGTCCTCCGGCACGGTGATCCAGAGCTATCTGGAGCAGTTTGTCGCCAACGTCAACAAAATGACCGCGGTCGGCGCCTGTGGGCTGGTAGTCACGGCATTGCTGCTGATGTACTCCATCGATACCGCGCTGAATACCATCTGGCGTAGCAAGCGCAAGCGCCCGATTGTTTACTCGTTCGCGGTGTACTGGATGATCCTGACGCTGGGGCCGCTGTTAGCGGGTGCCAGTCTGGCCATCAGTTCATATCTGCTATCGCTGCACTGGGCGTCCGTGACGGGCGTCAGCTGGCTGATTGACTATGGGCTCAGGATTTTCCCGTTACTGCTCTCCTGGCTGTCATTCTGGCTGCTGTACAGCATCGTGCCGACCCGACAGGTGCCGGGAAAGGATGCGCTGATTGGTGCGCTGGTGGCCGGGCTGCTGTTTGAGCTGGGGAAAAAAGGCTTTGCGCTGTATGTTACGATGTTCCCTTCGTACCAGTTAATTTACGGTGTGCTGGCGGTGATCCCCATCCTGTTCCTGTGGGTGTACTGGACCTGGTGTATCGTATTATTGGGGGCCGAAATCAGTGCCACCCTTGGCGACTATCGCCTGATTAAAGAAGAAGAACAAAAAAAAGAAGATGAGGAATTATGATTGCCTTAATTCAACGCGCGCTCAGCGCCAGTGTGACGGTGGCAGGAGAAACCACCGGTGAAATCGGCCCGGGATTGCTGATCCTTTTAGGCGTGGAAAAAGGCGACGATCAGCAGAAAGCCCAGCGGTTATGCGATCGGGTGCTGGGTTATCGGATTTTCGGCGACGAAAACGACAAAATGAACCTCAATGTCCAGCAGGCGGGTGGTAGCCTGCTGGTGGTCTCCCAATTCACCCTCGCGGCTGACACGCAAAAGGGGATGCGTCCCAGCTTCTCCGGCGGTGCCGATCCCGCGGATGCTGAACGGCTGTATGAATCCTTTATCGGCTGCTGCCGGGAAAAGGGGATGGTTACGGAAACCGGGCGTTTTGCTGCCAATATGCAAGTTGCACTGGTCAATGACGGACCGGTGACGTTCTGGCTGCAGGTTTGAGGCAGCTGGCTGAACGGCAGGGAAGCGTCGCAGGCTCAGAGAGAGAGAACCACTTTATGTATCACCTTCGGGTTCCTGAAACAGCAGAAGAACTGGATACCTACTATCAGTTCCGCTGGGAAATGTTACGTAAGCCGCTCCATCAGCCGATGGGTTCAGAGCGGGATGCCTGGGATGCGTTAGCGCATCATCAGATGGTGGTGGACGAGCGCGGTGCACCGGTCGCGGTAGGTCGCCTGTATATCAATGCGGAAAATGAGGCCGCTATCCGCTTCCTGGCGGTGCATCCTTCCGTGCAGGGCAAAGGGCTGGGTACGCTGGTGGCGATGACGCTGGAGTCTGTGGCGCGCCAGGAAGGGGCCAAGCGGGTGGTCTGTAGCGCCCGTGAAGATGCCGTCGAATTCTTTGCCAAGTTGGGCTACATCAATCAGGGCGAAATTACCGCGCCGCAAACCACACCGGTGCGCCACTTCCTGATGATTAAACCGGTGATGTCGCTGGACGATATCCTGCACCGTGCCGACTGGTGTGGACAGTTGCAGCAGGCCTGGTACGATCACATCCCGCTGAGTGAAAAGATGGGCGTGCGCATCCTGCAGTTCACCGGGCAGAAGTTTATTACCACCATGCCGGAAACCGGCAACCAGAACCCGCACCATACCCTGTTCGCCGGCAGCCTGTTCTCGCTGGCGACGCTGACCGGCTGGGGATTGATCTGGCTGCTGCTGCGCGAACGCCGGCTTGGCGGCACGATCATTCTTGCCGATGCGCATATCCGTTACAGTCATCCGATCACCGGCAAACCGGGTGCCGTTGCCGATTTAGGCTCGTTGAGTGGCGATCTGGATCGGCTGGCGCGCGGACGTAAAGCGCGCGTGCAGCTGGAAGTGGAGCTGTTTGGTAATGAAGAGTGCGGGGCGGTGTTTGAAGGGGTTTACATCGTGCTACCCGCCGATGCCGACGGCCCTCTTGAGCAGGGCGGTTCCGGCGGGTAACGGATGGGGGG
>LIDZ01000348.1_pt30 | contig 12883 bp, 15 predicted proteins | sample 644651 | NCBI WGS metagenome assembly LIDZ01 (sample SAMN03856242, study PRJNA289617) | food metagenome | isolation source: wine grapes on drying loft during traditional withering process | host: Vitis vinifera cv. Corvina | place: Italy: Gargagnago di S. Ambrogio di Valpolicella | collected 2014-01
ATTTTTTCAAAGTGATCTTTGGCAAGCAGCAAAAAGTGTTGGTGTGACGATAGCTACGGATTTCGAATTTCCAACGGCCCCTTTAATTCGGCAAGCATTAGCTGAAGGGAAAAAGGTGGCAGCACCTAAATCTTTGCTAAAACGGCAGCTGGTGTTTTATTGGATTGACGAAAGTACGACCTTTGTCGCCTCGAAATTTGGAGTCGACGAACCAGTCAGTGAAGCAGTTGCTGACCAGACAGAATTGGATTTAATAATTGTTCCAGGATTGATCTTTAAAAGCAATGGATATCGCATTGGTTTTGGCGGCGGTTTTTATGACCGCTTCTTAAGCAGCTATTCTGGAAAAACGGCAAGTTTTGTTTTTAGTGAACAGCTGATGGAATCCTGGCAGCCTGAACCGTTTGATCTGCCGGTACAACAGTTATTTATCGGAAAAATGGAGGAATAATGAAGAGAAATCAACCGTATGCAACATATACTTTTTTAGGCATTAATACCGTTTTTTTCTTGCTGGAATATTTAATTCCCAGCTTGCGGATTAATGAAAGGCTGGGAATGTTTGTTCCTTCAGTCATTTTGGGCCATGAATATTGGCGCTTTTTAACACCGATGGTGATTCATTTTGGTTTGATGCACTTTGCCTTGAATTCGATCGTTTTATATTATATGGGTCAGCAATGCGAAGCTATATTTGGACATTGGCGTTTTACGCTTGTTTATTTGTTGAGTGGACTTATGGGTAATATGGGCAGCTTTGCTTTTAACGGCCTGGGTGTTTTGTCGGGGGGAGCCAGTACGGCTATTTTTGGTTTATTTGGTGCCTTTCTAGTGGTGGGCTATCATTACAAAGATAATCCAGCCATTCGAGGATTGACCCGGCAGTTTGGACTGTTTATTTTGATGAATTTAGCTTTTGGTTTATTTGATTCCTCGATTGATATGTGGGGACATTTAGGTGGACTCCTAGGCGGAGCGCTCTCGGGAATGATTTTCGGGGTTCCTCATGGGGAAGACCGATTCTCTGTGCGGGGACGTGTAACGGGCGGTTTATTCTTTGCCTTCTTCGTTGTTATCGCAGTATTACTGGCTTTTCGCAGAGTCGGTATGCCAATTATTTAAAAAATCGGGATATTTCCCGATTTTTTACTGGTTATTTAGAAAAACGAACGTACATAAGAATTTAGTTGGTAGAATGCTTCAAATTTTTGCGTAAGATAAATCAAAGTTGCAGCTTTTTGAAAACGTGCCAATTTACTCTGTAAAAATAGTACATTTACCTGTATAATGTTTGAGGATGTGGTTTATGTGGAAAGTCTATATGATGTACAGCAGCTGCTTAAGCAATTTGGTATCTATGTATATGTAGGAAAGCGGATTTATGATATTGAATTGATGCAAATTGAGTTGAAAAATTTGTATGAAGGACGCTTAATCGATCGTGATACCTATTTGAACGGCTGGCGCATCTTAAAAAGAGAGCATCACATTGAAGAAAGTCGGGAAGGTGAATAATGATGGATAAAAAATTATTAGGAATTGATTTAGGTGGTACAACTGTCAAATTTGCTATTTTAACTCAAGAGGGCGATATTCAACAAAAATGGAGTATCGACACCAATATCTTGGATGAAGGACAGCATATCGTACCAGATATCATTGAATCAATTAATCATCATTTAGCTTTATATAATATGAAGCCAGAACAATTTATCGGCATTGGCATGGGAACTCCTGGAAGTGTCGATATTGTTAAAGGAACTGTAATTGGTGCCTACAATTTGAACTGGAAAACCTTGCAGCCAGTCAAAGAAATGATCGAAAAGGACACAGGCATTCCATTTTTCCTCGATAACGATGCAAATGTTGCGGCGTTGGGTGAGCGTTGGAAAGGTGCTGGAGAAAACGATCCAGATGTGGTCTTTGTCACGTTAGGAACCGGCGTGGGCGGTGGAATTGTCATGAATGGTCAATTGCTTCACGGCGCAGCTGGTTGTGCTGGAGAAATCGGGCATATCACAGTAGATCCTGAAGGCTTTGAATGCACCTGCGGCAAACGCGGCTGCTTAGAGACAGTTGCTAGTGCAACGGGTGTTGTACGGGTGGCTCGTCAATTAGCGGAAGAATATGCTGGCGGTTCAGAATTAAAGGCTCGTTTGGACAATGGGGAAGACATCACTAGTAAAGATGTATTTGAATTAGCAGCAGCTGATGACGACCTTGCTTTACGTGTTGTTGATAAAGTTACTTTTTATTTGGGATTAGCTTGCGGAAATATTGGAAATACCTTGAATCCTTCAGCCATTATCATTGGTGGCGGTGTTTCGGCAGCGGGTGAATTTTTGCGTAGTCGCGTTGAGAAGTATTTTGAACAATTTACGTTCCCGCAAGTTAGAAATAGTACAAAAATTAAATTGGCTGAATTAGGAAATGAAGCCGGAGTGATTGGTGCGGCATCTTTAGCACGATAATCTTGAATTAGGAAGGGAAGTTTCGTATGTCATTTTGGTGGACATTAAATATTATTTTATTAGCGGTTATTCTCCTATTCGTTGGGTACGAAGGGTACGTTCGAATTATGGTGAAGCGTTCCGCAAAAATGCTGACTCAAGAGGAGTTCCAAGCAGGAATGCGCAAGGCGCAGGTTATTGATGTAAGAGAACGGGATGAATTCAATGCGAAGCACATTCTTGGTGCCCGCAGTTTTCCTTATCCGATGTTGAAAGAAACGATGAGTTCATTACGTAAGGATCAACCAATTTACATTTATGACTACAATAAATCTGTGAGTGCTCGAGCTGCTAATTTATTGCGTAAAAATGGATATACTGATCTGTTCATTCTAAAAGGCGGTATTGAAGAATGGCAAGGTAAGATCAAAAAGAAAAATCTTGATTAGTTAATGAAGCATGTTGCATTGTTGCAGCGTGCTTTTTTTTGACTTTTTCTTCAATTATTATTCCCAATAGATTGTTTTAAGTTGCACTTTCCGCTTTTTTTCTTTACTCTGGAATTGAGGTGAAGGCTATGCTGAAAATCAAACGAGTCTATAATACTGCAGAAACAGAGGATGGTTATCGAGTGCTGGTGGATCGAATTTGGCCTAGGGGAGTGTCAAAGGAAAAAGCGTCGGTCGATGAGTGGCTAAAAGAGGTGGCTCCCAGTACTGAACTTAGAAAGTGGTTTGGTCATGAGCCGGCAAAATATCCTGAGTTTGTTAAGCTTTATTTGCAGGAATTAACGGATGAAGCTCACTTAGCAGCCTTCCAACGTTTAGAAAAATTAGTTAAGGAAAATAAGCAGCTCACTTTGGTTTATAGTGCAAAGGATACTGAGCATAACCAGGCAGTTGTATTAAAGAAAAGATTGGAGCGGGAAAATGGGTAAAATAGCGGTAGTGGGCACGGGTCCTTATGGGTTAATTATGTTGGATCATTTAGTTCAAAAGTACACAAATGCTGAAGCGTTGGAGATCTTAGCTTTTGATCCCGCTGGACCAGGTGGACAGGTTTGGAGTACAAAGCAAGATGGAGCTGTTTTAATGAACAGTGTGATGGAACACGTCACACTTTTTGCAGAACATCCTTTAATTAAGAGCAGTGAAAGACCTAGTTTATATGAATGGAGTAAGCAGCAGGCACCTGATTTTATCAAACAATATGTTGTAGAACATCTGGAGGAGTTCTTGACACAGGCAGCTTCGCTTAAACGAAACGATTGTTGTCAACGTCGTTTTTATGGACTGTACCAGCAATGGTTTATCTTAAATCTTAAATCGAACTTACCAGAAAATATTTCGCTGACTTTTTATCAAGAAGAGGTAGAGGACTTAATTGTTGAGGAACAAATTACCTTAATTGCTAAGGAAAACCATCGTGTAGATCAAGTGATTTTGGCAACCGGGCATGCCGACAATGAATTAACCGAAACGGAACAGCAGTTACAGACTTTTGCCGAAGAGCAGCCGCTGACTTATCAGCCGCCTAAAAATCCGGCTAAAGTTTCTTTGGAGAATATCTTGCCGCAAGAGGACATCATTTTGCGGGGATTAGGCTTAAGCTTTTTTGATTATGTGGCGCTATTGACGAAGCATTGGGGTGGAACATTTATTGAAGAAGCTGGCGAGCTTCTTTATCAACCTTCTGGCAAAGAAGGAAAGATGATTTTAGGATCGGGTCGAGGGCTACCTTATCATGCCCGTCCGGTGAATGAAAAATTAGCTGGTGAAGATGCTCAGCCGCAAATTTTGACAAATGAAGGAATCCAACAATTCCAACCGGGAGAAGCAGCCGGATTTTTCGATTTACTGAAAAAAGAAGCGGAGCTTGTTTACTATGAGAAAAAATTAGCAGATACTTCCATCGATGTTGCTGAATTTTTAACAGCCTATCGTAAGGAAGATCGAAATGACGTTTTGGATCGTTTTCAAGTTCCCGCAGAATTACGTTGGAATTGGGATGCACTTGTAAATCCAGCAAAAGATGTAGAACCACAGGACTTTCCGGCTTTTGTCCAAGACTATATGGAAAAGGATATCAAGGAAGCAGAAGAAGGAAATTTGACTGGCGCAGTTGCCGCAGCTGTAGACGCGATGAAGGAGCTGCAAATGCCGGTACACAAAATGATTGAACAGCGTGCCTTTACGGCGAAAGAATATTGGGAGGAATTGTGGGGAGATTACGATCCAACTTATGGCTTTTTAACTGTGGGGCCGCCGGTTCTTCGCATGAAGCAACTGGCAGCTTTAACAAAAGCCGGCGTTGCTGTCTTTTTAGCTCCTAATATGGAAGTTGAAGGTGCGAATGATTGTTTTGTGGCCTTCAGCAAACAAAACAAACAAGTAACATATAAAGCGAAGCATTTAATTGAAGCTCGATTGCCGACCACCAGCTATCGTCGAACGCTGAATCCACTGATTTGTGCATTAAAAGACCGAGGGTATTTAGCCCCGGATATAGTTGAGTTTGATGGAGAAAAGCATGAAAGCGGCGCGTTGCGGGTGGAGCGAAGTACCCACCGCATTATTGATCAGCAAAATCAAACACTGGATAACTTATATTGTTACGGTGCGCCATTGGCTGGATTTGATTGGCTGAACGCTTCTTCTCCACGACCGAAAAATGATGATCAGATTTTTAGAGTGGCAAATCAAATTGTCCAGTCTATTTATCAGTAATAAGCAGTTAAATCAGGAGTTGGTAATCACTTTTTTAGACTCAGGAAAAATGAGTTAAATTTTCTTACCATCATGCTAAACATGATCATTCTATGTACAGATGGCCATCTGTAGAATTTCCTCTGCTTTTAATTAACTGCGAAAAGCATGAGTGGCAGCTACCTCATGTTATGGTAATCATTTTTCCAAAGCCAGGAAAAATGAGTCTGATTTTCATACGTATACCATCATGCTAAACATGATCATTCTGTGTATAGATACCATTTGTAGAACTTTTCTTGCGCCAAGTTAACTGTGAAAAGCATGAATGGTAAAAAAAAAGAAAGCGAAAACTCGCTTTCTTTTTAACGTGCAATCCGTTTTCTACGGGCTTTTTTACGATTTTCGTCGATTTTTGACTCTTTTTCTTCTAAGGGTTCAATTACTTTTTTCTTTACACCCATTAAAAGTCCTGCAACAACGGCTGCTGTTGCTAAAGTTCCGGTAAAAAATCCTGATGTAAATTTACGCATATGATTGGCCTCCCTTTTCTTGTTACTTTTATTATGGAGGAAAACGGCAAAAATAGAAAGCTAAAAGATTGTTCCTGACGAAATTTTCAACAATTCTTGGATGTTTCGGGGGAATTAGGTATAATGAAGCTAGCAAAAAGAAAGATAAAGGAGAGACATACATGCAACGATTAAATTCTGAACAAGCACCAAAAGCCTTAGGACCTTATTCTCAAGGGATGATGACCGGTGGAAACATCGTTTTCTTATCGGGACAATTAGGTATTGATCCTGCCACCAACCAGCTGCAAGAAGGAGTGGAAGCACAAGCGAAACAATCGTTAGAAAATATCCAAAACATCTTAGGAACAATCGGTTTGACTTTAGAGAACGCCTTAAAAGTAACGGTTTTCTTAAAGGACCTAGATAATTTTTCGGTAGTCAACGATATTTATGCCAGCTATTTCCAAGAGCCTTATCCTGCAAGAAGCTGTGTTCAAGTAGCTAAACTTCCAGCAGATGCGCTAGTTGAAATTGAAGTAATCGCCGAAAAAGCGTAAAGTATAGAACAGGAAAAGATAAAGCCAGAGTGGTTTTATCTTTTTTTGCTTGCTCTTGTTTAGTAAATGTTTTATAATTTGTTTAGTAAATATTTTTCAAGGAGTGGAGATATGTCAATTTTAGTTCTAGGTGGAGCGGGTTATATTGGTTCACATACAGTCGATCGTTTAATTAATCAAGGATACTCAGTGGTGGTTGTAGATAATTTGTTAACGGGACACCGTCAGGCCGTTCATTCAGAAGCAACCTTTTATGAAGGAGACTGTCGCGACCAAACGTTCATGCGAGAAGTTTTTCAAAAAGAAACGATTGAAGGTGTGGTTCATTTTGCAGCCAGCTCTTTAGTGGGAGAATCTGTGGAAAAACCTTTAAAATACTTCAATAACAATGTTGTCGGTATGGAAATACTGCTGGAAGTAATGGAAGAGTTTGAGGTAAAACATATTATCTTTTCTTCGACTGCAGCGACTTACGGTGAACCAGAAGTGTCGCCGATTACGGAAGATACGACAACCAATCCTAAAAATCCTTACGGTGAAAGCAAGCTGATGATGGAAAAAATGATGCATTGGTGTGACAACGCCTATGGTATGCGCTATGTTGCATTGCGCTACTTTAATGTTGCTGGTGCTAAGTTCGATGCTTCTATTGGAGAAGATCATACGCCGGAAACTCATTTAGTCCCATTGATTTTACAAGTTGCCTTAGGACAGCGGGATCATCTAACTATTTTTGGCGATGATTACAATACACCCGACGGCACTTGTATTCGGGATTATGTGCAAGTAGAAGATTTAGCGATGGCCCACATCTTGGCTTTGGAATACTTGAAAGCTGGAAATGAAAGCAATGTCTTTAACTTGGGTTCAAACAATGGCTATTCTGTTAAAGAAATGCTGGATGCTGCTCGCGAAGTAACCCAAAAAGAAATCCCAGCTGAGATTGGACCTCGTCGTGCAGGAGACCCTAGTACTTTAGTAGCATCTAGTGAAAAAGCGAAAACTGTTTTAGGCTGGCAGCCAGAGTATACTGACATCCAAGCAATTATTGAAACGGCATGGAATTGGCATGTTAGCCACCCTAATGGATATGAAGACTAGGAGGAATACCCAATGTTGATCAGTCAAGTTGTTAGAGATTTTGTCAGTGCAGCCATTCATTCAGGAGGCTGGATGGATATGGATCGGATTTATTTAGAAAACCAAGTAATCGGACTTATCGGTGAAGCCGGTTTAGCGTCTGCTGAGGTTCGTCCAGTCGAAGCCGATGCTGCCGAATTGGCTCAGCTGCTAGTTGAGCGAGGAGTCGAAAATCAGGTGATTAGTGAATTACCGGCGGAAAAAGATATTTTGGAGTCTCAGTTGATGGATTTGTTGACGCCGCCGCCTTCAGTAGTAAATGCTTATTTTGCGCAATATTATGCTAAAAGTCCGAAAGAAGCCACCGACTATTTTTTTCACTTGAGTCAAACCAACAATTATATTAAGACCAAGGATATTGCAAAAAATATCGTATTTCCAGCTGAAACCGAGTATGGAACGCTGGAAATTACGATCAATTTATCGAAGCCGGAAAAAGATCCGAAACAAATTGCAGCAGAACGAGAAGCGGTGCAGGTGGATTATCCTAAATGTCTTTTGTGTATGGAAAACGAAGGCTATAAGGGTCGTCTAAACTACCCGACCCGTACGAATCATCGGATTATACGCATGAATTTAGACGGGGAAAGTTGGGGACTGCAGTATTCGCCTTACGCTTATTACAATGAGCACTGTATTGTTCTGTCCGAAGAGCACCGTCCCATGAAGATTAACCGCGATACCTTCCAGCGTTTGCTGAAAATCACGGAAGTCTTACCGCATTATTTTGTAGGGTCAAATGCTGACTTGCCAATTGTCGGCGGATCGATTCTTTCACATGATCATTATCAGGGTGGTCGGCATACATTTCCGATGGCAGTGGCTGAAATCGAACGTCCAATTGACTTGAAGCTGTTTCCGACTGTGACTGCTGGGATTGTCAAATGGCCGATGTCGGTAATTCGTTTGCAAGGTCAGCAGCCGAAGGATTTAGTTGCGGCAGCGGAGTATATTTTCGAATCTTGGAAACAGTATAGTGATGAATCGGTCAATGTTGTGGATTTCTCTGCTGATGGCACACCTCATCACACCATCACACCAATTGCCCGACGTAATGGCAAGCTTTTTGAACTGGATTTGGTCTTGCGGGATAATAATGTTTCAGAAGAATTTCCTGAGGGGATTTTTCATCCGCATCCAGATGTCCAACACATCAAAAAAGAAAATATTGGTTTAATTGAAGTAATGGGGCTGGCCGTTTTGCCACCCCGCTTGAAAGAAGAAATGCAAGAAGTTGAACAATTTCTGTTGGGGAATCCTCATCAAATGATGGACTATCATCAGGCATGGGCTGAAGAAATTAAGTCAGCTCAGACCATTACTGCTGAGAATGTCCGAACAATTTTGCAGCAGGAAGTGGGCAAAGTTTTTGCCCGGGTGTTGGAAGATGCTGGTGTGTTTAAGCGTGACGAAGCCGGACAAGCAGCTTTTGACCGCTTCATCGCAACGTTGTAGGGCAGGAGGAAATTAACATGGCAACTATTCGCGATATAGCGGAATTAGCTGGCGTTTCTCCGGCGACGGTTTCAAGGGTGTTAAACTATGATCCGCAAATATCCGTCAGTCTAGCAACGAAGCATAAAATATTTCAAGCAGCTGAAGAGCTGAATTACACGAAGCATAAAAAGAATAATAAGACCGAAACGACAGTGCTGCGTCTCGTTCAGTGGTACGATGCCGAAGAAGAATTGGCCGATCTTTATTATTTGGCGATTCGTTTAGGCATTGAAAAAAAGGCGGAAGAATTAAATATCCAAATTAAACGAGAATCGTTGACGGATTTGACCACCTTGAAAACGGCTGGCACCATCGCATTAGGTAAATTCGACACCGAGCAGATCAAAAAAATCAGCGAAGTGGACGAGAATCTTATTTTTGTCGATTACGATGCCACATCCAACGGCTTTGATTCGTTAGTCGTTGATTTTAATCAAAGTGTCGATTCTGTGATTGATCATTTTGTAGGAGCCGGTCACGATAAGATTGCGATTTTATCTGGGCTGGAATTCACCAAGCAGACGCACCAGCCGATCAATGATCCGCGTTTGACGGCTTTTGAACAAAAAATGCGGCGTTTGAAGCTGTATAATCATGCGTTTGTCATACAAGCTGAGTTTAGTGTGGAAGCAGGGAAGGCGGCTGCAACCACCTTTTTACAGCAGAAAACCCAACTGCCGACTGCTTTATTCGCTTCCAGTGATGCATTGGCTATTGGTGCAATGCAGGCAATTCAGGATTTTGGTTTAAAAATCCCGGAAGATATTGCAATCATTGGTTTTAATGACGTGAGTGTAGCTAAATATGTTTCGCCAACCCTTTCGACGGTGAAGGTGGAGACGGAATGGATGGGGGAATTAGCTGTCACAACTATTTTAGAATTAGCAAAAGAGTGTGCGCCGGTTCCCAGAAAAATCATGCTGGGAACGAAGCTGGTTCTTCGCGACTCAACGAACTAACAAAAAGAAACCTGAGTATCCGCATTATCAGCAGATGCTCAGGTTTCTTTTTGTTGACGAGGCAAGTCTAAGAAGAAGATGCAGGATGTAATTTTCTACTTACTCTATCAGAGAGAAAAGAATGAAATATTTTTTACTTACCTCAATTCTATAGTAAAATTTATTTAATAAGGATACAAGCTAATTCGTCAAATATGTTATTCAAAATATTTAAAAAAACTAATTAAAATTAGTTGTTTGAAAGGCGAGATCGTTGCTTTGAAGAAAAACAAAGCAAGTGATTCTTTAAATTAGTCCAGTCTAACTATATTGAAAAAAGTTTTTATGGTAAAATGTGGCTATCTGAAAGCGAGGAATAGAGCAAGGATGAAAATTTTAGCCTTCGATACATCGAATCAAACATTGGCAGCAGCTATTTTAGAGGATGATCAGACAATTGCCTCTTTTCAATTAAATCAAAAAATGAATCATAGTCTGACCTTGATGCCAGCGATTGAACATATTATGAAAATCAGCAGCTTAACACCAAAGGACTTGGATCGCATTGTTGTCGCCCAAGGTCCCGGATCGTATACTGGGATTCGAATTGCAGTAACCACTGCAAAGACGTTAGCTGATACATTGAAAATAGAGTTAGTAGGAATTTCCAGTTTGAAGGGATTAGCTGCTAACGTTAGCGATCAAAGATTGATCGTTCCGATTATGGACGCTCGCCGCAACAACGTGTATGCCGGAGTCTATCGATGGGAAGATCAGCAGTTGAAGATGGTTATTCCTGATCAGCACATTCCGTTGGCCGAATTGTTAGACCTGCTGCAAGAGGACGCTGTATTTGTGGGAGAAACGGCTAAGTTTACTGAAATGATCCGTGACAAGCTGCCAAATGCCAAGATTGAAACAGACGATCGCATCAATCTGCCTAATGGGGTAACTTTAGGGCAGCTGGGGTATCTGGAAGCACCTGTGGCAGATATCCAAAGTTTTGTTCCAGCCTATTTGAAGCGGGTAGAGGCGGAGGAGAAATGGCTGCAAACGCATCAGCCAGGGGACGAAAATTATGTTGAAAAAATTTAGCGGACTGCTTCGTACGTTTTTCGGGGGCAAGCAAGAACCCTTTGAAGCCCGGAATGTTCAGGTAAAGGAGCAGGAGTATCTGCTGCGGGGAATAACCGACGACGATATTAAGGAATTGATTGCGTTGGAAATGGACGTATATCAAGGGGAAGTACCTTGGACAAGAAGTGCCTTTTTGGCGGAAATCCATTCTCCCGTTCCCCATCTGTATATCTGTATGACGCATCGCGAGGAGCTGGTGGCTTTTATCGGCAGCCGTATTATAGGCGATGATGCTCATATTACCAACGTTGCTGTTAAGCGGGCTTTTCAAGGCAGTGGTCTGGGATCCTTTTTGATTGACGAGGTAGAAAGATTCGCTATAATGAAGAGCTGTATCACGTTGTCGTTAGAGGTGCGGATGGGTAATATAAATGCGCAGCGTTTGTACCGTCGAATTGGCTTTGAAGGTCGGAAGGTTCGCCGGAATTATTATACCGAGAATAATGAGGATGCTTTAGAGATGATTAAGCATTTAGAGGGAACCAAATGAGTGTGGATGTTGAATTAAAACAGCTGGCACATCAATTGTGGCAGATTAATGATGCGGCCTATGATACACTATCTCCTTGGTCAGAAAAAGAATTTTATGATGATTTGCAGCAGAAGCATAGTCACTATTTATTGTCAGATGAAAGAGAGCCGCTAGCCTTTATCGGATTTCATCAAGTATTGGATGAAATTGAGATTACCAATGTGGCTACTTTTCCAGAGTATAAACGTCAAGGACTGGCTGAAAAGCTGTTCCAACGATTGATGGAGCATGCTCGCAAGCAGGAAGTAAACCAAATATTTTTAGAGGTACGTGCTTCCAATACGGCAGCGCGTCATCTTTACGAGAAAATGCATTTTCAAGAGATCGGCAAAAGAAAAAATTATTACCAAGCACCGGTAGAAGATGCGATTATTATGAATTTGAAAGTAGGGAACAGCCACGGAAACGAATGAATATATTTTAGCAATTGAAAGCAGCTGCGATGAAACCAGTGTGGCCGTGATTCTAAATGGCGAAACGGTGCTGTCTAATATCGTGGCTTCGCAAATTAAAAGTCATCAACGCTTTGGCGGAGTGGTTCCAGAGGTGGCTAGTCGTCATCATGTGGAGCAGATTACGCTCTGCTTAGAAGAAGCTTTAGCCGAAGCCGAGGTTACGCCTGATCAACTGCAGGCAGTGGCCGTAACGTATGGACCTGGTTTAGTTGGTGCTCTGCTGATCGGTTTAAGTGCTGCGAAGGCTTTTGCTTGGGCTCATGGGCTGCCATTGATTCCAGTTAATCATATGGCCGGGCATATTTATGCTGCTCGCTTAGTCCAACCGCTGGAATTTCCTTTAATGGCCTTACTGGTCAGCGGTGGTCATACTGAATTGGTTTATATGGCTGAAGATGGTTCGTATGAAATTATCGGTGAAACCCGAGATGACGCAGCAGGTGAAGCTTACGATAAAGTTGGCCGCGTTTTAGGATTACCTTACCCAAGTGGTAAAGAATTGGACCAGTTGGCTCATCAAGGAAAAGACGTCTACGATTTTCCACGGGCAATGCTGAAAGAAGACAACCTAGACTTCAGCTTTAGCGGTTTGAAAAGTGCCTTTATCAATTTAGTTCATAATGCAGAACAACGCGGGGAAGAGTTGGATACAGCTGATTTAGCTGCCAGCTTCCAAGCCAGTGTGGTGGAAGTTCTAGTAACTAAAACAATGCGGGCTTGTCAGGCTTATCCAGTAAAACAATTGGTAATTGCTGGTGGGGTAGCCGCCAACCAAGGCTTGCGCAAAGGGATGGAACAAGCATTAGCTGCTGAATTGCCAGACGTTGAGCTGGTTATTCCGCCATTGAAGCTTTGCGGGGACAATGCTGCCATGATCGGAGCAGCCGCTCATATAGAATTAGCAAAGCAGCACGTAGCTGCAATGGATTTAAATGCAATTCCAAGCTTGGCTTTTCA
>LIDZ01004299.1_pt2 | contig 12859 bp, 10 predicted proteins | sample 644651 | NCBI WGS metagenome assembly LIDZ01 (sample SAMN03856242, study PRJNA289617) | food metagenome | isolation source: wine grapes on drying loft during traditional withering process | host: Vitis vinifera cv. Corvina | place: Italy: Gargagnago di S. Ambrogio di Valpolicella | collected 2014-01
AGCAATTCTCCGCTGCTTACAATCCAGTCAAGCGCATTTTTTATGACTCCGGTAACCCCGTGTGCATATTCCGGGCTTGCTAATAAGATTAGATCCGCTCTGGAAAGCGTTTTTCTAAAGTGGTCAACTGCCGGAATTTCCTTATTTTCATTATCGACGTTAAAAAGAGGAATTTTATCCATGAAGTCATAGGTTTCAAACCTGATATCTGCAGGACAAAGATGCGACATAGCTCGTAAAAAGGTGGTGTTCAAAGAAGCCGCTCGAAGACTGCCAGAAATGCCTACTACATATATTCCATTGCTCATTAAAGCAGCTCCCTGAAAATCTGGTTTCACGCGGGCGGCGTGTATTTCCCAAGCCGCCGGAGAATCTGATAATAGTACTTAGAATGTCCAAACATCCACTTAATGGCAATGAGGTATACCATCAAATTATCATGTAAAGAAGCACTTATGAGTTCGGCTTTTCTGTCAACCGCGGACATGCTTGCTTATGAGCTTAAAAAATTTAATCAACAACTGCTCGCTACTGGATGGTGATCGACTTAGCGAAAGAGACCTCGACAGCCAGTTTTCGGTCATCCGCATACCACTGAGGGAAGCAATCCAGAAACTGGAGCGGGAAGGTGAAGTTGACGTTTACAGAAATCGAGGAGCTGTAATCAGAACGCTTTCTGCAAACGATGTTGGCGAAATTTATCAACTCCGATCTTTATTGGAAGGTGATGCTATTTTCAGAGATGGGCGCTGAAACTGTCACACGAGCGGAGCTTGTTCATGAACTTCTTGGTAATGCTTCCGAATCAACTCAGCAGGGGCAATACAACCGAGAATTTCATGAGCTGCTTTACCGGAAATGTAAAAATCAGCGTCTCTTACAAATGATAAATGAACTACGCCAGCAAATAGAAAGATATGAGCGCTTACAGCATCGTTTACTGCCTGAAACTCTGAAGTTTCAGGATGATCATGAGCACATTTCTTCTGCGGGACAGATCCTAAAAAACTATATTAGCAATCGCTAATCAAGGGTCTTCTGTATGCTGTCAAAAATCAAAAATCAAAAATCAAAAATCAAAAATCAAATAAGACTGGTTTTTGGCGAGGCCCGATCCTGGCACCGAGCGGCCGGTGCGAAGACTCAAGGACAGCTTTGAGCGAAAATCTCACATCGTTTTCAATTACTGAGTCTGTTATTTAATATTCTAGCGCACGATGGCCTTGCTCATATTGATACCTGTTACTCCAAAACCGCTGCTCTCGTAAATATGGAGAGCACGGGCATTATCTCCAGCAACGCGAAGTCTAATCTCTTTATAACCCTGCCCCTGAAGATTCTCTTCAAAAGCGCGAAGAGCCTGCTTACCCACCCCCTCTCCTTGGAATGAATTTTAAATATGAAAATCATAGATGAAAGCTATGCGCATTTCCGCATCTGGTTTGTACCAGAGATAGCCTACATGCCTTTCAGACACATCTAATTTCGCGACAATGGACAGTAAAAATTGCCCCTGTGTATTCACTCCTTCCGCAAGCAATTCCGATATTTCCTGCCTGGCTCTCGCCAGAGAATCACTTTTGGATATTCCATAATTTGACCCTGTCTCATCTGCATAATCAGGGATAAAATATTCAAGATAAGCCGGTTACTGTTCTTCCGTCATTGAGAGAAACGAGATCATGCTTTAATCCTTATTGAAGAAGCCATACAGGTAAAAAGGACCATACTAATAGCGCTAACAGCAATGTCACATCAATGTTATTCATTTATGGAATAATAACGGTCTCGGTTGATTACATGAAAGTAATATCTCAATGTCCGCTCCCGGCACTTAACGTCCAGCCATTAGATAATTCATATATGTCATGAGCGAAAAGCGGACCTTTGGCTGAAACAGTAACAGTTCGCTTCCATCTCGGCGATCCGCTTTCTTTAGGCTTCCGGTTTATAATGTTGCTGGCTGCCTTCAATGTTCTTGTATCGATACTTGCATAAAGTTAAATTCAGATTAATTTATTGAAATCCTAAAGATATTAAACTGAAGCTCATAAGAATGGACTTTCACAATGATGGCCACGACATCTTAAGCACGGTCACCCAGGCTCAATTCTGGCGAGACTCATCGATGGACCATGTGGAAAGTCGTCGGGCGTGTAATAGCCGGGCGCGTTATAAGCCACACAGTCATCCAACCTTTTCTATTGCTTTGCGAATCCTGCCCTCGGCTTAAAGAGCGGAAAAATTTCGTACGTACGAAATTCCGGGTACTGAGCCGCGCCTGATGGAATGCTTCGGCGTGCCGGCGGTACTCAGGAGACACAGGCTATCCTGCCGTGTAGCCGCCGACGCAGAGCGGCAATAATGGCAAAACATTTTCCTATCCGGCAGGTTATGTTTATTCCTGATTAATCAATGGCACAAGGACACTACCGTGAAAATCTACTGGACCCTGAAAAGCATTCCCGAACTAGCCGATTTGCCCCTGCGGGAACGCGGAAGCCGGTGGAGGAGCGCATATAAGTCCGCTTTCCGGCACCGGGAAACCTGGTGCGGGATCGCGCTATGCGGTGGCTGTGCGGGCACGGGCGTCTATTTATTCGGTATGGTGGGCGGCGTACTGATGGCCGCATTGGGCGGTTTCCTGTACGGCCAAATAGTGACATACGTTGCCCTTAAATATTACCGCCACCGGCTGCGCGGCGAAGCCAACTAATTTTTGGGGCGATACAGCTTTCTCGCTTTGTAACTTCACAATTGCATGCGATTTAGCTATGAGCTAATAACAGCCATTAGTCAGGCAACCGGCAAAATAGCGGGCGCAGTTAAGCCGAGATATTCTGCAACCTGCTTTTGGATTTTGAAATGTTACAGCTTCTTGAGCATACAAATACCGCAGCTGTTATGACCTGTATTGCCCAGTCTTTCAGACAAATGACGGAATCCAAAAGCTTCATAGAGACGAACGGCATCCTTTAGTTCGTCAAGCGTTTCAAGATAGCAGGACTGGTATCTCATGGCGGTAGCCTGAGCAATTATAAAAGCGATCATACGTCTACCAATTCCCATGCCTTTTATGTTGCTACTGAAATATAGTTTCTGCATTTCACAAGTGTCTTTTTCACCGTCTAGCGGAGCTACTCCGGCCCCGCCGACAATTTTGCCATAGACTTCTGCAACCCAGTATCCAGTGCCTGGTTGATTATAGACCTCACTTAAACGTTCAAGTTCTGGGTCATGGAGGCTTACGCCTTCTAAATGATCGATTTTATTTTCCCGAAAGCTGTTGCGTATAATTTCTGCTATTGCAGCGTTGTCTCGAGTTTCAATAGGCCGGAAAGTCAACTCACCTTCACGCTGGCGGCGGGCATTCCGTAGGCTGCCCGAAAATTTTCTGATGGTTTGAAAGAACTCCTGAACTTCTTCATTGGAGGATGAAGCGAGGGCTTCCTCTGTAAATCTGTCTGCATTTTCTTCTACATAGGAGAGCTTCTGTTTTCCTGAATCGCTTAATCTGAACCTTGAGGCTCTGCCGTCTTGATCGTCATCATCCCTTAGTAAGTATCCCGCTTCAAACAGGGTTCGAAGCGTACGGCTCATGCTTGCTTTATCAACGCATAGTCTTGTAGCCAGTTCAGTTGCGCCGTAGGGCTTACTGTTCAGTTCAATCAGAATATGGCTCTGGAGGGGAGATAACTCAGTTCCGCTACTTTTACGGCTAAGCATACCAAGTTCTCTTACCATCTCACGCAGCGCTGAACGGAACTGGCGTACTTCGTCTTTTTTCATAAATTGAACCTAAATTGAATGCATGCGAATGATGATACACAAAGTAGTTAACAGTGTTAACTACTTTGTGTATCATGCGACTATGCACCTAAACAGACACTCGCAATGGATATTCAAAAAACTAATAACAAAACTCACCGTATGATTGTTTTATTCACTACTATCTTCATTCTCTCAGCTTACGGCATCGTTCTGCTAAAGCATTTTTTGGCTTAAAAGCTGCTGGTTACAAACCGACAGGAAATCAATGGTTACTTTAGCTAAGTTACCCTTTGATTTGAGTGTATAGACAGAGACATCCACGTCCGCTTTGAGCACAAAGCTAGTCTGACAGTTCTGTTGCCCGCTATGAGCGAGAAGCGGAAGTTCAGACTTTGTAATCTGCAAGTACTTCCACTCAAAAAATAAGACACCTTACAATTTCAGTTTTTCGCATTCATTGCTCTGAGTTAAGCTCTTTCGCCAGTTGTTGCAATACCGATTTCAGCCAGTTAGTCGCATCTCGTTTACCGCTCCGTATATGCGAATAAACCTTCACTTCGAAGGAGTGTATCCCGAACGGTAGCGCAAAAACCTTGATATTCATTGCTGGGAGCAGTTTCTCTGCGGCGAGACGGGGAATAGCCATCAGCAGGTCGCTTTCCGCAACGATAAACGGCGCACTAAGCATGGACGGCGTTTTGATCGCTATCTGCCGTATATAACCCATCTGCTCAAGTTGTAGATCCAGGACACCTCGCTTCTCATTCCATGGCGTCACAACTAGGTGCCGGGCGGCGAGATAATCTTCCAGTGTAAGCTGTGTTCGGTTTTGGTTGCTGATGACGACATATTCATCTTTGAACCAAGTAATTTCTTCCAGTTCGGGATGTCGGGTCTCATCTGGTGTGCTGAATCCAAGTGCCAAATCTACTTCGCCAGCCAGCAGTTCCGTGAGCGCGGGACTATGTGGCAAATAAAGTAACTCAAAGTGCAAACCAGGAGCTTCCTGCTGCATTTTATGCATCAGGGCAGGGAAAATACAAAAAGCGGTAAAATCTGTTATCGCAATCAGAAAACGCTCCTTACTCGTGGAGGCTTCAAACTTCGGCTGCGGAGTCAGCTCCTTGTTGAGGTAGTTCAACGCTGAAGCAATAGAAGGCGCGAGCTGAGCGGCATACACGCTGGGGCTCATACGGTGTCCTTCCCGGAAAAATAATGGGTCATTGAGCGTGATGCGTAGCCGTGAAAGCGCATGACTCATCGCCGATGTGCTCATCGCCAGTTCCTCCGCAGCCAAACGAACGGAACGGTGGCGATAAATCGCGTCAAAAATTGGCAGAAGGTTTAAATCAAGACGTCTTAGTACTGAATGCATAATATTCATCATTTAATGATTTCATTGCACTTAATTCCTCTAACAATAAACCTTATACTTGGTAACCTCAATATCGATACAACCAAGAAATAATAGGGAAATTAATGAGCATCACGATACGCCTAGCCCGCCCGGAAGACGCAACGGCAATTTACGATATGATCTATGAGCTGGCTATGTATGAAAAGGCACCAGAAGAAGTGGTCACCACACCAGATGAGATCCGTGAAACACTGTTTAGCACAGGCAATAGAACCGAAGCGTTGATCTGTGAGAGTGAAGGTAAAACCATAGGTTATGCCGTTTTCTTCACCAGCTATTCCACGTGGCTTGGACGTAACGGTATTTACATGGAGGATTTATACATTACACCTGATCATCGTGGCAAAGGTGCGGGAAAGGCACTGTTGAAAAATATCGCGCAATCCGCAGTCAAACGACATTGCGGCCGACTTGAATGGAGTGTGCTTGACTGGAACCAGCCAGCGATTGATTTTTACCTTAGTATTGGTGCGTTGCCACAATCTGAATGGGTACGCTATCGTCTCGATGGTGAGGCACTGCTGAAATTTGCTGAATAAAAATCGCTATTTTTTTGACGAGATCTCGCTGGGGCGAGATTTATCTTTTGCTCGCTGACTGGCGAAAAATCATTTTCAATGTCCGCTTCTGGCACACAGCGGACCTCTGGTTAGGAAAGGTCCGTTGTGAGCAAGGAACGGGCATTAGAAATTGATTTCATTGCGGCGATTGCATTATTTACACACCCACATATTAATCAACGAGCAGACTCACCGAATAAAGCGGCGAGCCTGTTTTCTTATTAACGCGTCACACTAACATCTTCCAGCGTCACTGAGCTTTCAGGTTTATCACCTAATTGCATAGCGACCGGGACAAAAATGTTAAGGTCTTGCAGCCAGGCTAGCTTGTCACTGCTTCCCGGTTGCCCTTCGTGAGTTTCATGACACTCAACTAACAGATATTTCCCACTAAACTGAGGTGCAATTCCATGTGCGTCACCCTGTCCCGTCACCTCGCAACGTAACGATGAAGAAGTGACTTTCTTATCGGAATCAATATCGTCCCATTGCGCCTGATATCGTTGACCAGCCACTAACGGGAAACGTATATCCGTCTGCAACTTGTTGAGCAGTGAGGCACCATTACTTATGGACATGGTGAACTTCAGCTGTAGCTGATTAGCAAGCGTTAAGCGTTGCACCGTCCATATGCCATAGTCTTCAAGCTTCCGTATATAGCCATCCGTTTGTGCATCCAGCTGTACTTTGATCTTACCTTGCGCGCTTACTTGTGTATAACGAACCTGTTTAAAGCGCGGAAGGGCCCACGGTTTGATCAGTAATTGCGCCTGATGCTCAATTGCAGCTGAGAGGGGGAATTTACTAAGCCACTGTGGATTATTATTACTCAGTTCGGGCATTGAAGGCCCCATAAGCGTTGATACTGGCTTATTAGCGGCGGGGACAAAGTGACCTTCAGCTTTAAACGTTTTTCCTGCTGGCCACTGGCAGAGCTGCTCAAAGCGTTGTGCTTTATGCGTGTCAATGGTGAAGTCATTCTTACGGCGAACGATATCAGCAGTAATGAGTGAGTCCGTAACGCGACCCTCGCTGTCAAAGTTCATCAATGCTACTGCGTTTCCCTGATGCGTTTTACAGTTATACAAATAACGCTCAATCTTAAATTCCAGCGGCGCGTCATAGGGCGGTTCCCAGATGATATCCGCAAAGTCATACCCCAAACTTACCGATAAAATATCGTCAATGCGCTTGATGCTGTTGACATCGATAAGCTCGGTAATACCGACTGTATCTGTCGCTGATAACTTTTCCCAGCGCGTGTCTTTTATCGGTAACTGGCAAACCATCCGAATATCATCAGCCGTCATCTTGCTGTCATCCTGTGCAGACGCATAGCGAAGGTAGCTGTTTCCATAAAAGCGGGCTTGAGTAAGCCCCTTCTCATTCAATAAATCTTTGTACAGAAGCTGTGCCGTGCCCTTTTTACAATCAATGGATCGCCACTGCTGGGCTGTTTTTCCATTACTGAAGTTTAGCGACACCATGTAATTCACGCGATCGTGGATTCTGGTTACGGAAAAGGGGTTAGTGTCACCACCTGTCAATGCCGGCTTATCAGCAGCTTGAACGAAAGAAAACGGCAGCAGAGACATAAAAAAAAGTGGACACATTGAGGGGCGTACGCTGTACATATATGTTCCTTCATATTGAGTAAGAAATGTTGGTATCGGCACCAGGAAGTGGATCGTTAGGCTTAGTTGATATGCGAAACACAGCATGAGGTGGGCTATTACCGCTCCTGACACAAACCCGACATCAGCCCCAGCCCCAATGCGAGTTGCAACCACCTCTTACAACGTCAATCTTTAAGCCAACAACGATTCTTATCACCGATCGCCTGCCCTGAGGTCTGTTTCCCCACCCTCCCGAATCATCGCGTTATGATTGCGATCCCGCATCGCCATTCAATCAGGCTTGCTCAACCGACAAGCTGGCTTTGTCCAGTCAGCGTCCTCCGATTTCTCACCGCAAAGGTTGTTGAACAATCGCCGTCCGGCTACCCTCTGGTACGCACTAACGCTGGAACTGAGGACGGTATGAAGGACATGAAGGAAAAGATTGGCTGGATAGATAATTTGCGCGCGGTGGCCTGTCTGATGGTGATCATGATCCATACCACCACCTGGTATGTGACCAACAGTACGGCCATCGGCGAGCACACCTGGGATGTTTCCAACCTGCTGAATTCCGCCTCGCGCGTGTGCGTGCCGCTTTTCTTTATGATTTCGGGTTATCTGTTCTTTGGCGAACGCAGTGCGCAGGGTCGGCATTTCCTGCGCATCGTGCTGTGCCTGGCCTTTTACAGCCTGGTGGCGCTGGCGTATATCACCTGGCTGACGCCAATCAATGAAGGGATTTCCATCAAGCACCTGCTGCAAAAGCCGGTGTTCTACCATCTGTGGTTCTTCTTCGCGATTATCCCGATCTACCTGCTTTCCCCGCTGATCCAGGTGAAAGCCGTGCGTGCCGGCTACCTGGCGATTGTGACGCTGGTGCTGGCGGTGCTGGCCAACCCGAATACCCTCGATCAATCGGTTGGGCCGTTCCACTGGCTGCCGCTGAATCTGTATCTCAGCGGGGACAGTTTTTACTACGTGCTGTACGCGCTGTTTGGCCGGGCGATTGGCATGATGGACACCAACCGACGCGGCGTTAGCTGGCTGGCGGGCGTGGTGTTTGTCGCCAGCGTGGCGGGGATTGCGATGGGGACCAAAAAGCAGATGGCGATCAACGGTGCCTTTGCCGACACCTGGTATCTCTACTGCGGGCCGGTGGTGTTTATTGCCGCGGTCAGCCTGCTGGTGCTGTTTAAAAACTGCCTCAACCAGCGCCCGCTGCCGTTTCTGGCGCTGATCTCACGGAATTCGCTGCCGATTTACGGCTTCCACGCGCTGTTTATCCACTTTATGCGCACCCATCATCTGGACCACACCAATCATCCGTTTATTGATATCCCGCTGGTGTTTAGCATTACGCTGGTAGGCAGTTTGCTGCTGGCGATGGGCCTGCGACGTATCGATAAGACCCATCTGGTGAGCTAGTGGTAACCCATCACCGACAGCAGATGCTGGGCCTGTTGCACCGCATCCTGACGGTGGGCAATGCCCATCTTCTGGTACAGATTGCGGATATGGGTTTTGATGGTGGTGGACGCCACCGCCAGTTCCCCGGCGATCTGCTCGTTGCTGTAGCCGGAATAAATCAGCCCCAGCACCTGCCATTCGCGTTGGGTTAACGGGCTGGTGCGGATCAATTCCGGCACCTGTGGATGGGTCAGCAGCTTGTTGACGAAGCTTTCATCGAAGTGCGCGAACTTGTGGCGATGGTGCTGATTCAGCTCGCGCAGGATCTGCTGCGCACGCCGCTGTTCCAGTTCCGGCAACAGGTTCAGCTGCAGCAGCTGCCTTAGCTGCTGCGCCATCATCTCGCCTTCAATCACAAAGTGGCTGATAAAGCCGGTGCGGTTCGCCAGCCCCAGCGCTTCAATCAGCACCCGCTGCGCTTCACTTTTCCGCCCCGTGTGCCAGTAAAGCAGATTACTTAACAGCAGGTTGCGGTTCAGATCGCTGAGCAGGCGCAGCTGGCGGGCATTGCTGTTCAGCTCGTCCAGCACCACTTCGGCCTCGTTAAACTGTTCCAGCATAATCTGCACGCGGGCGATGGTGCGCCACTGGCCCTGCTGGAAATGGTTATCCGCCACGCCGGGTTTTCGCGTTTGCTGCAGCCACTGGCGCGCCGCCGGTTTATTGGCGGTGATCTGCCAGTAAATCACGCGGATTTTATCGGTGTTGGTCAGCCAGTCGATATGGTATTTGCCGTTTTTCAGCAGGGTTTCGCAGCGCTGCAGATAATGGTGGGCATTATCCAGCTGGCCACGTGCCAGCGCGCATTTCGCTAACATCGCCAGGCACTGCAACTGCTGCTGCGGCTGGAAGTTGGTCAGCACCGTCAGGCCCTGACGGGCGGCGGCTTCGGCATCATCCAGCCGCGACCAGGACCACAGCACCTGGGAACGAAGCCGCAGCAGGAATTCGTGCAACGGCAGCTGCTCAAGGTGCTGCTCGTGCACCAGCTCAAAGGCGCGATCCTGCATCTCAAAAGCGGCCTGCAAAAAGCCCTGCGCAATCAGGATTTCACTCTGTTGCAGCTGCGCCCACAGCGCGTAATGGTAGACCTGATAACGTCGGGCAATCTGCTCGGTCTGCTGCATCAGCGGCAGCGCACGGGCCAGATCGCCTTTGCAGTGCTGGATTTCGCCGGTGACCGAAGTGGCGACAATGCGGCTGTAATAACTGTCGTGCGGCAAAAAGCGCAGGGCTTCGGTCGCCAGCTGGCCGGCTTCTTCCTGGCGACCATCATTAATCGCCACCTGCGCCCGCAGCGCATCAAATTCCGCGGTCAAATCCTGCGCCATCGCGATATTGCGCAGCTGCATTTCCCCTTCGGCGCGGGACAGCAGCGCGTCCACTTCCTCATAACGGTGCAGGCTCTGGGCCAGCCAGGCCTGCAACAGCACCAGCTTCGGATTGAGGATCATCTGGTCATACGGCAGCGCGTTCAGACACTCTTCCAGCAACGCCAGCTCGCTTTGATTAAACAGCGCCCAGGCATGTTGCAGCATGATATCGCGCAGCATAGTGGTATCCTGCGCGCCCAGCGCGTGGTGGATCGCCTCGGCCGGGAAGCCCAGCGCCAGCCAGCCTTCGGCGGCGGCACGGTGGATGGACGGGATCGCCGGCGCCAGCTCCCACTGGCAGCGCTGACGCAGGAAGGTGGCGAATAGCGGATGGAAGTTAAACCACTCGCCGGTGTCATCCATGCGGTGAATAAACAGTCCCTGACTTTCCAGCGCTTCCAGACGCTGCTGACCGTTTTCGCCGCCCATCAGCCGGACGATCAGCGCATCATTCATCGAACGCAGCATCGAGCAGCGCAGCAGAAAATCGCGGGTCGGCGCATCAACGCGATCCAGCACTTCTTCCACCAGATAGTGCGACAGATGGCTGGCGTTAACGCCGGCCAGTTTCCGCGCGGACTGCTGCGTCGACTGCTGTGCCGGGGTGGTCGACTGGCGGGCGGAGAGGGCGATCAGCTGTAACGCCGTGGCCCAACCGGCGACCTCGTCACACAGGCGATTACTGTCCGCCTGCTCAATGGGTTCGTTCAGGCGGCAGTCAAAGAACTGCTGCGTTTCAGGATGGGTAAACGCCAGCTGGGTGGAATTCAGTTCCAGCAGCTGATCGCGTACGCGGAGGTTGGCAATGCCTAACGGCGGCAGCGTGCGCGAGAGGATCAGCATCGAGACATTTTCCGGCTGATGGCGCAGGAAAAAGCGCATGCCTTCATGGATCGCCGCGTTGGAAATCAGATGGTAATCATCAATCACCAGCATCAGCGGCTGATCCCAGTCGGAAAGCTCGACAAACAGCTGCGCAAACAGCGCGGGCAGGCTGGCGTACTGATGCTTCTGGCTTAACGCTTCGCTCTTGGCGCAGTGGCCGCCCGTTGCGTGTTGAATGGCGGCGATCAGATAACTGACAAAGCGTTCAGGCTGATTATCGCTTTCATCCAGCGAATACCAGCCGAGGGTATTTTTGCCGGAGGCCCAGTGCGCCATCAGCGTGGTTTTGCCGTAACCCGCCGGACCGGTCACCAGCGTCAGACGGTAATTTTGTGCAGCGGAAAGTCTCGTCAACAAACGCTCGCGCACCACCGTATTTTGCAGCCGCACCGGGCGGCTCAGTTTCGAAGGGATAAGCATATTGAGTTTCTTTTGCCGAAGGTCAGAGGACAGTTTCCCCTTCTCTAACTGCGACAAAGCCGTGTTTGGTAGCTTCAGCGTAAGTTTTGTGGGGGGATTTAATTATTTTAGTGTGTGTAATTAATCAGTTTTCCTTAAGGTCTGCCTGGAACGCATTGATTGCAAGAATGTTACGGATTTTTGTTTCGTTTAGTCGCACTTCGTCACATTTTTAAAAATCAGATTTTCCAGGCGCTCGCCCTGGGCTGACCTGCGGCTGACTACGCCCCCTTTTCTCCTCCCTCGCTAATCCCAGTCGGGAGGATGCCGCGCGATGGGTGAAGCTTCAGCATGGGAAAAATTTACCCGATGCGAGGAAAGGTGATGCAGGTTCAGTTTGATAAATCGGTGTTTCAGGCGGCGTTAACACGTCAGTGGCAGCGCTTTGGTTTACATCAGGCGCAGGAGATGACGCCGCACCAGTGGTGGCAGGCAACCAGCGCGGCGCTGTCGGAACAGCTGAATGCCAGCCCGCTGCCGCCTGCCGCGAAACAGCCGCAGCGGCACGTGAACTATATCTCGATGGAGTTTCTGATTGGCCGCCTGACCGCCAACAACCTGATTAACCTCGGCTGGATGGAGCCGGTGCAGGAAGTGCTGAAAGAACAGGGCGTTGAGCTGGCGGACGTGCTGGAGCAGGAGGTCGATCCGGCGCTGGGCAACGGCGGTTTAGGCCGGCTGGCGGCCTGTTTCCTCGATTCGATGGCCACCGTTGGCCAGCCGGCTACCGGCTACGGACTGAACTACCAGTACGGTCTGTTCCGCCAGTCGTTCCGCGACGGCGAGCAGCAGGAAGCGCCGGATAACTGGCACCGCGAAAGCTATCCGTGGTTCTGCCACAACAGCGCGCTGTCGGTGGATGTCGGCTTTGGCGGCATGTTGCTGAAACAGGACGACGGACGCGAGCACTGGATGCCGGAATTCTCCCTGCGCGGGGAAGCCTGGGATCTGCCGGTGGTAGGTTATCAGAATGGCGTCACCCAGCCGTTGCGCCTGTGGAAAGCGGGTGCAGTGCAGCCTTTTGACCTGGGCCGGTTTAACGACGGTGAATTTCTTAAGGCAGAAAAACAGGGCGTTGAGGCGGAAAAGCTGACCAAAGTCCTGTATCCCAACGATCACCATCTGGCCGGTAAACGTCTGCGCCTGATGCAGCAATATTTCCAGTGCGCCTGTTCGGTGGCCGATATTCTGCGCCGCCACCATTTCCTCGGCCGCAAAATAGAAGATTTACCGCGCTATGAGGTGATCCAGCTCAACGACACCCACCCGACCATCGCCATCCCGGAACTGCTGCGCATCCTGCTGGAC
>LIDZ01014766.1_pt3 | contig 12848 bp, 10 predicted proteins | sample 644651 | NCBI WGS metagenome assembly LIDZ01 (sample SAMN03856242, study PRJNA289617) | food metagenome | isolation source: wine grapes on drying loft during traditional withering process | host: Vitis vinifera cv. Corvina | place: Italy: Gargagnago di S. Ambrogio di Valpolicella | collected 2014-01
CCCAGGCCGAAGCCATTGCCGACCTGATCGAGGCAAGTTCCGCCCAGGCCGCGCGCAACGCATTGCGTTCGTTGCAGGGTGCGTTTTCGCTGCGCGTGAATGACCTGACTGAAAAACTCATCAGCCTGCGGATCTATGTGGAGGCAGCCATAGATTTCCCAGAAGAGGAGATCGACTTTCTCGCCGATGGCCATGTCCTGGCGATGGTCGATAAAGTGCGTGCAGAGTTATCCACAGTCCTCAAAGAAGCCGGGCAGGGCGCACTGTTGCGCGATGGCATGAATGTCGTGATCGCCGGTCGCCCGAATGCCGGCAAATCCAGTTTGCTCAACCTGTTGGCGGGGCGCGAAGCGGCGATCGTCACTGATATCGCTGGCACGACGAGGGACGTTTTGCGCGAACATATCCACATCGATGGCATGCCGCTGCACGTCGTCGATACCGCAGGGTTGCGCGATACTGACGATCATGTGGAAAAGATTGGTGTAGAGCGCGCACTGAAAGCGATCGGCGAGGCGGACCGAGTGCTGCTGGTCGTGGACGCCACTTCACCAGAAGCCGGCGATCCCTTTGCACTCTGGCCTGAATTCCTCGAGCAACGTCCGGACCCCGCCAAAGTGACGTTGATCCGTAACAAGGCCGACCTGAGTGCCGAGCCGATCAGTTTATCCACAAGCGCCGATGGCCACGTGACCATCGCTTTGAGTGCCAACAGCGAGGGCGCAGGCCTGGAACTGTTGCGCGAACACCTCAAGGCCTGCATGGGCTATGAGCAGACCAGCGAAAGCAGCTTCAGTGCCCGCAGGAGGCACCTGGAGGCGTTGCGCGAGGCCTGTGGATATCTTGACCATGGCCGGGAGCAATTGACCTTGGCAGGGGCAGGGGAGCTACTGGCAGAGGATTTACGCCACGCACAACAGGCGCTTGGTGAAATTACTGGCGCATTCAGCTCGGATGATCTGCTGGGGCGGATCTTTTCTAGCTTCTGCATCGGCAAGTGAGTTATCCACAACTGGCCCTAGGCGGCCAGTTGTGGACCAGGCCCTGCTATCACCAGTTATACGAAACTGTCCCCAGCAACGTACGGCTCTCGCCCCAGTAGCAGCGCCCAGCGTCGTTGCAGCCCGATACATACTCTTTGTCGAACAGGTTCTTGGCGTTCAGATCGACCGACCAATGCGGGTCGATACGGTAGCCGACATTCGCATCCACGAGCGTCACATCACCTGCATCCAGCTTGCCGTACAGGGTTGGCGCCGTGTACGAGTAGGTGCTGTCGAAATAGCGCACACCACCACCCAGATGCAGCCCGTTGAGATAGCCGTCGTGGAAGCTGTACTTGGCCCATACCGAGGCTTGGTTGCGGGGTACACCCGTCATTTGCTTGCCTTCGACCAAGGACCCGGCTCTGTCTTGGGTGATTCGCGCGTCGGTATAGCTGTAGGACGCGACCACATTCAGATTGGGGGTGATATCGCTGTTGACCTCTAACTCCATGCCCTTGGCACGGCTCTGACCAACCTGGCGATAGGTATTGGTATTCGAGTCCAGATAGGTGTCGTCCTGCTTGAGCAGGTCGTAGACCGAAGCGGTGATAGCGGTATTCCAGCCGGTCGGCTCGATTTTTACGCCCATTTCATATTGGCGACTGGTAATAGGGTTGAGCGGCGCGCCGGCATTGGAGATCTGCTGTACCGGCACGAATGCCGTGGAATAACTGATGTAAGGTGTGACGCCATTATCAAAGGCGTACATCACCCCGCCCTGATAGGTGAATTTCTTGTCGGTACCACTGATAGCACTGGAGGGGCTGACTTTGTCGCGGAAGTCACTGTCGACCCAGTCCTGACGCCCACCCAGCAAAACGATCCAGTGATCATATTTACTGTGCAGCTGTGCATAAACCCCATTCATCTTCTGCTCGAGCAAGGTGTTCTGCACTGCGATTGGCGTGGTTGGGGTGCGGGCATACACGGGGTTGAACACGTTGATGCTGCCCGCGAAACCTGCATCCCAAGTCTGGTTGAACGAGGTGCGATCGTGGCTCATGCCGAGCAGCAGAGTGTTATCCACAGGGCCCAGCGAAAACTTCCCTTCCAGCTGGTTATCCACAGAATAAACCATGGATTTGTTGTCCCGATCATAGGCCGTCATGTTCAATTGGGTGCCATAGCCGCCGTTGTTCAGATTGCTCGGCCAGGTTTCGTGGCGATCAATGCGCGATTGCATGAATCTTGAGTTCTGACGGAACTGCCAATCGTCGTTGAAACTGTGGGTAAATTCATAACCCGCACTCCACGCTTCGCGTCTGAACCGATTCCAGTCAGGGTCACCAAGCATGGTGTGCTTGCTTAACTTGCCGTTAGGGTTGTCCAACAAGGTCCCTGCCGCTGGCAATCCCAGCTCCAGGTTAGTGTGGTCTTTCTGGTAGTTGGCCAGCAGTGTAAGACTGTTGTAGTCGTCAAAATTGAGGGTCATCGACGGTGCCAGGTACAGGCGATCATCGGGTACGTGGTCGGTCTGGGTGTCGGCGTTGCGCCCAAACATCACGACCCTGCCTAGCACCGTTTCGCTATTGTTCAGGGGGCCGGAAACGTCGACGCCCAGTTGCCGCCGATTGTTAGTGCCATAGCTCAATTGCACTTCGCCACGCGGATCTACCGTGGGCCGCTTGGTGACCAGGTTGACCAGCCCGCCAGGGGCGTTTTCGCCATAGAGGATCGACGAGGGGCCGCGAAATATCTCTACACGCTCCAGCCCGTAGGGCTCGGTGGTGGTGTCGTAACGGTTCCCTTGCAAGCGCAGTCCGTCGCGCAGCAGTCCATAGCCATAGTCCGTGGCGTTGAAACCGCGAATAAAGAACAGGTCACCGGCAAGGCTGTCGCCCGCTGCGAAAGGCGGGGCGAAAATGCCTGGCACGTAGCCCAGGACTTCGGTGAGGGTCTGAGACTTCTGGTCTTTCATGCGCTGCGCGGTGACCACCGATACCGAGCGCGGGGTCTCGGCCAAGGCGGTGCTGGTCTTGGTGCCTACGCGGCTGCGATCTGCCTTATAGCCTGTGTCTGCCTCAGCGTACTGGCCCTGGATGTCAGCCGCGGCGGCATCAATGCGAGTGGGGGCAAGGGTGAGCGTTTCGCCACTGGGAATGGCTTGCAATACGTAGCTGCCCGGGGCCTGTTTGACGGCTTGCAGGCCCGAGCCAACCAGCAGCGCGGCGAAGCCCTGTTCAATGGCATAGGTGCCTTGCAGGCCTGACGAACGGCGGTTGGCCGTCTGCCCCGGGGCAAAGGATAGAATCACGTCGGCCGATGCGGCGAACTGGCTTAACGCTTGGTCCAGTGGGCCCGCGGCGATGGCGTAGGTCTGGGTGGCACCTGCGGCATAGGCTGAAGTGTTGAACAGCGATGCCGAACCCGCGCTGCCCAGCAGCAAGGTGCAGGCGATGCCGTAGCGAGAGATTCGACGCCGGGCCGGCGGGGTCACAGGGGGGAAGCGCATCATAGGTGCTGGGCTCTGGGGGGTGGCAGATGTTCGCGTTGATTCGCGGTTATCTACAGGGCCGTTTCAGAGTCAAAAAAGATAACCCCAACCGAAAATACTCACGGGCTTTATCGGCCAAAGGGCTCATCGCGGCTCCACCGAAACCCAGTACCGGGTGAAATAGCGCACAGTGATCGGCAACGTCGCCTGCAGATTGCCAAGCACCGCATCGGTGTCGTTGACCTTGAAGGTCCCTGAGACCCGGAGCCGCCGCGCACCCTCATCGCAGCGCATGACCCCACGCCGGTAACGGCCCAACTCTGCGATTACCTCTTCCAGTGGCGCATTGAGCACAATCAGCTGGCCAGTGACCCACGCCGTTTGGGATCTGCCATACGCCCGAGTCGCCGATACACGCAGACGATCGAAATCTGCACACTCTCCGGCATGAAGCTGTTGCTTTTGGGCACGGTCGCCCTCAGGCCACAGGCGCACCTCATCCTCCAGCACACCGACACGGGTAGCTGTGGATAACTTGCGAACCGAGAACACTGTACCCAAGGCCTCGACGCGGCCGTCGCTTGTAGCAACAAATAGTGGGCGTTTATCACCGAGCTTACCTGTGGTTACCAGGATTTCACCGGTGTGAAGACGGATCACACGCTGTGTGGCGTCATAAGAGATATCCACAGCCGTGTCAGTGTTGAGCTCAAGCCGAGTGTCGTCTGCCAATACAATGGATTTACGTTCCCCCTTTGCAGTCCGGTGTTCGGCCAACAATGCGGCGGGGTAAATATGCTCACGAGCAGTCCAGCCCACCACCCCCAAAGCGCCCGCGAGGGAGACCAGTTTGAGTACCTGGCGGCGTTGCCGGGTTGCGGATAATGCGGTTCGGCTGGCCTCCGCAGGCAGGGTGGCAAGGTGATGTTGCAGCTGCTCCATCTGCTCCCAGGCCTGACGATGGGCCGGGTCGCTGTCGAGCCACCGCCGCCATGCCATACGTTGGGATTCGGTGGGTGTCGAACATTGAAACTGCACGTACCAGGTCGCAGCAGCTTCGACTATCTTTCGTTGGGATCGGGCGACCATCTAAATGGTCGCCATGATGAGCATGCATTCGGTAAACGCACGAACCATATGTTTTTTCACCGTAGTCAGCGACAGACCCAACTGGTCGGCGATCTGTTGATAAGTCAGACCGTCCAGCTGTGAGAGCAAGAAGATTTGCTGAGCACGCGCCCCAAGCAGGGCCAGCGCTTTATCCACAGCAACCAAGGTGTCGATGATGATCGCTTTGTCTTCTTCGCTGGGCGCGACATGTTCAGGTCGAGTCGCGAGGCTTTGCAGATAGCTGGATTCGATGGCTCTGCGGCGGTAGCGATCTATGACGAGCCCTCGGGCCACCGTAGCCAGATAGTCTCGCGGCTCGCGGATCTGGTCGGCAGCGCGTGAACTGAGCATGCGCACAAACGTATCGTGGGCGACATCCGCCACATCGCTGGCACAGGTGAGTTTGCCCCTTAGCCAACCTTGTAGCCAGGCATGATGCTGCTGGTAGATGCGGTGGACGGCATCGGTGTGGGGATAAGAGGGCATGGGAGAAAAAGCGGCTAATGATAATGGCTATTATTAGCTTTTGTTCACAGTTCTCACAACTGTCATATTGCCCGCTGTGAACCCTCTGATTAAATCCCGCCGTTTTCCAGTTCGCAACTGTGCGGTGTCTAAGCCGCCTGCAGGTTGAAGCGAAATATCGTGCCCGTCTGCGCAGCTTCGATCAGCCGCACTTCACTGCCATGCAGTTGCAGCATGCGCTGCACGATAATCAACCCCAAGCCTCCCCCGGATCCCGGTAGACGCTGCAATGCCGAGGCCCTGGTGAATAATCCCTGACGAACCTGCGGCGATAAGCCGTGGCCGGTGTCCGCCACCTCGATCTGCACATCTGGCAACTGTGCCTCAACCCGCACCAGAATCTGCGTGCCGGCGGGGTTATGGCGAATGGCGTTGTCCAGCAGATTGGTCAGTACGCGTTCTATCATCCCCAGATCAGCGCGAACGGTGGGCAGTACCGGGGGGATTTGAACCGATAGCCGCTGTTGTCGCGCTTCGGCTGCCAGTTCGAATTTCTGCAGTACATCTTGCACCAGGTCCGCAAGGGCGAAGGGTTCCAGTTCCGGGTGGACCAGCCCCGACTCCAGCCGGGCCAGTTCGAACAGCTCCTGCGCCAGGCGCCCGACTTTACTGCTCTGCGCCAACGCAATATCCAGATAATGCCTGCGTTCGTCAGCGCTGAGGGTCTGATCCTTGAGGCGCAAGGTTTCCAGATAGCCGTGCAAAGAAGTCAGGGGAGTACGCAAGTCATGGGAAATGTTGGCGACCATGTCGCGTCGTTGCTGATCCTGGCCAGACAACTCGCGCCACTGAGAGGTGATGCGCTGTCCCATCTGCGCGAACGCAAGGCGAAGGGTGGATATCTCGTCCCTGTGGACAACTTCATCGGTGTTATCCACTAACGCCGCCGCGGCCTCACCCTGCGCATCGAACTTACCCACAGCTTGGGTCAATTCGCGTAGTGGACGAGTGATCGAACGGAAGGCGAACAGACCCATTATCAAGCTGAACAGCGCCATCAGTCCCATTGCCCAAAGCGTCGCACGCAATACAGAGTCTGTGGATAACGCCGCGACCAGTGCTTCCCGTGCCTCGCCTTGCAGCACCACATAAACATATCCACCGCGTTGGCCGTTCACCGCAACGGGCGCCGCACTGAAGACCTTTTGCGCCTGTGGATTACGCGGATCATCACCTACGATGGGCAGATGATCACCTTCCAGAAAACGCTCGATGGGCTTCAGACTGACGGCTGGCAGCAGCATCTTTCCAGCAGGGGCAGCGTTGCCGACTATGCGACCGGTGTTATCGAGCAAATACACCTCTACCGCCGGGTTGACCGCCATCAACTTGTCGAACAAGCCTCGAACGGCCTCTGGCCGCCAGCCACTGGCATCCATGAGCTGAGCAGTTTTAGCGATATGCGCGGCCAGTCCTGCGGACAACGCTTGCACGACCTCTTGCTCATGGCGATTGTTGGCATTTATCTGCAGCCACACCGAGACACCGCTGCAGGCAATCAGCAGCACGGCAAACACCGCAGACAGCCTTTGGGGCAGGCTCAAGTGTTTCACGGGTTTACCCCAACAGCGGCCGGGTTGGCACTGAACTTATAACCGCGGCCCCACACCGTCAGAATACGTTGTGGATTGGCAGGATCGGCCTCGATCTTGGTACGCAAGCGGTTGATATGGGTGTTGACGGTGTGCTCGTAACCGTCATGTTGATAACCCCAGACCTCATTGAGCAGGTCCATGCGCGAGAAAACCTTGTCCGGGTGACGGGCAAAGAAATACAGCAGGTCAAACTCCCTCGGAGTCAGCACTAAAGGTTTGCCGTGCAGGAATGACTCTCGGGAAAGGGGATCGATCGCCACACCATGGCTTTCCAGCAAGCCCGACTCCAATCGGGCGTTGCGGGCCAGCGCGTCGGTGCGCGTGAGCAGGGCACGCACCCTGGCGACCAGTTCAAGCATCGAGAAAGGCTTGGCCAGGTAATCGTCTGCGCCGAGTTCGAGGCCCAGGATACGATGCACCTCACTGGAGCGCGCGCTGATGATGATGATCGGTGTATAGCGGGCCATTGCCCGGGCGCGCTTGCAGATCTCCAGGCCATCGATGCCAGGCAGCATCAAGTCCAGTACCAAGGCGTCCCAGCTTTGCGCTTCAAGCAAACGCATGCCTGAGTCACCGTCAGCGGCATGCTCTACCGCGTAGCCCTCGTCCTTGAGGTGCAAGCGCAGCAAGTCGGCGATGTGAGCATCGTCTTCTACAATCAGCACACGCTTGGTTCGGTCCATTGCCTTGATTCCCGCCTGCTCTAAAAGTTTATTGTGGCCAAAATCTCGCCGGTGAGTTGTCACGATTAATTTAACTTTGCGTGAGGACTTGGCGAACCCCGCCAGCCAAAGATAGCTGACGGACTTTTCGCGGGCAGAGCCCGCTCCCACACGGGCGCCTCATTTGCCTGCGAAAGACCAGCAATACCAACGCCAACCTGATGGAGAGCACACCATGACCCTGGCCCTTACCTGGCGCCATCTACGCAAGCCGCTGCAGTGGGGCGTGTTGGCGGGAGCATTGCTTGGGGCGAGCGTCGTTCACGCCGAACAGGCGGTGATCATTCCAGCCCCCTTGCAAGACGAAACACCGGATAAAAGTGCCCACTCAGCCACCGCAGTGTTTGCCGGCGGATGTTTCTGGGGTGTGCAAGGCGTTTTTCAGCACGTTACCGGCGTGACCCAGGCCGTGTCGGGCTATGCCGGCGGGCAGCCACAAACCGCCCATTATGAAGAGGTGGGAAGCGGCGAGACCGGGCATGCCGAATCGGTGCAGGTGACCTACGATCCGACGCAGATCACTTATGGTCAACTGCTGCAGATCTACTTTTCGGTGGTACACGATCCCACTGAGCTTAATCGCCAGGGCCCGGACAGTGGCACCCAATATCGCTCCACGGTATTCGTTGCGGACCCTGGTCAACGGCAGATTGCCCAGGCCTACATCACTCAACTCGATAGCGTCAAAGCCTGGCCCAAGCCCTTGGCGACCACAGTTGAAGACCTCAAAGGTTTTTATCCGGCCGAAGGCTACCACCAGGATTACCTGACACTGCACCCTTATAGCCCTTACATCATGATCAACGACCAACCCAAGGTGGCCAGCCTTGAGGCCACTTTCAAGGACAGGTATCGCGAAAAACCTGTGCTCGTGAATCCCTGAACAGCTAATCCCCAGGCCCCGAGCGATCCGTGAGGGGCTTTTTTTTGCCAGAAATTCGTCCAAACACCGTAAATCTGTGGATTAAGCCCTGTGGACAACCACGCCTCAGCTCTGGTGATAACTAGGCCCTTTAGCTGTGCATCAACCCGCCTGTGCATAACCAAGCGTTTAATCCACAGGTTTAACCTGCTTATCCCAATGGCTCAGGGGCACATGAACACAGACTTTTGAATCGCTGTACAGCTCGTAGATAAAGGGCTGTATGAATCTATCCACAGAAAAGCGCCTGTGTATAAATAAACATAAAAACAAAGCTTTAATAAATTTCTTTCTCTTTAATTTCTATTGAGCTCGTTTATCCACAGCTGGTTATTTTTTGTGCAGACGGGTTCCTTAGGACGAGGTCAGGCCCTATACTTGGCGGCTATCCCAATTACCCACAGAAGACAGGCACGAGGTGCGTGGTGGATTTCCCTTCCCGTTTTGAAGTGATCGTCATCGGCGGCGGTCATGCCGGTACCGAGGCAGCACTTGCGTCAGCACGCATGGGCGCCAAAACCCTGCTGCTGACCCACAACGTGGAAACGCTTGGGCAGATGAGCTGTAATCCGGCCATTGGCGGCATCGGCAAAAGCCATCTGGTCAAAGAGATCGATGCGCTCGGCGGCGCCATGGCACTGGCCACTGACAAAGGCGGCATTCAGTTCCGTGTACTCAACGGTCGCAAAGGCCCGGCGGTGCGTGCCACACGTGCCCAGGCAGATCGCATTCTGTACAAGGCTGCGATACGCGAGATTCTCGAGAATCAGCCCAACCTGTGGATATTCCAGCAAGCCTGTGACGACCTGATCGTCGAGCAGGACGAGGTCAAAGGCGTCGTAACCCAGATGGGCCTGCGTTTTCTCGCCGACTCTGTGGTGTTGACCGCCGGGACTTTTCTGGGTGGGCTTATCCACATCGGATTGCAGAATCATTCCGGTGGTCGCGCCGGTGATCCACCCTCGATCGCTCTGGCTCACCGTCTGCGGGAACTGCCGCTGCGCGTCGGCCGCCTGAAAACCGGTACGCCACCGCGCATCGACGGCAAATCCGTGGATTTCTCGGCCATGACCGAGCAACCCGGCGATACCCCGATTCCGGTGATGTCGTTCATGGGCTCCAAGGAACAGCACCCCCGTCAGGTCAGTTGCTGGATCACCCACACCAACGCCCGTACCCACGAAATCATCGCGGCCAACCTCGATCGCTCGCCGATGTATTCGGCTGCCGGCGAAATCGAAGGCGTGGGCCCGCGCTATTGCCCGTCGATCGAAGACAAGATCCATCGGTTTGCCGACAAGGAAAGCCACCAGGTGTTCATCGAGCCCGAAGGCCTGACCACCCATGAGCTCTATCCGAACGGTATCTCGACGTCGCTGCCGTTCGACGTGCAATTGCAGATCGTGCGCTCGATCAGGGGCATGGAAAACGCCCACATCATCCGTCCTGGCTACGCCATCGAATATGACTACTTCGACCCGCGGGACCTCAAGTACAGCCTCGAGACGAAAGTCATCGCAGGGTTGTTCTTCGCCGGCCAGATCAATGGCACCACAGGTTACGAAGAAGCCGGCGCGCAAGGTTTGCTCGCCGGTGCCAACGCCGCTTTGCGTGCCCAGGGCCGCGAAAGCTGGTGCCCGCGCCGCGACGAGGCCTACATCGGTGTGCTGGTCGACGACCTGATCACCCTGGGCACGCAAGAACCCTATCGGATGTTTACCTCCCGGGCCGAATACCGGCTCATCCTGCGTGAAGACAACGCCGATTTGCGCCTGACCGAAAAAGGCCGCGAGTTGGGCTTGGTCGATGACGCGCGCTGGGCGGCGTTCTGCACCAAGCGCGAAGCCATCGCTGTGGAAGAACAACGCCTCAAAAACACCTGGGTACGCCCGGGTACCGAACTCGGCGATTCGATCGCTGAACGTTTCGGTACCCCGCTGACCCACGAGTACAACTTGCTCAATCTGCTGAGCCGCCCGGAGATAGACTACGTCGGCCTTGTGGATATCACTGGCAACGGCGCAAGCGATCCGCAAGTTGCCGAGCAGGTCGAGATCAAGACCAAGTACGCTGGCTACATCGATCGCCAGCAAGACGAGATCGCCCGGCTGCGCGCCAGCGAAAACACGCGCTTGCCTGTGGATATCGACTACACAACGATTTCCGGGTTGTCCAAAGAGATCCAAGGCAAGCTGGGTCAAACTCGTCCGCAGACGCTGGGCCAGGCCTCGCGTATACCCGGCGTCACACCGGCTGCCATTTCGCTGCTGCTGATCCACCTGAAAAAACGCGGCGCCGGTCGTACGTTGGAGCAAACCGCTTGAGTTCTCTGGTCACCGAGCAACACGCAGAAGAGTTATCCACAGGCGCCCGTGCGTTGGGCGTCGAGCTTACCGAGCAGCAGCACGCGCAGCTCCTGGCTTACCTGGCCCTGTTGATCAAATGGAACAAGGCCTACAACCTGACCGCTGTGCGCAACCCGGACGAGATGGTATCGCGGCACCTGCTCGACAGCCTGAGCATCTTGGCCCATGTCGGCGATGCAGCCAGCTGGCTCGACGTTGGCAGTGGCGGCGGGATGCCCGGTATCCCGCTGGCCATCATGTTCCCCGAGAAACAGGTGACAACCCTCGACAGCAACGGCAAGAAAACCCGCTTCCAGACCCAGGTCAAACTGGAGCTCAAGCTCGACAACCTGCATGTTGTCCACAGCCGCGCCGAAAACTTCAAGCCTGCGCAGCCGTTTGCCGGCATTGTCTCGCGAGCGTTCAGCAGCCTTGAAGACTTCGCCAACTGGACTCGTGACCTTGGCGACACGCAAACGCGTTGGTTGGCAATGAAAGGGCTGCATCCTGCTGACGAACTGGTAGCATTGCCGGCAGACTTCCACCTCGATAGCGAGCACGCCTTGGCCGTACCCGGTTGCCAAGGGCAGCGCCATCTGCTGATACTGCGCCGCACGGCATGATTGGGAACACAAGCAACAATGGCTAAGGTTTTAGCAATCGCGAATCAAAAAGGTGGTGTGGGCAAGACCACCACCTGCATCAACCTCGCCGCATCGCTGGTTGCGACCAAGCGCCGTGTGCTGTTGATCGACCTCGATCCACAAGGCAACGCCACCATGGGTAGCGGTGTGGATAAACACAACCTTGAAAACTCCGTTTACGACTTGCTGATCGGCGAATGCGATCTGCAAGAGGCCATGCAGTACTCCGAACATGGCGGCTATCAGCTGTTGCCGGCCAACCGGGACCTCACCGCGGCCGAGGTGGTACTGCTGGAAATGCAGATGAAAGAAAGCCGCCTGCGCTCGGCGCTGGCGCCAGTTCGGGAAAACTACGACTACATCCTCATCGACTGCCCACCGTCGCTGTCGATGCTGACCCTCAACGCGCTGGTGGCCGCCGATGGCGTGATAATCCCCATGCAGTGCGAGTACTTTGCCCTCGAAGGGCTCAGCGACCTTGTGGATAACATCAAGCGCATCGCCGAACTGCTCAATCCTGAACTCAAGATCGAAGGCCTGCTGCGCACGATGTACGATCCGCGCCTGAGCTTGATCAACGATGTATCGGCGCAGCTCAAGGCGCATTTCGGCGAGCAGCTCTACGACACGGTCATACCGCGTAACATTCGCCTGGCCGAGGCCCCGAGTTTCGGGATGCCCGCATTGGCCTATGACAAACAATCCCGGGGCGCTCTGGCTTACCTGGCCCTGGCTGGCGAGATGGTCCGCCGTCAACGCCGTCCCTCTCGCCCCGTCGCGGCACTTTAAGGAATCCACATGGCCGTCAAGAAACGGGGTCTGGGGCGCGGATTGGATGCGCTGCTGAGTGGCCCGACCGTGAGTTCACTTGAAGAACAAGCGGTACAAATCGATCAAAAAGAGCTGCAGCACCTCCCTCTGGATCTGATCCAGCGTGGCAAGTATCAGCCGCGTCGGGACATGGACCCGCAGGCGCTCGAAGAACTCGCCCACTCGATCAAGAGCCAAGGCGTGATGCAGCCTATCGTGGTTCGTCCGATCGGCAGCAATCGCTTTGAGATCATTGCCGGTGAGCGCCGCTGGCGTGCCAGCCAGCAAGCGGGGATGGAAACTATCCCTGCCATGGTCCGCGATGTGCCTGATGAAACCGCCATTGCCATGGCGCTGATCGAAAATATCCAGCGTGAAGACCTCAACCCGGTCGAAGAGGCCAACGCCCTTGCGCGGTTGCAGCAGGAATTCAACCTGACCCAGCAGCAAGTCGCCGATGTGGTCGGCAAGTCGCGGGTTACCGTGGCCAACCTGTTGCGCCTTATCGCGTTGCCAGAGGTTATCAAGACCATGCTGGCCCATGGCGACCTGGAAATGGGTCACGCTCGTGCTTTGCTTGGCCTGCCTGAAGAACAACAGGTCGAAGGGGCGCGACACGTTGTCGCACGAGGCCTCACGGTACGCCAGACCGAGGCGTTGGTTCGCCAATGGCTCAGTGGCAAACCGCAGCCTGT
>LIDZ01012841.1_pt2 | contig 12816 bp, 10 predicted proteins | sample 644651 | NCBI WGS metagenome assembly LIDZ01 (sample SAMN03856242, study PRJNA289617) | food metagenome | isolation source: wine grapes on drying loft during traditional withering process | host: Vitis vinifera cv. Corvina | place: Italy: Gargagnago di S. Ambrogio di Valpolicella | collected 2014-01
GGTTGAGGCAACAGTCATCAACCCGCCACACAATCCGGCCGTCCCGCTGTAAACCGCCGCATCGGGTTGATCGCTGCATTGAAGTCACGCATGCCCCTGACCCCGATCAACAGTGGATACGTAAAGTTGCTGCGGTCAGTCAAGTTGACCTCCACCGTCTGCCGCACCTCGCCAATGCACATGATCAATTCGATCACCGGGCGTGTTGACGCGTCGGCTACTTCTCGGGCGTCGTCCTCTTCGATACGGCTTTTGATCTTGCTGATACGCGCCAGCCGGTGCTCGTAAACCTTGGCGTCGCCCTTGTCGCTGCCTAACTGAAAGCTCACCCACTGCTCGCCGTCACGCTCGAACAGCTGGATATTGCGGGCTGACAACGAGGCAGTCATGGCACCGGTGTCCATCTTCGCTTTCAGCGTCTCGCCCAGCTCGGGCAACTTGATGTATTCATACCGGCCATACAGCACCGGATCTGCGGCCTGGGCCAGGGCCGGCAGCGCCAACAGCAACAACAGAGCAAAAACCGATTTCACTTACCTTGTTCCTCGATAGAGGGGCCCCGGCTTGCAAGCCAGGCCACCACGCGACAACACCTATAAGACCGCCCAGCACCGAGAGGTTCGCGGATCCGGCAAGCATGGCCTGTGGCTCTTTTAATAAATAGTAAAAAAATAGTCAGCAAAAGCCGATGGACTGGTTTGGCGTGATGCGCATACCTGCTTATCATTGCCCATCAAAATAATGACTAGAGTCTACCGATGCGTCGCCTGCTCACTGGCCTGGTTGCCAGCCTGCTGTTACTGCTCAACACGCTGTTCTGGATAATCCCGCTCTTGGTGTTCGGTTTGATCAAGCTGGCACTGCGTGGCCGGTGGCGCGACCATGCGTCGCGGGCGGTGATTTGGTGCGCCGAAACGTGGGCCGAGGTCGACAAGTTGATCTTCGCCCTATGTACGCCCACCGAGTGGGATATCCGCGGCATCGAGCACCTGCACACCGATCGCTCCTACCTGATCGTTTGCAATCACCAGTCGTGGGTCGACATTCCGGCGCTGATTCAGGCCTTCAACCGACGCACACCGTTCTTCAAGTTCTTCCTCAAAAAAGAGCTGATCTGGGTGCCGTTTCTCGGCCTTGCCTGGTGGGCGCTGGATTACCCCTTCATGAAGCGCTACACCAAGGCCTTTCTCGACAAACATCCCGAGCGCAAAGGCGAGGACCTGAAAATCACCAAGGCGGCTTGCGCACTGTTCAAGCGCCAACCGGTGACCATCGTCAATTACCTGGAGGGCACGCGCTTCACCCAGGCCAAGCATGATCAACAGCAATCGCCGTACCGTTATCTGCTCAAGCCCAAGGCCGGCGGCGTGGCTTTTGTACTGGCGGCCATGGGCGAGCAGCTGGATACCGTGCTGGATGTGACGGTGGTGTATCCGGGCAGGCGGATCCCAGGGTTCTGGAACCTGTTGAACGGCTCGGTGACCAAAGTGATCGTCGACATCCGCGCCTTGCCGATCGAGCGCGCGCTCGTGGAGGGGGATTACGAGAACGACCCGCTGTTCCGCCAGCAGGTGCAAGGCTGGGTGAACGGGTTATGGGCGGACAAGGATAAGCGAATTGAAACGTTGAAGGATCAATACCAGCCCGCAAGCAGGAAGTGACTGTCACGGCCACCCACTATGCCCATGCCTGGGTTCAGTCAACTCGCAGTTATGCGAGTAGCATCGGACGCGAGGGGTTTTGACAATCAGGTCAGCAGACAACTCAGCTCGGCGGATAACCAACATGCCAACGCCCCCTACCTGTTCGCTCCTGACTGTAGACAGTCATCAATCTGTTCTAGGGGTCCGCACATTGCAGCAATGCGGCGCTATCGCCTATAGCCCATTCGGTCACTCGCCGTTCAATGTATGCGCAGGGAGCCCGGGTTACACGGGGCAATGGCGTGAACCGGTAACGCACCACTACCTGCTCGGTAACGGCCTGCGATTATTCAACGCTGTGTTAGGCCGCTTTCACAGTCCAGACACCTGGAGCCCGTTTGGCCAAGGCGGAGCGAATGCCTATGCCTATTGCGCTGGTGATCCAATCAACAACAATGACCCTAGCGGGCACATCGGCACTGTTTTCAGAGCGTTTGTCAGACCCAGACTTTTGCGCTCGGTTTCTGTGGTGCCAAACACGCTTAGGGCTCTGCCTGCACGACTATCCAGGGAAGCCGTTTTAACGGCTAGAAGGCGAACTGCCATCGGATTCTTCGAAAGGCATGGCGTGAATGAAGCGGCCTCCCGCAGCTACTTGCAAGGTATTGACCTCCACAAGCCAGTGATGGTGCGAACCTTAAGAGAAAGGACTGTGCTCCATCAATATATGACCGGGAACACGCAAGGCAGTTGGTACGCACTCCAGCGAGGAGTCGATCCACAGGATCTGGGAATCAATCCAAAGGTAGCGTTGGATGGTCTGCCAATTCCGGTGCCGCGGACGCCAGAAACGTTCGTCGTGAACACAGAGGTCGATGCGCTGATTAGCACCGCAAATGAAGTGGTCGATACATGGTCAGTCCCACGCCTGCCGTTAAAAGCCAGGGGCGGCGCTACCCAGGTCACCATCTTCCAGAGAACCAGTGTGATCAGGCAACGCTGATTCCTGGAGGAGCGTTCTCGGTCTGGGCGCGCCTTCAGAACTACTTACCCGTACCCCAAATCGAGCCCAAGCTCTGCAGCAGTGTGCCACCCACACCCTGCTGGCCCAGGTACTGCAAGATCACCGGTGCAAATTGCCCGACCATGGTGCTGTCCATGCCCAGTTTGGTGAACGCGCTGTTCATGGCTGCCTTGGAATCGACGTTACCCAACGCACTGGCCACACCGGCGGCGTCGCTGCTGCCACCTGAACCCAGCAAACCGCCCAGGCCATTCAAGCCGCCCAAGGCGTTGCTGCCAGACAGCGAATCGAGCCCAGGCACTTGCTTGGCCAGTTGCGAGTAATCGCTGCTGCTGAGTTTGTTCTTGGCCAGGCCGAGCATGGCGCCCGTCCCGCCGACCGCTTGCTGCGGCGTGACGTTGAGCTGGGTACCTAAAGTGTTAAGCAGGCCAGCCGCTTGCGGCGCAGCCGCCACCGCACTGCCGTCGCTTTTATTGTTGCCCTGAATGGTCGAAGCCGCATTGACCGCGTCGTTAAGGTTGAAGGCAAAGGCCGAGGTGGACGCCAAGGCGATGAGCGCGGCGAAGGAAAGTGAACGTGAAATACTCATGAAAGCAGCCTCTTGCAACGAAAAGTCAAATTCCCCCAGAGAGGGGCAAGGGTCGATTATGTTGCAGATGTGTCGAAAATTATGTGAATGGTGACGCCGACGGACTCTTCACGGACCTGTAGCAGCACAGCTTGCTGGCGAACCGGCCATCGCCCCCGCCCGATACCCGCGCCCAACAAAAAACCCGCTGCCGCCTTTTCAGACGACAGCGGGTTTTAGGTACAGCCGCTTACTTACTTGCTGTCAGGCAGCGCGTAAGCAATCACGTAGTCACCACGGTCCGGCGACTGGCGCGCGCCACCAGCGGTGATCACCACATACTGCTTGCCGGTCTTGGGCGACACATAGGTCATAGGCCCACCCTGGCTGCCCACTGGCAAGCGGGCTTTCCAGGCTTCTTCACCATTGGCGGTGTTGAAGGCCCGCAGGTAGTAGTCCTGCGTACCAGCGATGAACACCAGGCCACCTTGGGTGGACAGTGTCCCCCCGAGGGTCGGCATGCCGATTGGCAGTTGCAGACCCATCTTGATGCCCAGCGGACCGGTGTCCTGCACAGTACCGACCGGCACCTGCCAGGCGATCTTCTGGGTTTTCATATCGATGGCCGACAAGGTACCGAACGGCGGCGCCTGGCAAGGGATACCCGCGACCGAGAGGAAGCGGTTCTTGTTCACGGCGTACGGTGTGCCTTTGAGCGGCACTGCACCCATACCGGTGTTCAGCGCTTCGCCACCCGACGAGCTCTTGGCGTCTTTCTGCTGCGGCACCATCTGGCTCCACAGGCCCAGACGCATGTCGTTCACAAAGATGAAGCCGTGCACCGGATCAACCGACAGGCTACCCCAGTTCATGCCACCCAGCGAACCGGGGAAGCTCAGCGAGATATCGGTACCCGGCGCGGTATACAGGCCGTCGTAGCGCATCTTCTTGAACGAGATACGGCACAGCATCTGGTCGAACGGGGTGGCACCCCACATGTCCGATTCAGTGAAGGTTTGCGCACCGATCTGCGGCATGCCAACCGATTTTGGCTGGGTCGGCGAGTACGGTTCGTTGGGGATGTCCGACTTCTTGACCGGGACTTCTTCCACCTTGGTCAGCGGCTGACCAGTAGCGCGATCGAGCACGTAGATCTGGCCGGCCTTGGTACCGATCACTACGGCCGGTACCTTGCTGCCGTCAGGCTTGGCGAAGTCGGTGAGAGTCGGCTGCATCGGCAAGTCGAAGTCCCACAGGTCGTTGTGGACAGTCTGGTAGACCCACTTCTCGGCACCGGTGGTGGCATTGAGCGCCAGGATCGAGGCACCGTACTTGTGGTTCAGGGCGGTCCGCTCGACACCATAGATGTCGGTCGACGAACTGCCCATCGGCAAGAACACGGTGTTCATCAGCGGGTCGTAAGACATCGGCGCCCAGCTGTTAGGCGTACTGCGCACGTAGGTTTTGCCATCGGCAGGGGCTTGTTTGTCTTCTGGATTACCCGGGTCGAAGGCCCAGCGCATGGCGCCGGTGACCACGTCAAAACCACGAATCACGCCGCCTGGCATATCGGTTTGCACGTTGTCGGCTACGCGCCCACCCACGACGACCGTGGTGCCGGCCATTAAAGGCGCCGACGACAGCTGGTAGTAGGAGTCCGGCACGTTGCCCAGGCCAGCCTTGAGGTCGACCTCGCCATTGTTGCCGAAGCCCTGGCACAGTTCGCCGGTGTCGGCGTCGACCGCGATCAGGCGGGCGTCGATGGTGTTGGTCAGCAGGCGGCGGGTGCAGTTGGCGCCCGGTGCCACGGCCACAGCGGCGTCAGGCGTGCTGCCGTCGGTGGGCTTGACCAGCGGCGCCGTGGCGTCGAAGTACGCCAGGCCACGGCAACGCTGCCAAACAGCGGCCTTGGCGTCGGTCTTGTGCTGCCACAGCTGTTTGCCGGTGTCGGCGTCCAGGGCGATGATGTTGTTGTGCGGGGTGCAGATGAACACCTTGTCGCCGACTTGCAGCGGGGTCATCTGGTCTTCGGCACCATTGCCGTTGCTGATCGCGACGTCACCGGTGTGGAAGGTCCAGGCAGGCACCAGCTTGGAGACGTTGCTGCGGTTGATCTGGTCCAGCGCGGCAAAGCGGCTGCCACCGGTATCGTTACCGTAGTTGTCCCAGTTTTTCTGCGCATTGGCTGGATCGACCTTGGTCAAGCCTGGCAGCTCGCCGTTGGGCGCCACCGAAGCATGCGGGATAAACATGCCATACCCGCCAGCGACCACGGCGATCGCCAGCAGGCCAGCCAGCAGGTAACCCCCACGACCACCTGGCAGGCCATTGGCCTTGCGCAGGGTCGGGTAGGTCAGCGCGACGACCAGGCTGAGGATGCCGAGGGCAAACAGACGCGAGATCTGCGGCCAGAACACCAGCCCGACATCGATCAAGGCCCAGGCGATGGTCAAGATCATGACCGCAGCGAACAGCCAGGCGCCCATGAGGCGTTTACGAGCGACCAGCACGGCTGAAACCAGCATGCCTACACCGGCCAACAGGAAGTACCAGCTACCGCCCAGCGAAGCGAGGTAACCGCCGAGGCCTATGAAGGGCAAGCCAAATACCAGCATGCCGAAGGCTGCCAGCCACAAAGGCCAACGGGCGACGGATGCCGTAGGGTGATTCTTAGTCATGTTGCATGATCCTGTTGACGCATGAACGTGGGAGGAGAGTTAAGGGTAGTGCAGGCAGCGATACCCGCGCCTTTGCAGGACGAACCGCGCCGCGCGGGTGCCTTGGTGGCCCTCGAAACGGTGCGTGCGCGGAGTGCGTAGGCGCCGCATCGGTTAGTGCCGAGCAAGGGATTAACCAGTTAGTTAGTTTTGCAACGATAGCAAAAACCGAGGGGGGCTGCGACAAATTGTCGTGCACACGGAGAGGAAACACTGTCGTGCGGGTGGTAACAATATGTTCGTGGTTGGGCTCATGGAGCACCAGATATGCGGACTTCCCAGCACTGCGACCTCGCCCGAGCACCAGCAAGCTAAGGTTCACTACCTATCAGAACTGCTAGTACCTCCCGGGCCGATACCGGCAGACACTGGGGCGTCAACAACTCGGGGCCTTCAACATGTCTAATCAGCAGCAACCCACCGCGTTACTGGTCACAGATTCAAGTGCTTCAGTTCTTCAATCTCGTACCTCAGAGGCTGAGTTGCTGATCGCCTATACCCCCTTCGGCTTCAATCTACCCACGCCTGGAACGGGCGCATTAGGCTTCAATGGCTACACGTTTGATCACACAATAATGGGCTATCTGCTAGGCAACGGATACCGGCACTATAGTCCGAGTCAACAGCGCTTTTTTAGTCCGGACCTGCTGAGTCCTTTTGATGAAGGCGGGATCAATGCTTACGCCTACTGCTCAGGAGACCCGCAGAACCTCTCTGACCCGAGCGGCCATGCGTTTTTCTCCTCGGCCATCAAAGGCGTGCAAAACCTGCTAAACATGAGAAAGAGCTCAGCCAAAATATTAACCAAGCTCAACAGAAAAGGAGTAACTGTCAGGCTAAACGCTGAATCGTCGTTAAATGTCAAACTATCCCTAGATACTCCAACGAGCAAGCTCCCAGAGCTAAACATCCTAGGGGAAGTGGATACCGTACCGACTGGTATTATGGATGCTAGAAAACTGAATGCTGACTCCTTCAAGATCACCAACGAAAATGTTCAAGCCAACGGAACGATGGGCATTGACAAAAAACAGTTACGCGATATCTACCGGGCAACGGAAAAGCGAAAACGCATTAATATGACAACTATGAGAAACTTAGAAACTAACTTGAAAACGGTTGAGAAATCGCGGGCTGCATTGGCTGTCGCCCCCCCAAGTGAAAGGACCCCCCGTTGGAAAACCGAACTAATCCGGAGTAGTTGATCAAGGCGTTTTTTCCGGCCTCATAGCGTACCAATGCCTGCGTCGCCCCAGAGGCCGGTCAATAAGCTATGAGCTGTTAGCAGGCGTGATGGCGTGCCCGAGGCAAAATGCTGCGCCTGTGCGGCTGACTGCGGAAATTTTCGGTTCATGCCATGCCCCCACTGGTACCTGACAGATAGGTGAGTAGGCAGATAATTCCACAGGCCGGACCGTAGGATATACCGTTGTAAGGACATGCTGACATGACTACTCGATCAGAACACACAACACTCATAACCGTGGATCAATCTGGTTCCTTGCTCAGCCGCAGGCCGGCACTCCACCAGCTATTGTCCGTTTGGCCATACGCCATCAGATAACACACGAACGGCGCTGGCATTCACCGGCCAGCCATTAGAGCTTCATGCACGAGTCTATAGTCTAGGCAATGGCTACAGAGCCTTCAGCCCAACGCTGCAACGATTCTACAGCCCGGACAGGCTTAGCCCCTTTCGGCAGGGCGGGATAAACACATATGCTTACTGTGGGGCTGACCCCGTGAATAATACCGACCCAACCGGGCAGACACCCACGCTTGTAAAAAGAATATTGCGGGGCCTGGGAGTTATGCGTGAATCTCTAACAGTGCCTAATGCACAAGTTGTATCCGCCGCGACTGCGGGATTACACCCTGGACCTGCAGTGGCAACACTAGACCCTAGATCTACCACACCAACACTAGACCGGCTAAGAAACGTAACTCGTGAAGCAAATGGAGTCTATGCTGAAAACATTGCCTACCAGGCGTACGCCTCGCGCAATGGAAGTTACCTTATGAGCGCAGATGCTTGGCGACATAACATCGTTGCCACCAGCCGACTAAAACGGTTAAACCAAACAATCGAACAACTTCGGCTACAAGCTTCACATGAGTTGCAGGACTATATTAGCGTCATGAGCGCCCCCAGATATGTATCCCCACCACCACCTTATCAAATAGCACCTCTATTACCTCCAGCCTACAGCTCGCCATCTCCTCGTGGCCACATCGGTCTTTCAAGAAACAGCTTAATGCGCTCGCCACCCCCTCAATATGAAACTTCAAGAATCAGACAAAGAAACTCAATTTGAAGCGAACGGCTTATCTGTCGAGCAGATGCATGCCTCTAATAGTCAAACTGTGATGGCGGCAGTAGTGTGTGGTAAGGTTTCGCGGCATGGAGTCCGTGGGACTTAATTAAGTTTAACGCAGCGGCATCGAGGGCGCCGTGGCATGCAGCAATGTAGACGGGGTGAACCCGCTTTTCTCTCCAGGTGTCCATAACGATGAGCGCACTGATAGATACGAGGGCGTTTACAATCCTGACACTCATAAAATGCCCATATTTTACGCTGCCCTATTACGTACTTGATTATTGTATTGATGGCTCCAGAAGGCTCCCCCGCCCAACACGCCGATACCCGCCAGCCTCCCGCACACAAGGGTCGCCAAGCGAACACAGGATGTAAGAGAAAGCTAAACGGTGCCTGCCGTGCGCCGGATACCTGACAGATCTGAGAGTATCGACCAACACACGCATGATCGAAACTGACCTCTCAAGCTCTTGGAGACTCGGCCATGCCGATTCCTTTTACGGCCACGATGTTGAGCGTCTATCAGTGGTACGGCAACTGACTGCCTCAGATGTGCATTCTCTGGCATACGGCCCGTTTGGCTATCATCAGCCGACAAGCAAAGCGCTTGCGACAGGGTTCAACGGCCAGCTCCGCGATCCTGAGCTGGAGGGGTACCTGCTCGGTAACGGCTATCGACTGTTCAGCCCAGTGCTACGGCGTTTCTACAGTCCGGATTCGTTAAGCCCCTTCGGAGAAGGGGGGATCAACGCTTACGTTTACTGCGCGGGTGACCCGGTCAATCGTACCGATCCAAGCGGGCATATACCTGCGAAAGCAAAAGCGCTTGGGCGTCTTTTGGGGTTTTTTAAACCAAGGGGAACAGCTGTCGATAGAGCAGTCAGAGCCCAGCTAAAGGTAGACATTAAACTATTAAAACGTCAGAACGACACCATTATATTCGGCTTCTCTTACAAGAAAATCAGACTCAGCGACCCTCAAAAAAGACAGCTCGCGACTCTATATCATCAAAACCTCGAGACCATTTCCGCTAACGAGAATGCAATCAGACAAACTCTTGAGGGTACTTTTTCACTTGAGGCCTTTGGCCGCTTTCCACCAACATCCAACCCACTTACCGAATCAGGAACACGAACACGTCAATCCGCGAGCGTTTTGAATCTCGAGCAGCGATATGTTGAGCTTCCTCAAAGTCGAGTCCCATTACCCCGGCGCTTGAATGCCGAGAATTCCCCGGTTTTGAATTACCGACGTATTGAAGTAAATCAAAGACTAACGAACGCACAACTCACTGAGTTCATGACTCGCATTCGTTATTGATTGTACTGTTCACTCAAACGCGAATAGCGACCACGAAGGGCGTACCCTCTGACAGACCATAAGCGGCACGCCAAGCGCGTGATATAGCTAGGCAATCTGCCCAGAAGCGAACAGCCCTTTCGCGAGCAGAGCTCGCTCCCACACATGTGGGGCGAGCGATTGGCGTGGGTATCAAGCCGCACTAAACATCTTATGCGGATCAATCACAAACTTCTTCGGCACGCCGGCATCGAACTCGCCATAGCCTTCAGGCGCTTGATCCAGGCTGATGACTTGCACGCCGACGATTTCTGCGATGTTCAACCGCCCCCACATGATGGCCTGCATCAATTGGCGGTTGTACTTCATGGTCGGCGTCTGCCCGGTGTGGAAGCTATGGGATTTGGCCCAGCCCAGCCCGAAGCGGATGCTCAGGGCACCCATCTTCGCGGCGGCATCAACGGCGCCTGGGTCTTCAGTCACGTACAGGCCGGGGATGCCGATCTTGCCGGCGACACGCACGACGCCCATCAGCGAATTGAGCACAGTAGCCGGCGCTTCGGTCTGTGCGCCGGCGTGGCCATGGCCGCGGGCTTCGAAGCCGACCGCATCCACGGCGCAATCCACTTCCGGCTCGCCCAACAGCGCGGCGATCTGTTCGTGCAGCGGGGTGTCGGTGGACAGGTCGGCGATCTCGAAGCCTTGGGATTTGGCATGGGCCAGGCGCTTCGGGTTGACGTCGCCGATGATCACCACGGCTGCACCGAGCAACCGCGCTGAAGCGGCGGCGGCCAGACCGACCGGGCCGGCACCGGCGATGTACACGCTGCTGCCGGGGCCGACGCCCGCGGTGACAGCGCCGTGGAAGCCGGTCGGGAGGATGTCGGAGAGGCAGGTCAGGTCGCGGATTTTCTCCATGGCCTTGTCGCGATCCGGCAGTTTGAGCAGATTGAAGTCCGCATAGGGCACCAGCACGAATTCGGCCTGGCCACCGACCCAGTCGCCCATGTCGACGTAGCCATAGGCACCGCCGGGGCGGGCCGGGTTGACCGTCAGGCAGACGCCGGTGTGTTGTTCCTTGCAGCTGCGGCAGCGACCGCACGCGACGTTGAACGGTACCGAGACCAGGTCGCCGACTTTGATGTGCTCCACGTCGCGCCCGACTTCGAGCACTTCACCGGTGATCTCGTGGCCAAGCACCAGGCCGACCTGGGCGGTGGTACGGCCGCGGACCATGTGCTGGTCTGAGCCGCAGATGTTGGTGGAGACCACGCGCAGGATGACCCCGTGTTCGATGCGCTTGCCGCGCGGGTCCTGCATTTTGGGGAAAGGTATTGTTTGCACCTCGACCTTGCCGTTGCCGAGATACACCACACCGCGATTATCAGACATGCGTTCACCTCTATTGTTATTGGAAAAGAGTGTTACTTCGCTTGCTTGGATCTACTGCTGAAGTTGTGCAGGTGGGAAGTGGTTGATCGAACGGCAGAGTCACTTCCTACGCTGTTGTGTTCAATGTGATGGCCTCTTCGCGAGCAGAGCTCGCTCCCACAGTGGGAGCGGGCTCTGCCTGCGAAGAGGCCGGCATGCTGTCTACAAAACTACAGTGCGATTGGCATTGAGGAACACCCGCCGCTCGATATGAAACCCCACCGCCCGCGCCAGGGTCTGGCATTCGATGTCGCGCCCCTTGGCAATCAGGTCTTCAGGGTAGGCGCTGTGGTCCACAACTTCCACGCCTTGGGCAATGATCGGCCCCTCATCGAGGTCGTTATTGATGTAGTGGGCGGTAGCACCGACCAGTTTCACACCCTTGTTGTACGCCTGGTGATAAGGCTTGGCGCCTTTGAAACCGGGCAGTAGCGAGTGATGGATGTTGATCGCCCAGCCGTCCAGACGCCGGCACAGCTCGGGCGAGAGCACTTGCATGTAACGGGCAAGAATCACCAGCTCGGCGCCGGTCTGCTCGATCACGTCCAGCACCTTGCGCTCTTGCGCGGGCTTGTCGTGGGGGTCGAGGGGGAAATGGTGATAGGGGATCTCGTGCCAAGTGGCCAGGGGCTCGAGATCGGGATGGTTGGAGACGACCGCGACTACGTCCATGGACAGCTGGCCGATGCGCTGACGATACAGCAGGTCGTTGAGGCAGTGGTCGGCCTTGGAAACCATGATCACCACCTTGGGGCGAAACTGCGGCGGCGTCAGCTCGAAAACCATGCCGAACTGCTGGCCACGCTCGCTAAGGCCGGCGCGAAAGGCCTGCTCGTCAAAGCCATCGGGCTGACGGAATTCGACGCGAATGAAAAAGCGCGAGCTGAGGCGGTCGTCGAACGAGTGGTGTTCGGTGACATAGCAGCTCTGCTCGAACAGGTAGCGGGTCACCGCGTCCACCGTCCCGAGCAGGCTGGGGCAATCGGCAGTGAGGATCCAGGTATCGGGAGCGCGGCTCATGGGCGGGTGTCCTGTTTGGGTTGGAGAACTTCGCGGGCAGAGCCATAGGGTCAGGCCTTGATTTCGAGGCCGAACTCGGCCGAGGCATCCTGCAGCCATAGCCACCAGTAGTCAGCAAAGCTGCGGCGAATCAGCAGTTCCCAAGTGGTGTCGTCGGCGCGGCGGATCACCAGTTGCGACTTGGCGAACACAGTGCCAACGGCCTTGCCGATCGGGAAGTTGTCGGGATGTACGTCGTAGCTGGTCGACTTCATCAGTAATTCACGCACATTGGCACCGGTCATTTCCAGCAAGGTCTGGCCGCCACTGACGTTGACCACCGCAATGTGCAGCCCAGCCAGCGCTTCTCGGAGCTTTTGCTCGGCGGCCAGCTCTTCGCCGCTTGGCACGATCAGCAGCCACTCATCCGGGCCCAGCCATTGCAGCGAGGTCTCGCCGTTGTAGACGACCTTGAGGGCAGACGGCAATTCCAGGCCCAAGGCCTTGTGCACGGCGCCCGCGAACAACGGATCATGCCCATCGCCGCGCAGGGTCAGGTGGCCGAGCAGTTTTTTCTCGCGCAGCACCACGCCCGCGTTGCTGCGGCCTTTGCCGACCAGGCTGGCGAGGTCAGCGTGGTGCAACGGTGTCTCGGCTTTGACGCCCTCGGCGGGGCGCTGTTGGTAAACGTTGACTGTGGTCATAAGGACACCTGTCGTTGAATGCGGTGACTACACAATTATTTGGGCGCTCCTCGCTGCTTCATCTGCAGGAGCCCGGCTTGCCGGCGATGGCAGACTTGCGATCGCCATCGCCG
>LIDZ01013276.1_pt1 | contig 12790 bp, 11 predicted proteins | sample 644651 | NCBI WGS metagenome assembly LIDZ01 (sample SAMN03856242, study PRJNA289617) | food metagenome | isolation source: wine grapes on drying loft during traditional withering process | host: Vitis vinifera cv. Corvina | place: Italy: Gargagnago di S. Ambrogio di Valpolicella | collected 2014-01
TTCAAATATTTACATCCCAATCGGTTTCCAAATCCTCGTTCTCTCCGTCACTAGGAGCACAATCCCGGCACAGCATAACAGGCAATCTATCACTACCTTCTATTGCGGTTCCTTCTCCAGGCTCTAAAATCTTTTCACAGTTATTACAGTCATATTTGATCGTAAATCCGCAAAGATTGCACCGATATTCCTCTACCTCGCCTGCCTTGTTAATCTGGACAAAATCCCCAACAATACAGTTATAACAAGCCATCCATATTGCCTTCGTCCTTGCTTTTATATTCTTGTGCGGGATCTACAATAATAATTTTTGGAGAAACAAGGTCATTTAGAATTTCACATGCCCATGACATGCCTCCCCACGACATGCCTCCGCCAATTTTACCTTCGTATTTATTGTTTTCCATTAGCTCTGCTCCTTACGAGAATTTTTTTGTTACCTACACCTTCGCAAGTCTAATACATAAATTTCATCACTAATCAATTCTTCTAAAGTCTGAATGCAGAAATAAAACACTTTTCACTCATGAGACGCTACAATCAATGTATTAATTAAATAATATTAATATATATATTAAATAAAAATTAGGATTCATCCTTATTCATACGAAGATTATTGGATCTGTTGACGAAGAATTCAATCGCCCATTCTTCGATACTCACGCCATGTTTGTTCGAAAAGTCTTTACTTTCATCGTTTCCATCATAAATCACCAGCTCATTATCAGCATCTTCATCAACCTTACCTTGGTTTGGCAGTCTTCCGTAATTATATTCGTTAGGAACTGCATGTAATAACCGCACATAATCACCAGCTTTTGAGCATGCAGCAGCTAGGGCAGTGTTATTGATGTTCTTAGAATCCGTATTGCCATAAATTGCACAATGAGTTAATTCAGCGTTCATTTTATCGCATAACCGACAGGTCGGGTAGATTTTAGGTTTTGTAGTCAAAATAATCATTCCTCCAGTAAATTCCTCTTTTGAAAATATCATATAACGAAACTATCAAAATACAAAGTTTTTTATCAACCAAATAATGGTCGTGAAATATTATTTCCTTGATTTTTGTTCATTTCTCAGTACCAGGTGCTTGTTACCTTTAATAATTGGGGCTTCCTAATGCAATTATTCAGTCTTTTTGCTATTAGAACTAACTTGCAGTTTCCTGAGTTTATTTCTGGATCACTGCGACTATTATAATAAAGGGCTGACCTTACCAGCCCCCTTTCATTAAGCCGTACATGCGTACAAAGAAAATATAGTTGTAGACGCTCATGCTGTCCGCTATTGCCGCCGCGCCTGTCTAAAACTTTATTTAACCGACTTTAATACTTTATTTTCTCCTTGCATAAACTACTGATTTATTACTAGATATCTAGCTGAACTCGATAATTGAACCAATTATTTGCTTGCATAATGATTTCTGATTTATCATCATAATACCATTCTGGTATAGGCACTTCACTTGGAATCTCAGGCAATTGATATAACATATCAATCGTCATTTGAAGTAATACTTTTCCATATTCATTTAATTCATCCCACGAACCGATAGTCCGCTTCTGAAAAGTATGTATGGAGTTGCGATAATCGCGTATCTTTTGAAGGTCTTCTTTTTCATAATCACCTTTTAGGAGTACGTTCTGACTTTCGTAAAAATCAATTAGATCAGATAATGTGATTCTTTCAAGTTTCGGAAGTTTACGCTTCTCTTTGAGAATGTCTGTAGCTTTTCTAATAAAGCTCTTTTTAATCTCATTCGTTAAACCAATCACTCCATTTTGTTCGTTCTGATGTACCAAGCTTTCAAGGCTTGGTTTCAGGTTTCCAGAAAGAAGCGTCGAGATTTGCTCGATAGCTTCCGTATTCCACTTAGACCACTCGCTCTGGATGTAGTCACGATAGTGAAAGGCTAAGAATAGCTGTAACGTACTCTCTAAAAGTGCTCCAAGTGCAGACCAGCTTTGCACTAATAATCCTTGTTCTAACAACTTCTTGTCATCGTCAGAACTTTTGGAATAACTCAAGAAAGGGAATTGCAATGAGTATGCGACGCTCTTAAACCTTGCTATTGTATCTTCACTCAGTAATTCGCTAATTTCCTCAGTATGCTCACCAAGAAACTCTTTTAAAAAGTATATTTCATTTGCTAAATGACCACTAATCTTATAAATCCATTTCAATGCTTCCTCTAATGGCATTTCAGTAAACTCATCTGTCTTGCCTTTCAATAAAGAAATGATCGACATTGTCAGTCCTCCTATTACTTCTATATTAATCAATATTAGCTGCACTTTTTGAATCGATGCAGTGCTGTACTTCGAATACATCCATGGAACTCGTCATTCAGGCCATGATGCCCGTCAAACATGCCGAACAACACTTTCTGTGCGCCACGCAAATAAAGGTCTTTGGGAACAATTCTCCCCTATTCGTTTACACTTATTTGCCCCCGCTTAATTTGTACGCATCGTCGATGAGCCCTTGTATCAGTTTGGGAACATCTTCCGCGCTCATGAGCCGTACGGCCGTACCGATGAATTTGACCTTGTCTAGTGTGGAATTGCTTTTGCTCCATAAGATTTTATCGATCTGCTTGAGAATTTCGCGCTTGTCATCGAAGTCTGACTCTGTAACGGACCCTACCGTCAAGTACAAAGCGTTCAAGGCCTGAATCACGATCGGAAGCGGGATCAGATCCTCAAACGTACCCTTAGTGATGAACGACAAGCTGAACCGTTCTCGGTGTCCAGAGATCATTTTTTCAAGCTCCCGCTTCTCTTTTTCCGCATCGCTGTCAAGAAGGGCACAGAGTTTCATATTAGGGAAATTTTTACTAAGTCTCTTGAATTCCTCCAATAACTTTTGTTTGGATTGGCAATTCATGACACGGATGTTCATGATGGACAGCGGCTTCCCAATACGCAGCGCCATCTCCGGGATCGCAAGCTCCTCTGTGGAGCCTTCGACAAGAATAACGCATGTGATGTTCTTTACCACGTTGATATTATTTGATAGGCCGATTTCGTTGATCGCGTTCCATACATCCTGCTGGAACGCCTCATACAAGTTGAACCCGATTTGGACGTGCAGATCTGAGAACGTACTGGTAAGATGCGCATAGACGATATCGTCGCGGTGTATCGTAGAATACTTGTGTTGCAATCCGCAGTGTGGGCAAATCGCGTCAGTGATAACCTGCTTGCTGCTGGGAACGGTATCCTTCAGCCCCTGTAATTCCTCCGCTATCTTCGCAAGTTCTGGCAAGGCAATTAACCCATCGATCCCTCCCTTTGCCCAGTAGGTCTTCTGACTAACAAATCGACTGACAAATCGCAGAGCGAAATTGGTCTCGTAGTCGGGAATCTTTACGACATGGTTTACGACCATTCCCAACAATGCTGTGGCACTTTGCGCATGCCATTGATAAGCCTTGGAGTAAAATGATGATAACGCCATAAGCGGGGGAAACAGCATGATCTGCAGAATGAAGTTGATGCGAACCTCCGGGAGTAACCGATCGTCTAGCCCAAGAGAATCAAGAATGGTTTGGATATACGCTAGGTCGTCTTTGGTCAACTCGAACTCACCTGTAATATCTGCCGCGAAATCAGTAGCGAGCAGATAGGTGAATGGTGTCAATTCGAAGCCTGTGTCCATCTCATCCGGAAGGTCGTGGGGTAGATATTTGGTGTATAGGTAGAAAAGCGTATGCTTCCACACGGTAAGGTATCGTCCAACCCTGTCCTGCAGAGAGCAAGGACTATGCACTTGATCCATGCTTGCAAGTTTGAACAGTTTCAAAAGAATCCCCTCATGCTGGAACACTGGAATCAGGGGGAACACGGTCAGTTCCCGAAAGAAATCACGAATTATTTTCTCATCAAAATGAAAATCAGACTCGTTAATCACATACCCACTCCGTTCGTTATAATTGCTGCACTTCTCCAGTATGAAAGATGCGGAAGTTAATTACAATTGCACGAAGAAAATAAAATATAGACCAAGGTCGCTGGTTTTAAAGAGTAATACGGCATCTCATGCACGGCGGTTCACTCTGCTTTTTGGCTTTCAGTGCGTCTGATTTACAGTTCTAAAATTCTCTTACAGAGGAGGGGCTCTCCCTAGTTTTCTGCATTACCCTTTAACCCAAGCTGATGCTTATACCCTGGAGGATTCTTCACTGTTGTCCTAATTCCCTTGGCTTTCGTCTATATGCACGAAACTCGGTATCTTCTCTATTCCTATACAGTGCCTGTTTGACAGCGCTCAGTATTCACTTCATGTTGCGGCTAGGGTTGTCGCACTCCCTGTTTCGGATAGGTACTTTTGACGATGTGCTTTTGCGCTCAGATTCCGCCATGCTCAAGCATCCTAGCTACAAAGGTTGTTTTTCCACTGCTTAGATTGGAATTTCACCAACTAGATAATGCATGCCTCTGAGCATACTATATAAAAAAGCTGCCGAAGTAATCTCGACAGTTTGATGTGAAATATGATTTTTCTTCTTACAACTTATCTAGAAATTAAAAGCGATTTGACCCTCCGTAACCCGGTAAGCTTTTTTAGTCTTACCTTTTAAGCCACCCGTTTCCACACTAACTTCTGACCTCCAATCCTTAATTCCCTCATTTTCGCGAACTGGCATATTAGTGAGTGCGAACAACCAGCGGCGGAAATCAACTTCTTTTTGAGACACTTTACTAGAATCCCAAGAAAGCTCGTATGATTCAAAAAATGAGTCTTTTGTGATGGTTAGACCCATTACACCACTCTGTACATTACTCGAGACAAAGTGCAATTGCTGTTTAAATCGACTGTGCAAATCTTGAGGAACAGCCGCTTCTAGCCAAGATAAGAGCACGTCCTCAACAGAATCTCCATAGTATGTGCTAATTGAAGATAAGCTTTCCTGAAGCGATTGATCATCAAGCAGTAACCTTTCTTCCTGGGGAGCGGTTTGGAGAAACTGAGACGCATCAATGGTCATCTTGCCCCAAATCGATTCGGCACTCTCTACGCCCTCAATTTTATTCCCCACAAATCGTTTGGCGAGCTCATTGGCCAGACTTCCTCCGGAACCTTCAGTTAAAGCAGAAAGGCCCTCTTGACTGAATTGGCCTTCTAGCGCCAAGGCCGCACTCATTTTGGCAGCCATCAGATTAATGGCGAGTTCTTGCATGGTGCCTTGGTAGCCAGAGTATACGGTTTCGCAATGATCCTTCTGACCAATCCGCCAATGTCGACGGCTGGCTTGACGAACGATTGAGAGACGATAACCGGTTTGATAAAATAACAAGGATGAAAAAGAAAGGAGATCCAAACCCGTGGAAACAAGCACGGGATTACAAAGTAAAACCTGTATCCCCTCCCTTTCCTTCTGGGCTATCCATTCTTCGCGATCCGAACCTTTAACGTCTGTATCCAGAATCGCTGTTTTGATCCCTCTTTCCTCAAGCAGCAATTGAAGTCTCTGCAGCGTTCCCATTTTTCCCGTAAAGGTAGCATAGATTCCAACCTTTCGACCCGTCTTAATCCGAGCCCGAACATACTTTATCATCATAAGTTCTTTGGGATATAAAAGTCTGTCGCTCAGTCTGAAATTGGGTGATACGATTTCTTTCCCCGTATCCGGATGATAGACGCCCCTAAAGTTGAATGGAACATCAGGATAACTCAGAAGCGTGCTAAGCAGGCTACCCAAAAGTACAGATTGCCCTCCATATTCCATCTCTTTTCTCACGGCTTCACGAAGTAAATTCTCAACCTGAGATAAAGACCGAGATAAATACCAAGCGGGAGCAAGTAAGCGGGCCCCCTTTTGAAGGATACGTTTTTTCCTCCCTGGCTTTCGTTCGATCCGCGTAATACAGGAAATGAATTTTCGTTCACCGTGTAAGGAGACATTCATCGGCCCTTCTGTTAATTTCGGGAGCACCTCAAACATGTCTGACATTTGAATAAAGCAGGCCACATCACTTAACATATCAGTGAATAGCTGCGGAGCTGCTGCCGGTAGTTCCTTTGTACTCACTTTTTTGGCACTGCCGTTACTAGAACTATTCATCGCTCCTTCACCTTGCTTAATTTTTGTAACTTTCTCCCGAACCCCATAAAGGTCAATCCAACGACCAACATCCCCCCACTGGAAACCATTTTCTTTCATTCTTCTTGGAAACATTCGAAAAAATAACTCAAAGAGATTACTAGAATAGCCATTCATTAAAGTTCCGGTCATGGCCAATGAGTATTTTGAACAACCCATTAGCACGTGAAAGGCATGGGCTTGAGCACTTCCACCCGTCAACTCATGACATTCATCGCCGATAGCAATATCGAATTTATTTTTGAAGTAACGCTTGAAAATATCGGCTGGAGATACTTTACGTGGAGCGACCCCCTCCGATTTTCGCACTTTCCCGGAATAACTGCTTTTATTCTTATTCTTAGCCTGCCATAAGGAAGCACCACACTTCCGAAATTCATCTTTCTCCGGATCCCCGTTTTTATATAAACGAATTTGGCTTGAGCAGAATAGATTATTTTTTCTGCGGGTTGGCTTACCTTGCTTATTAAAGAAGTCTTCATATTCCATGGGTACTAGACTATCTTCAACCTCTTTCATCAGTTGGCCACCGCAATCCGGACATTTCCACCCCTTAAAGACAGTTTTGGCAAACCCATTTTGTTTCTTATAGGTCCGCTCGATCCACTCGGCAACCGGCTCATAAACGTAACCTAGTTTTACCGTATCCCGTGCAATAATATACACTTCGATTTTTTCCGGCTTATGATTCATCTTTCCGCTTTTCCGCAGCTGAAGGACTTCTTCATAATTGTTCAAAAAAGTTACCTCCACCTGCTTTTTGCTAAGAAGAATATTCACTTCCCGTTTTGTTTTTTTGGTCAAATGATTAGGAACCATATAAATCACTCGACCTTTTCCATCCAATAATTCATTAACTATAGCGTACCAAGTTGCAACAGAGATACTCGTTTTCCCGGTACCCATTTCACCGATAAGGAGCTGCCGCTTCTGCTTCTTAAACCCTTTCAGTAAAGCGGTAGTTACGTGAGCCTGAGCACTAAACAATGGCCGTAGTATCTTGCTTAAAACAGGAAGCGTCTCATCCTTCCCGGGATGATGAATGGGAATATATTCCTCATTCAACCGCCGGATAAGATCCCCACCAAACATTTGAAGATAGTCACCGATACTCTCAATATCTTCTAGCGTTTTCGGATCACTGACGTTTTCATTGCCCGCATGTGAAAGGAATATCTCCGGTGTACCTTGAACTTCAATCAATTCTGCTCCCATTCAAAGGACCTCCTTTGCTGGATCCTCTGTCAACAGGATGAATCCATTACGAAGGCCTTGGGATATGTAGCCATCCAAAATATCCTCACCAGGCGTTAAATCATAGACCATAAGATCAGGATAATCTCCTGTAAAATCATGTACCTGGAGCGGTAGCAACCACTTATCTTTCAGAAGTTGCGCCATAAGATAAGGAGTCCATTCTGACAACAGCGGCGTCTCGTAATGGGCTTCAATGGCCCAAAATAATTTTTCCTGGATGTTTCCATCCCAGGCAAAGATACAGAGTCCCTCAGGACTTCGGCACAGTACACGTTCACTTACGACAAGCCCAGTAACAAGTGTTTCATTTTCTCGTTGAGACTGGTGCTTGTACTTCCCTTGAGGTCGGATCGTCCATGAGGACTTGTCGTATTCCTTTTCCCCAATTCGAGGGGCATGCCTGATATTAAAAAAGACATCACTAGCTTTCTTCGAATGATAAAATTGCGCAAAAACTGCCTGAACCCGCGAATCAATATCAATGATATTTGCAAACACCAGCTCGTGCTGCTTCTTATCTTCAAGAAATCGAGTAACGACTAATGGCGTGTGTACCTTCACATAAATATCTTTATGATTAAACTCCATATGTATCATGTTGATCGATCCCCTTTTAGTTTTCAATTTTTTTTATATTTCCATATCGATCAACCAACTTAAAGGTGATCTTGAACGTCTCCGTCTCTGTCTCTACAATTTCAGTTGGTGATTCTTGTATATCCCTTTGTATTTCTTTCTTCACGATGCCTTTAAGGACATGAAGAAGGTCCCCTGTACCAACTTTACCGTTCAGCCGTCCGCTTGCCATACGGAGAACACGGTGCATCTCTTTATCTGGCAGCAGCGGCTGTAGCTTCGCAGCTGGCTGCTTGGGTGTGGTCCATTGCATCCCTTTTTGAGTCAATGAAGACTTAAACGAAACCTCACGCACCTGTTCTACATCCATACGACTGGATCGAAAATACTTAGGGACGATATTACCAGAATTGATTTTATAAAGGGGCTCATCCAGTAATGGGAGTCGTTCTAAGATACTTTCTTCCTTCATGAGATCAAGGATGCTCTGAACGATGTTACGATCGAGAAATTTCTCCTTTCGCTTACGTCCAATGGCATACACTTGATGATAGGTATCATCGTGGGACTGAAAAACGCGGATATCGTCCAAATTAGCCACCAAGATATTTATGACATCCTTTGTCATCCATCGACGAGGGATGTTGTAGATTAAAATTCCATCGACGGAAACATAGGGCAGCAGTTGCCGGAGAAATCTCTTTTCCTTACGTTCGAATTTTGAATCCACCGTCGAGCTGTCACTATCATAGGGCGGATTAAGGTACATCAACCGAAAGGTATCCCTACTGATTCTACATTCCTCATAGCCACCAAAAAGCGCCTGATTCGCCCGCTCCCGTAGCTCCAGATATTTCTCCTCGTTGGGCTCAATAGCAAAAGTTACCGCAAGAGACTCTTCCGCTAATATCTCCAATGCCCGCCCACTGCCGGCACAAAAGTCGGCAATCGAAAAAGCAGACTTTGGAAATTGCAGCATGCTTCGCAAACATCTCATATCACGTTCTGTAGTTTCATAATTGCCCATCCGCACCTTATTGTGTGCGATCCGATCAAACATCCCTTTAAGCTCATTCATCGACATGATTGTCTTCCTCCCAAGGTAAAGAAAAAGAAGAGTCCAAATACAACTCTTCTTTAACCACCTAATTCAAATTTTTTTGGTTACTTACATCAAAGGTAGCAGAATGGCTATCACACTCGGATCGCCTTCAAAAGTTACATACATTGGGCTCTTTGAACCGGTTACTTTGAAATGAACAGTTTTCACATCCGGATCACCCATGAGCAGAGCATCTCTAACGAATTTCCCATTAAGTTTCAGAGTGGGGAATTCATTCGATTCAACGACTGCATCAGGAAACCCTTCCCGCAGTTCGCTATTTTCAGATGCTTTGTGAATTATAAATTCACCTGACTCATCCACTTCAAAGGTAACCCGATGATTTTCGCTCTCCAAACTCAACGCACGGAATAAAGTATTATCCAATTCTTCTTTTTGCAACGTAACCCCGGTCCCCTGATCTGCAGCTTTAAAGATGGAGCGTAAATCCGGAAATTCCGCTTCCAGTAATTTTCCGAAATACACCATACTTGAATTTCTCAAGATCAGATAATTCTTCGACATCCCCATTTCGATATGTTTTTCATCTTTAAACGAAGCGACAATGTGCTTGAAGCTCTTAGCATGTATAATCCCGGTTAAAAAGGATTCACTGTCTAGTATTTCCACATCCGAAATATACCTGAAGACCCTATGTCGGTCAGTGGCAGCAAAAGTGATCTTGCCCTCATGATTAGAAATGTGTATACCGAGTAATTGCGGCGTGCTTTCATTGCCTGAGGCGAACAGAGCACCAATGGAAGCTCTTCGCAAGGTTTCATACGAAATAGCCTGCAATTCTACCGTCTCAACATTCGGTAAAGGTGGAAATTGCTCAGAATCTAAAATTCGCAAGCTTGCTGTTCGACTCGCTCCATAATTGATCAATAGATTAGTTTCCTGTTTGGCCAATATTAATGATTTTTTGGGGAGGCGTTTTATGAGCTCGATACCCTCTTTTGCTGGAAATAGGTAACTTCCATTCACACCGCCAGTATTTTTGACATCAACTTTATACATTAAAGACTGATTGATATCTGTAGCTGTGATCAATAAGAGATTACCTTTCAATTCAAATTTGACAGTTTGCAGAATGGGCATGACATTCGCAGTTTTGGGTACAATTTTTCCGCAAATATCCAAGCAGTTCATGAGAACTTCTTGGCCTACTTCAAACGCCATCTCCTTTACTTTTACGTCTTCCACATCTGTTTCTTCCTGTTCTCTCAGACCCAATAGTGAATCCATGATGTTTCCTCCTATTTTTCGCACAAAAAAAAGCCACGGAAAGCAAAAAAACACACCTATGGCATGTTCTTTATCTCCGTGGCTTATTCTTGCGCCAATTATTTTTGCCCGTTATCGGACGCTCGCCTCACTGCTGAACCAATAGCGGCAGTGAAAATCTAAGATGCAATTTGAATAGTTTTATTATAACAAGTTCGACAAAATTCAACAAGAAAAACCTCCATCAATGAAGAGGAGGCCTTTAGTTACATAGTGCTAAATAATAAAAGGAATAGTTAAGTAATCATATTCAGTCTAATTCTTTCAAAGCCATTCTTGAAATGTAGGTAACATAAGATAAAATCCTATCAATAAAGTAAATGGTTTCTTCCAATGTAATTGAACTAATATCAAAGTCACCATGCCGAATGTCTTTGTATTCATTGTGAAATATTTTCCATAGCTTATGACCATCTGTAACAATTACTTTGGGTCCCCATAAATCACATTTTTCAACCATCACATTATTAGCTCCCGTTACATCCTTAGTATCAGTTATCCGCTTCATAAGTGCTTCCATTGCGGATAAACAATCTCTAATAGCATCTTTTCTAGCTCTTGGATTTTCAGGCCTTTTCAATTGTTCTTTTGCTTGTTCAATATGATCAGCGGTTTGCTTACATAGTTTCCGTGTTAATTCTCCTGCTGTTTCCAACTCAATTGTCTTTGTAATATTGTGATTAATACATACCCATGTCTTCTCCGAATTATCGCTTAATCTATATCCGAAATTCACAAATTCAAATATCTCGTTAAAATCATCTACTGTAGAAGATTCCAGAAAATCAAATGTGATATCACTCACTGCATCCATAAATCTAGCAAATGGGACACCTCCGAGCGAACGGATATTATTCTCTAGATCTTTTATGTAATACTCCCAGCCCCAGTTTTTTGAGCTTTCAACGTATGCATATTCTGCAATTTTATTTACGATTACTTTCATTACTGAATCATTATCAAGCCTTCCCATTCCTGCGTATGAAGCAATTTTATTGCGAGCTCCCTTTATCAAGATACTAGACATACTTGTTAACACCTTATTAGGTATTTCATTCATTATGTAATCCTCGTTATTATAGGACAAATAATCTGGATATAGATCTTTAAATTTTTTCATGTTTCATCTCACTCTCTTCACAATTTACAAGCGTTTTATCTTGCGAACTCTGCAATCCATCTATTAGAATCTTACGGAACCTATACAATTATCACGCTCTATAGCCTACATACTGGATCGTAAATATAATACTATATTTCATTCTACAACTTTATATCACTACCGATCACTTTATTATTATGAATACTCCATCCTTATGAATTTAGTCTTCCGTAATTATTTTTATGATATATTCTGCCAATGTCGGTCCATTGAGATTGTCAACCACAATGGAATTCTCCGTAAAACCAAAATAAGTGTTATCGCAATGATCAGCTATAGCAGTGCACACACGATTCTCCAAGTCAGCTTTAAGGAGAGCAACTATCTCAGTACTTCGATATTGCCCCTTTAATGTATTTTCACGAATAGCTGCTAGCGATAGGGATACGGAAGTCGCGCCGTCAAATGCATAAGTCCATAATGGAACACTGGACTCAGAAGGATTGTTGGAGACCTCTAAAATAACAGCATACCCATCCTCTGTTTTGAATTCTACATTTCCTTCATCCAGGTGGCCTTGCTGCCGAAGATAATTTGAAACTATTCTTTTAGCTATTTCGGTCAATTGAGTTAGATTATATTCAGTAACCGTTTCGCGGATTATTCCCCCATCAATTACATTCAAAATAAATATTGAGAAACTGTTTTTCATTATAAATCCTCCTGTAAACAATCCTTTTCGCTGCAAGACTGTCTAGAATGTATATTCCCCGCCGCTAGGGATAAAAAAAAGGAAGTCATTGGTATAAAACCAACGCTTCCCCTTTGTCTTACTCTATTCTCTTATCTTTGCAAAGACTTCTTTCGCTATATGGTCTTCCCTGCTAGTCTTCCCTGCTATTCCATCCCTTACAATCCTTTTTATAGATTGCACCAAAAAGTATTTATCCCTTATACTAAAGGCTTAGAAGGGCAAATCATCGTCCGATATATCAATAGGTTTACCATCACCCGAAAATGGATCTTTATTATTATTTGATCCGTTATTGCGGTCAGATCCCGTAGGACTATTCTGAGAACTATTACCCTCAGTTGAATTTCCACTACGGGTTTGAGCGGATTCTAAGAATCGAACATTATCAGCAATGACCTCGGTAACGTATACACGTTTACCTTCATTATTTTCGTAATTACGGATTTGGATACGTCCCTCCACTGCTGTCAGGCGACCTTTGCGCAAGTAATTGGCACAGGTTTCTGCCAGCTGTCTCCAAGTAACTACCGGGATGAAGTCAGCCTCGCGTTCACCGTTCTGGCCCGTAAAGTTACGGTCTACGGCAAGCGTAAACTGTGTTAC
>LIDZ01014551.1_pt6 | contig 12779 bp, 13 predicted proteins | sample 644651 | NCBI WGS metagenome assembly LIDZ01 (sample SAMN03856242, study PRJNA289617) | food metagenome | isolation source: wine grapes on drying loft during traditional withering process | host: Vitis vinifera cv. Corvina | place: Italy: Gargagnago di S. Ambrogio di Valpolicella | collected 2014-01
CCTCGGCGGTATCGATCATGTTCATGGGCCTCACGGTGGCCAACATCGGCGGCGTGCCTGCGGCGACCTGGCTTGGTAATGCCATCGGCTGGCGCATGGCGTTCGCGGCCATCTCGGTGCTGGGCCTGGTGGCAGCCACTGCCTTGCTGCTGACCCTGCCACGCGGCGAAACCCATCCGCGGCCAAAAGTCGGCAAAGAGCTGCGCGTCCTGATCCAACCAGCGGTGCTCAATGCCTTGCTGACCACCGCCTTTGCGGCCGGCTCGATGTTTACCCTGTACACCTACATCGCGGCGGTGCTGCAAAACCTGACTCACGCTTCGGCCGGCTTTGTGACTGCCATGCTGGTGACCATCGGCATTGGTTTTACCCTGGGCAACGCCATCAGTGGCAAGCTGGCCGATCGATCGCTCAAAGGCACCTTGATCGGATTTCTAAGCCTGCTGGCGGTCGTGAGTTTCGTCTTCCCGCTGGTCGCCACCACAGGTACCGGGGCCACCATCGCGCTGCTGCTTTGGGGGGCAGCCACCTTTGGCGTCTCGGCGCCAGTGCAAACGCGCGTCATGCAAGAAGCCCACGACGCCCCCGCACTGGCATCATCGGTCAACATCGGCGCGTTCAATCTGGGTAACGCCCTGGGTGCTGCGGCCGGTGGCGCAGCGTTGAGCCTGGGGCTTGGCTACGCGTCCATCGCCCCGGTCGGCGGGGTACTGGCGCTGATGGCGCTGGCGCTGGTGCTGTTTTCCAGGCCCGTGCACGCAAGCGACGCGGCGCAGCTGGCAGACTGAATCGAGGCGGTGTGCGGGAGTATCCCTAACGCCGGGCCACGGGGTGTGGAGAATGTCATAGCTGTGCAGGGCGGCAAGCCGAGGGGTTTAATCGTCTGCGTCGAGGGCATCTGCAACGAGCATTAGGGTGCTCCGCAAAAGGATTTGCAACAGCGGCGGCGTTGTCAAAGCGGCACGATATCAGGAGTTGCACAGCCACGCAGCGCTATCGGCATTTGCCCGGTGGCACAGACCCGCACGGTCGCTAAATGTTGACACATCACCGGCCTGCCCTATGCTAGTGCGCGGCGCGAGACTCGCGCCCTCCCCGGCCATGCAATGGACTCAACCGTCTAGAAAGGATGCTTGTCTTGAACGACCAGACCACCCCCGCCTTCGACCGACCGATCCCTATCCTGCGAATGTTCGATGAAGCCAAGGCGCGGGAATTCTACGTTGATTTTCTGGGTTTCAGCATCGAGTTCGAGCACCGTTTCGAAGCGGCCCTGCCGTTGTACCTGGGCATTGTGCGCAACGGCCTGCAGCTGCATCTATCCGAGCACCACGGTGATGCCTGCCCGGGCGCGGCGGTGTTCATACCCACCCACAATATCGAGCAGTTGCGCGATGAGTTGCTGGCCAAGAAGTATGGGTACGCTCGCCCGCACATCACGCAACAGGGGTGGGGGCAAGTGCTGGAGGTTTGCGATCCCTTTGGTAATCGCCTGCGCTTCTGCCAGAGCTGATGGGCGCGGCGATGTCACAACGCACGGCCTGGGCATTGGCGATGCTCGCCGTCACCGCAGTGTGGGGCTGGAGCTTTGTGGCCAAGCACGACACCTTGGCGAGCATGCCCGCCTCGGCGCTCAATAGCTGGATGTTCGGCTTGGCGGCCTTGGTGCTGCTGCCCTTTTCGCTCGGTTCGCTGCGCACTCTGAACACTCGTGACTGGCTCGGCGCAGGGTTTGCAGGCGTCGTGCTGTTCGCCGCCTTCGCTTTGCAAACCTCAGGCACCGCCTATACCACACCCTCCAATGCCGGGTTCATCACCGGCCTGTGTACGGTGTTCACCCCGCTGATTCTGTTCCTTTTGGGCCGGGGACGCCCGAGTGTCAAGCAGTTCATCGGCACGGCCATCGCTATGCTCGGGCTCGGTCTGCTGAGCCTCGACGGCTTCGCCTTGCATTACGGCGACTTACTGGTGCTGGGCTGCGCGGTGGGCTTTGCAGTGCATATCGTGGTGGTCTCGACCTTCACCCGGCCGGCTGCGGCCTCGGGTTCGGCATTTTTGCAGATGGCCGTGGTGGCCGCTCTTTCGCTGATATGGAGTCTGGGCAGCGGCGAGTTGGCGCTGCTTGAGTCCGCGTCGACGTTGGCGACCATTGTCACGCTGGCGGTATTTGGCACCGCGGTGGCCTACGCCATCCAGACCCGCGCGCAAACCCGCCTGGCGCCCGAGACCGTGGCACTGATACTGATCTGCGAGCCAATCTTTGCCGGGCTCTTTGGCTATTTGCTGGCAGGCGACAGATTGGCACCCGAACGCCTGGCCGGCGCGGGGTTGATCCTGGCGGGGATCGCGATTGCGGAACTGCGCATCAACCGTCGGGGCACACGTGCGCTGGCCGACTGAGTGGCGCTGGTAGAGCGGTGCTAGGCAGATACCTGCCAGGTGGTTGTACCGGCCGCTTCGCCAGCAAGCTGTGCTGCTACAAGTGCACGCCCCGTCTTCTACGCCCCCAAATCGCCAGCCGTGCACCTGTAGGAGCACAGCTTGCTGGCGAAAGCGCCGGTAAGGCTGGCCCGGATTACGAAGATCAGCCCCGCGAAATAGACCCGGTCACGGGCAGATTACCCAGCAGTTTGAGCCCGGTGGTGCGCACAAACGTGTCGTAATCCATCGGCTTTTGAATACGCGTCTCGGCGTTGGGCAGTACGTAGGCCCAGGCGCGTTTGGACGAGGCATCGTAGACCAGCTTGAACAAGCGCGTCGGCACCCAGACCTTGTTACCGCCAATGGTGCTGTAGCCGGGGTCGAACAGCGGGCCCGTGAACACAAACACGTTGCCATCGGCGCGCTTGGCAAACTTGCGCACGTCGGCCTCGACCTTGCTCCAGATCTTGCGATTGTTGGTCGGGTTCTGGGGCACCATGTTCGACAGCGCAAAGGTTTGCGCCATGGCGTTAGGGTTCGGCGCATCGGCTGCAGGCGACTGATGACCCCGGTCGACGGCCGGTTTTTGCCCGCGATAGTCACTCAACTCGGCGCGCCCGCTGGCCGGAATGCGCGGATCGGGGTAGAACTGATCGGTGCGTTCCTCACCCTTGGCATCGCGCAATTGCGCTGCGTTCAAGCGCTCGACCACCACCAGCGGCGTCTTGCTGGTTTGCGAGTACAGCACGGCAAAATGATCGGAGCACAAGGCCAGGGGCTTCATGGTAGCCGGCACTGTGGCGGTGTTGATGGGGCGGGCGCCGGGGAACAGATCGGCGCAGCTGTCAAAGGTGGCTTTTTTCTGGGCGGTCGAATACAGATCCAGGGCCTTGCCCTGACCGGAGCTGGTAGCGCGCGAACTGCGTTCATGGTGTTGCGCAGGTGGCGTAAGGAAATCGAACAGACTGCGGGCCTGGGCACCGCTCGAGACGAGAATCAGAGCCGACAGCCCTGCTGCGATGTTGCGTAAGTACATGCGTTAAATCTTCGAAAGGGTGAAGGGCCGTATTGACCCCTGAAAATCACTTAAGTGCTGGATGGCATTGGGATTTTACCTGCGAATGGAACGGCAAACAGCCTTGCTTGTGAATTGGCCTGATGCGACGGGCACAGCGGCACCTGCCGCCCAGGGCCGATGCCGCTATACATGCGGTTGCGCACGTTTTATTCGGGAGAAATATTGAAGTCGAAATATTTCCGGGCGATGCGCTCGTAGGTCCCGTTCTGGAGGATACGCTGCAGCGCCGCGTTGATATCGCTGATCAGCGCCGTATCGTTCTTGCGCATGCCGATGCCGGTACCGGGGCCGAATATCTCGGGCGATTTGACCACATCACCGGCGTAGCTGAATCCTTTGCCGGCAGGCTTTTTCAGCAAACCTTCGGACTCGGCCACAGCATCATCGAACGCCGCGTCCAGCCGACCGTTGGTCAAATCCGCGTAGGTCATGTCGGCGCTTTGATAGGGCACGATCTCTACGCCCTTGGAGCCCCACATCCGCCGAGCATAAACCTCGAATACACTGCCCTGCTGCACTCCAATGCGTTTGCCTTGCAGTGCCTCGGCGCTGGGTTGCAGGGTGCTGCCTGCCGGCGCGACCAAGCGTGCGGGAGTGTCATAGAGGGTGTCTGAAAACGCGATCTCGGCCTTGCGTGCTTCGGTGATGGACAGCGCCGAAAGGATGCCGTCGAACTTGCGGCCCTTGAGCGCCGCGATCATGCCATCAAATGCGGTGTCGACCCACACGCAGCGGCGCTTCAATTCGGCACACAGGCTTTCGCCCAGCTCGATATCGAAGCCGGCCAGCGAACCGTCTGGCTGTTTGTACTCGAATGGCGGGTAGGTGGGGTCGACCCCAAAGCGCAGATCTTGCGTGGCGCCCCAGCTCAGCAGCGGGCTGGAAACGAGCATCAAACCGATCAGATATCTTTTCATCTACAGGGCATCCACGATGGGTTGGTCAAGCGGCTAGGGGAATCTGGGCGGCACGGATCAGCCTCGGGTGCTCAGGGCGCTGCGCAAGTGCTCGCGGCGTTCTTGATCAAGCGCCTGGCCGTGGCCGAACGCACCGGGCCAGCCGCACACCAGGGCGGCAAACTCTGCGCCTTGGCTCAGGCAACTGGCCAGGCTGTGACCTGCTTGCCGGGCCAGCAAAAACGCGGCGATGAACCCGTCGCCAGCGCCCATGCTATCGACCAGGGTGCAGGGGAAGCTCGGCTGCTCATGCCGTCCATGGGCATCGACTGCCAGGGCTCCGAGGGCACCCCGAGTGATCACCACCACGGCCGGGCCATGGGCGCGCATGACTTGTGCCAAGGCATAGGCCTCGTTGGCGGACAGTTCTGCCGCAGAAAAGAACGCGATGTCGACATGCTTGATGAGCGCGGACCAATCGAACTCCACCCAGTTATCCGAGAAGTCGAAAGACAAGCAGCCGCTCGCCTGGCGCAGCGGCGCCAGTTGCTCATCGAGCCCGCTGTAAAGGCTGGTATGCACCAGCGCGAACTCGCCCACTCCGGCCAGATCACCGTCGTTCAGTTGCAGCTGCCGGCAGACCCCGGGGTCACTGCCCAGAAATACCCGCTCACCTTCGCGGCCGTCCACACAGGCCCAGCCATTGGCGCCCGGCAAGGTACGGCTGCGAGAAACGTCCACACCCTCCTCGCCCAGGCACTCCAGCAAGCGCTGGCCGTGGCGATCATCGCCCACAGCGCCCACATAAGCGCTGCGCGCGCCCAGGCGGGCCGCCAGAACCGCCACATTCAGCGCATTGCCGCCGGGGTATTCCAGGTGTTGGTCGAGGTATACATCCCACGTGTTATCACCTACTGCCATCAGGCTGGGCATGTTCAATACTCCGTTTTCCACATGTAGCGGCGAGTGGTCAGCGGCTGCTCATGCAACACGGCCAGATGGGCGGCAACGCGCTCGGCAGCGATGCCGACGATATAGGGCGCGACGATGGCGCGAATCTCGGGGTCGATGCCGACCATGGGGAAATCCTTGGCGTCGTAGACCATCACCCGATCCGTGTAGCGCTGGCAAAAGGTCACCACCCGCTCCATCTGCGCGCGGCTCGGGTCTTCACCTAAAAAGAGCATCAACGGCGTCGTCCCATCGACTGCCTCGAACGGGCCATGGAAAAACTCCGCCGCCTCCACGGGCAAACAGTGCAGCCACTGGCTTTCCATTACCACGCAAACGCCCAGCACATAGGCCGCAGTGAACATAGGGCCCGAGGCCAGGAAGTACATGACGCGGTCGTCCTTGTACAGCTGGGCCTCCTGGGCGGCGCGCTCGTGATTGGCGATGGCGGCATCAGCCAGTGCCGCGGGCAAGGCCTTCAGGGAGCGAGTGAGTTTATCCAGCAATGGCCAGCCATCGCGCTTGGCCAGGATGCCGCCCACCAATGCCTGGAGAATCATGAAGCAGCCGAAATACGCCTCATCGGTGCGGCCCAGCAAAAAGCAGTGCTGTACTGCCTGGGCCAACGGCAGCTCGGCGGTCTGGGTGACGCCAACCGTGCGGCACGGCTTGCCCTGCAAAAACTGCGCGGCAGCGATTGTTTCCTGAGTGGTGCCGGATTTGGAGGCCAGTACCACCAGGGTGCGCTCGTCGAGTCGCGGTGGGTCGATGTGCATGAAATCGGCCGGGAAATACCGCCGGACTTCCAGTGAGCCGCTGTGGCGTTCCAGCCAGTACTGCAGGCCGAGCATGATGCGGTTGGGCGCACCGCAGCTGACGAAATAGATGCGATCGATCTGGCCCGCCAGCGCCTGACCATACTGCTGGGCATCGTCGACGATATGCACTGACTGCTGCAGGGAAGCGGTGAAGGCTTCGCGGTTGAACTGGATCGCCATGTTGACTCCTGAGTGCGGGACCGGGGGGCTTGGCCAGCCACCATTTAGACCATAAGCTATACCACTGAAAATACCACCTCAAGGTTTATTCACCGTGGTCTAGACAGCATTGCGGGGGCTATTACAGCTCCGCAGACTGCGCAGAGGCCTGCATTGCGCGAGCGAGAGCCAGGGCTTTGGTTTATGCTGGCCGATAACGGCACCGCTCGCGGCCCAGAAATAAATTCAGGATGTAGACCATGAAAGAGGCCAGCACCCCACCCTCCGAGGCAGCGTTTCCGGCGCCGCTGCGCAAGCAGGTTGCCTGGCAGGCCGTGCAGGCGCTGCTCGAGATGCTGGAGCGTCCGGAGTTCGGCCCCACCGAGCGCATTCCTGCCGAACGCGATTTGGCCGAACACCTGGGGATCAGCCGCATGACTTTGCGCAAGGCGCTGCAGGTGTTGATCGAGCGTGGCGTGTTGGAGCGCCGGGGCAACCGCGGTACTTTCGTCACCGCGCCGGGGGTCGAGCGGCCGCTCAACTCGGTGGCACGTAAAGGCATCGCCGAGGTAGTGTCCCAAGGCGGCGCGCGGCCTGGCAGCAAGTTGCTGTATTTCGAGCAGACGGTGGCCAGCGCCCGCGTCGCCAGCCTGTTGAACATCCAGCAAGGCGCGCCATTGCTGACCATCCGCCGCCTGCGCACGGTTGATCAAAAACCCTTCTGCATCGAAACCAGCTATATCCCGGCCGCGCGCGTACCTGACTTGGTGGCCGGTTACCTGCTCGAGGGGGCTTCGCTGTATGCGCTGTTGTCATCGCGCTATCAGATAGAAATCGACGGCGATGAAGGCACGTTGAGCGTGGCAGCAATGAATGAACAGGAGACCCGACTGCTGGAAGTCGAACAGGGCACGGCGGCGCTGGTGTACCGCGGGGTGATTTTCGATACCGCTGGGGTGCCGGTCGAGTACCTGGTATCGATCAACCACCCGCAGCGGGTGGTGTTCAAAGTCGCAGACAGCCGTGTCAATGATCGGCTGGCGCCAGCAGCGCAGTAATCCAGCTTATTTGCTGAGCAAGATCGCCGAGTATGGCCTGGGGCACCGCCTGCTGGGCGCGGCCTAAACTGGCGAGTGTGCGCTGGCGCTGCGCCAAGCGGCGCTGCCATTTGGCCAAAAACGCCGGGCTGCGCGATTGCATCAGCAAGGGGCCGAAGTACAAGGCCTGTTCGTCGTAGTGCACCGGGCCGCTGCGTTCGGCGACGATGATCTCGTAGTCAAAACGGTTTTCGCGCAGCACTTCCTCAAAGACGATGCGGTAATCATTGTTCATCAGCCACTGGCGCAGCGCAGGCTCGCCGCCATTGGGTTGCATGATCAAGCGCTCCGGCCCCGCCAAGCGCGCCTTGCCGCTCTCGAGAATGTCGCGGATGGTCTCCCCGCCCATGCCACACAGGCTGATCGCGGTAATTGCATCGGCTGCCTCGATGGCTGCCAGGCCGTTGGCCAGGCGCACGGCAATCTGTTGCTCAAGGCCGCTTTCGTGCACGCTGCGCTGGGCTGCCACAAAGGGCGTCAGCGCCACCTCACCGGCCACCGCTGCTGCGATCAAGCCACGGCGTACCAAGGCCACTGGCAAGTAACCGTGGTCCGAGCCAATGTCGGCCAGCCGCGCACCGGTCGGCACCTGAGCGGCGACCCGTTCCAGGCGCAGTGACAATGTTTGCGGATTCAATGGTCGCTCCTTTTGCTCATGTACATCTGCCTAGTCATGTCGCCGGCAGGCCGCCTGTACTGGCGCCTTTGTCGAGGGCGCGCAGTATACCGGCGCGAGCCGTGCAAGGCAGCCGGGCCCGCGGGCCTTTGTGGGCTGGGCCGGGCATGGAGCGTTGAGCACCGTCTATACTCATACAACGGTTTGAACGGATTCAGCCTTGCCCAGCGCACCCTTCAGGCGGAACACGTGAAATATTCGACACTCACTGCAATGCTGTTTGGTTTTTTGCTCTGCGCTTTTGCCCATGCCGAACCCTATCGGATCATGACCGAAGAGTGGGCACCGTATAACTATCTCGAAAATGATCAGATCAGCGGCATGACGACCGATATCGTGCGGGCGATCATGGCGCTCACAGGAGATGACTTCGGGTTTGAAGTGGTGCCCAGCATGCGCGCCAGCTACGCCTTGCAGCGGCGCCCCAAAACCATCATGTATTCGATGTTCCGCACCCCCGAGCGCGAGTCACTCTACAAGTGGGTCGGGCCTATCGTCGAAGAAGCCATCTACCCCTACCAACTGGCCGATGACGAACCCCAGATCAATACCCTGCAAGAACTCCTGCAGGCACCGCGGATCACTACGCGCACCGTTGGCTTGATACCCGACATGTTGCAGTCCCAGGGTTTCACCAACCTGGACCGCAGCGCCGCTGGCACGAGACAGCTTTACCAGATGCTGGTGGCCGGGCGCACCGCGATCATCGTCGGCGACACTGCGACTGGCATGATTTACCAGAGTCGCCAGCTGAACATTGCACCCGGCACACTGCGCCGGATACCGGTCGAGCTCTATCGCTCATCGCTGTATATCGCCTTCAGCCGCGATGCCGACGACAAGATCGTTGCGGCCTGGTCCCACGCCTTGCAGACACTGCGCCATTCCGGGGAGCTGGACCGAATCAAGCGCAAGTATTACCCAATGGCGGGACAGTGACAGCGTGCGTTGAGCTACCCCATTCCCCCGACTTCGCGTGCATTCATTCGCCTGGCTTCGCGTGCTGGTGGCTGGCGCGCGAAGCAGCCTGAGCCGCATCGCGAGCAACTTGATTAGACAGCACCAGCCACTTAGCGGCTGAGCGGCTGAGCGGCTGAGCAAGCGTTGATTCGTGGCTGTATCGTCGATAACTCCCAGCAGTTCAGCCGTGACGATGCGCCGGTATTCGGCCTGCCCCCCGGCCAGTATTGCGCGCGAATTCCGCCCAATACCAAGGACAGCCAGGAGCGCGCAAGAGCGGGGATATGGAACTAAAAAGCCGCGCGTGTGAGTGGCGCAATCACGTCCCCACTAGATTTGTGGCCTATGCAAATGCGATTTGGTTATTTCTATGCAGGCCTTTATGTCCAATATGATAGAGCCAGGCATCGAACCGGAACTTGCCCACGCCTACGTTCTACTCATAGGAATGCCCATGCAGCTGCTGACCTTACCGCGCTCGCCCGCATTGGCGACATCGATCCGAGCCACCGCCCAGGTGTTCGAAGACCCAAAATCCAAGGCCCTGCTGGCGCATCTGCAGCAGGTCGCCCCCAGCGAGGCCAGCGTGCTGATCATCGGCCAGACCGGCACCGGCAAGGAGCTGGTGGCCCGGCACATCCATAACCTCAGTGCGCGCTGCAATCGCCCGTTTGTGGCGGTCAACTGCGGTGCGTTTTCCGAGGCCCTGGTGGAAGCGGAGCTGTTCGGGCACGAAAAAGGTGCCTTTACCGGCGCGTTGAGTGCCAAGGCCGGCTGGTTTGAAGAAGCCAACGGTGGCACGTTGTTCCTTGACGAAATTGGCGACCTGCCCATGGCGATTCAGGTCAAGCTGTTGCGGGTGCTGCAAGAGCGCGAAGTGGTGCGTCTGGGCTCGCGCAAGAGCATTCCCATCGATGTGCGCGTATTGGCGGCCACCAATGTGCAGCTCGAAAAAGCCATCAACGCCGGCAACTTTCGCGAGGATCTGTTTTACCGCCTTGATGTGGTCAACCTCGAACTCAGCCCGCTGCGCGAGCGCCCGGGCGATATCCTGCCGCTGATCCGCCATTTCATCAAAACGTACAGCGAGCGGCTCGGCTACGGCGAAATAAGCCTGACGCCAGAGGCCGAGCGCAAACTGCTCAACTACGGCTGGCCAGGCAATATTCGCGAACTCGAAAACGTGATTCACCACACGCTCCTGGTGTGCCGCAGCGGCCTGATCCAGGCCGACGACCTGCGCCTGTCGAGCCTGCGTATCGAGCGCCATGAAGAACCGTCCAGCCACCCCGAAGCGGCCGAGGCGCTGCTCGAACGCGCCTTTCGCACGCTGTTCGAGGAACAGGCCGGCGCCCTCCACGAAAAAGTCGAAGATACCCTGCTGCGCAGCGCCTACCACTTTTGCCATTACAACCAGGTCCACACCGCCAACCTGCTCGGGCTGAGCCGCAACGTGACGCGCACACGGTTGATCAAGATGGGCGAACTGGCCGTCAACAAGCGCCGCCCTGCCGAAAACATCCAGGGCGATCGCATGCTCAATCTATCGGTCTGATGGCCCAGGCATCACCCATCACAGCCGCGTCAGCAACCGGGCCGCCAAGGCCTTGGCCTGCAAGGCAACGTCGGTGACTGCAGTGCTTTCCCACCACAGCCCCCGCAGTGGCGGGCCCATGGCAAATAGCCGCTGGGCGGGCATCCCGGCGTTGTCCAGCACCGCGCCACCCGGGTCGGCGGCAATGCCCAGGCCCAAGTTGCCCGGCACGATCAAGCCCGCGCTCAGTAACTGCTGGGGCAAGGGTTTGTCCACGCGCCGCCAGTCGTATTCGATCCCGCTGGAATTGATCAACGCATCACCCTCTACCACCGAGCTCTGAGCCTGACCGCGGTAACGCAGGCGGATGCGTTGGCGCTCGCCCTCACCCGCCTCCAGCCCCTGCAGGCACGCAGCCGTGATGCGCAGGCGCCCTTCGCTGCGCAGCCGTTCGAGCAAGGCATTGCCTTGGGGCGGCGAGCGGTGATGGTGGCTCTCCCACCACGGCCGCACATGGCGCACGAATTGTCGACGCTCGCGATCACTGGCCTGGCTCCATAATCGCCCGATATGCACCCGCACCGTGTCCAGCGGCGCCTGCCAGTCGATGCCAGCCTGCTCAGCCAAGCGGCATTGGCGGCGCAGTTCGCGCAGCAATTGCAAGGGGCTGCGGATAGGCTCTGCCATGGCGAGAAAATCCTCCCAGGCTGGCGGTTGGCGGCGTACATGCGGCAGCAGGCCGTGGCGCGAGAACACTTCGATGGGGCCGCGATGCCCGGCTTGGTCCAGCGAGACCAGCGCGTCGACCATGGTCAGCCCGGAGCCGATAATCAGCACCTTGGCCTGGGGGTCCAGGCTACGCATGCCTTGCACGTCCCATGGCTTGAGGGCCACGGTATTGAGCCCGCTGGATTGGCGCTGGGCGGTGTGGGCAGCGGCGAACATGCCGGTGGCCAGCACAGCTGCCTTGGCGCGCCACTGCTCACCGCCGTGCAGCGTGACTGTGACGCCCTGCTGGTCGGCCTGCAAATCGACAGCCTCATCGCGCACATGGCGCAGGGTCGAACCCCAGCCACCGGCACGCGCCAAAGCCTCGGCCAGGCGCTGCTGGGCATACACACCAAACAGCCCGCGTGGGGGGAACAGGTGGGCCAGTGGTACATCCTGCTCGGCCGCTTGTGGCCAGCCGCCGCCAGCAATGTGCTCGGTCAGCCAGCGGACCAGGTCATCGGCGTCATCCGGGTCGATGCTCATGCGCGCCGCGTTGCCGTTCAGCGTATGGCCCAGTTGCGTGGCGCTGTAGGCCTCGCCTCGGCCCAGTTCGGCGCGCGGCTCGATGACCACCAGGTGCCGTGCCCCAGGCAGTCGCAGCAACTGCATGGCCAACAAGGCGCCGCTCAGGCCACCGCCAATAATCAGGACATCGGCCTCGCGGATGGCAGGGGTTGCCTGTCCGGCGTTTGGCTCATTCATGCAGTGCACTCGTTCTGGAATGGATTCAAGTTTTGCCTGCCGGGCATCTGCCAGCCAGGCAGCGGGCAACCTGGCGCGCCAAGCATAGCTGAGCGCAACCGTATATGGTGCTGCCCATCATGCACGCTCGGGTGGCTGCGCACGTCGCTGTTCGCCCAACTGGCGATAGCTTGCGCCCGGATGCCCTGCCCCCAGCCGCGGGCCTGCACCGAACAGTTTTTCGCGCAAGGTGCCGGGGGTGTAGTCCTTTTTGTACACCCCGCGCTTTTGCAACTCGGGCACCAACAGGTCGACAACATCGGTAAAGGTCTCGTGGGTAATCGCATACGCCAGGTTGAAGCCGTCGACGTCGGTGTCGGCCACCCACTCCTCAAGCAGGTCGGCAACCGTTTCAGGGCCACCGACGAACAGCGGGCCGAAGCCACCGATGCCGACCCACTTGGCCAGTTCGTTGGGGGTCCAGACCGTGTTCGGGTCCGCAGTCGAAAAGGTCTCTACGGCCGATTGGATGGCGTTGGTGTGCACGTGCCTGAGCGGCTCGTCAGGCTTGAACTGGCTGAAGTCGATGCCTGTCCAGCCGGAGATCAGCGCCATGGCGCCCTCATAGCTGACCCAGCTGCGGTACTCGTCGAACCTGGCTTTGGCCTCGGCATCGGTCTGGCCCACGATCACCGTTTGCAGATTGAAGATGAGTATCTCGGCCGGGTCGCGCCCGG
>LIDZ01014020.1_pt1 | contig 12737 bp, 7 predicted proteins | sample 644651 | NCBI WGS metagenome assembly LIDZ01 (sample SAMN03856242, study PRJNA289617) | food metagenome | isolation source: wine grapes on drying loft during traditional withering process | host: Vitis vinifera cv. Corvina | place: Italy: Gargagnago di S. Ambrogio di Valpolicella | collected 2014-01
AGACCGGCTGCTGGGGTTGCGGTGCCGTTATTCGAGTTCAGCGTCGGGGTGAACGTCGCGCCCTCGAGCGCAGCGTTTATCTGAGCAGGGGTGCCGGTCAGCGTCACTACACCATTGGTAGTGCCACTGCTGGTGCCATCAGCCAATACCAGCGTACCGCCAGCAACAGTGACGTCGACTTTGATCGGGCTGATGCCGGAGTCAACATCAGCGACAGTAATTGCGTTGCCATTCGCTGCCGAGAACGTCAGCGGAGCGTCTTCTGCAGTAGTCAGCGAAGACGGAGCGTTGATAGTCGGCGCGTCGTTGACTGGGGTCACGTCGATAGCGACCGCCTGAGTAGCTGTCAGAGCGCCACCGGCGCCAGTGTTGCCCTGGTCGTTGACAGAGATCGACAGGCCGGCGGCAGGAGTGCCGGTGGTGGTGTTCGAGTTTAGCGTCGGGGTGAAGGTGGCGCCTTCCAGTGCAGCGTTAATTTGTGCAGGGGTGCCAGTGAGCGTCACTACACCATTGGTGGTGTTGCTGCTCGTACCGTCAGCCAGAACCAATGTGCCGCCAGCAACCGTCACATCAACCTTGATTGGGCTAGTGCCCGAGTCAACATCAGCGACAGTAATTGCGTTGCCATTGGCCGTCGAGAACGTCAGCGGAGCGTCTTCGGCCGTGGTCAGCGAGGTCGGAGCATTGATAGTCGGCGCGTCGTTGACTGGAGTCACGTCGATAGCGATCGACTGAGTGGCCGTCAGCGCGCCACCGGCGCCGGTATTGCCTTGGTCGTTGACCGAGATCGAGAGACCGGCTGCTGGGGTTGCGGTGCCGTTGTTCGCGTTCAGCGTCGGAGTGAATGTGGCGCCTTCCAGCGCAGCATTGATTTGCGCAGGGGTGCCAGTCAGGGTGACGACGCCGTTTGCAGCGCTGGAGGTGCCGTTAAGCAGAACCAAAGTACCGCCAGCAACCGTCACATCGACCTTGATCGGGCTGGTGCCCGAGTCAACATCAGCGACAGTAATTGCGTTGCCATTGGCCGTCGAAAACGTCAGCGGGTTGTCTTCGGCAGTAGTCTGCGAAACCGGAGCGTTGATAGTCGGCGCGTCGTTGACCGGTGTGACGACCAGCTCGATGGTCTGCACATTAGGGGCAGAGGTCGCCCCGTTGCTGCTTTCTGTGGTGTACGAGCTGACAGTCAGCTGAAGGTTGCCGTTGTAGTTTAGCGGCGGGGTTACCGTCAGCGTTGCCAGGTTGGCGTCGGAAATATCGGTCACCGTACCATCGGTAGCCACAGGCTTGGTGACGGTGTCGCCGGCGGCATTCTGGTAGGTGATGACCGAGTTGGCGGGCAGCCCACTGACTGTAGTGGTGAGGGTCTCGGAACCGTCGGTGTCGACCAGCGCAGTGCTGATGCCAGTGACAGGGATGGCCGAATCTTCAGCTCCACTGACGGTAGCCGGCACGGTCAGGTCAGGGGTGTCCGCTACGGCATTGATGACCAGACCAATACTCGCCTGCTCACCCAAAATCGGCGTCGCCGACGTGGCGTTGTTCACAGGCTGGAAAGTGATGGCACCAAACACGTCCTGCACGCTACCGGCACCCGCACCAGCGCTCGCTGCGTTTGCAGCCGGGGTGAACACCAGCGTGCCGTTGTCGAGATCGGCTTTGGTAATGATATCGCCCGCGACGATGGTCTTGGCCACGCCGCCAACGGTCAGTATCAGCTCGCCGTTGGGGATACCGGTGATCTTCACGCCCAGATCGGGCGTCGCCCCAGGTGCAGGCTGCTGAACGTTGAAGTTGCCCCAGCCCAGGCTCACTGGCGTGTCTTCGGAACCTTGCACCGAGTCGCCACCCGCACCAGTCAGCGGGTCGCCACCAGTACCCGTTGCAGTGGGCGCGGTCTGATCGATGATATCGGTGTTGACCGTGCTCAAGGCACCGTCGACCGTCGGGTTTTCCAGGCCGCCGCCCGCGACACCGGTCAAGGTCAAGGTAGCGCCTTCGGTACCCTCGAGCTGGGTGTCCGTCAGGGTGCCGAGGGTAAAGGTGTTCTGGCCGGCGGGCAGGACAACGGTGACAGTCGCGGTGGTGATGCCGGTGTTGGGGTTGGTCACGATATTGCTGAAGCTCACCTTGGTGTCGCCAGCGGTCACATCAGTGCTGTCAACGCCGGCAGCACCGGGAATAGCCGTGCCGCTGTAACTCAAGGTCAGTGTCAAGGGTGCCGTAGTGGTTGGCACATTGACGGTATAGCTGGCCGTGGCGCCCTCGTTGACAGCCGCAGTGTGATCGCTGAATCCGACCTTGGTCTCGGTGTTGTTGTCGACGATCGAGGTAGTCACGCTGGCGCCGGTAGTGACCACCGACTCCAGGTTACCGTTGGCGCCATTGGCCACACCGGTGACGGTCAGCGTGGTGGATGTCGTACCTTGGGTGTAGGCATCGTCGACCCGGTCGCCGTGGTTGGCATCCCCGACGTTGACGGTGTAGTCCACCGATGTCTTGCCGGCCTCGATGGTCACGGTATTGCCATCGGAAAGCGTCAGTACCAAGTTGGTCTGTGGCGCATTGGCGACACTGATGGTGTACGTCAGCGAGCTGCCTTCGGCCACGCTACCGGCAGGCGCGGTGATGGTCACCTGGGTCGGATCGATCGTGTCGGTGACCAGGGTGACTGCGGGAGTAGTGTCTGGCGTGATCACCAGACCCTGGCCACCCGAAGTGCCGGTCACGGTCACCGAGACGGTGTGGGCATTGATGTAAGCGTCATTGGCGTCGGCAAACGTGACATTGATCGAGCCCGTCAGTTGTCCGGCGGGGATGACGATAGCCTGGCCGTTGGACAAGGTGATGGTCAGCGCAGTGGTCGGCGCCTGGGTCAGGGTTGCGGTGTAAGTCACCACACCGCCGGTTTCAGCGACGGAATCGGTGGCCGACAAGGTCAGCGTCGACGCCCGCAATGGGATAGTCCCATCGGTGCGGTCGGTAGCGAGGGCTTCGCCATTGTTCAGGCCAGCCGTGTCGTAACCGACAGTGGCTTGCACCGTCTCGCCCGTGGCATCGAGCACCACGAATGAATGCCCTCCACCGGCTTCGCCACCAGGGCCGACTTCAGTCACCTGGTTGCCGGCGGCCGGCGCTTCGAAGGCTTTGGTCGGGTCGACGCCGTCGACAATGGCTTGTTGCAGCTCCTCGGCCGATGGCGTGCGGGCGAGTGCCGCGACTTCTTCACCGACCTGGGTGCTGATCTGCGGGTTGGCCGCGCTCCACTGGCTGTCGCGACCGACGTCCAACACCCGGCCATCGTCCAGTTGCAGGGAAACAGCCCCCGACGCTCCGGTTTCTACGCGCTCCCCGGCAAGCAGATGGTCGCCCTCGATGAGCACACGTCTGATCCCCTCAGGGGACACTGCAATGACCTGACCAACAATGCTTTTGACGATGGCAACAACACTGCTCATGGGGGAATTCTCCGGGGGGATGCCGTTCAGTTGCTTCCATGAGCTGTTCGACTTTTGTCGTTTCAGATGGAGGCGATGCTAAGTTTATGATTTTAAATGGCGTCAATGTAACGTCGGTAAATTATTGATATCTAACTAGTGACAATCTATTGACCTTATCCGCGCCATCCTAAACAATCCGCCGCGTAATGTCACATTGATATTTTTATGACATCACTGGCTACCAATTTCGTGTTCAAGTTCCAGTGGGAATTTCCGATATACGGACTATTCGGCTGCCTTATACCCAATGCCCCGAGGCCACTCCCGGGGTGCATACGTTGTTTTCTGGAAGTACTAGACCATGCGCGCAAACATCCTTTTTACTGCCGTATCTGTTGCTCTGACGGCCGGTTACGCCCAAGCACAAACCTTGCCAGAAGCGATGCAACAGGCCATTGAGGTCCACCCGGAAATTCAGGCAGGCGTGAATGCGCGCATCGCGGCGGACTATCAACTGCGCGCGGCAAAAGGTGGCTACTTGCCAAAGGTCGACGTACTGGCAGGTTACGGTCGTGAGGGCAGTGACACGCCAACTACCCGCGCCGAGACAGGTAAAGATGGCTACACCACACTCAATCGAGGTGAAGCCAGCGTTCGACTCACTCAAATGATATTTGACGGTTTTGCGACGCAGAACGAAGTAGGCCGTCAACAAGCCACTGTTAACTCCCGCGCCTATTCATTGCTGGGTACCAGCGAACGCACGGGCCTGACCGTGGCGCAGGTTTATCTGGATGTGCTGGTGCGACGCGAGTACGTCCGCCTGGCGCAGCTGAATCTGGATAACCACCAGCGCATCTACGATCAAATCCAGCTGCGTACTTCCCGTGGCGTCGGCCGTACTGCCGACCTGGACCAAGCCGACGCCCGTCTGGCTCAAGCGCGAAACAACCTGATCACCGAGCAGACCAATCTGGCCGACTCCGAAACCAACTACCTCAGCGCCGTCGGCACCCCGGCCGACCAGCTGTCGGCACCTGCGCCGTTCGCCCAGATGCCGGCCTCGCTGGATGAAGCCCGCCACCAGCTGATCGAGAACAGCCCGGTGCTGCGCTCCGCTGAAGCTGACATTTCCGCTACCGAGAAGCAGTTTTCGGCGGCCAAATCCACCTACTACCCGCGCTTTACCGCCGAGCTGGAAAAGAACGCCGACAACAACGTGAGCGGCGAGAACGGCCACTACAACGGCTGGCAGGCCATGGTTCGCATGAGCTTCAACCTGTATTCCGGTGGCGCCAACAAGGCTGATCTGGACTCCAAGTCTTACCTGTCGAACCAGGCGCTGGATATCCGCAACAACGCCCTGCGTCAGCTCAACGAAGAGCTGGGCCTGGCCTGGAACGCCTACAACAACGCCAACCAGCAGCTGCCGATTGCCAAGTCGTATGCCGAACGCAGCAACCGCGTACGTACCGCCTACCAGCAGCAGTTCAGCCTGGGGGAACGTACTCTGCTCGACCTGCTGGACAGCGAAAACGAGACCTTCACCGCCGAGCGCCGCCTGGCCGAAGTGCAAAACCTCAAGGAGTTCAGCCAATACCGTATCAAGGCTGTGATGGGGCAGTTGCTGCAAAGTGAAGGTGTTGTCGCGCCAATGGCATCAGTTGTGCAAAACGAAACGAAACCGACCGTAAAACTGCCGGGCATGAACTGATTTTTGACGAAATCAGACAGTCAATTCGTTTAAGTGAGAACACAGCGTGGAATCAGAAGCCAGTCGAGTCCAACTCAGTCATGATCCACGCAGCCAGCACGACGATCCGTTGCTCGATGGCCTGCTGACGCTCTGCTACCTGCATCAAAAGCCGGCCAGCCGGGCCATGTTGACCACTGGCCTGCCGCTGCCCAACCAGCGATTGAGCCCGGACCTGCTTAACCGAGCAGCCTCCCGCGCGGGGCTGCAGGGCCGATTGCTGGTACGCAAGCTCGAGCAGATCCCGGCCATTGCCTTGCCTGCCCTGGTGTTGTTGCGCGACGGCCGTTGCGCAACCTTGCTCGGCTGGGAAGGTGACACTGCGCGTCTCTTATTGAGTGAAAGTGACGGTGGCGAAGTACGCGTTGCCCGTGCCGCCCTTGCCGAGGATTACAGCGGCCGGGTGTTTTTTGCTCAGCCGCAGCACAAGTTCGACGTCAACCACGGCTCGCTGATCCCGCGCGCCAAATCGTGGTTCAAGGACACCCTCAAGCGCTCGCGCTGGCTGTATATAGACGCGATCGCCGCCAGCCTGATCATCAACATCATTGCCATGGCAGCGCCGCTGTTCGTCATGAATGTCTACGACCGGGTGGTGCCTAACCAGGCCACCTCGACCCTGTTCGTACTGGCCATCGGTATCAGTGGCGCCTATCTGTTCGATCTGCTGCTCAAGGGCCTGCGCAGTTTGTGCCTGGATCTGGCCGGTAAAAAGACCGACCTCATCATTTCTGCCACGCTGTTCGAACGCATCGTGGGCATGTCGATGAAGTTTCGTCCGGCGCGCGTGGGCAGTTATGCGCAGAACATCCATGAGTTTCAGGGGATGCGCGACTTCTTGACGTCGCTGACCCTGACCAGCCTGATCGATCTGCCGTTCACCCTGCTGATTCTGCTGGTCATCGGCATCCTGGGTGGCAACCTGGTGTGGATCCCGGTCGTTGCCTTCCCGCTGGCGCTGGGCATCGGACATTTCCTGCAGAAGCCGCTCACCGCTACCCTCGAACGGACTATGGCCTTGGGCGCCGAGCGTCAATCCAGTGTCATCGAGACCCTGTCGGGCCTGGATGGCATCAAGGTCAACAACGCCGAGAGCGAGCGTCAGTACCACTGGGAGCAAACCATCGGCACCATGAGCCGGTTGGAGCTGCGCGTCAAAGTGCTGTCGGGCCTGGCCATGAACCTGACCTTTTTGATCCAGCAACTGGCCGGGGTGATTCTGATCTGCTTTGGCGTGTTCCAGATCATCGACGGCAACTTGAGCATGGGCGGGCTGATCGCGTGCTACATGCTCAACACCCGCGCCTTGAGCCCGCTGGGTCAACTGTCCGGCCTGCTGACCCGCTATCAGCAAGCCAAGGTCACGATGGTCTCGATCAGCCAGATGATGGACCTGCCTCAGGAGCGCAACTTCGACGAACGCCCCATGAGCCGCCAGGTGCTGCAGGGCGGAATTGAGTTTCGCAACCTCGATTTCACCTATCCCAATCAGCAGAACAAGGCGCTGCAAGGCTTGAACCTGTCGATTCGGCCAGGCGAGCGTATCGGCATCATCGGCCGCAGCGGCTCGGGCAAGAGCTCGCTGGCCAAGCTGATCGTCGGCCTGTACGAAGCCGACAGCGGCGAGCTGCTGGTGGACGGCGTCGATGTGCGCCAGATCGATATCAGCGAGCTACGCCACAACATCGGTTACGTACCCCAGGACATCCAGCTGCTGGCCGGCACCCTGCGCGATAACCTGGTGACCGGGGCGCGCTACGTGGAGGACGAACAAGTGCTGCAGGCGGCCGAGTTGGCAGGCGTGCATGAGTTTGCCCGGCTGCACCCGCAAGGCTACGAGCTGCAAGTAGGCGAGCGCGGCCAGAACCTTTCCGGCGGCCAACGGCAGAACGTCGCCCTGGCGCGCGCGCTGTTGCTCAACCCCCCCATTTTGCTGCTCGACGAGCCTACCAGTGCGATGGACAACACCGGCGAAGAGCGCCTGAAAGCGCGATTGCAAGCCGTGGTTGAACACAAGACGGTGGTGCTGGTGACCCACCGTGCTTCGCTGCTGTCGCTGGTCGACCGCCTGTTGGTGATCGACCGCGGGCAAATCGTTGCCGACGGACCCAAGGCCGCCGTGATGGAAGCACTGAAGAAGGGGCAGATCAATGTTGCTTAAATCCAGCGGTTTTGCAGACTACTTCAAGGGCAAACCTTCGCTTGAAGGCCAGCCGTTGCCCGAGGTCAACAAGGCGCTGATCGACGACGCCCCACGCATCGTGCGCCTGACCATCTGGGCGGTGATCGCATTTTTTACCTTTCTGTTGCTGTGGGCGCATTTCGCCGTGATCGACGAAGTCACCAAGGGCGAAGGCAAGGCAGTCCCCTCCTCCAAGATCCAGAAAATCCAGAACCTGGAGGGCGGTATCGTTGCGCAGATCTATGTGCACGAAGGCCAGATCGTCGAGGCCGGGGCGCCGCTGGTAAGGCTGGACGACACGCGCTTCGCGTCCAACGTCGGCGAGACCGATGCCGATCGCGTATCCGCCGAACTACGCGTCGAGCGCTTGAGTGCCGAGGTGGACAACCGCCCGCTGAACTTCAGCCCCGATGTGCGCAAGGCTCAACCCAAGCAGACCGCCAACGAACAATCGCTGTATGAAAGCCGTCGCCAGCAGCTGGCTGACGAGATCGGCGGCCTGCAACAGCAACTGGTGCAGCGCCAGCAAGAGCTGCGTGAATACCAGTCCAAGACCGAACAGTACCGCAACAGCTTGAACCTGCTGCGCCAAGAGATCGGCATGTCCGAACCGCTGGTGTCCCAGGGCGCGGTGTCGCCTGTGGAGATGCTGCGCCTCAAGCGCTCAGAGGTGGAAATCCGCGGACAGATGGATTCAACCTCGCTGGCCATCCCGCGGGCCCAGGCCGCTATCAATGAAGTACAACGCAAGGTGGATGAAACCCGCGGCAAGTTCCGCAGCGAAGCCCTCACGCAATTGAATGAGGCGCGCACCAACCTGAACAAGGCCCAGGCGACGTCCAAGGGCCTGGAAGATCGGGTCAGCCGCACTATGGTGACCTCACCTGTACGCGGCATCATCAAGCAGTTGCTGGTGAATACCGTGGGTGGCGTGATCCAGCCGGGCAGCGATCTGGTGGAGGTAGTGCCCCTGGATGACACCTTGCTGGTGGAAGCGCGGATTCGGCCCCAAGACATCGCGTTTTTGCATCCGGGCCAGGAAGCGGTGGTCAAGTTCACCGCCTACGACTACACCATTTACGGGGGCCTGAAGGCCAAACTCGAGCAGATCGGTGCGGACACCATTCAGGACGAAGACAAGAAGAACACCTATTACGTGATCACCTTGCGCACTGACAAAAGCCATCTGGGCACGGCAGACAAGCCGCTGCTGATCATCCCCGGGATGGTGGCAACCGTGGACATCATTACCGGCAAGAAGAGCGTGTTGAGCTATCTGCTCAAACCGATCATCCGCGCCCGCGCTGAAGCGCTGCACGAGCGCTAGGTTTGCTCGACCCTCGTGGGAGGGGGCTCCGCCCGCGAAGCTCTCGAAAGCTTCGCCGGGCAGAGCCCCATCCCACAAGGGCGCCATGGTAGATTTTGGTTTTATGCTTAGCGCCAAACGGTATTTATTTTCCGTTTTTTAGATCGTTATAGTTGTCTCCATCAGCGTACCTCACCCCGGTCGCGTGATTTGGAGAATGATCATGTCCTCGGCTTCTGTCGCCGCGCCAGCCCTGCAGGGCTCGCAGCAAGTATTTGAAATCCGCCCTATGGCGGGCAATGTCGGCGCCGAAATCGTTGGCCTGGACCTGAGCCTGCCGGTCAACGCCGAAGACTTCGCACGTATTCATCGTGCTCATCTCGACTACCACGTCGTGGTGTTCCGCGGGCAGCGCATCACTCCCCAACAGCAAATCGACTTCAGCCGCCGCTTCGGCGTACTGCAGATCCACGTGCTCAAGCAGTTTCTGCTGGCCAACCACCCGGAAATCCTCATCGTCTCGAACATTATCGAGAACGGCCAATCCATAGGCCTGGGCGATGCAGGTAAGTTCTGGCACTCCGACTTGTCTTACAAAGAGCTTCCCAGCCTGGGTTCGATGCTCTACGCCCAAGAGCTGCCGGCCGAAGGTGGCGATACGCTGTTTGCCGATATGCATAAAGCCTACGACGGCTTGCCAGACGCCTTGCGCAAGGCCATCGACGGACAAAAAGCGTCACATTCCTACACCGCGCGTTACAGCGAGACCAAGTTCGAAGGCAACTGGCGGCCGACGCTCACGCCAGAGCAGTTGGCCCAGGTAAATGCCGTCGACCACCCGATCGTTCGCACTCACCCCGAAACCGGGCGCAAAGCGCTGTTCGTCAGCGAAGGCTTCACTACCAATATCGTCGGCCTGCCGGAAGACGAGAGCCAGCAGATTCTCACTGAGCTTTACGCCCACAGCATCCGCCCCGAAAACATCTATCGCCATCAGTGGCAGGACGGCGACATGGTGTTCTGGGACAACCGTTCGCTGATCCACCTGGCGGCTGGCTGCCCAGCCCACCTGCGACGCAAATTGTTTCGCACGACGATTCAGGGCGACGCGCCCTTCTGATTCACACCAACAGGCACATCCCTTGATTCTCGACCTCGGCAGGTGTGCCGGGGTTGTCCCGTTCTGGAGCTGAACCATGTTCAAACGTATCAATCGCCTGGCAGCGACCATCGGCCTGGGGGCCAGCCTGATCGCCGGTAGCCTTGTGGCCCCGGCTGCCGCAAAGGCCGAAGGCGAAATTCGCATCGCCGAACAGTTTGGCATTGTCTACCTGCTGCTCAACGTCGTGCGCGATCAGCACTTGATCGAGAAATACGGCAAGCAGGAAGGCCTCGATATCAAGGTCGACTGGACTCAGCTGTCGGGCGGCGCGGCCGTGAACGACGCGTTGCTGTCGGGTTCGATCGATATCGCCGGTGCCGGAGTGGGCCCGCTGCTGACCATCTGGGACCGCACCCATGGCCGCCAGAACGTCAAGGCGGTCGCCTCGCTGGGTAACTTCCCTTATTACCTGCTGAGCAACAACCCCAGCGTCAAGACCATTGCCGACTTCACCGAGAAGGACCGCATCGCGGTGCCAGCGGTGGGTGTGTCGGTACAGTCGCGGTTCTTGCAATACGCGGCCGCCAAGCAGTGGGGTGACAAGGAGTTCGCGCGTCTGGACAAGTTCACCATAGCGCTGCCGCACCCCGATGCCACTGCAGCGCTGATCGCCGGCGGCACCGAGCTGTCGGGGCACTTCTCCAATCCGCCGTTCCAGGACCAAGAACTGGCCAACCCGAACGTGCACGTAGTGCTGAACACCTACGACCTGTTGGGCCCTAACTCGCCGACCGTGTTGTTTGCCACCGAGAAATTTCGCGACAAGAACCCCAAGACCTACCACGCGTTCATTCAGGCGCTGACCGAAGCCGCCGACTTTGCCCAAAAAGATAAGGCCGCAGCTGCCGACACCTACATCCGCGTGACGGGTGCCAAGATCGACCGAGCCGCTTTGTTGAAAATCATCGACAACCCGCAGTTCGAATTCAGCATCACGCCTAAAGGCACCTACCCATTGGCCGAGTTCATGTACCGCATCGGTGCGATCAAGAACAAGCCTGAGTCTTGGAAAGACTACTTCTTCCAGGACGACAAACCGCTGCAAGGGAGCTGATCGACCATGAATGCACCTATGCAAGGCCACGAGGCCAGCATTGCGACATCGGCCACTACACAGGCATTGCTGCAGGTCGATAATGTCAGCCTGCAATACCGCACGGCTAACAGTGTTGTGCGGGCCACCCACCAGGTCAGTTTCGAAGTAGACCGCAGCGATCGCTTCGTGCTGCTCGGCCCCTCGGGCTGCGGCAAGTCGACACTGCTCAAGGCGGTGGGGGGCTTTATCAGCCCTACCGAAGGGCAGATCAGCCTGGATGGCGCCAGGGTCGACGGCCCTGGCCCGGACCGCATCGTGGTGTTCCAGGAGTTCGATCAACTGCCTCCCTGGAAAACCGTCAAGCAAAACGTGATGTTTCCGCTACTGGCATCGCGCACGCTCAAACGCAAGGAAGCCGAGGAGCGCGCGCTGTACTACCTCGACAAGGTCGGCCTGAGCCGCTTTGCCGATGCCTATCCACACACGCTGTCGGGCGGCATGAAGGCCCGGGTAGCGATTGCCCGGGCGCTGGCCATGCAGCCCAAGATCCTGCTGATGGACGAGCCCTTCGCCGCACTCGATGCCCTGACCCGGCGCAAGATGCAGGAGGAGTTGCTGCTGCTGTGGGAGGAAGTACGCTTTACCCTGTTGTTCGTTACCCACTCGATCGAAGAGGCGCTGGTGGTGGGTAACCGCATCCTGCTCTTGTCGCCCCATCCCGGGCGTGTGCGCGCTGAAGTGCACAGCCATCAATATGATCTGCACAGCCTCGGCGGCGATGGTTTCCAGGCCACGGCACGACGCATCCACCGGTTGTTGTTCGACGAGGAACAGGCGGTACCAGCCGAGACCATCGAGCACTTCGCCGACATCCGTATCGCTTACTGACAGGGGAGACCTGACGATGACCCACCCCCTGAGACAAGAATACGAAATCGATCTGCAACCTCTGAGCGGCATTACGCTAGAGCGCGAGATCAGCGTGTGGCAGCGCCTATGGCAACAGGGATGGCTGCGCAAGAGCTTGATTTTGGTACTACTCGCCGTGGCGTGGGAGATCGCTGCGCGCTATACCGACAACGACCTGCTGCTGCCCGGCTTTTTGCAGACAGCGAAGGCGCTGGCAGAGGGCATGCTCAGCGGTGAGCTGCCGACCAAGGTAGCGGTCTCGCTGGTGGTGCTGATCAAGGGCTACCTGGTGGGCATCGTGCTGGCGTTCGGCTTGACCACGCTTGCGGTGTCGACCCAGTTCGGGCGCGATCTGCTAGGCACGTTGACGTCGATGTTCAACCCGCTGCCAGCCATTGCCCTGCTGCCTCTGGCGTTGCTGTGGTTTGGTCTGGGCGACAACAGCCTGATTTTCGTGCTGGTGCATTCGGTACTGTGGACCATGGCGCTGAACACCTACACCGGCTTTTTGGGCGTGTCCGATACCCTGCGCATGGCCGGGCGCAACTACGGGCTCAAAGGCGTGCGGTTCGTGGCGCTGATCCTGATTCCTGCTGCGTTGCCCTCGATTCTGTCAGGGCTCAAGATCGGCTGGGCGTTTGCCTGGCGCACGTTGGTGGCGGCCGAGCTGGTGTTTGGCGCTACCGGCGGCAAGGGCGGCTTGGGTTGGTACATTTTCCAGAACCGCAACGAGCTGTACACGGACAAGGTGTTCGCCGGGCTGGCGGTGGTGATCCTGATAGGGTTGCTGGTCGAAAATCTTGTGTTTGCCACGCTAGAGCGGGTAACCGTGAAGCGCTGGGGCATGCAGCGCTAGCCAAGGCTGGCTTCCAACGCCTTGCACTGTAGGAGCCCAGCTTGCTGGCGATGGCGATATCACTAACGCCATCGCCAGCAAGCTGTGCTCCTACAA
>LIDZ01001133.1_pt1 | contig 12734 bp, 12 predicted proteins | sample 644651 | NCBI WGS metagenome assembly LIDZ01 (sample SAMN03856242, study PRJNA289617) | food metagenome | isolation source: wine grapes on drying loft during traditional withering process | host: Vitis vinifera cv. Corvina | place: Italy: Gargagnago di S. Ambrogio di Valpolicella | collected 2014-01
TGTTTGATATCTTCTTTAGTCATCCCGATTTCGATCTTAGTTGGATCCCAAACATTGGGAATTGGTGCCGGCGCTGGTGTGATTCCAGTTAGCCCGTGGTTCGCCCGCCCGGTCAATGCCGTCAGCTGGACGAACACTTTGCCACCTGCTTCATGCACCCCATCCATCAAATACTTCATGTCCTTGACATAACCTTCAGGATTACTCAAAATACAAAAGCCCATATTGTCCACGACGGGCATCAACCCTGTGATGATCAAGCCAGTGCCGCCTTTGGCCCGCTCAATATAATAATCCGCGCCTTCTTTGGTGTAGGCAATCGTCTCCATACTCAACAGTCTAGGGGAGAACACCCCCATCGGCATCATGGCAATCCGGTTAGGCACCTCCACAGGTCCAATTTTCAATGGTGAAAATAATGCTTGATACTTTGTTTCCATACAACTTCCTCCTCTTAAAAATGTTCTTAAGACAATTCATTCCAGCATGGCAAAAAAAGCTTGTGAAAACCCTATCAATCGTTATACTTAAAGTATACGTGGCCGGTTAGAAAAAACTATCACTTTCACGCCGCGGCAATATAAGAATCACGCGAGAGGAGCAAAGACCCATGACTCATCATTGTCAGCGCTTTTCCAAGGCGCAGGATTATTCAGACGGACTGGCTCACTTGAATTTTCGCTATACCATAAAAAGTCAACAAACCGACAGCTTAACCACTTCCCACATTCACCAGCTGGATAATACGGTGTTAACCTATAGCTTGGTCAATCGTTCACAAGGGATTTTTACCCGGGTTCCCGATTCTTCCCAGGATTATTTAGGTTTGCGTTTTATTCGCCAAGGACACGAGATTCACGCCAGCCAAAATAATCGCAGTGTGCTGACGGATTATACGATTGGTATTTTTGATCTAAATGCCATCAGCACCTACGACCGCTTGCAACCAACAGAGAGCATCAATCTGTTCATTGAAAAAAACGGCCACAACCGCAACCTGTTAGGTCCCGCTGCTGCCAGTAAAATATTGGATGCTTCACAAGGTATGGGCCGCTTTTTACTGGAAAGTATTTTTACCTTTGAAGAGCAATTTCCCGCGGCCTCCTTGGAAGAAAACAAGCTGATCTTGCACCATCTGATTGGTTTATTGGGGGAATGGGTCTTGCAAATGGCGCATCATTCAGCCGAAGACCAGTTAGTGAATCAAGCCGCTGACTATATTCGTTCCTATTTGTGGGATACTACGTTATCGATTGAACGAACTGCCCGTTTCTGCCAAACTTCGGTGCGTACCTTGCAAAAGGCTTTTTATCTGGCGGATTTATCCTTCAGTCACTTTGTGAAAGATGCCCGTTTATCCCTGGCTGCCGTGAAGCTTTTTCAAACCAATCAACCGGCTACCTCGATTGCTTTTCAGTGCGGCTTCAATAACTCCGCCTATTTCAGTAAATGCTTTAAAGAAAAGTATCATTTGTCGCCGTTGCAATACCGCAAAAAAGTGCAAAAACTGTTAGATTTCCCTGCTATTAAGGTAAATGATTGTCCTTTGGTGACCGAAACACAGCAAAATTTTACAATTTGAAATAATTTGCTGAAAAGTTTCAATTGAATTTCCAACAGATTCGGCTGAAGTTGTGAATAACAACCTCAGCCTTTTAACAATGCGCGAGTTACAATTAGTCACCCCTCTTCCCCTCATAAAATTCTCACCCGCCTGCATAAACCCCGCTTTTCACGCCGAATTTCTTGCGTTTTTATTCAATTAAGAAAAAAGGATTAGAAAACAAATAGACACACTCTCATGATTTAGTATATAATTCGATTAACTAAAGGATTATCCATCGCTTTTCAAGTTTTTTTATCCTTTTAAATCACACACAAAGGAGTGTTTTATTTGAGCATCTTTGAAGGTACAGCAGTCGCGCTAGTCACACCAATGAAAGAAGACGGGGCGGTTGATTATAAGAGATTAGACGAACTCGTTGAATGGCAAATTGAACAAGGCACAGATGCCATCGTAGCGTGCGGAACCACTGGTGAAGCCTCTACGTTAGCCAATCATGAACATATTAGCGTCATCGAAGCAGTAGTCAAAAAAGCTGCAGGCCGCCTGCCGATTATCGCCGGCACAGGGGTTAACGACACCAACCACGCTGTGGAATTAGCCACTCAAGCTGAAAGTGTGGGCGCTGATGCGTTATTAATCGTAACACCTTATTACAATAAAGCTTCTGATACTGGTTTATTCCTGCATTATGAAAAAATCGCCCAAAGCGTGAAATTGCCGATTATTCTTTACTCGGTGCAATCACGCACCAATATGAACCTAACCGCTGCTTTAGTGGAAAAATTGATCACTATTCCTAACATTGTTGGGATCAAAGAAGCCAGCGGCGACATTTCACAGGTGGCGGACATTTGCCGCTTAGCCTCTGATGACTTTGCGGTTTACTCAGGCAACGACGATCAAGTCCTACCATTGATGGCGTTAGGCGGCAAAGGCGTTATTTCGACAATTGCTAATATCGCGCCGAAACAAACTCATGAGCTGGCTCAGGCTGCTTTAGATGGCAACTATGATTTAGCTCGCGAAATGCAACTGGCGCAATTGCCATTAATTCACGCCTTGTTCTGCGAAGTGAACCCAATTCCAGTGAAAACGGCGGTTGGCTTGTTAGGTAAAATCGATCCAAACTTCCGTCTACCATTAAGTGATGCCCAGCCTGAAACGGTTGAGCGCTTGAAAAAAGAAATGGCCGCTTACGGTTTGGAGGTTTAAGATGGTAAAAGTTATTTTGAACGGTGCCAATGGCCGCATGGGCCGCGTGTTGCAAGAAATGATCGCAGCAGATGGTGAAATGGTGGTTGCTGCCGGGATTGACCGGGAGGAATTTTCCGCCGACTTTCCTACGTTTCAAAACATGGCAGATTGCGATGTAGCCGCGGATGTCGTTATCGACTTTTCCCACTACACAGCGACGCCAGCTGTTTTAGACTACTGCGTCGAAAAACAATTGCCGGTGGTGGTTGCCACAACTGGTTTAGATGAAGACACTAAAAAACGGCTTTTAGCAGCCAGCGAAAAAACGGCCGTCTTCTTTTCAGCGAATATGTCGATTGGTATTAATTTGTTAGCCAAAGCGATTCGCGAAATTACACCGTTATTGGAAGACGACTTCAATGTGGAAATCATTGAAAAGCATCACAACCAGAAAAAAGATTCTCCAAGCGGAACAGCCTTATTGCTGGCAGATGCGGTCAACGACGCGGTGAAGGAAAAGAAAACTTATATCTACGGCCGTCACGGCAACGATTTAAGCAATCCTTTGTCTGAACTAGGCATCCACGCAGTTCGCGGCGGAACGATCCCCGGCGAACACACGGTGTTGTATGCTGGACCAGACGAAATCATCGAATTGAATCACCTGGCGCTTTCCCGCAACATTTTTGCCAATGGCGCGGTAAAGGCCGCTAAATATGTCAGCCAGAAATCAGCTGGTTTATATGACATGGAACAATTAATCGACGAGAAGTAGAAAGAGGAAGACAATGACCCACGAGAACTTAACCGATCCATATGAAATTGCAAAATTTATTAAAAACGCAGAAAAAATGACCCCGATTAAAGCCTATGTACAAGGCGATTTAGCTGGTGTCAAAAGCGATAAAGTCAAAATTTTCGGTCAAGGTCACGCTTGGATCTGGATTGGCAATGCCCCTGAGGTAACTGCTTTATTAGAAGAACAGCAAGACAGAATCACCGAAAGCTACATTGAAAACGACCGCCGCAATTCAGCAGTACCGATGCTGGATATCACGACAGTTAATGCTCGGATTGAACCAGGCGCATTGATCCGTGATCGCGTTGAAATCGGCGACAGCTCAGTCATCATGATGGGTGCCATCATTAACATTGGCGCTTCAGTCGGCGAAGGAACCATGATCGATATGGGCGCGATTTTAGGCGCTCGAGCAACCGTTGGTAAACATGCCCACATCGGAGCCGGTGCCGTGTTAGCTGGTGTTTTAGAGCCACCTAGTGCCACACCTGTAATTATCGAAGACAACGTACTAGTTGGTGCCAACGCTGTCGTATTAGAAGGCGTGCGCGTCGGCAAAGATGCCGTTGTTGCGGCCGGTGCTATCGTCACTGAAGACGTGCCTGCCGGAGCAGTTGTGGCCGGATCACCCGCCCGCGTCATCAAAATGAAGGACGAAAAAACGGCTGGTAAAACCGAATTTTTAGACGACCTTCGCAAATAAATACTACCTGCGCATCTTCTTAGAGGATGCGCATTTTTTCTAAGAAAGGCTTCGCAAACTCGTTCAGCTTTGGAGCACCGGTGAAGGTACTGTTCCACATCAACTCTGCTAAGGCAATCGTTGTGTCTCACAGCAATAAGACTAAAATTTGGAGAAACTGCCAAGAAACACAGTGATCGTAGGAGCTGATGTTGATTGGTACCTACTTGGTGCTCCTCAAGTTTATCCAAATTTTCGCTTATTGTTGACAAAGTTAGCTCCTTAATGCGGTAGTGAATTTTCTGCAAAAATTCATTTTATTCTCGTACACATACCATTCCACTAAGCGGTTCAAACCTGATACTCGTTAAAGCTTGATGATCTGATAAACTAGCTTTTTTGAACTGTGAAAAGTGGAACTGGCAAGCTAGTTTGTGAAGCCGGACATCATCGACATGATCGTTATTATGTTTTCAATTGTGAAAAGTTTATCCTTCCCATACTGTCAAAAAGGAGCCTGCTATGTTGAACCAAACCATCGTCTTTGCACCAGCTACCTTTAATTTAGCCGAAACGACTCGCATGATCGAAGTGGCCAAAGAGCTACGAACCTCCTGCAATTGCCAGTTTTTCGGTTTTTCCACTACCCATGCGGCTTGGATTACCAGAAATGGCTTTCCCTTTACCTTGCTGACGCCGGTGTTGACGAAGGAACAGGAAAGACAAATCATTGAACTGGACCAAATGAAAGGAATCAAGAATTCTTTTACCACTGAATTAATCGCCGCCCGGGTCAAAAGTGAGCTGGATTTTTTACAGGAGCAAAAGCCGGCCGCTGTGATTACCGGCACCAACGTAACGATTTTCCTTAGTGCCCGCATCGCCAAAATCCCGCTGGTTTACGTGAAGCCTTACGCCCTGTCGCGACCACAGCTGGAAAATGATGCCCAGACGCCAGTGGATTCGTTGATGTCAAAAATCACCTGGAAGCCGAAAGCCTTTCGTGACGTGGCGAAAAATTATCAGCTGGCATTGCCTAAATACAGCATTGAGCTGTTGGATGGTGACGAGAATCTAATCACCACCTTCCGCGACTTTACCAGCTGGCAGGATTATCCGGCCAATTATCACAATGTCGGACCGATTTTTGCTCAATTGGCGGATGCTTTGCCGCCTGATTTAGAGGCAACCTTAAAAACGGCCCAGCAGAAACAGCAGCCAATCGTTTATTTTGCCTTAGGAAGTTCTGGCAATTCTAAACTGGCCCGAAATATTCTGACTGTTTTAAAGGCTGCGAAGTTTCTTGTGGTGGCGCCCATCAAGCAATATTTATCTGAGGAAGAGATCGCCGTTTACCAAGGGACATCGATTATGATTACCGATTTACTGCCGGCTCCTTTGCTGGCGCCTTACTTAAGTTTTTCGATTATTCACGGCGGCGAAGGGACGGTACAAACGGCCTGTATTTCCGGTAAACCTTTAATCGGCTATGGCCTCCAGCAGGAACAAACCATGAACCTCAAATACTGCGAGGCCTATGGCAATGGGATTCGCTTGAAAGCTAAACCCTTTTCCGCTAAACAGCTGAAGCAGGCAATCACGGATATTCAGACGGAAGGCTATCAAGAAAAGGCGACTAAATTAGCGGAAGACTTTCATGGAGATGGTGCGAAGAAGGCTGCGGAGTTTATTAAAAAACAGTACCTAAAAAAGCTAGTTAAGTAAAAATCACTTAACTAGCTTACTTTTTTACCTTTTCGGCTGATGTTTATATTGCATAGTCGCCTGAACAGCTTCCTGCCAGCCTTTATACAAATCATCAGTCCGTTCTTCCGGCATATCTGGTTCGAAACGTTTGCCGTCTTCTTTAAATTTCTTGATCTCATCAATGTCTTTCCAGTAGCCAACTGCTAATCCAGCCAAGTAAGCTACACCTAAAGCCGTTGTTTCTAAGAATGGTGCCCGCTCTACTGGTGTTTGCAGGATATCTGCCTGGAATTGCATTAATAGATCATTTTTCGAAGCGCCGCCGTCTACCAGCAGTAATTTAATATCAGTACCTGAATCTTTCGACATGGTTTTTACTACGTCAGTTGTTTGATATGCTAACGATTCTAAAGTTGCCCGGATAAAGTGTTCTTTCGTAGTTCCCCGAGTTAAGCCGAAGATTGCGCCCCGTGCTTCTTGATCCCAATATGGTGCACCCAAGCCGGTAAAGGCTGGTACCATATAAACATCGCCGCTGTCTTCCACTTTTTTCGCATAGTTTTCAGATTCTGGTGCTGTCTTGAACATCCGCAAGCCATCCCGCAGCCATTGAATCGCTGAACCAGCCACGAAAATACTTCCTTCTAACGCGTAAGTGATTTTGCCATCGATGCCGTAACCAATGGTGGTCAACAAGCCGTTTTCTGACAAGATTGGATCTTCACCAGCATTCATCACGATAAAGGCGCCGGTACCGTAAGTGTTCTTAACCATACCTTTTTCAAAGGCCAACTGCCCAACTAATGCAGCCTGCTGGTCTCCCGCCATTCCACCAATTGGTACATTGTTGCCATAGAAATGATAATCTTCAGTATAACCATAAATTTCTGAGTTGGATTTAACTTCCGGCAGCATTTCTTTCGGAATATCCAACAATCCTAGAATTTCATCGTCCCATTCCAGTTTGTAAATGTTGTAAAGCATGGTCCGGCTGGCATTGGTGTAATCGGTTACGTGCACCTTGCCGCCTGTCAGCTTCCAAACTAGCCAAGTATCAATGGTTCCGAATAACAGCTCGCCGTTTTTCGCCCGTTCTCTTGAACCTTCTACTTTATCCAAAATAAATTTCACTTTGGTTGCAGAGAAGTAAGAATCAATCAATAGCCCGGTTTTCTTTTGGATCATTTCTGAATGACCGGCATCTTTTAACTCATCGGCAATGTAACTCGTTTGCTTAGATTGCCAGACAATCGCTGGATAAATCGGCAATCCGGTTTCTTTCTCCCAAATAACTGTTGTTTCCCGTTGATTGGTAATCCCAATCCCGGCGATTTGATCCGGCTTCAATGCGCCTTCAATCAAAGCACCAGCAATCACCGATTGAATCGAGTTCCAAATCTCATTGGCATCATGCTCCACCCAGCCTGGTTGAGGAAAATACTGCTTAAACTCTTTTTGCGATGATGCTACCTCTTTACCCGCCTTGTCAAAAATAATTGCACGTGATGAAGTGGTCCCCTGGTCAATCGACATAATGTAAGAATTCATACGTTCAGCTCCTTCTTTATAATATAAGTAAAGCACAAAACTACTCTTTAAATATACCACAAATACAACCGCTTTCAATCACTTGCTTGTTTTCTTAGATTCTGAAAATAGAATGAAACTTTCACGTATACACACTACCCTTCTTTCGTTATACTAGAGGTAACTTACTATAAAAAAAGAGGTGTTCATGTGAAAAATGATTCAAAGTCGCCTTTAATCAATTTTTTTGGCGGGAAAACTTCCTACTATTTAATTGGGCTGGTGGCCCTTCTGTCGGTCACAATTTACCTGTTGAATAAAATCTCCTTTATTTTCCATCCTTTTGTGGTGATTTTTTCAACCATTCTGCCGCCTATGGTTTTTGCTTTGCTGCTGTATTATTTATTTAATCCGATCGTCAATTTTCTCAGCAAAAAAGGCTTGTCTCGTGGATTGAGTATCGGCCTAAGTTATGTAGTGATTCTTGGCGCGCTGGTGATCGGCGGTTTTCAGCTGGGACCAATTATCGAACGGCAAGCGGTGGACCTGTTTAATCAGCTGCCGGGTTTCTTCAACAATTTCCAGCAAACAGTCCAAGGCTTTTTGGACAACACACCCTTTGCGGCGCAATCAGACGAGGCGATGGCCTCCATCGATAGTATCGTCAAGGATTTCAGCAGCTTTATCGTTAACAACTGGCAAAAAGGCGCCCAAGGTATCGGCACGATTTTCTCGGCAGTGTCTACTGTGGCGATTACCTTGTTCACCGGACCAATTGTGGCCTTCTTCTTAATCAAGAATCCGCAAAAACTGTACCAAGCTTTTATGGGGATTGTTCCGCCGCGGTTTCGGCGAGATGTTCAGGAACTGACTAAGGTTGCTAATCAACAGCTAGGTGCTTTCTTAAAAGGACAAGTCATCGCATCGCTCTTGCTAGGGGCTATCTATTGGGTAGTCTTCCTAGTAATCGGCATGGAATTTGCAACAGTGATTGCGATTGCCGCCGGGATTTTAAGTATCATTCCTTATATCGGTGCCTTTCTTGCTTTCTTCCCGGGGCTGTTCATTGCCTTTCAGGATTCTTCCTTTATGGTGGTGAAATTTGTGATTGCCTGGTTTGCCGTGCAAATGCTTCATGGCGATCTAGTGGTGCCACGGGTTATGGGCGATCGGTTGAAAATCCATCCAGTAACCATCCTGATCGTCCTGCTAGTAATGGGTGATTTGTTAGGTTTAGTAGGTGTCATTTTCGGGATTCCGATTTACTCCATGATTAAGCTGTTGGTAGTCTTTACCTTCCGCAAGTTCAAACAGCGCTACAATAAGTATTTCGGTGAAAAAGGTGCCTACGAGAAAACCGATTTTTCCGAAGAGGATTACCTGTAGCTTTCCTGCTCCGAGCTCAATTTTTGTAATTTTTAAACAGACGTGCTAGTTTAGAGATAGACAAAGAAACGGAGTGAAGGAATCATGGAACAATTCGTAAACAGTAAATTAATCGAAGCAAAAAAAGAAGTAGAACGTTTGGAAGATCACCGCACTGAAAGCTTAGGCAACTCAATCAACTATATTGAAAACGAAATTCAAATCCAACGTTTATATGCTCAAATCGAAGCTTATGAAATTGTTTTAAAAGAAGCAAGTAAATAAGCAAACAAAAAAATCCGTTCAGCTGAACGGATTTTTTATTTGCTATTTTGCTAATAAAGGTAAACCACAAAGAACATCAGCAAAGCACCTAGAATAACAAACAAATGCCAGATAACATGCGTAAATTTCTTGCTTTTCATGCTATAGAATAACGAACCAACTGAATATGAAAGTCCGCCTCCGACTAATAAAAGTATACCTTTAATCCCGACACTTTGATATAAAGCCGGTAATGCAATCACTACGGCCCAGCCCATCACGTTGTATAAAATCGTCGACATTTTAGACACACTGCTTTGTTTGGTTAAGGTCAGGCTCTTGTAAATAATGCCTGCCACCGCTGCCGCCCAGATCACCACCAACAGGACAATCCCCAAGGTTCCCTTAATCCGCAATAAGCAAAACGGTGTGTAAGTTCCGGCAATCAGCAGGAAGATGGAGCAATGATCAAAGACTTGAAAAACCTTCCGCGCCTTGGTAAATATCAAGCTATGATACAAAGTCGAGGCAAAAAATAGTACAAACAAGCAAATGCCGTAAATGGTAAAGGAGACATAGTCAAGATTAGTGGTGGCCTTTTCCAGCAAAAAGGTAAACCCGACTAAGCTTAAAATGGCTGCGATCCCATGGGTCACTGCATTTAACACTTCATTGACAATTAGATACCTGCGACTAAACTCTGCATTCATATACTTCACCTCATAATTATTGTTAATAACAGCATATCATGATTATCAAGATAATTCAATCTAGTTATCTAAACTAGATAAGAAAACTTAACCTATGACAATGCCATCCTCCACTAAACGATAACCATATACCGGCTGCACATTCTTGCTTTTCAAATAAAGCCCCGCTTCCTTGTGCTGATTCAATAAAGCCACCAGCTTGGTCACGGTTAAAGGCGGCTGCTTGGCCTCATAGCTGATCTCAATCCGATCCTCACCCATCTGCATCGCTAAACGATTGGTTGGTTTTTCACCGAATATCACATAAACATAGGTAAAAGACGACAGCTCACTTAAACTGCCGGTAGCATCCACCTGCAATGCCGTTAATAAATCTTTTCCCCGCATCAAATCCACCTCACTTGTTACTATTTCACTTTATTATACCGCTTTCTTCTATAAAAGCTAAAAATGACCTTTCCAACCGAGCACCACTAACTTTTCTCCAACAAAAAAAGACCCTTTCAGGTCTAATAAAGCTCTGGGCGGCGATCGTGGAACACCGGAATTTCCTTGCGAACTGCTGGAATCTCTGCTAAATCAATCGCCACCGAGTCCGTTTGTTCTTCTTGACCCAGCTCCAGCAAAATCTCTCCTAGAGGATTCACCACCAGCGAATGACCACCAAACCGATTGTCAGGGTCCTCCCCTACTCGATTCACACCGACGACAAACGCTTGATTTTCAATCGCCCGGGCCTGCAAAAGCTTGCGCCAAGCGTCGATCCGCACCCCAGGCCATTGAGCTGGAACTACAAACAGCTGTGTCCCCAATTCACTGGCTTGCTTGCGAAACCATTCAGGAAAGCGTAGGTCGTAGCAAATCACCGGAGACACCATCGTTCCCGCAATCTCTACCGCCAGCGGCTGATCCCCTGCCGACAAAAACTGCTCTTCCTTCATTAAACGAAATAAATGGACTTTGTCATAGCTGCCTAGAAGCTCACCAGATGGCCCGTACACGTAAGTAGTGTTGTAATACTCTGATTCCTGTCTGCGAGCAATTGAACCGCCTACAAGGTAAATCTGGTGCTTCTTAGCCAGTCCAGCGAGAAAGCGTTGCGTTTCCTGTCCATCCACATCGGCAATCTCGGCTAAACGGGTCAAATCATAGCCGGTATTCCACATCTCCGGCAAAATCACTAAACTGTGTGGAACCAGCCCGGCTGTTTCACAGGACTGTTCCACATGAAACATGTTCTTCGCTGGCTCTCCAAAATGAATGTCCAGCTGCAGCAAGGTTATTCTCATTTTGTTAACTCCGATCTAAACTCTTGGCGACAAAATTCCCAATTGACTGCACAATTTGTACTAAGATAATTAATATCAGAATTGTACCATACATTACTCCCGGCTCGTTGCGCAAAAAGCCGTACTGATACGCAATACTCCCTAGACCGCCAGCGCCGACTAATCCTGCCATCGCGGTTGCCCCGATCAAACCGATCATGGCAATCGTCAAGCCGCGAATAATGCCACCGCGAGCTTCCCGTAGCAAGACTGTCTTAATGATGTTGAAGTTGCTGATGCCCATTGATTGATACGCCTCAATTACCCCGCCATCAACCTCCAGCAGCGATGTTTCCACCAAACGGGCCAAGTATGGCGCCGTGTAAACAATCAGCGGAAGCAGTACGCCACGCACGCCTATCGTGGTGCCCATAATAAACTTTGTAACCGGCAAAATCAGAAACAGCATAATAATAAAAGGTAACGACCGCAAAATATTAATCAGCCAGTTAGAGATGGAATAAACCGCGGGACTGCTGTTCAAGCCTCCCGGACGGGTCAACACCAGCAGCACACCCAAAGGAATCCCAACTATAATAGAAATCCCCAGACCGATGACCACCATGATTAACGTTTGGCCTAAGCCTTCTATAATGACAGATCCCCATTGCTCAAAAAATTGTCCCATCACTGCACCTCCTCAATAAAAACACCCTGTGAAGCAATATACGCCTTTGCCCCTTGATAGTCTGCTTCACTGCCGCCAGCCAATTGAACCAGCAGCTGGCCATGACGCTGATCCTTCAAGTAGCTGATATTGCCGCTTAAAATATTCGGGGTCAGCGGATAATCCTTCGCCACCCGTGCCAACACTGGTTCCGTCGCCTCATCGCCGATAAACTGCAAATGCAGCAGACGCCCGGTCCTCTTGTAATCATTCAAGACTTCCACTGGCACATCGTAATTCTCATTAGCGCCAATAAACCGTTTTGTCGTTGCCTTCTTCGGTTGAGTAAAGACCTGAATTACGGGGCCTTCTTCAATAATCTCCCCTTCCTCCATCACCGCAACCCGATCGCAAATCCGCTGCACTACATCAATCTCATGAGTAATCAGGAAAATCGTAATCCCCAGCTCCCGATTAATTGTCAAAAGCAGCTCCAAGATGGATTCAGTTGTTTCCGGATCAAGAGCGCTAGTCGCCTCATCTGACAGCAAAATCTCCGGCTCATGAGCCAAGGCTCGGGCAATTGCCACCCGTTGGCGCTGACCACCAGATAATTGCGCTGGATAGTTGTCCTTGCGGTCCATCAAGCCCACCAAGGTCAAATACTTTTCTACCCGCTGCTGAATCTCCGCCGCCGGCACGCCTTCCAAGGTTAACGGCTTGGCAATGTTCTCATAAACAGTCGCAGTTGAAAGCAAGTTATAGCCTTGGAAGATCATGCCGATCTTTCGCCGTGCCAACAATAGTTCCTTTTTCGTCAGCTCGTTTAAGTTCCGCTGATTAATCCAAACCTCACCGGTAGTTGGCGGCTCTAAGAAGTTTACCATCCGAATCAAGGTGGATTTTCCGGCACCAGAGTAACCTACCACGCCGAAAATCTCGCCTTTTTTAATTGACAGATTAACTTCCTTCACTGCTTCAATT
>LIDZ01009451.1_pt61 | contig 12729 bp, 11 predicted proteins | sample 644651 | NCBI WGS metagenome assembly LIDZ01 (sample SAMN03856242, study PRJNA289617) | food metagenome | isolation source: wine grapes on drying loft during traditional withering process | host: Vitis vinifera cv. Corvina | place: Italy: Gargagnago di S. Ambrogio di Valpolicella | collected 2014-01
ATCCTGGGTTCAACTTTGCTGGCTGGCTGTTCAAGCAATGCTAAAATCGATCAGCTGTCTACCGACGTGCAGACTCTGAACGCTAAAGTTGACCAGCTGAGCAACGACGTGAACGCAATGCGTTCTGACGTTCAGGCTGCTAAAGACGACGCAGCTCGCGCTAACCAGCGTCTGGACAACCAGGCTCACTCTTACCGTAAGTAAGAGTTCTGGTTTGAAAATGGCGCACATTGTGCGCCATTTTTTTTGGATTTTTTTTCAGCGTCCCTGCCGAGCTTTGCTAAGTTTCTTCTGTTACTTCCTGCCATTACTTAAAACCGTAATCTAAGCGCGCCACAATCAATTCTGCAGGGTTTCGCCCTGAGCCTGACTCACAGTCGCCGGTTCGGCCTTAGCACCCTCAGAATCGCTCTGCTGCATTACGGCAGGCATCGGCGTGTCGCTGTTCACCGCTTCACCCTGACTCACCAGCACCGGCATACCTGAACGGCGCGCTAACACCTCTTTTATCACCTCAGCGTCGCTGTGCTCGCTTTTAACGAACTTCTTGCCCGTGGCGTTAAGTGGCAGCGGCATGGTCTGCGGATCGTCCTTATCGCTGTGTGAGAGCGGCTGATGGACCTCCAGATAGCGTTTGCCATCCGGTTCAACCGCATACTTCACCGGCTGGTTGATAATCTGCACCCTGGTACCTTTCGGCACGCTGTTAAAGAGCGCCTCGATATCATCCGGTCTGAGACGAATACAGCCAGAGCTGACGCGCATGCCGATACCAAAATCTGCGTTGGTGCCGTGGATCAGGTAGTGCCCCTGTCCGTAAGCCAGGCGCATCGCATACAGTCCCATCGGGTTGTCCGGACCCGCAGGCACCGTCACCGGCAAGGTTTTGCCTTCAGCGGCGTAGCGTTTACGGATATTGGGAGTGGGCGTCCAGGTAGGATTTGGGATTTTCTGGCTAACACTGGTGACCATCGGTGGCGTGTTCGCGCCCAGCTGGCCGATGCCAATCGGGTATACCACCACTTTATTTTCCCCTTTCGGGTAGTAATAAAGCCGCAGTTCCGCCACGTTCACCACGATCCCTTCCCGCTTGGTATCCGGAAGCAACATCTGCGTGGGAATGGTCAACTGACTACCCGCCTTAGGTAGCCAGGGATCGGTACCGGGATTTGCCTCTAACATGCCTAACAGACCAATTTTATATTTGGCGGCGACGACTTCCAGCGGTCGACCGTCATTGAGTACGGTATAGGTGGAGTTTTCCCCAATTAAGCGGCTGTTATCTGCAGGCAAAGGATAGTCGGTGGCGCGGGCATACTGCGTTGAGGTAAGCAGTGTCAGGAGCAATGCGGCAAGAGGAGACAAAGGTTTCATGCGAATTTCTCGGTTAGGATGAAGAAACTTCCCGCGTGCGAAGCGGGAAGCCTGTCGAGAAGTGTAGCAAGTTAGCCCTGGCTGAGAACCTGGGCTTTTTGACGAATAGCGCGGATCATCGCTTCCAGCCCCTGAGAACGGGAAGGCGTAAGATGCTGAGCTAACGCCAGCTGTTCGAAAAAGGGACGGACATCGAAGGCCAGAATTTCCGCGGGTGTCATCTGCTGGTACAGGATAAAGACTACCGCAATCAGACCCTTAACGATCGCTGCATCGCTGTCACCGCGCAACAGTACCCGACCGCTGTCATCGGTGCTCATCAGGATCCACACCTGACTCTGACAGCCAGAGATGGTGTTTTCCGGCTGATGCAATGATTCAGACAATTCTGGCAACATCGCGCCTAATTCAATGACGTACAGATACTTCTCTTCCCAGTTCGCACAGCGGGTAAAGTTGCGAACCAGTTTTTCTTTCTCTGGCAAGGTTGCCATTCGTTCCTCCGAAAGCCGCCGGGCAATCAGCCCAGCAGACGGTGTATACGTGTCAGTCCTGCCGCCAGTCGATCGGCTTCTTCTTCGCTGTTGTAGATCACGAAAGAAGCCCGACACATCGCCGGCACGCCGTAATGGGTCATCAGCGGCATGGCGCAGTGGTGGCCAGTGCGGATAGCAATACCATACTGATCGAGGAAGCTACCGACATCGTAGGCATGATGTTGCCCCAGATTGAAAGCGATAACGCCTGCACGCTGCTGCGGACCGTAGATGACCAGATCCGGAACGGAAGCCAGCTTGTCGAGGGCATAACGCATCAGCGACTGCTCACGTTCCTGAATAACGTCCAGACCCAGATCGGCCACCCATTTCAACGCAGCGCCCATACCGATAATGCCACCGGTATTCGGTGAGCCTGCTTCGAATCGCCATGGCGCGGCATTATAGGTCGTGCCTTCGGTCAGGCTGACGTTGGCAATCATCGAGCCGCCGCCTTCCCAGGGTGGCATCTGATCCAGCATGGCTTTACGCCCATACAGGATGCCGATGCCGGACGGTCCGTAAATTTTATGGCCGGAAAAGGCATAAAAATCACAGCCGAGATCCTGCACATCGATGGTCTCGTGCATCACCGCCTGAGCACCATCAACCAGCGTCGCCACGCCGGCGGCTTTCGCCTGCGCGATAATCTCTTTTACCGGATTTACCGTGCCAAGCACGTTGGAAACTTGGGTCAGGGCCAGCATGCGCGTGCGGCTGTCGATCAGCCCTGGCAGCGCAGAGAGATCCAGCTCACCGGTTGCGGTAAGCGGGATAAAACGAATTTCAGCCCCGGTACGCTGGGCCACCATCTGCCAGGGAACGATATTGGCGTGGTGTTCCATCGCGGTAATGATGATGTTGTCACCCGCCTGCAGCTGACTTCCGCCCCAGCTGCTGGCCACCAGATTGATGGCCTCAGTGGTGCCTTTAACAAAGACAATCTCTTCTGGCGAAGCAGCATTGAGGAAACGTGCCGCCTGAATGCGGACGTTTTCCATTTCGGTGGTCGCTTCTGCACTCAGGGTATGAATACCCCGGTGTACAGCGGCATAGCCATGTTGATAAAAACGGCTTTCAGCATCGATCACTGCCTGCGGTTTCTGGGCGCTTGCGGCGCTGTCGAGATAGGCCAGAGGCTGGCCATTCACTTCTCGCGACAGAACCGGAAAATCAGCCCGAACGCGTGCCAGGTCAAAACTCATTGCAGGCCTCCAGGGAAACGTTGAGCAATACGTTGCATCACCGCTTCTTTCAGCACCTCATCCGTAATCGCTTCAGTCAGTTCGGCGGCAAAGGCGTAGATAATCATGCGCTGAGCAGAATCTTCGTTAATCCCGCGAGCACGAAGGTAGAACATCTGCTCATCGTCAATACGACCAATGGTTGCACCGTGGCTGCACTTCACGTCATCCGCATAGATTTCCAGCTGAGGCTTGGTATCCACTTCGGCCAGGCGACCCAGCAACAGGTTGTTGTTGGTCATCTGTCCGTCGGTTTTCAGTGCGTGTTTGGCCACTTTAATCATGCCGTTAAACACCGCGCGGGCTTTATCACGCACGATAGTTTTGTGCAGCTGACGGCTTTGGCAATGACCTTTGTTGTGCTCAAGGTAGGTGCGGCTGTCGCACACTTCTTTATCTACCGGAAGCATCAGGCTGTTGATACCCAAATCAGTACCTTCGCCGTTCAGCTGAACGCTGGTGTTGTGACGGGTCAGGCCCGCACCCAGCAGGAAGCTGTGGCTTTTCACATTCGCATCACGCTCAATCACCAGATCGTTATGCGAGAAGTGATAGCTACTGTCGTGCTCGAACGCCAGCTTGTAATGCTTCAGCTGGGCGTTGTTCGCAACGTTTGCTGTGAAGCGCGCGCCGGTAAAATGGCTGGCTTCGTTCAGGCTGACGTAATGCTCAATAATAGTCGCTTCGGCGCCTTCATCTAACTGCAGATGATGACGGTAATGCGAGGTGCTCATTTCTGCCTGCGCACTGCTGCTGATGTGCAGCATATACAGCGCACGGGGTGCCGATTTGCCACGCGCAAGGTGAATTGACGTCACCTCTTCTGCCAGGCTTTCGGTCAGATGCAGGAACACTTCTGCCTGTACAGGTGCGCTTAATTCGCGACGTTGCGCTGAATCAGTAACCTGAACATTAAACAGATCGAATTCGCTGTCGCTTAAGGCGGCATTAAAGCGGCCATCAACGAAGACCATTTTGATCGCGTCGATATCCAGCGCCAGCGCTTTAACCTGCTCTGCCGTCACGTCAGCCGCCTTTGGTGCCGCGAACTGATGGTCAAACAAGCCTTCCAGCGGGGTATATTTCCAGTTTTCCTGCTTGCGCGTCGGCAGACCTAAACGCAGCACCTGCTGCCAGTGCTGCTGCGCCTGCAGGGAACGGTTAGCGCCCTGCGTTTCAAACATGTGATGCCACTGCTGGAGGGCATTGTCACTATTCCTGGTCGGTAAGCCAGCCATAGCCTTGCTCCTCCAGTTGTTTCACCAGCGAGAAGTCACCAGACTTCACAATCTTGCCCTGATACAGCACGTGGACGAAGTCAGGCTTAATGTAATCCAGGATACGCTGGTAGTGCGTGACGATGATGAAGGCACGTTTGCCATCACGCAGCGTGTTTACGCCGTTGGCAACGGTTTTCAGGGCATCGATATCCAGACCGGAGTCGGTTTCATCAAGAATGCACAGCTCAGGCTCCAGAGCCGCCATCTGCAGAATGTCGTTACGCTTTTTCTCACCGCCGGAGAAGCCGACGTTGACGGAGCGGGTCAGCAAATCTTCAGGCATTTTCAGCAGCTGAATTTTGTCTTCAATGAAGTCCTGGAAATCAAAACGATCCAGCGCGTCCTGATCGCGGTATTTACGCACGGAGTTGACTGCCGTCTGCAGGAAGAACTGGTTGCTGACTCCTGGGATCTCAACCGGGTACTGGAAGGCCATAAAGATGCCTTCGCCCGCGCGATCTTCAGGAGAGAGTTCCAGCAGGTCTTTGCCTTTAAAGCTGACCGTACCACCGGTGATTTCGTACTCTTCGCGGCCCGCCAGCGTGGCAGACAGCGTACTTTTGCCTGAGCCATTTGGGCCCATGATCGCGTGCACTTCACCCGCTTTCACCTCGAGGTCCAGCCCACGCAGGATCTCATTATCTTCAATGCTAACCTGTAAATCTTTAATACTTAACATAGTGTTTCCCTGGCAGTGCTGTCCGGCACTGCACTGAATGACCGTTGGCGCGGGCGCTTAGCCCACGCTGTGTTCAAGGCTGATCGCCAGCAGTTTCTGCGCTTCCACCGCGAATTCCAGCGGCAGCTCGGAGAAGACGTCTTTACAGAAGCCGTTCACAATCATCGAAATGGCGTCATCTTCACTGATGCCACGCTGCAGACAGTAGAACATCTGATCTTCACCAATTCTTGACGTCGTCGCTTCATGCTCCAGCTGCGCGGTGTTATTACGCACTTCCACATACGGGAAGGTGTGCGCGCCACAGTCAGCACCAATCAGCATTGAGTCGCACTGGGTGAAGTTACGGGCATTGGTTGCCGTCGGCATGATTTTCACCAGGCCACGGTAGGTGTTCTGGCTTTTGCCCGCCGAGATACCTTTGGAGATGATGGTCGACTTGGTGTTCTTGCCGATGTGGATCATCTTGGTGCCGGTATCCGCCTGCTGATGACCGCTGGTCAGCGCCACAGAGAAGAATTCGCCAACCGAGTTGTCACCACGCAGGATCACACTTGGGTATTTCCAGGTGATCGCTGAACCGGTTTCAGACTGCGTCCAAGACATCTTGCTGTTCTCGCCTTCACACAGCGCGCGCTTGGTAACGAAGTTCAGGATACCGCCTTCAGACTCGCCGCCGGAGAACCAGTTCTGCACGGTGGAGTACTTCACTTCAGCATCTTTATGAATGATGACTTCAACAACGGCCGCATGCAGCTGATAGGTGTCGCGAACCGGCGCGGAACAGCCTTCAATGTAGCTGACGTAGCTGCCTTCATCGGCGATCAGGATGGTGCGCTCGAACTGGCCGGTTTTCGCCGCGTTGATGCGGAAATAGGTCGACAGTTCCATCGGGCAACGGACGCCTTTCGGGATGTACACAAAAGTACCGTCAGAAGCCACCGCGGAGTTCAGCGCAGCAAAGAAGTTGTCGTTAGCAGGAACCACGGTGCCCAGATACTGTTTAACCAGTTCCGGGTGATCGTGGATCGCTTCGCCGAAGGAACAGAAGATAATCCCCTGCTCTGCCAGCTTGCCACGATAGGTTGTGGAAACCGATACCGAGTCAAAAATCGCATCAACGGCCACTTCCTGACCTTCACGAACCGGAACGCCGAGTTGTTTAAAAGCGTTCTCGACTTCTTCAGTCAGGTAGTTAGCAGGCGTCGCACCGGAGGTCTGCTGAGCACCAGGCTCGGAAGCACAGCTGTCATCACAGTTGCCGCAGGAAGGCGCGGAGTAGTAACTGTAATCCTGGTAATCCAGCGATTTGTAGTTCGCCTTCAGCCAGTGCGGCTCTTCCATCTCCAGCCAGGCAGCAAACGCCTTCAGGCGGAATTCAAGCATCCACTCTGGCTCGTTACGCTTGGCAGAAATCGCGCGCACAACGTCTTCGTTGATGCCGTTTTCAAATTCTTCGGTTTGCAGCTGAGTGAAGAAACCTTCTTTGTACTTCTGATGGTTTCCTTCCCAGACCTGCACATCATCCGATGTATCAGTGTTTCGGGACATAAGTTTTACTCAACGCCAAAGCTCTCACCACAGCCACAGGCGTGTTGAGCTTTAGGATTATTAAATTTGAAAATCTGGTTCAGACCTTCACGAACGAAATCTACTTCGGTACCGTCGATGAAAGGCATAGCCTGCAGAGGCACATACAGATGTGCGCCCTGATGGGTAAAGACCAAATCGTCGTCGGCAGGCTCTTTCACCATATCCATGGTGTAGCCAAAACCGGCGCAGCCAGACGTTTTCACGCCCAGCTTTAAGCCCTTCACTTGAGCGTCACCGGCGGCCAGCACAATGATCTGTTTTGCGGCGCTGTCAGTGATGGTCAGTCCCTTCCAGACATAGTCGTCGGGAGAAAAAGAAGCCGTAGTTGCTGATGGCATAACATTACCTCGTGAGTCGATAGCCGTTAAGGCTAATGCCCCTATGTTAGTGATAATGAATATCGCTTCAACCTCTTGTTTTGCAGGGATTAAGGCCAAATGGGGTTTTTTAGCCCTCTTTATTCAGTTTAGACCCTGTAAGAAGGATTGCGATCTGCGTCACGCGTCGATTTAACGTAATGGTAACACATTGAAAACAAGTCAGTAAATCCAGGCGCGTTAACGCTAAACGGGAATAATACTCATTTTAACTCTTTCACCGTCGCCAATTATCGTTATGACCAATTTATCTGAGAGGCCGCATTTATCGATAAAAATTTCTTACTGTGACGTTGAATTATACATCAGTTACTCTATGATAATGATTATCATTAACGAGTGAGCCTTAAAATGAATCTGTCGATAAGTGCCTGGCTGCAACACAAGATTGACGAATACAAATATTCCGTTCGTGATATCACCGTCGATTACTATATGGCTCAAGCCAAACTTAACCGTCCGGAATGCACCCTGGAACAGCTGCGCAAATTTAATGATACCTGCCTGGACATGGCCGAACTTTGCCAACTGAATGGCGACGATCACAGCTACCTGCATGCCATGGGAAAACTTCACCATCGCCTGGTTCAGGAGTTGGGAAACGCCGAACGTGACAGGTTGTTCCGTATGCAAGCCTGGCAGCTGGCCCGACACTCGCTTACCCGCTTGTGCCATCAACTGGCGATGAGCGGCGAATGGGACAAAGCCACCAAACTGCAAAGCGAATTCGTTAAGCACGCATCCTGGATACTGTGAGGCGTCCAGGCGCGATTTTAAAGGCCCAGAAGTATATCACTCTTTTGCGCCGGCTGATATCACCGTGGTAGTGAGCCTGGAGCTGCAGCACAGGCGCTGCTGCGGGTCGTAAACCTCAATCTGCCAGACCTGATGACGTCGCCCCAGATGCAGCGCCCGACAGACTCCCCTCACCTCTCCTTCACGCACTGAGCGCAGGTGATTGGCGTTAATTTCCAGGCCGACAATATGATCATCGCCCTCGGTACAGAGATAGCCCGCCATCGACCCTAATGTCTCTGCCAGCACGGCGGACGCGCCGCCGTGTAGCAGGCCAAAAGGCTGTCGCGTGCGGGCATCCACCGGCATTGTCGCAGTTAACGTCTGCTCATCCACCGCGGTGAACACGATGCCAAGATGCGCCACCAGCGTGCCCTGACTGCGTTGGTTAAGCTGTTCCAGAGTGAATTCACGCTTCCAGACGGTCATCAGATTAACTCCAGTAATGCCTGTAATGGATGGCGCATGCCGTTACCTTCCACACGCTTCACCTGGCTGCGACAGGAGTAGCCGGTGGCCAGACAGCGTTGGCGAGGCAGTTTTTGCAGCGCCTGATGCCACGAGAGTTCGTAGATACCCAGTGAGTTCTCCAGGTTTTTGCTTTCGTGACCGTAGGTTCCCGCCATGCCACAGCAGCCGACGCTGATGTTCTCCAGCTTCGCGCCGAAACGGGCAAATATCCCTTCCCATTGTTTGGTCGATGCCGGCAATGCCGTCACTTCGGTGCAGTGACCAAACAGATACCAGGCCTCCTGATTGCCAGGCTTAACGTCCTGAGGGGGTAGCGCCTGTTGCAGCCACTCATGCACCAGCTGCACGTGAAAGTTGCCACGCTGCTCTTTCGGGATCTCGTTGTACTCATCGCGATAGCACAACACCAGCGCCGGATCGACGCCAACCAGCGGCAGCGCAAGTTTCGCCACCCGATTGAGAAAATCAGCGGTTTTCTTTGCTGTTCGCGCAAAGCTTTGCAGGAAGCCTTTTACGTGCTGCGCTTTTCCGTTGGGTGAGAACGGTAGCACCACCGGTTTGTAACCCAGCTTGCTAATAAGCTTGACGAAGTCTGCGACTAATTGCGCTTCGTAATAGCTGGTAAACGGATCCTGTACCACCAGCACATGGCGCTCGCGCTCCGCCGGACTCATCGCTTCCAGTGATTCCAGCGTGGTGCTGATGGCGGGCTGACCGGCGAGCTGTTTTTTCAGATTCGGCGAGGAGAGCAAAGGCAGATCGACCATGCCCACATGCCGTTTACTCATTTCCCGCACCAGCGGCTGACGCAGGAAGAAATTAAAGAATTTCGGCGCTTTGGCCATCAGCGGCGCGTAGCTTTCCACGGTGCCGACCAGATAATCGCTGGCCGGACGCAGATAGCGTGTGTGATAGAGCTGCAGGAAGCGTGAGCGGAAGCCCGGCACATCAATTTTGATTGGGCACTGCGTGGAACAGGCTTTGCAGGCCAGGCAACCGGACATCGCTTCTTTGACTTCATGAGAGAAGTCATATTCGCCGCGGCGGGCATACCAACTGTTTCGGGTGCGTTCGATCATCCCCCGCAAGGTGACTTTGGCTTCCGGCAGTCGCTTTTCCAGCTCGAGAGGATCAACGCCCTGCTCCGCCAGCAACCGTAACCATTCACGGGTCAATGTTGCGCGACCTTTCGGTGAATGAATGCGGTTGCCGGTAATTTTCATTGAGGGGCACATTGGACTGCGCACATCAAAGTTAAAGCATAGCCCGTTGCCGTTACACTCCATGGCGCCGCGCCAGTCGCTACGGACGTTAATCGGGATTTGACGATCGTAAGTGCCGCGTTTAGTGGCGTCCACTCGCATCATGGGCTCGTCGACGCCAATTGGCGGGCAGATTTTACCTGGATTGAGGCGATTAGCCGGATCGAACACCGCCTTGATATGGCGAAGATCGTTAAACAGCTCTTCACCAAAGAATTCAGGACTGTACTGCGCGCGGAAGCCCTTACCGTGTTCTCCCCACAGCAGGCCGCCATAACGGGCCGTCAGCTCGACCACTTCATCCGAGATCTGCTTCATCAGCATTTCTTGTTGCGGGTCGCACATATCCAGCGCTGGACGCACATGCAGCACGCCGGCATCGACGTGGCCAAACATGCCGTAACTGAGATTGTGACCGTCCAGCAGTGCACGAAACTCCACGATGTAGTCAGCCAGATGCTGCGGTGGAACGCAGGTATCTTCCACAAAGGGGATCGGCTTGGCGCGGCCTTTGGCATTGCCCAACAGACCGACCGCTTTTTTACGCATCGCGTAGATGCGCTCAATGCCGTCGAGATCGTCACATAGCTGGTAGCCAATCACGCCTGCTTCGCGATTGCTGATCAAGCCATCCAGCCGCAGACAAAGCGATTCGAGCTGACTATCAATCAACGCCTTGTCGTCCCCAGCGAACTCGACGATATTCAGGCCGAGCATCTCCTGGTCGGGCACATCGGTAATCAACTCGCTAACCGAATGCCAGACGATATCTTCTCGCGCCAGATTCAACACTTTTGAATCGACGGTTTCGACCGACAGCGCTTTAGCTTCAACCATAAAAGGTGCACTGCGCAGCGCAGAGTCAAACGAGTCGTACTTGATATTCACCAAACGGCGAACTTTGGGGATCGGGGTGATATCCAGTCGCGCCTCGGTAATAAAGGCCAGCGTGCCTTCAGCGCCACACAGAATACGCGTGAGGTCGACATGCTGCAGATCGTCGCTGACCACATGACGCAAATCGTAACCGGTCAGAAAACGGTTCAGCTTGGGGAATTTATCAATGATGTTCTGGTGACGATCGCGGCAGCGTTCGAGGATGGTGCGATAAATGCGCCCTTCATTGCTCTGGTCTTTCGACAGTTCTTCCGCCAGCGCCACGGGAATGCTGCGCGTATCGAGAATATCGCCGCCCAATAGCACCGCTCTCAGGCCTGTTACGTGATCCGAGGTTTTACCATACACCAGCGAACCCTGTCCCGACGCATCGGTGTTGATCATCCCGCCTAAGGTCGCGCGGTTGCTGGTTGAGAGTTCAGGAGAGAAAAAGTAGCCAAACGGTTTCAGGTAAGCATTAAGCTGGTCTTTGATCACCCCCGCTTCCACTTTGACCCAGCCCTGCTCAACATTGATCTCAAGGATGCGGTTCATATGGCGGGACATATCCACCACGATCCCCTGGTTCAGGGATTGTCCGTTGGTGCCGGTGCCACCGCCCCTGGGGGTAAACACCAGGCTCTGGAAGCGTTCTTCACCCGCCAGGCGGGCGATCAACGCCACGTCAGCCGTGGAACGGGGGAACAGAACCGCATCAGGAAGGAGCTGATAGATGCTGTTGTCGGTGGACATGGTAAGACGATCGGCATAGCTGGTGGCGGTATCGCCGTTAAAACCCTGCTGCTCTAACGCCTGCAAAAAATTCAGCACCAGTTGAACGAGGCCTGGCGCCTGGGAAATCTGTGGGATCATTATCGGGTGACCAGAATGTTGGGTAAACGATTGCTATTGCTGACTCTGTTTTTATCACATTTTTTTATGACCTGTCGCGATCTCAACAATATAGCTGAAAAGAATCGCGTGCCGTTTCTGTCGAAAATGCGTTTAATGCATCATGCTAAGGGATGTTCAGGGAGACAAGGGGTCTTCCGGGAGTATCCCGTCTGTTTTTCTCGCTGAGGTTACCGTGTCAACCATAAAGAACGTGCAAAAAAAAGGCTGGGATTTGCCGCAAATCGTCTTCTCGCTGATGTTTATCATTTTGATGATTGTGGCCTGTTTTTGGGTGGTTCAGCCTTTCGTGCTGGGCTTTGCCTGGGCCAGTATGGTGGTGATAGCCACCTGGCCATTGATGATCAAACTTCAGGGGCTGCTGTGGGGCCGACGCTCGCTGGCGGTGATTGCCATGACGCTGCTGCTGATCCTGCTGTTTGTGCTGCCGGTTTCGGTGCTGGTCAACAGCCTGATTGACAGCAGCGGGCCGGTGATTGCCTGGGCCTCTGCCGGACATATTAAACTCCCCGACATGCACTGGCTGAACAGCATTCCGCTGGTCGGCAGAAAGCTCTTTTCTGCGTATCACAACCTGGTGCAGGGCGGTGGCAGCGCAATGATGACTAAAGTGCAGCCTTATATCGGGCGCACAAGCGGCTTCCTGTTTGCTCAGGCCGGGCATTTTGGCCGGTTTATGATGCACCTCGGTCTGATGCTGCTATTCAGCGTGTTGCTTTACGCCCGGGGTGAACAGGTGGGTCATGGCATTCGTCATTTCGCCTTCCGCCTGGCTTCCCGCCGTGGCGATGCGGCCGTGTTGCTGGCCGGTCAGGCGATTCGGGCCGTGGCGCTGGGCGTGGTGGTCACCGCGCTGGTTCAGGGCTTGCTGGGCGGTATTGGTCTGGCAATATCAGGCATTCCTTATGCTACCGTGCTGACAGTGGTGATGATCCTCTCCTGCCTGGTTCAGCTGGGTCCGCTGGTGGTGTTAATCCCGGCGATTGTCTGGCTGTACTGGACCGGAGATACCACATGGGGAACGGTGCTGATGATCTGGAGTTGTGTGGTTGGGACGCTGGATAACGTGCTGCGACCAATGCTCATTCGCATGGGCGCGGATTTGCCGATGATCCTGATTCTTTCCGGCGTAATCGGCGGATTGGTCGCGTTCGGTATGATCGGTCTGTTTATCGGCCCGGTAGTACTGGCTGTCTCTTATCGCCTGGTATCGGTCTGGGTACATGAAGCGCCAGCACCCGAAGAAGACCCGTTAGAAGTGGTTGAAGAACTGGCAGAGATTGAACACGAACACACCACAAATTAATCCTTCCTCTGCGGCCAGCTTGCC
>LIDZ01015327.1_pt17 | contig 12725 bp, 14 predicted proteins | sample 644651 | NCBI WGS metagenome assembly LIDZ01 (sample SAMN03856242, study PRJNA289617) | food metagenome | isolation source: wine grapes on drying loft during traditional withering process | host: Vitis vinifera cv. Corvina | place: Italy: Gargagnago di S. Ambrogio di Valpolicella | collected 2014-01
AAGAAAAAGTCATTTGATTGGTATAAGAATGTTATAGCGACCAATGGAGCGGATTTGTAGCAGAGCAAACAACCCTTTCTCGAAACATTGGAGAAGGGGTTGTTTATTTATCTCAGGGGTATTTTATGGAAATATAAAATATCATTTATCAGAATTTAAGCGTATAGAGATGACATTGTTTTCTTTAGGGTCCTTTAACATGCTTAATACATAAGTTTTTAGAAATTGCGGTTTTGCTGAATTCCAAAGCTTAATGCCTTCCGAATTCACGAAATTTTTATCCATTTTATTTACAGAACCGGAAAAGTATTGGAGGTTTAGTTCTGCCATATCACTAGCCATATTTTCCCGTTCTGTTTCCGTGTAATATTGTAAACTCAGTGATTTATAGACTTTATCATAGGAACCCTGGCGAAAGAAATTGCTTGAATATTCAGTGAAATTCGTTAGATCTGCATTGGTAATTTTGGCGGATTTACTCCAGCCTTCTACATCAATCTTTTTAGTATTGTAATCAAGGACAGATGATGCTGCCGTATAGTGAAGAACTCCGAACTGATGTGGATAGACCTCTAAAGCACTGGTAGCTATATCATACATTTCGTCTTGTGAACGAATGTCCTGTATGTGGCTGTGACCTGATAACACAAGATTTATTCCAGCTTTTTTAAACGCTGTTATTACTTGTTCATTGTTATTTATCGTAAACCCCAGGGAGGCAAGTTCACTATGATCAATGAGATTATGATGCATCACGGCGAAAAGATGTGCTCCTTCTTTTTTAGCTAAAGCTCCCTGCTTATCTATCCATGAGAGTGTTGACTCAGATAATTCTCCTTCTGTTACAGGGTAGCCAGCTTCGATATTCTGGGAATATTTGTTGGTGTCCAGCATGAGAACCCAAAGATCATCGGACATTTCAACAAGATAGCTTAGTGAATCCTGATCTCTGTCCACTGCCTGATTATAACCAAAATCAGCGTATATGGATTCAAATTGCTGCGGTGAAATATAGTCTGTTTTGAGCTGTTTCCCTTCTTTAAAGCTTCTAGCCCAAGGATTGGAAATATCGTGGTTGCCAGGAATAACATAAACGCCAATCCCGGATTCCTTAATACTAGCAAGTTTACTTGCAAGTGCTTCGTGACTGGATTTTTCACCATTGTTCGTTAAGTCTCCGCTAAGGATTACCGCTTTAGGTTTGGCCGAAATCACTTGTTGCACCCAAGCATCCAACAACTCCTCAGAGTAGTTAAGCAGTTTAGAGTCACCATTCTCAATATAGGATTGAAAGGCTTCTCCGTTGTCGTGAAGGGAGGGACTTAAATAATGAAGATCAGTGGCTATGTAAAAATCATTGGAGGAGCTAAGTTTGTCAGATGACGGCTTGCATCCTGTTATAGTAATCAGACAGCAAAATATGAAAATACATAATAAAGATTTTTTAAATCTCATTAATATGGATGCCTCCACAACTCAATTGGTATAAGTGGAACACTGTTGACCTTCTAGTTTATAATCTTATTAAGGCAATTTCCCAAAGTAAAGTACGCACCTTTTTATTACTTAGTTACCTATTGATAACTTACTAAGAGTAAAATTTTTACTTATTAAGCATAGCTACACTGACCCTGTCTTATTCACATCAGAAGGAAACCTCTATGATATGAGTGAGGCAGTAGACCACAGATGCTGAAAGGGTTAAAAAAGAGAGCAATAATACTAAATGCCTGACCAGAGATGGTCAGGCATTTAGCTTGGTACATCATAAATCGGAAGATTTTGTTTGCAGGAGTTAAGGTTCAAATAAAGCAATAAAAGAGTCTAAACTCGGTGTGCGGATTGACCTGCCCGGATTTTGAATAACATCCATAATGTGGCCTAATAAATAATGCCAATAAATACTGCCGAACTCACTGGCATTCCCCTTTTTGAAATCCCCGGCTAGCATACCTTTCTCGAATATTGGACCGAAAAAAATATCGCCGAAATTCTGATAAACCGGATTTTCATATTTTTCCTCGTTTATTTCTCCTCTTACAAATACCATAACGTATACCTGTAGCGGTGGGATATATCCATGCTCATCCGGAGTAGAGAGGAATCGCAAGCCGAACTCTTTGATAGCCGCTCTAGCGCTGGGCATCGCCTGAATTTCTTCCAAACATGTGTTAAGAACATCCCGATAGGCAAAAAGGATCTCTGCTTTGCTCTCAAAATAACGATATACTAGCCCTTTACTGATATTAGCGGCTTCTGCTATATCGGATATTTTCGTATTCTTATAGCCATTTTTGAAAAATAAGGATAGAGCAACCGACAATATCTGTTCTCTTCTTTGGGTCTCTATTTCTTTTTGTTTTGCTGCAGATATCGACATACGATTTTCTCCTATTGTTCTCTATCTAAAGTGATATATGTAACTATCTTATAGGATATGAGTTGAAAGGGAAAGAGATTTCTACGATCTGAACAGTGAGGCAATAGGAAGATTGACCATGTATTCATTGATGACTATTTAGTCATTGACTATACGGTCAATGAATGATAAGTTTATTTGTGAAATAAATAACAATCTTTTGGAGGTATGAAAACTATGTTGGATCATCTTTTTAGTCCTTACACAATTAGAGGAAAGTCTATCAAAAACCGATTAACTGTACCTGCGATGGTAACGAATTTTTGTACGTCAGACGGTAATGCAACCGAACGTTATATTGCTTACCATGAGGCAAAGGCGAAAGGCGGCTTTGGTCTGATTATTACCGAGGATTATGCAATAGATCCACTTGGACGCGGATTCAAGAACGTAGCTGGCTTGTGGAATGATGACCAAATGGAGAGCCATAGTGAATTGCCGAGAAGAGTACATAAATATGGGGCAACGATTCTTGCTCAGATCTATCATTGTGGCCGACAGACCAATCGTGATGCAATTCAGGCAGAACCTGTTTCAGCCAGTGCGATTCCTTGCCCGTTCGGTACAGATGTACCGAGAGAGTTAACAACAGAAGAAGTTAAAGAAATGGTCAGCAAGTATGGTGACACTGCACAACGTGCCAAAAAATGCGGATTCGACGGTGTAGAAATCCATGGCGGTCATGGTTATCTCATTACACAGTTCCTTTCACCATATTCCAATAAACGTGTAGACGAATATGGCGGTTCCTTCTTAAACCGCGCACGTTTTGCACTTGAAATTATTCATGATATCCGCAGCAAATGCGGCGAAGATTATATTGTAGGCATGCGTATTTCCGTGGATGAAATGGTCGAGGGGGGACTTACCCTGGAGGATTCCAAGGCGCTTGTTCCTTACCTTGAAGAAGCTGGAGTGGACCTCATTAATGCTTCCGTAGGCAATTATTTATCTGTAGATCTAAATGTAGCTCCATCTTATGTGAAGCATGGCTGGTTTGCTGATATGGCTAAAGAGATCAAAGAAATTTGCAGTATTCCTGTCATTGCAGTATCCCGCATCAACGATCCCATTCTGGCAAACAGCATTATCCGTTCCGGTAAAGCCGATTTCACTGCAATGGGGCGTGCCTCTCTGGCTGACCCCGAACTGCCAAATAAGGCCAGAGACGGCAGATTCGATGAAATCCGCCGCTGTATCGGCTGCAATCATGGATGTCTGGGAAGCCTGTTCGAAGATAATCCGATTCAGTGTGTTTTGAATCCTACTCTAGGCAATGAATTGAATTGCGAAATCGAGCCAGCAGAGGTTGCCAAAAAAGTTGTAGTGATCGGAGCGGGGCCAGCAGGTTTAGAGGCAGCTATCAGTGCCAAAAAAGCTGGTCATAATGTAACTGTATACGAAAAGGAAACCCGTGCAGGCGGTCAATTTTATTTAGCATCTATCCCTCCATGTAAAGGCGAAATTGCTGATTTCATTGTATGGCAAACCAATCAGTGCAAGCTGCTAAATATTCCAATTCACTATAATACTGAAGCTACGGTAGAGTTAATTCAAAGTGTAAAGCCAGATGCCATCATTTTAGCTACCGGTGCTGCACCTGTTAAACCGCCTATTAAAGGTATTGAGAACAGCAAGGTTGTATTTGCTAATGATGTTCTGGCAGGCAAGGTATTCCCTGGTGAAAACTGTGTGGTAATCGGTGGTGGCCAAGTTGGGGCAGAAACAGCGAATTTTCTGGGACAGCTATTAAGAAATGTTGTTGTGCTGGAGATGGGGAATCAAGTGGCTCCTGAAGAAGCGATTGGTCCCAGATGGCAGTTGTTGAAGGCATTGGGGAACCGCAAGGTAGTGCTGCACACAAATGTCAAGGTAACAGAAATTACGGACGATTGTGTCAAAGCAGAAGGTGAAGCCCAAATGAATTTTAAAGCAGATACAGTTATCCTTGCTACTGGATCTAGACCTGTAAACCGACTAAAGGATGAGTTGTATAATGTGGGTTTTGATGTTAAAGTAATTGGTGATGCTAACCGCATTGGTCTCGTAATGAATGCAACCTCCGAAGGTTATGAAACTGGCAGATTCATTTAATATCCATAAATTAATATAAAGATGCCACTTCGTTCAGTGGCATCTTTTTCATTACCTATTACCATTCATATCGCAACGTATTCCCCTGTTTGTCATCAGAGAATTCATAGACGGATGCAGAACCATGTTCAATATAAAACATAGTCAGAATAGGATTATCAGCCGAACCATAAATTTTCTTAATATTAGGGAACATCTCCAGCGTACGGTTAATTAACTCGTAATTATATTCAAACACGACGCCCGCGCTGATTCTCAGAGATTCAGTGTAATCTCGATTGCTTGAGACAAGTTCAATGTATGGAAGCTTTTGCAGATCTTTATACAATGAAGCATTTTTATCAGTTTGAAAATAGATTCTGCCGTTCTCGTAAAACTGGAACTGAATCGTCCGGATCGCCGGTTTGCCATCTGTGCCGACCGTTGCCATCTGCAATTCTTTATTGGCTGTCAGAAACTCGACAATACGTTTCATTTGGTCATCCAGACCCGTTAAATCTTGCTGAAAAACTGGAGGGGTTACTGAAGCTGCGGAAGTAAGAGGCAGTGGTGCATGGCTGGAAGTTGGGGTGGGAATAACAACTGTAGTTGATTGTACTGCAGGTGTTGAAACAGGTGTGGCCGTATTGTTTTGCGTGCATGCTGAAAGTCCGAATACGAGCAGCACTGATACAGCTAATGTAGATATTTTCATAACCTCTATTTCCCCTTATACCTTTAATTAATCCTATTACTATACATGCTATACAACTTTGTTGTAAGTAGGCACCTTTTTATTATTAAGTAACCTTTAAGTAACCCACGTTATCCTCAATAGTTACAAAAAGGTAACTCTATTATAAAAAAGTGCCCACTTCCAGTAAGTAACTATATAAGATATACTTAAAGCAGGGCTAGAAATGCAATTGGTAAAGGCGGGATTCAGCTTGGATAGCAGCTTGTGGGAGCAGATCACGAATTATTTTTCAACCGACAAAGGTGCTTACTTGCTCTCCTTAAAAGAGCACATCTCCATTAGTGTCTTGGCTTTAATGGTCGCGGCCTTGTTTGGAATTATCCTTGGTTACTTGTGCTCAGAACGCAAGAAATACGAAAAATGGATAGTCTCTATATTTCAGGTGTTACGGATCGTACCCAGCCTGGCGATCCTCTTTCTTCTGATCCCGGTAATGGGGACAGGATTTCAGCCGGCGATGACTGCACTAATCTTATTAGCTATTCCGCCGGTTCTGATGAACACTGTTGCCGGTTTGGAAGAGGTGCCCGCGTTTATGCTGGAAACAGCTTACTCGATGGGGATGTCGGATTGGCAGGTGCTATGGAAGGTGAAGCTTCCGTTAGCAGCGCCGCTCATCATGACCGGAATCAAGACGGCCGCGATTGAGATCGTGGCGAGCGCGACACTAGCCGCGAAGATCGGCGCCGGGGGACTTGGAAGCATTATTTTTACAGGTCTTGGCCTAAATCGGATCGACTTGCTCCTAATTGGCGGTATATCAGTTGCCGTGTTGTCCATCGTCTCCGTACTCATTCTTGATGGGGCCGAAAGATGGTTATTCAAATATAAATACATTAGAAGGTAGGGGTTAATTATGGAGAGAAAAATAAAGTCAATTACTGCTGTTGCAATGGTACTACTATTGATGCTTACACTGGCCGCTTGCGGTAGCAAGAACGAAAAAGAAGGCAGCAAGCCTACGATACGTGTTGGAAGCAAGGATTTTACTGAAAATTTGCTCGTTGGTGAATTATATTCTCTGGCGCTGGAGGATGCAGGATACAAAGTCGAGAGAGTCTTCAATGTTGCCGGGTCCGTCATTCACACCTCGCTAGTTAATAATGAAATTGATCTATATCCAGAATACACTGGGACAGGCTTGTTAACCATTCTTAAGATGCCGCTGATGACCGACCCTGAGGAAGTTTATAATACAGTGAAAGAAGCCTATGAGAAGCAATTCAAGGTCACTTGGCTGGATTACTCCAAAGCCAACGACGGAGCTGGGTTAGTTGTCCGCACTGCGGTATCTAAGGAGCTGGGAATTACAAAGATTTCCGATCTGCAGAAGCATGCCAGTGAACTGCGGTTTGCCTCCCAGGGTGAAGTGGATCAACGTGAAGATGGAATTCCGGCACTGGAGAAGGTCTATGGGCCGCTGAAATGGAAGTCCTCGAAGGTCTATGATAACAGTTTGAAATATGAGGTACTCTCTAACAACGAAGCAGATGTGGCACCGGCTTATACAACAGAAGGCATGCTGGTGAACACGAATGAATTTACACTGCTTGAAGACGATAAACAGGTATGGCCGCCTTATAATTTGGCTCCAGTTATCCGTGATGAAGTATTGAATGCTAATCCTGACATCGCAGAAATAATTAATAAGGTAAGTGCAGCGCTGGATACCCAAACAATAACTTCCTTAAACGCAAAAGTAGATGTAGACAAGGAAGAATATGAAGATGTGGCCAAGGAGTTTTACGACTCGATTAAATAAACGGGATTCACGGAGGATAACATGACACAGACTGCGATCGAAATCAGCAATGTGAGCAAGAAATATAATCAAGCCGGTTATTACGCGGTGGACCATGTAAGTCTGTCCATTGAAGAAGGGGAGTTCATTACTATTTTGGGCTCCTCGGGTTCCGGCAAAACTACATTGCTGAAAATGATTAACCGTCTGTATGAACCGGACGAGGGTAGCATTACTCTTTTTGGAGAAGATATCTCAACACTTAATCCCGTTACTGTAAGAAGACGCATCGGTTATGTCATTCAGCAGGTGGGTCTGTTTCCGCATATGACTATCAAACAGAATGTCGCTGCAGTACCCAAGCTCTTAAAGTGGAATACCGTGAAGATTGAAGCAAGAGTAGATGAGTTATTGAGACTAGTTGGACTAGAACCGGAGGAGTTTAAGAGCCGCTATCCTTCTCAACTGTCAGGCGGCCAACAACAGAGAATCGGCTTGGCAAGAGCGCTTGCCTCAGATCCCAAGATCATGCTGCTTGACGAGCCTTTTGGGGCAATAGATGCCATCACCCGGATGAATCTGCAGGATGAACTATTGCGTATTCACGGAGGACTGAAGAAAACCTTTTTGTTCGTGACCCATGATATCAATGAAGCATTCAAATTGGGGAACCGGGTTATTGTTATGGACAAAGGAAAGGTCTGTCAGTTCGACACGCCAAAGAATATTGCTTCTTCCCCAGCAGACGGCTTTGTAGCCTCTTTAATTTCTTCTTCCCGTGAGCAGGAGAAATTCTGGGAGGGGTTAGTTTGATCGAATATATTATGGGTCACCCCGATAAATGGGCAACGGCGTTGGTGGAGCATTTGGAAATCGTAGGCATCACACTATTGGCTTCGCTTTTGCTCGCCTCCATTTTGACCTTTATATCCATGACTTCCAGGATGCTGTCCAGGTTTTTGGTATATTTGTTCTCTGTCATCTATTCGATACCCAGTGTGGCTCTGTTCGCGATGATGATTCCTGTAACGGGGCTAGGCAAGACCACGGCTATTACTGTGCTTGTGGTGTACAATCAATATTTGCTCTTGCGCAATTTCATAGCGGGTCTGAATGAGGTTGATCCTGCCATCATCGAAGCGGCTACAGGCATTGGTATGAGTAACCTGCAGGTGCTGTACAAAATCAGGCTGCCGTTATCGATCAAAGCCTTTTTTACTGGAATACGGCTTGCGGTAGTGTCTACGATAAGCATGGCTACGATCGCTGCATTCATCAACGCGGGTGGACTTGGGGATATCCTGTTTGACGGACTCCGGACGATGAATGTGTATAAAATCGTGTGGGGCAGCGTACTCGCCGCCGGAATGGCGATAGGTGTCAATGCTTTGCTTATTAGGATAGAAAAAAGTATATAAAAGGGGAGACCCCAAATATGAGAGCAGTTGTATTGGAGCATCCCTGCGAGGCGCAGGAGCTACAAGTGCGGGAAGTACCCTTACCTGACGTGAAGCCAGGCTGGGTTCTGGTCAAGATCCAGGCTTTTGGCATTAACCGTTCGGAGATATTTACGAGACAGGGACATTCTCCTTCCGTCCAGCTTCCGCGTATTATCGGAATTGAATGTGCAGGTGAAGTTGAAGATCCATCGGATAGCGGTCTAGTTAAAGGACAACATGTAGTGTCATTAATGGGCGGGCTTGGACGCGATTTTGACGGCAGCTATGCAGAGTATTCGCTAATTCCGTCGGACCAGGTATATCCTATCGACATTCAGCTGGACTGGGCTGAGCTAGCTGCCATTCCGGAAATGTATTATACGGCTTATGCTTCGTTATTTGATACCTTGAAGCTCAACGTGGGAGAGACCCTGCTGATTCGGGGGGGCACCAGTTCGGTCGGACTCGCAGCCCTGCAGCTTGCCAAGAGTATAGGAGCAACGGTGATCTCAACGACAAGAAATCCTAGTAAGATGGAGCTTCTTAAGCAAATCGGCACAGATCATGTCTTGCTCGACGACGACAGCTTGACGGAGAAGCTATTTGCGATTGCCCCAGGTGGCGTAAATAAAGTATTGGAGCTTGTAGGAACAGTTACACTGAAGCATTCCCTTGGACTTGCCGCCGAATATGGCATTGTGTGTGTCACGGGAATTTTAGCAGGCGAGTGGGTAATGCACGGGTTCGAACCGATGGTTGACGTTCCGACTAACGTGTACCTGACATCGTTCACAAGCACGCCGGTCAAGAGAAACTTGCTCGTGGAGCTGTTTCAGCATATTGAGCGGCATGAAATCAAAGTGCCAATCGCTAAAATATTTCCTCTCGAGCTCATAAATGAGGCGCATCTCTTAATGGAGAGCAACTCAGCTAACGGCAAGATTGTAGTCGTAAATAGCAAGCTCTAGATAAGGCGGGACGATCATGCGTAATAATTTCAAGAAGCGTCTAGAACGGGCGAAAAAAGCGCTTGAAGCAGCCGATTACGTATTATTGGGCGGAGGAGCAGGCTTATCGGCTGCCGCTGGAATCACTTATAGTGGAGTGAGATTTGCGGAGCATTTCGGTCCTTTTATACAAAAATATGGCTTCACCGACTTATACACTTCCAGCTTCTATCCGTTCAAGACTGAGGAAGAGAAGTGGGCGTATTGGGCCATGCATATTAGCATCAACCGCTTTGATATTGGAGCTACCCAGCTTTATAAGGATTTGTTTCAGCTAGTAAAAGAGAAACAATACTTTGTGATTTCGACGAATGTAGAAAGCCAGTTTGTAAAAGCTGGATTTCCCGAAGATAAAGTCTTCGAAATTCAAGGAGATTATTGTTACTTCCAGTGTGAAACGGGCTGTCATGACACCCTCTATTATAATGAAGCGTTGGTCAAAGAGATGATTGAACAGACAAGGGACTGCCGAATTCCATCTGCTCTTGTTCCCAAGTGTCCTGTATGCGGTGGGAGAATGGACGTGAATTTAAGAAAAAACGAGTATTTTGTACAGGATGAGAAATGGTACGAGAGCGAACGGCGGTACAATGAATTTCTCAGCGGTTCAGCCGGAGGGAAGATCGTTTACGCTGAGCTTGGTGTTGGTTTTAATACGCCTGGAATTATCCGCTATCCTTTTGAAAAAATGACCTATAACAATGACAATGCAACCTTAATTCGTTTAAACCTGGACTATCCGGAAGGAGTTCTGGAGAATAGGTTTAAGACTATTGCCTTTACCGAAGACATGCAAGAGATTGTAAGTTGCTTATTAGAGTAGGGGGAGGGGACGTTTATGCGAACCATTCATCTGCAGGACTATGCTTCAGCTATTCATCTGCAAGATAAGTTCACACCCTCGCTTATCGATCTGAATCATAAAGCGGAGCTTGTAGATGAGCTGCTTGCTGCTTTCCTTCAAGAGAACGAATATGTGGGCCATTCTGAGCTTCCTATACATTATGCAGATAAACGAAAGCTGTTGCGGGGAATTCTAACTGTCAGGGGACCACACACGATTGCCACTCCATATCAGGAGAAGCTCGATTCACTACTGCAAGCCGAACTTAAGGAGCAGGAAGTTGTCCAAGCCGAACGACTTGCTTCTATTTCAGTCCAGTTTCCCAAAACTCCATTCAGATCGGCAGATAAATTTATCTTGTGGCAAGGCGACATCACCCGCTTGAACGCGGACGCGATCGTAAACGCTGCAAATAAATATATGCTCGGCTGCTTCCAGCCAGGGCACACCTGCATCGATAACGCTATCCATTCCGCGGCCGGCCCCCAATTGCGGGAGGACTGCAATATCATTATGTCCATGCAAGGCGAGTACGAGCTTACAGGTGGTGCAAAGATCACACGAGGATACCATTTGCCTTCTACTTATGTGCTGCACACCGTCGGGCCCATCGTACCAGAGGGAACCCCCTTACAAGAGATTCATAGGTTGCAGCTAGCTTCCTGTTATCGCTCCTGCTTAGAATTGGCGAATGAAGTCGCTGAGATCCGCACAATCGCATTCTGTGCAATTTCTACAGGTGTTTTTGGGTTTCCTAAGTCCGAAGCTGCCCGGATCGCGATCAAGACTGTGGACGAATGGTTAATCCAGAATCCACATCATTTCGATAAGATTATATTTAATGTCTTTAGTTCTGCGGATTATTTGGAGTATGTGAACGTATTTTAGTCAACAGTTATTTCAGCTACTGATGCTATCTGATTCTCCTTGTATGTTTCTTGATAACCATTACCCCATTGCTCCATAGCGGAGATGATTGGTCGCATCGTATTGCCTAATTCGCTTAAGGAATATTCGACACGTGGCGGAACTTCGGCGTAAACCGTTCTCACGATAATTCCGTCTTGTTCCATTGCGCGAAGATTGTCCGTCAGTACTTTCTGGCTGATTCCGGGAATCGTATTTCGCAGTTCAGTGAAACGATTGGGTTTAGCCAAAATGTTTCTCATAATTAACAGCTTCCACTTATTTCCTATCAAGCCGACTGTAACAGCGACCGGGCAAAAGGGAAGTTCATCTTTAGTTAGCATATTATTGTCCTCCAATAGTAACAAAATGATTGTTATATAATATAAGGCATGTTTCTTCTGAAAAAGGGTATTGCATCATTATCTTAGTGTTTGAAATCTAATAAAGCAAGCAGCCAACTGAAGAAAAATAAGGCAAAAGAGAAAAAATTGACTGGAGCGGAATAACAGAATGCATGATATATGGAACCCGTGGCATGGCTGCACAAAGGTCAGCGAGGGCTGCCGGCATTGTTATATGTATTATTTAGACCGTATTCGGGATAAGAGCGGTGCGGATATATACCGCACAAAATCCGGTTTTACTTATCCGCTGCAAAAGGACCGAGCAGGTAATTATAAGATCAAAAGCGGTGAACTGATTCGTGTCTGCATGACCTCAGACTTTTTTCTGGAGGAAGCGGATGCTTGGCGTGATGAAGCTTGGGAGATGATGAGACAGCGCAGTGATGTTACATTTTCCCTTCTTACCAAACGTCCACAGCGCGTAAAAGATTGTTTGCCTAAGGATTGGGGAGAAGGCTGGGATAATATCTTCTTCAACGTAACTTGTGAGAACCAGGAACGTGCAGATGAACGAATTCCTCTTTTATTAAATCTGCCCTTTAAGCACAAAGGCATTATGGCAGCTCCTTTTATCGGAGAACTTCATATTGAAAAATATCTTGAATACGGTCAAATTGAACAAGTTATTGCAGGCGGCGAGAACTATGACGGAGCGCGGATTTGTAATTATGATTGGGTAATCTCCTTACAGCGCGAGTGTGTGAAATATGATGTGACCTTTTGCTTTATAGAAACTGGCACCCAATTTCAAAAGGATGGACGGGTATACCATCTCCCCAATAAAAGGGTCCAGAGCGAGATGGCATACAAGTCAGGGATGAATTATGTGGGTAAGTCCATCGAATTTCAATTAATTGACAGCTTCGGTCAAAGGATTGATGAGAATGATCGGTATGTGCCGAAATATCGGCCGCATTGTTCAACTTGCAGTAGTAAACTCATTTGTAACGGCTGCAGTAATTGCGGAAAGTGTAAGGGATGAGAAATTGACTTCAAAGATAAGTATTTTAAAGGGTTTTATTTATAGAAAAATTGAGCTTATACCCTAATGCTCCGGACAATTCCGAAGATTTTTGTTTTAGTAATTGCATGAAATTCGAGCCTTCCGATGTATCTAGTGCACCAACCATAA
>LIDZ01010871.1_pt6 | contig 12715 bp, 8 predicted proteins | sample 644651 | NCBI WGS metagenome assembly LIDZ01 (sample SAMN03856242, study PRJNA289617) | food metagenome | isolation source: wine grapes on drying loft during traditional withering process | host: Vitis vinifera cv. Corvina | place: Italy: Gargagnago di S. Ambrogio di Valpolicella | collected 2014-01
GGCGGTAAAGAGGATGTCGACCGGTAGATGGCTGGCGACCTTGTCGATCAGTTGCACTGGCAGCCGCCCTTCAACTTCAAGCCGTGTGCCTTGTGGGACGATTTCCAGCAGGGTTTCGCCGGCACGCACCACCGCACCTTCGGTGTGCACGCCCAGATTGACGGCGATGCCATCCGCCGGCGCCAGGATGGCGCTGTGTTGCAGACTGAAACCGGCCGAGGCCAGTTGCTGCTCAAGGGTAAGCGCCTTGACCTGGGCATCGGCCCATTGGCTGCGCACTTCTTTCTGGTACTCCTCGCGCTGCTGCTGAAGGCGCAAGCGCGACTCGACGATACCTTGCTCTATACGTCCGGTTTCGCCTGCGTTTTGCGCCAGGCTCTGCTGCACCTGAGAAAGCTGACGCTGGAACTCCAGCAGGCGATTGCCGGGAATGAACCCGTTCTGCGCCAGCGGCTCCAGGTTACTCAGTTGCTTGCGTAGCGAGTCAGCCTGAGCCAGCAGGTCCGAACGGGCCCGGCGCATACCGGCAAGCTGCAGCCCAGCCCCCTCGATGCTCGCCTGCAAGCCGGACTGCTCGCGCGCCAGCGCCTGGCGTCGGCTGCTGAACAACTGCCGCTGCCCTTCAAGCACCAGCGCCAGCCGAGGGTCGGGATCTTGCCCCTGCCCGGCGGCAATCAGCTCTGCGGGAAAGCGCACCTCGTCAAGGTTGTCGCGCTCGCTCTGCCAGCGCGCCAGGCTGGCCCAGGCCATTCGATACTGGGCTCGCAGCGATTGCACGTCGGCTTCGACCTGAGTCTGATCAAGGCGAAACAGCGGTTCGCCCTCTTTCACCAATTGGCCTTCACTGACCAGAATTTTGCTGACCACACCGCCATCCAGCGACTGCACGGCCTTGCGCTTGCCAGAAACAACTACCGTCCCCTGCACGGCAATACCCTGATCCAGAGGGGCAAGACTGGCCCACAGAAAGAAACTGCCCGCCCCCGCCAGCATGAGAATCCAGCCGGCGCGAACGAAGAACTGCACGCCGCGCTCCTTGCCCGGCACGGCGTAATGAGTGTCGATAGGGCTGTTCATACGTCGGACTGCCTGTTCTGCGTGCCGTACTGACGGCTCATGGAAAGCCCGGCAGGTGCAGGGCGAGATTGCGATTGAGGGTGCGCTTGCGCTGCTTGCGCGGACGATGGCTGCCCGGACAAGGCCTGCAACACCTGAGCCGTGGCACCGAATGCCTGCATGCGACCTTCGCTCAGCACCAGCAGACGATCGGTCTGGTTCAACGACTGCGTGCGGTGGGTGACGAGCACAACGGTACAGCCGCGGGTCTTGAGTTCAGCAATCGCCTGAGTCAGCGCCGCTTCACCCGCGGCATCCAGATTGGAATTGGGCTCATCGAGCACCACCAGTCGCGGATCGCCATACAGCGCACGGGCCAGCGCGACGCGCTGTTTTTGACCGCCGGACAAGCCAGCGCCATCATCGCCCAGCCGCGTGTCGTAGCCTTGCGGCAGGCGCAGAATCAATTCGTGCACGCCCGCCAGTTGTGCGGCAGCGACCACGGCGCTAGCGTCGCCCTCGCGAAAGCGCGCGATGTTTTCTGCCACGCTGCCACCGAACAGCTCGATGTCCTGCGGCAGATAACCAATATAGGGACCCAGCGCCTCTCGGTCCCAGCGATGCATGTCGGCCCCGTCCAGACGTACCGTTCCGCCCAGCACTGGCCAGACACCGACCAGCACGCGCGCCAGGGTCGATTTTCCGGAGCCGGATGCGCCCAGCACGCCGAGCACTTCACCGGCCTGCAACTGGAAGCTGACTTGCTGAATCGTCGGCGACGTTTTGCCGGGAGGCGCAGCGCTGACCTGTTCCGCGCTGATCTGACCGCGCGGTGCCGGCAGCGGCATGCGCGGCGCGGGCTCGGCGTAGGTCTTGAGTAACTGGTCAAGGCGCCCGTAGGCCAGGCGTGCAGAGCTCCATTGTTTCCAGACGGCGATCAGTTGGTCGATGGGGCTGAGGACCCGACCCATGAGGATCGAGCCGGCGATCATCATGCCTGCGGTCATGTCTCCATTTATCACCAGCAGTGCGCCCAGGCCCAGCACCAGCGACTGCAGGCACAGACGCAGGGCCTTGCTGATCGAACTGATCACCGCTCCCGTATCACTGGCCCGGTTTTGCAGGGCCAGAAAGCGCCCATGCACATGGAACCAGCGACGCCGCAAGACCTCTAGCATGCCCATCGCCTGGATCGCCTCGGCCTGTTGCAGATGCCGGGTCGCCAATTGCGCAGACTGCTGCGAGTAGCCGCTGGCTTCGGCCAGCGGTTTGCGGGTCAGCCATTCGTTGAGACAGGCCAGTCCGACCAGCAATACCGTCCCCACACTGGCCAGCACGCCTAGCCAGGGGTCGAAAAGAAAGATTACCGCCAGGTAGATGGGAAACCACGGAGCGTCGAAGAACGCGAACAATGCCGGCCCGGTGAGAAACTGGCGAATGAAGGTCAGGTCACCCAGCGCCTGTCCAGCCTGACGCTGTCCGGCGTGCAGGTTGCTCTCGAACGCGGCCTGATAGACGCGCAGATTGAAACGCTTCTCCAGCTCGCTGCCGATGCGGATTACCACAAAGCTGCGGATCATCTCCAGCAAGCCGATAAACGCAAAAAACCCGACCACCATCAGCGTCAGCATGGCCAGAGTAGTCTGGTTCTGTGAGGTCAGTACGCGGTCATAGACTTGCAGCATGTAAATCGATGGGGCGAGCATCAGCACGTTGATCAGCGCGGTAAAACAACCGACACCAATCAACGCGCTCTTGTAGTCAGCCAGCGCTTTATAAAGCGGCGGCCGGGCGCTTTGGGGCAACGCACTCATGGTTGTTCCTTGATGGTCTTGCCTGTGACGGAGTGATATCCCTGGGTTTTGACAAACAACTCGCGTAGGTCCGTTAAACGCTTAATCGGCGAGCCGTCCAAGGACCAGCACTTCACCGCCGGGCAGACGCGCCTGATAGATCTGCTCCCCCATGTTATTGAGGTGAATCAGGCGATTGCCTTCCTTGTCGGTGAACGCCAGACCATCCGGAGTCGGAAACCAGCCAGTGGGTGCTTCGTGCAACCACTTCACTGCGCAGGCGAGGTCGCCCGTCAGTTGCGGTACATCGGTATTGAGGTGCAGTTCACAGACTTCGTTCGTCTTTCCCTGAAGAGAAAGTCGCCACTTGCCGCTGAGCTCAGCAGGATCGGGCAGTTTCAAACTCATGGCCATGCTTGCTCCAGAAATACCCACCAGCAACGCAACGGCCGCTGGCACGATTCGAAAAACGTGATTGATCTTCATAACGGGGTACTTTCCAGATCATGGACGACCGCAGGGTCGTCCATGATTGTTACAGATTAAACCACGATATCAGTAGCCAACGCTTGACCAACGGTCCCCACGAGGAAGTCCCCCAAACCCTGACCAGTGAAGTCGATCGCCAGACTGCCCAGATTGCTGCTCTGGTTATAGTTGAGGATCGCCTCGCCAGCATGGCCGCTGAATGCGTTGACGAACTGCAGCGCGCTCAGCGTGGAAATGGCCGATACGTCGATTTTGTCCTGACCGCTGACGAAATCACGAATCGTATCCTGGCCCGCACGGTTGGAGTCGGAGCTGGCGCCAAACACGAAGATGTCGGCACCCGCACCACCGGTCAGGCTGTCGGCACCGCCACCGCCGTAGATGATGTCGTTGCCGGCACCACCCTTGAGGTCGTTGGCGGCAGCATTGCCGATCAACAGGTCATTGCCCGAACCGCCCACCGCGTTTTCAACCACCACACCCTTGGCGATCGAAACGTTGCCCACCATGCCACCGACATCCGAGAACGACGCGGCATTGAGGTTGATCTTCTGGTTCTGGGTGAAGCCGGAGAAGTCGAGGGTATCCTTGCCCCCGCCATCCCACACCGAGAACACCACCTTGGACGAGGCGGAGGTGGCGCTGTAGAAATCACGCCCGGCAGTGGAGTTGAACCCATAGACCGTATCACCGGCACGGGTGCTCATGTTCGCGCCATAGAGCTGCTGAACGGCAGTGATGTCATCCAGCAACGGCGCCGAAGAGTACGACGGAGCGCCGCCCTTGACGAAGTTCTGGTCAGTGTTGGACTCACTCCAGTAACTCATGACGCTATAGCCACGGGTGTCTTCTGCGTAGGTGGCGTCCTTGTAGCTCGGATTGCCCTCGCCCGCGTTGTAGTCACCCGGGTGAGACAGGCCCAGGGTATGGCCGATTTCATGGGTCAGGGTCTGACGACCGTAGTTGCCATTGTCCGGGGTGGTGTTGACCTTGTAGCTGTTATCGACAAGGTACCAGGACTGGCCGTCAGTACGGCTGTTGCCGCTGGGCAGGTAGGCAAAAGCTGCCCCGCCTGCGCTGCCGTTGCTGTAGTTGCCGAAGGTCATATGCCCGTCGCCGCCGGAAGCCGCCTGGGTAAAGCTGACCTTGGCAACGTCTGCCCAGGATTGCATCGACAATACCGCCTGTGCTTTCTGCTGCGCGTTGAACGCACTGAAAGTCCCCAGCGAATTGTCGAACCCGGCAGGCTTGGCCGTCAGGAAGGTGTAAGTGAGGTTGATGGTGCCGTTGCCATCGCGATCCGTCCAGGCGGCGTCGTCGCGAAGAATATAATCAGCGGCCTGATCGACCGAATACGAGGGCTTGCCATTGATCGTGAGGTTGCCGCCACGGTCATACTGGTGCGCGAACGCATTGATCTGGTCGAAAGAGGTGCTGGTAGCAGCGGAAAGTTGGATTGCAGCATTTTCTTTGACTTTCGTCATGACACTTCCTTGTTTGCTGATTGATTGACAGGTTAGGTACGACAAGACTCTCCCCTGTAGCGAGAGAGTCCAGTCACTCGCCTTGTGAAGCGTGAAATCGTGTTGCGTAACAAAACTGACACATCTTGAAATCTTGTGTCCAGCGCTGTTCGATGATGTCAAGTGGCCCTAAATGGGCAAGCGCCTACAGGCATTGGAGAATCGCCTGATATTATTTTTTGTGATGATGAGATAGTCGATAAACGCTTGAACAGGCTGTAACAAGCTTGATAAATATGACTGATAGGTCAGGAATTTTATGGGTTCGACGGAGCACGAATGCGTTGGGTAATGACCCGGCCCACTCACCTGCGATAAATAGCACTTCGCCAGCCTTGCCACAGGTCAAGGTGATATTTTTCCCCGCCACACAAACGTAAAAAGCCCCGACGAGTCGGGGCTTTTGTTGAAGCGCAGCAGCCTGAATATTCAGGCCTGGTAAATCAGTCGTCGCGGCTCATGATGCCGAAGATCTGCAGCAGGCTGATAAACAGGTTGTAGATCGATACATACAGGCTGACCGTCGCCATGATGTAGTTACGCTCGCCACCCTGAATGATCGCGCTGGTCTGGAACAGAATGCACACCGACGAGAACAGCACGAAGCCCGCGCTGATAGCCAGTTGCAGACCGCTGATCTGGAAGAACATACCGGCCACTACCGCACCCAGCAGTACGAAGAAACCTGCGGTGATGAAGCCACCCAGGAAGCTCATGTCCTTGCGGGTAATCAGTACGTAGGCTGACAGGCCACCGAATACCAGAGCCGTCATCGCGAAGGCGGAGCTGACCACTTCAGCACCACCGGCCATACCCAGGTAACGGTTGAGGATCGGGCCCAGCAGGAAACCCATGAAACCTGTCAGGGCGAAGGTCGACACCAGGCCCCAGACCGAATCACGCAGCTTGTTGGTCAGGAAGAACAGACCGTAGAAGCCGATCAGCACCACGAAAATGTTCGGGTAGCCGACGCGCATCTGCTGAGCGACGAAGGCCATGACACCGCTGAAAGCCAGTGTCAGGGCGAGAAGACCGTAAGTATTGCGCAGGACACGACTAACCTCGAGCTGGTCGGCCTGCATGCCGGTTTTAAGGCTGTAATCCTGTTCGCGCATGGCGAAACTCCTTGCTGTTGAAATGTTGAGTTGCAAAGATCATAACAGAGGCGCTGCAACTGGCTAGTCACAGAGTTTGACAGCTTGTTTCATTCCGGTATTATGGCGCCCGCAACGAAGTGGAGGTATGGCCGAGTGGTTTAAGGCAGCAGTCTTGAAAACTGCCGACTGTAACAGGTCCTAGAGTTCGAATCTCTATGCCTCCGCCATATTTGGCAGCGCAAAGCCCTGATTATTCAGGGCTTTGTCGTTTCTGGGGTTTGGCCAATGCCTCCGCAAGCTCATCAGCCCATACTTGGCCCACGCTGACAAAATGTGGATACTGCCAGTTTGCCAGCCGATGAACCATGGAAGACCCCAATGGCCCCCAGCCGAACGTTTGTCCATCCTGTTGGAGGCACGCAACTCCATGCGGATGAGATTCGGCACGCGATCAAGGCTGATGGTCACGATTCAGCGCCAGCCACCTTGGGAATAGGCCGTATCGATGAAGGGCTCGAACGCCTCGCGATCGGCCGATATGCCCGCTTCAGTAGAGCGTCAGACAATCTCGCGGGCGGCACTCAGCCGTTAGCCGACCCTATCCGTACCACGGTTTCCGATGGGCACCACGCCGACCTGGCCATAGGGCGCTATGCGCGCTTCAGCAGACCGTCTCCCAACCTGGTTGGCGGTACGCAACCCCGGGCGGACACGCCGTCGGAACAGGCACCCTCGCCCTTCACCCCGCAGATGCGCCATCCAGAGCGTGAATCCGAGTTCTTTACCATCCGGCAGGACTCACCCGGCGCCAACTCGTTCAGCATCCCCAAGGCACCTGATCGCCCGGCGAAAGCCAGATGGCTGCGTCCAGGGGAGCCGCTCACCGTGGCCGATATCACCTTGCCCGGCGGCATGATCTACACGGGCACGCAGAACCCCGAATTCAGACTATCCGAACCTTCTTTCATAGACGCAGCCTTGCCGGTGGCCGGTTCCGACACGCCTCCCGTTGCGGGGGTGGCCTACTATTGGTCGACCTACAAAGATCTTGAACCTGCCGCGCGCAGGGGCTATCTGCAGTGGCTGGCGGGGGGACGTTGTGATCCTGAGGCAAGCAGTGGTTACCTGTTCATGTTTTTCCACGGCCTTGAACGGCGTTTACTGATCGACAGCCTTTCTGATCCCGATGCACGAAAAGAGATTCCCGCGATAAAAGAGGAAATCGAGCGTTTGCGGACTGTTTATCATCGGGATCTTTCGTTTTATAACCAGGCTTCGCGGCTTCTCGAATACCTGAACATGCCTGTCATTTCAGGGCAGATGTATTTGCGCGAGCCACCAATGGAGTCGGCCGACCGCTATGAAATGCCCATCGTGCTGCGAGTGGCGCTGGGCCAGATGGCCATCGACAAATACCCGTTGAACTCATCCTGGGCCTTATCCTGGGCGCTGACGGATCCGAATATCTCGCGTGGCAAACCTGTTGGCAGATGCGCAGATCTGTTTCAGCGCCTGTTCAGAGCCGAATATGAAGAGCAGTTTCCCGACGGCCTGAAGCTGCTGAGGAACAAGACCCGACTATGGGTCGCCTATCGCCCATCGTCCGCCTACCTCGATGTACCGGAAATACCGGTGGGTGATCTGCCAGACGTCAGCATTACGTCCGCCACCCGCAAGAAAATCCAGGTCCTCGTGCAGGGCTGTGCTTCAGTGCTCGCACCATTCAGTCGGTACATGGGCCGCAATGCCGATGATCTCGATAAGCATGAGTCATTGGAGGCGCTGCTATTGCTGCCGGTGTCGCTATGGCCCGAATACGCCAGGCATGAACTGCGACAGCTTCAATCGGAAGTCAGGACGGGTACGAAGCTGATGACGCTTGATCAACTGGCCATACGTTTCAAGTCTGACGGCGCCCAGGCACGCAACCAGATCATCGCGCTGATAAAAGTGCTTGAAGACATGCACGTAGGAATGGAACCGGATGTGCTGGCGGGCAATCGTGCGCCCAAGCCTGAGGACAGCATCGTTCTGTTCGCGACCGAGCCCGACCCAGGCATGTCGCGGGTGACAGTGGACTACAACGCGGCTGTCGTTACTCTGGATCTCGCCAGCAGCGTGGCAACGGTTGATGGCGGCACAAGCCAGCATGCTGTTGCACTGCTCGAACGGCATATCGACTCATGGGGGCATCTGCGTGTCGCGCATCGAACACGTCTCAAGGCGTATCTGTTGATGCAACTGCAGCAGCCGCCCAACCTGGCAAGCCTTAAAAAGAAGCTGGGTTCGCTGAATCAGGAGGAAAAGCAGACCATCGTCGCTTGCCTGACTCACCTTGCCCACGCTGATGGAGCGGTTACGCCTGAGAAAGTCAGGTTGCTTGAGCGGATCTACCGGGCACTTCAACTCGATCCACACGCCCTTTACAGCAACCTCCATGGTGCTGCGACCGGTTTACAGACAGGACAAGCCTCGACAGCGCTGTCAGCCACTACAGTAACAGGCCCCGACAAGAAGCCAGGCTCCGGAATCGTGCTGGACATGGGCAGGGTTGCCCAGTTGCGACGCGAAACGGCAGAGGTGTCGGCGCTGCTGGCTGATGTTTTTCGCAACGATCAGGAAGACGAACAGCAGGACGACACGCAAATAGCCGAAGACGATGCTTCACAAGACACCCCAGACACTGGCGCCCATCTCCATGGACTCGATGCGGGGCACTCTGCGTTTCTGCGCCTGCTGGTCTCGCGCAACCAATGGAGTCGACGAGAGCTGGAAATCGCGACGGCAGGTATGGCGTTGATGCTCGACGGTGCACTGGAGCAAATCAACGATATGGCATTCGAATTGTTCGACATGCCGGTTTCCGAGGGCGATGACCCTATCGAAATCAACCCGGATATTTTAAGCGAGCTTGCCCTATGAACAAGATACGAGCCAAGGATCGCGATGCGGTCATTCAATCATTGCGCGCAGGTGTCGTTCCTCGTGTCGGGCAACACCTGATCCAGGTCGGACGGGCGGGTGAGCTGGCAGCTCTTATCAAGGATGTCGACCGGCTGGCCGAAGGCGGTTCTGCCTTTCGTATCGTGGTCGGCGAGTATGGCGCGGGCAAGACCTTCTTCCTCAATCTGGTCAGAGGCATTGCGATGGAACGCAAGCTGGTGACGATGCACGCTGATCTGAACCCCGATCGGCGCCTGCACGCCTCAGGCGGTCAGGCGCGCTCCCTGTACGCGGAGCTTGCCAAGAACATGTCTACACGCACCAAGCCGGACGGCGGCGCGCTTCAGGGTATCGTCGAAAAGTTTATTTCCCAGGCCAGAACCCACGCGAGCAGCAAAGGCGTAGACAGCGAGACTGTCATACGCCAGAACCTCGCCGAGCTTACCGAAATGGTCAACGGCTATGACTTTGCCGAAGTCATAGCCGCTTACTGCCGTGGCTTTAACGAAGGCAACGAACAGCTGAAAGCCGATGCAATACGCTGGCTTCGCGGGGAGTTCACCACCAGGACGGATGCACGAGCGGCCCTGGGGGTCAGAAGCATCGTTGACGACGCGTCCGTTTACGATCAGCTCAAACTGCTTTCCCGATTTGTGCGTCTGGCAGGCTTCGGCGGGCTTATGGTGTGCCTGGACGAACTGGTCAACCTCTACAAGCTTGCCAACACGCAGGCTCGCAATGCGAACTACGAACAGATCCTGCGCATCCTCAATGACTCACTGCAAGGGTCGACTGACGGACTGGGCTTCGTTCTGGGCGGCACGCCGGAATTCCTGATGGACACTCGCCGCGGCCTCTACAGCTACCCGGCTCTGCAGTCGCGCCTGGCAGAAAACACCTTTGCCAAGGCCGGCTACGTCGACCTTTCCGGCCCTGTCATTCGGCTGACCAGCCTGACCCCGGAGGACTTCTATGTCCTGCTGCTGAACCTGCGTAATGTTTATGCCTACGGCGATGCGGAACACTACCTGCTTCCGGAAGAGGCCATCCCGGCCTTCATCGAGCACTGCGGTCAGCGTCTGGGCGAGGCTTACTTTCGAACGCCACGCACCACCATCACCGCGTTCATCAACCTGCTGGCGGTTCTTGAGCAAAACCCTGAGGCCGACTGGAGAAACCTTTTGGGCGCCATTGACATTGCCAGGGATGACGGCGGCAAAAGTGATTTCACTGTAGAGGCCGATGATGAACTCACAAGCTTCAAGCTCTGACTCATCCGCATTCGAACGGCTTCACCCCGATGTACAACAATGGGTGTGGTCGCAAGGCTGGACATCGCTCAGGGATGCTCAGGAATGGGCCATACCTGCGCTGATCGACGCTGATCGCGACGTCATCATTGCGGCCTCCACTGCAGCGGGCAAGACCGAGGCGGCGTTTCTGCCCATTCTGACCCATTTGCTCAACAACACCGATGCGCCAGGCGCGGTGCTCTATATCAGCCCGCTCAAGGCCTTGATCAATGATCAGTGGGACAGGCTGACACGTCTTTGCGAGCGCCTGGAAATCCCGGTGGTCGGCTGGCACGGGGACGTTTCGGCAAGCAGGAAGCACCGCTTTCTGAAATCACCCAGAGGGATCCTGCTCATAACCCCAGAATCGCTGGAAGCCCTGTTCGTGAACCGGGGCTCAGCGCTTGCGGGGCTCTTTCAGCCCCTTCGCTATATCGTCATCGACGAATTACACGCGTTCATCGGCAGCGAGCGCGGTAAACAATTGCAGTCGCTGATGCACCGCGTAGAAACGGTTGTCGGCAAAAAACTGCCACGCGTAGGCCTGTCTGCGACCCTGGGCGAGATGGCACTCGCCCGCGAGTTCCTGCGTCCGGGGCAAGGCCGACGCATGGACGAAATCATTTCCCGAGCCTCGGGCCAGGACCTTCAGGTTCAGGTACGCGGTTACACCATGCTGCCGATGAAGAAACTGACAGCAAACCTGCAGATGGTCGTGACAAAAGACGATGGCAACGATGATCAGGACGAAGAGCAGGAAGAGGATATCTCCGGGACCAGGCACGCCATAGCCGCGCATATGTACAAGGTGTTGCGTGGCAGTAACAACCTGATATTTCCCAACAGCCGCGACAAGGTCGAATGGTACGCCGACCGGCTGCGGCACCTGTGCGAAAACGACGGTTTGCCGAACGAGTTCCTGCCTCACCACGGAAGCTTGTCCCGAGACTTGCGTGAAGATACGGAGCGAGCACTGAAAGCGGGTAGCCCGCCCGCCTCGGCCGTCTGCACCACGACCCTCGAACTTGGCATCGATATCGGCAACATCAAAGCAGTTGCGCAGATCGGACCTCCGCCATCAGTGGCCAGCCTGCGCCAGCGACTCGGTCGCTCCGGACGTCGCGCAGGTGAGCCTGCCACACTTCGCGCCTATTGCCAGGAAGACACCCTGACACCTGATTCGGACCTCTCGGATCAGCTCCGGCAAAACCTGGTGCAGACGATCGCCATGATTCGATTGTTGATCGAGAAGTGGTTCGAACCTCCGAGAGCCAACGGCCTGCACGCCTCGACGCTGGTTCAGCAATGCCTGTCGACGATTGCGCAGCAAGGTGGTGCACATGCCTCGCAGCTGTGGAATGAGCTGATCGCGAGCGGAACATTTGCAGCCGTTGATAAAACCGACTTCATGGCCCTTCTCAAGGCGCTGGGTGAAAAGAAACTGATCGTTCAGGACAGCTCTGGCCTGCTATTGCCTGGCGAGATCGGTGAAAAGCTGGTCAACCACTATGAGTTTTACAGTGCATTCAGCAGCGATGAGGAATTCAGACTGCTTCGCGATGGCAAGCCGTTGGGTTCCATTCCTGTCAGTCGCCCGCTGATCCTGGGGCAACGCATCATCTTCGCAGGCAAACGCTGGCAGGTCATGGATGTAGACCTGGAAAAGAAAGTCATTGCGGTCATACGCGCACGTGGCGGCGAACCTCCGGTATTCGAGGGGCTGGGCGCCAAGATCCATGACCGGGTGCGCGAAGAAATGCGCGCGGTACTGACGGAGGTCACGCCCTGCCCGTTCCTTGATGCCAATGCACAAGCCCTGCTGGCGGAAGCGCGCCAGACCTTTCACCGGCTGGGGCTGGCTGACCAGCGCCTGACGGGTTCGACCTCAAGCAGCTACCTGCTGACCTGGGCGGGCGACTACACCAATGATGCGCTGTGCCTGCTGCTCAACCAGGCTGGGGTCATGTGCACAGCTTCGGGGTTGGTACTGGAAATCAGCGCTTCTCAGGAAAGTGTGCTGGCAGCACTGGCCAGAATTGCAGAGCTGGATGCGACCGATGTGGAACCCTTGTTGAAAGATGTGAAGAATCTGATCCGCGAAAAGTGGGACTGGGCCCTGCCAAAATCGCTGTTGATCAAATCATTTGCCTCCAGCCAGCTGGATATACCCAACGCGATTGCGCTTGCCAAGACATTGACGACCTGACGGCAGGCCTGGCGGCTCGGCCCGCGCCGTCTGATATATTGATGCGCATCCCGTATTAATAGATCGACCTTCAAATGCCCATCAATTTCGACCTCAACGACCTACAGGCATTTCGTGCCGTGGTCGAGAATGGCAGCTTCCGCAAAGCCGCTGAAACCGTGCAGATCACCCAGCCTGCGCTCAGTCGGCGGATAGAAAAGCTCGAGTCTGCGCTGAATGTGAAGCTGTTCGAGCGGACCACCCGCAGGGTCAGTCTGACCACGGTCGGCCGCGCATTTCTGCCTCAGGTCGAGCGCATTCTGGACGATCTGGACAG
>LIDZ01012546.1_pt2 | contig 12692 bp, 14 predicted proteins | sample 644651 | NCBI WGS metagenome assembly LIDZ01 (sample SAMN03856242, study PRJNA289617) | food metagenome | isolation source: wine grapes on drying loft during traditional withering process | host: Vitis vinifera cv. Corvina | place: Italy: Gargagnago di S. Ambrogio di Valpolicella | collected 2014-01
ATTTACATTCCAAGTGTCTCCTAGATATTTTTTAGCCCAACCCTCCGCCATTTGACTACGACATGAATTTCCTGTGCATAAAAAGTAAATTGATTTCTTTTCCATGATATTTGCTCCTTTATAATAAAATCATAAGATGAGTAACCATAAATATAGACCTACCAATGTGATAATTAAGGTTGGAATCGTCAATATAATACCTGTCTTAAAATAAGTACCCCAAGAAATTTTGACACCCTTGGTACTTAAGACATGAAGCCATAAAAGGGTAGCAAGGGAACCAATTGGGGTTATTTTGGGTCCTAAATCCGAGCCTATCACATTCGCATAAATCAAGGCCTCTCTAATCGCCTCCGTGGTATGAGTTGCATCTATAGCAAGTGCATCAATCATGACCGTAGGCATGTTGTTCATCAATGATGAAAGAAGAGCTGCTATGATTCCCATAGACATTGTAGCAACAAACATTCCTTGATCCGCAGCCATTTGTATAACTTGGGCAAGTAGATCAGTTAGTCCTGCATTTCTTAAGCCATATACTACTACGTACATGCCGATGGAGAAAAATACAATTGCCCATGGTGCGCTTTTGACGACATCCCCAATGGGAACAACCGGACTTTTTCTCGCCATAAGCAAGAATAGGATAGCGATAATGCCGGCGACGATGGATACAGGTATATTTAGAGATTCACTTACAAAATACCCTATGAGAAGAACGCCTAACACTATCCATGACATACGAAACATTTTAGGATCTTTAATGGCGTCGGATGGTGCTTTCAAATCCGCTGAATCAAAATTCTTGGGGATGCTTTTGCGGAAAAAGAAGTAGAGCACCAGAATGCTTGCAACTAGAGCGAACAAATTCGGAATAATCATATGTCCTGCGTACTCCATGAAACTGATACCAAAGAAATCAGCAGAAACAATATTAACAAGGTTACTGACTACTAATGGTAAAGAGGTCGTATCCGCAATAAATCCACTTGCAATAATGAAAGGGAAAACCTTTTTCTCATCAAAATGGAGAGCCCTCACCATCGCAAGAACAATGGGCGTCAAAATAAGTGCAGCTCCATCATTTGCGAAAAAAGCAGCAACAATTGCACCCAAAATAGTCACATAAATAAACATCCGGATTCCGTTTCCACGTGCAGCTCTTGCCATATGTAGCGCAGCCCATTCAAAAAAGCCAATACTATCAAGTATTAATGAGATGATAATGATGGCTACGAAGGCTAGAGTAGCGTTCCATACAATCTGAGTCACATCCCATACATCCTGGAATGTCACCACACCGACTATCAAGGCAAGTACAGCTCCACCGCAAGCGGACCATCCAATGGATAAATTCTTTGGTTGCCATATCACAAGTGTTAATGTGACCAAAAAAATAAGAATTGCTAAACTAATCGAAACCAATAGTGAACCCTCCAATTAATCACAAGTCATCAATAGACCCTTTTTTTCTAAAGCTTCAAATTCATGAACTTGAGCTGGAACTAGATTCATTATCTGTCCAATGAGCTCAACATGTTTGTTTTGTTGGTTCAAAGCATAGAAAATCCATTGTCCTTTTCGTGTTTCCTTGACAAGACCGGCATCCTTCAGTTTTCTTAGATGCTGACTAATGGAGGGTTGGCTCATTTGTATGATTTCCACCAGTTCACATACACAGCATTCTTTATGTTGAAGTAATTTCATAATGGTTAACCTTGTTTTATCCCCTAGTAGTTTTAGGGTCTGAGCAATATCATCCATTTCGGTCGTTGGCACTTCAGTTCACCATCCTTCCATATAATCATATCATGCAATCATTATATAACTATATGCTTATATATTCAACATAGTTTAAGAATACTTACTCTATTCATTTACCATACTTGTATCAATATGCATTTTCCAAGTTTTTATTTTAAAGGAGGCCGGTTAGATTAACCAGCCCACTTTCACGAAAAAATTGTGATATTTAATTATTTATTTCCCCAAACAATAAGTCTAAAATTTTCTCATCTGCTTTTCGATTAACCCCTTTATATGGGTAGCAGTGAATATGAATCGCTGGATTAAAATTTATTTCAATAATACTGTAATTTGTATCCGTCGCTTCTTCATTGATATCATCAATCATCATATCTACACCACAGAATGTTGCGCCTGCAGCTTTAGCAGATCGTATGGCTAGGTTCTTATAGCTATCTGGAATATCATCCGTAAAATCAATACTGTCTCCACCCGTACTAATATTTGAATTTTCCCGCAGATAGATGACTTCACCCGATTGAGGTATATCACACCAGTAATGGGAATGGTTTTTTCAAATACATCTCTTCCGCTTCACCTATCTGAATCTTTTCCAGAGGCGTCTTATATCCAATACCACGGAGAGGATCTTTATTCTTGTCATGTACTAACTGCTCAATCGTATGGATACCATCTCCAATGACATTGGCAGGAACACGATGTAGGATGCCAACCACCTCTTCCCCCATGACAAGGAAGCGATATTCTTTACCCGTCATGAATTCCTCTAGGAGGACAGTCTGATCGTGGACAAAAGCCATTTCGAACGCTTTAACATAATTCTCTTTCGAAAACTCACGATTAAAGATGGTGATACCTAAGCCGAAATTGGTTGATTTCGGTTTGATGACAATGGGTTTGTCACGATAATCCGCATATGAAGACATCGCTTCTTCAAGGTTCCGAAAGGCTTCTCCCGTCGGAACGCGAATCCCTTGTTGTTTAAGCACCTCTTTGGTGACGATTTTATTCTCCATTATTAATACAGTACTGTAGGAATCCAATGACGTTTTCGTTGCTTGTTTTACATATTCTTTGCGATCATCTTTGCTGAGTAATACGAAATTTTCATCCCGATCTATCAGTTTAAACTTAATTCCTCTTTTTACCGCCGCCTTCAAAAGTAACTGTGTTGATAATTCAAGATCCTCATAGAATTAATCAACACTATCAATCCAAGTAATTACTGCATCGTTTGGTCTGATAAATCCATACACTTTCTCTTTCTATGGCTTAATTATTAACTATATTTAGCGTTTTAAATGTTCTGAATAGGTTTGTTGAATTAATTATTTTGACGTTTGTAAACATGTGGTGATATCAAGGGATTCGTATCAAGATTTCGTCCTATTTGTGATACTATTCACCGCGATGGCTGTAACAATTGATACTGTTAGCACCATCAAATAATACCCTTGAATCATTTTCAATGAATCTTCCCTTAGCACCTATATCTAATCCTAATGCAGAATTAATTTGTCTAATAAATAATACCTTATCTTCTGGAGTTGTGGCATAATCTACTATTACGAGTTTTAAAGGACGTGGATCTATAGACTGTGTTGCAATCTTTATTCTTTCAGCAATTGCAATGTTAATATGCTCATCCCTGAAACTGTATCCGATGACAAATAGTTCTTCGCAAAGTTGATCCAAATCACTCATCTTTTTTACAAGTTCTGCATAATAAAAATTGTAAGGTGTTTCTTGTATCTTATCACTTTTCCGTCCACCAGTTATTATTGAAGGGACGATATCAAGGTCTGCAATTCTATTGTATATATTATGTTTTCTTATTACTTCATTTTTTATTTTAAAAATCTTATTGTTTTTCATATCTTTAAATGAAGATAAAGATCCATGCAAATGATACAACTTAGTTTTACAATTTTTTTTGTTTTTCTTCACTTTCTCGGGATTGAAATAATACCGAGATACCTCTTTACTGACTGCAAACCACGGTCCAGCTTGATGATAATATTCTATAAATCCACCTTTATCTAAAGTGTTTAGAAGTATTGTCTCTAAGAGTAGATCATAATTTAAAGTGAATAAATCCACGTCATTTTCGTCCTTTATGATAGAGGTGAGCCAGCTAACAAAACCCTGAAGTTTCATATTAATCTGATGGATTTTTACATTTCCATTTATAATTTCAAGAATCAGGGCCATATACAGATGGATAGATTCTCGTATGGAGTTCTCATGTTTCATTAGTTCGGATAATTCCAAGCCATTAGCATCAATAAATCTATCTCCATGCAAAGTATTTCTAAAGAAGGATTGGTGGATATGTAAAGCATCGTAAAATTTTTCAATATAAGCTATACATTCTTCAAAATCACTTTTATTGTTTTTATCCAACATGTGATGTTCTATAAATGCTTTATGTTCTGGATTTAAACGATCAAAAAATTTCTTGGTTATATTGGGTAGAGAAAATTCACTATTTAAAGCAACAGATAAACCATTTCCAGTTAAGACCACTATGTTGGTCAATCGAGCTCCCCCTACTGATTTGTTTTCTCATTTCTTTTTTATGAAATGGTCTTTGATTTAAGCATTTGGGATAAAATATCTATTACTAAGGTTATCTTACCATATCCTTTGGAAGTCGAAATAGAAATACATCCGATAAGAATAATGAGCTTTTTATTGAAACCTACTAAAATTCTAATTCGTACCCCTTATTGAAGTAATCAAAATTTATACACAATGGCTGCTGTGTGCATAAACAACAATTATACCTTCAAAACAGAAAATCCGCGCCCAGCGCGGATTCCAAAAGGTCTTTGTTCTTGTCTTCTTACATCTGTTGTTTAATGTTACCGTGATCTCTTTTCTCTTTATATAGATTACAATAAATAGACTGATCTTTATAAGCCTTTGCTAATTGAGTATACTGTTTTATTTGTAAAATCTAAAAACATGAGCACTTTCTATTATATTAGTCTTTTGATTCTTCCTCTATGCTCAATAGTTCCGATTTCAATTTCTGAAATGCTTGAATCATTTCTTTCATGTTTGAGAATCGCGCTTCAATATCAGGTGAAAGTCCTTTTATGATGAATTTTTTAATTGATTCAGTTTTATCTTTATGTCAAAATTCTATAATGTAGGCAGTTTAGTGCATTTTAGCGTGACATTAATTTGCCTACATAAAAATAAAAAATCCTGATTTATCAGGCTTTAACAGATACTGCTTATGTAGGCACTTTAGTGTCATTGGACAATATTTATTTTTTTTTGTTATCCATTTTTTTGAATCATTCGGGCATAGATCATTGGCATCTCAGAAGGACATTTGCAAACTCACCTGCAGCCTCTTGTCATTGTGCTATAGTGTCCCGTTAGTTCAATGAATAAGCGCTACGCCCCTGGGCGTACTCAGCCCTATTGGCACCGCGGGACACCGGCTGGTTGCTATTCGGAAGCACGTGTCAATTGCGATGAGCCGTTCTCTCTATGCCATCAGCGATTACTTTGTACAGTTGGTGCGGTAAGTCGTGTCCCATGCCGTCGACCAACATTAGCTCGGCGCCCGGGATGGCAGAAGCTGTGTCCTCGCCACACGCCGGGACGAACAGGGGATCGTCCACCCCATGAATGACAAGTGCTGGTACTTTTATGGTCGCCAGCCGCGGACGACGGTCACCAGATACAGCGATCGCAGCAATTTGTCGTCCGACACTGCTTGGATCGTAGGCTCGCTGGACTTCCTCCAGAATGAGCGCCCGATAAGCGTCCTCTTCAAACGGATAGCCGGTACCGGCTATCCGTTTGGCAAAAGAGACGCTGTGCGCCAAAAATCCTGCTTCATCCTCAAATGGGTTCGGCGCCGGTTTAGTCATCATCGCCATGACATCCGGGGAAGTTTCCGGAAGTGTGGGATTACCGGAACTGGACATAATGGAGGTGAGTGATAAAACCCGTTCAGGGTACTCACTGGCAGCAATCTGGGCAATCATTCCGCCCATCGACCTGCCAACGAAATGTGCCCGGTCAATTGAAAGGGCATCGAGTAGTCCGATAGCGTCGTTGGACATGTCATCGAGAGTGTAAGGGATGTCCGGTCGCTGTCCCGACATGAGAGCAGTCGCCAGTGCGTTAAAATCCAGCGTCGGATAATGGCTAAAGTGCGTCGAGCAACCTACGTCGCGATTGTCAAAGCGGATTACGCGAAAGCCCCGCGCTGCTAATATCCGACAAAACGAATCCGTCCATCGGATCATCTGGGTTCCAAGCCCGGCGATTAGGATAATAGCCTCGTCATTTTCGTTACCAAAACTGTCATAGGCCAAATCAACGCCGTTGACTTTCAGAATGTTCATGATTATGTTTTCCTCCAATTAATTCGGTATTGTAAGTTCTGTCATAGGCAGAAGGCGTGAATCTTCGATCGCTGCAGTCCGATGCCCTATACCGGCCATGTAGTCTTGATGACTTGAAAAAGCAAGAAACGACTGCGCGCTGCTCTGGCGGATCATCATGACAAGATCCCATCTTTCCTCTTCGGGTCCGATAAGAAACTCTCCGCCATCGCCAAGAAACATCACTTCACCTCCGCTTTCACGGAGAAATGGGAGGGTGTGCTCAATATAGCGGTTGAAAGCTTCGGCACCGCTGATTGGGACCTCCGGTGTTAGTTCAGGATTGGCTTTGTAATCAGCAACATCACGAAAACGCATGAGGTTCAACATGACGATGCTGCCCTCAATGCCTCGCTATATGAACCTCATGTCAGCGCGTTGCGATGGGTCGATGTAACGATTAAATTCAAATTCAGTCATAGTGTGGCTCCTTTCGTTGTTTCTTTTTTTATTCTAAATTCTTTACGCCTACACATGCTTTCTTTCATAAGTTGCCTTCAGGGAATGCATTAGCGGCTAATCTTTTGATATGGTTTCTGATATCAGGTGCCCAGTCATCGATGTAGTGGTAAAAACGATCCAAATCACCAGCATACAGTGCCCGCAGAGTTTCTTCGTATTGATGGAAGTTCCCGGCCATAGCTGTCATAAAGTGATATGTTGCTTCTTGTGACTCTCGTGTCTTGCTTTGTTTTCCTCCAGCACGGCGAGCATCACCAACGAGTTTTCGTAATGTTACCGACGCCCCCCCAGGTTGACTCTTGAGCCATTCCCAATCTCTTGGCAATAATGTAACCTCACCGGATACAACCCCCAGCTTGGGTCGACCGACCCGCCGTGTAGGCTCGTGATTCATTTCCGTACCGGGCAAGGCACCAAACTGTTCTCCTAATCGTTTGAGCACGTCATCTGTCTTCCCACGAAAATCAACATCTATTTGCTTCCCCGTGGTATCGTCAAATATAAGCAGCTGTGTGAGGTCTCTGTCATCCAGAGCATCCTTCACTGTAGAAACAACGTGCTGTAACGAACCACTGGCGACGACTCCCACACCCAAAAATGCCGTGCAGCAAAAGCGCGTTTGATCATCTCTCATTCTGTAGATCCTCCTCTGAATGTTTCACTAATTTTACCCGGGTAAAAATAAAAAGTCAATATTACCCGGGTGAAATATATTTTGTCGCTCGTTATGGAGGGAATAAATGCAAAAGACGCGTCCTAAGAGAAACCGCGCTGTTGAGGGCTAGTGTTTGCTTTATGTTGTACATGTAGTGTTTTGTCGCAAACCTGCCAGTTAGTGCAATAAAAGACTGCCGAAGCAGCCTTTCCGTTAGTTGAATATTCTAATCTAATTTTAATGCAGAAAAAATGAGCTGATCGAGGTTTTAGTGGAGCGTGAAAGCCTTATTTCTTTTAATTCTTGAAATTTGGCATTCTCCTGTGTTTCGTTTTTTGTTCGAATGCAAATGCAATACGAATTAGTGTCGGTTCACTAAAAGCCGTTCCTGCGAATGTAATTCCAAATGCTCTTCCATTCTCTTGGAACCCAGCAGGTACTGCTATGGATGGATAACCCGCTCTCGCACATATATCAGCTCCGACATAAGAAGGAAACAGGATTGTATCCAATCCATACTTTTCTAAAGCATAATCTATACCCCTATTTTGTGAATAAAATAAATCAGTAATAGACTCTAGAATATATTTTGGACTCTTTAATGGCTTATCTAGTGTTGATCGATATTTCAATGAATCTTGTCCATATTTCAAAGCCTTCTCCGTATTCTGTTCGTTCCATTCAATCAATTCATTTAAAGTATGAATAGGAAGATGAGCGGGGAGACTTTGCAAATAGTGTTCAACAGAATGCTTAAATTCAATGTTCATTTTGTTATATTCCCACTCTTTATGGAACGATGGAATTTCTACATCTTCTATTACTATGGCTCCAGAATCTTTAAGTTTTGCCACAGCATCATTAAATAATCTTTCATCATACTCGCCAATGTCACGATATTTCTCAGGTGGAACATTTCTGAAAACGCCTATGGTTGCATTACTTAATCCGTCTTTATCCAAAAATGCTGTATAGTCCACATTAGAATGTTCATTCTTCCAAGTAGCGGGATCTCTTTCATCCTTGCCCGCAAGAGCACCCAATAAGATCGCTGCATCAGTTACAGTCCTTGCCATAGGTCCAGCTGTATCCTGAGAATAGGTCCACGGAATTATTCCTAATCGACTTATTAAACCTACGGTTGGCTTTATGCCAACAATAGTGTTCTGTACAGCTGGGCTTAAAATAGAGCCAGATGTTTCTGTCCCAACTGCGATTGTAGTAAGATTTGCTGCAACGGATGCGGCAGATCCCGTACTAGATCCACCAGTAAAAAAATCCCCATATGGATTTTTTGTTTGCCCCCCTATTGAACTGTATCCCGCCCACATTGATGAAGACATCCCATTTGCCCATTCTGTCATATTTGTTTTCCCAAGAATAATTGCACCTGCGTTCCTTAGTTTTTGGACAAGGAAGGCATCCCTTGAGCTTACATGGTTTTCCAAGGCTAGTGCACCCGCACTTGTATGCATTTTATCATTTGTTTCAATATTTCCTTTCAATAATACAGGGACACCATGTAAAGGGCTTCTTGCTCCTACTAATTTTCTTTCTTGGTCTAATGCTTCTGCAATAAAAATCGCATCTGGATTAATTTCCATAATGGAGTTTATCATCGGGCCACTCTGGTCAATCGTTGCGATCCGATACATGTAATACATTACAAGCTCTCTTGAAGTAACTTCCCCCTTATCCATTGCATCCTGTAATTCAAGTATCGTTGCTTCTTCACTATTTAATTTTTTTAATCCAAAGATATGTTCCATGATGAGCTCCTACTTTCGATTTTGGGTCATTTCATTCATTCATGTGAATCCTATGATCCTAATTATAGAATTGACTGCTTATAAATATATATATATAAAACAATTACTATTCGTATTGCACATAAAAAGGCTTGCGGGTTTACCCCGACAAACCTTATGATCTAGTTATTTTTTGAGTACACAATTTTTTTGATACTATCATGGGAAAGGCTGAATAGTTCTGAGAGCTGATCAATATTAGATCCCTCACCGAATTTCTGGCGAATCTGGCTGTTTCTGAGGTTCAGGTAATTTCTGTTCCCTGATTTTTCACCCCACTTTTTGCGAGACCCTTCAGAGTTGGGGATGTATACCATTCGACCTTGCACATACTTCTGTATTTCCTTAAGTAAGTCTTCTGGCAATAAAGCTTCAGCACTTATATATTTCAAAGTAGATCTACTCCTTAAAATAGAATTTAATTTTAAGGTAGCAAAACCTATACTATAAACTATTTTCACCATACAAGTCAGAATGAAAACATGCGGTTACTTCATTATACTCCATACAAATAACCGCCGTGGTCATAATATAGACTTTGCATGGAGCTTGTTATTTGCGGCATTATTGTTCATCTTAACCCTCCTTATCGCGATTTCACGATTTATGATAACCTATTACTAATCACACTTCTTAATAATTATTCTATGTTATTCAAGTTAAATCCTTCAGTTATCGTGTCCCGTTAGCTCAGTCGAATTAGCATTCCATTATTTTTTTTCATATCCCTGAACTTTGCCTATAACATTACCAATGGGAAGTGGACCGTATATCTGACTGTCAATACTTCTCCACCAAGTATCACCCATGACAAATAGATGACTGTCTGGTACTTTGACCTTTTCCATATCCATGTTAAAGTAATCCTTAATGGTTGCTCCTGGTTGATCGACTGTCTTAAAATACTCTTCTTCATCCAATCCCCAACTTAATGCCTTTCCATAAAACGTATTTAACTTTTTTCCATTCACAAAAATCTACCCTTTTTTTATTTGCACAACTTCACCAGGGAGGGCGATCACCCGCGAGATGTTTTGTTCAGGCGGATTTAAACGCGGATATTTACTCTTATCAATTGCGGGTGTTTTGTAATAAACCACTTCACCACGTTTAAATTCATTTTGATTGAAATAGTTGGGATCAACCACAAGCTTCCCTTTCTCCTGCGAGTCGTATTCTAGGTTGCGACGGGACATTCCGTCGTTATTGTTTTGAACAAGAATTGATTCCTGTTTTTTCTCTACTGTCGCTGGCGACTCCTGAGTAGTATGGTCAGTAATATTTTGCTCTTCGCAACCAACAATCAACAAAATGAAGAACACACTAAATATCATTTTCAACCGCATAACTAATCCCCCCCTCATGTGTTCTCCTGCCATAATACTTATAGATATAAACGATTTAAACCCCACATAGTTGCATTATCCTACCCGTTAACTTAATGAAATGAGCAAGCTGCATTATCCTGCTCATCATATGGTTAAATAGAGGGATTTTATTTGGAATTATCTATTATGTGATCTTCCAAAATGATTTTGTTTTGATATGCGTACTAAAAGTACCACTGACCCTGTCTTGATTTGACTTAGTTATATTGTTTTTCTGTTTGAAAAATATCGGTAACTTAATGTCAAAATCCTATAATGTAGGCAGTTTAGTGCATTTTAGTGTGACATTAATTTGCCTACATAAAAATAAAAAAGCCTGATTTATCAGGCTTTTACAGATACTGCTTATGTAGGCACATTAGTGTCAATGGACATTTGTCCAATTGTCGGATGACAAGAATGTGTTCCGATAAATGACAAGAATCTATACCGATTGCCGTGATATGTGTACTCTTCTTCTCTTTATTCAGAGTACAATAAAAGGCTGATCTTTAGGTCAACAGATAGAAGATCGCGTATCTTTTTCGCCACTCGAAGTTCTGCGTACACTCCCTGTGGAATATTAGGTACAGCATATCTCCCATCTTTGACTAACTGTGCAATTACCCTAGCATCTTTCACATCATTTTTTGTAGGTGAATTGTCATCTAGCTCCTTGCTCTTCTTTACATGCATCGGGTTTACTACGACAAATTGAATACGTTGATCTTTAAGAAAGTGAGCTAGATTGAGCCAGTAGTGACCTGTTGGTTCCATTCCTACAATCACTTTTTCCATCCCTTGATCTTTCATTAGTTGTTGAATCCAACCTAGAAAGTGATTGAAATCTGAGTTCGTATTTTCAAAATGGAAAGCTTTTTTGAACTCCTGCCCTCTAAAATCCTGTGCGCGTGCAACGTGCTTGTACTTAGCGATATCTACGCCAACTATTAGCGTTTGAGAAGTAATTTGAGCTATCTTCTCATTTTGGTTATAATTCATATTATCTGCCTCCTGATATTCGAATTCGTCCCTTTTGCTGGCCAGCTTAGGACAATTCTTATGATATCAAGAGGTCTTTTATTGTTCAAACGTCATTCTTACTCATTACAGGAATGCTGCCCGTAGTTTAATAAAAAGAGCAGGATACCGAAGCACCTGCTCATCAATGTGTGTCATTCAACTATCGTGTCCCGTTAGTTCAACGGTTCACACAAATATTCACTCTAACTCTGATAAATGTGAAGTATCGTTCAACTTATGTAAAACATTTTGCTGATATTTGTTTTCATGTAGTGATGAGATACTACCTACAGATGCAGAAAAATAAGCTTTTTCTAGTGCAGCAGGCTGTAGTTTCAACCACCAAGCGATGATGTATGCTAATGTCCCGCCATGAGTGACTATTATTAAGTTTTTATGTTCGGTACTATATATCCTATCCATGCAATTACAAACACGTTCATAAAATTGCCTCCACGTTTCGCCTTCTTTGAACTCTTGGTAATCTAGTTCAAATCCACTTCTTGATCTGGGATTTCTATTTTCCTTAGCCCACTCTTTGGTTTTCCCTGCTGCAATTCCACTGTTTATCTCTCGCAGATCAGTGTCTTCATGGACACTTAGGCTTAGATGCTTCCCAACTATCTCGGCTGTTCCCTTTGCTCGCATTAAATCAGATGAAAATATGACATATTCATCAGTATCAATGCTATCTTTTAATTTCTGACCAATACACTCTGCCTGTTTATTACCTAGATCAGTAAGAGGTGTATCAGTCCAACCGCCAGACATATTATTTACATGATGTTCCGACTGACAGTGTTGAATGAGAATAATACTTCTCATTTCCCCTCTCCCCTTCCAATTTCATCGCAATACTTATAGTATTCGCCAGGAAATTAAGCTAACCTGCCCGTTAGCATAATGGTGGGGTTATGTTTAATCTTATTTCAATTATGCTGTCACTTTGCTGCTACGGGTTGATTATTTAAAAGCAACAATTTTTCTCATGAACAGCCGATATATGAAGTAGCCTATCCGAATAAGGCATCGAAAATGATATAACCAGGCAGTTACGAGAGGAGAAACTTATGAAGTTAGTATTTGAATCAGGAAAAGGCCAATTTCGTTTTGGAGTATTAGTTGTATGTTCTATGCTCATGCTGATCCTTGCCATATCATGGCCGGCAAGCACACAAGCCAAGAGCAATGTTGCGGCGGC
>LIDZ01011521.1_pt72 | contig 12662 bp, 10 predicted proteins | sample 644651 | NCBI WGS metagenome assembly LIDZ01 (sample SAMN03856242, study PRJNA289617) | food metagenome | isolation source: wine grapes on drying loft during traditional withering process | host: Vitis vinifera cv. Corvina | place: Italy: Gargagnago di S. Ambrogio di Valpolicella | collected 2014-01
TCGGCACGGCGGCCAGCAACGCTTTTGTGTAGGGCTGCTGAGGTGATTTAAAAATCTCGTCGACAGGGCCGGTTTCCACCACATCACCACGGTACATCACCTGTACACGATCGGCCATTTCAGCCACCACGCCCATATCGTGAGTGATAAAAATCACCCCCATCTGCATCTCTTTTTGCAGCACGCGGATCAGCTGTAAAATCTGCGCCTGAATGGTCACATCCAGCGCGGTAGTCGGTTCGTCAGCAATCAGTAACGCCGGTCGGCAGGAGAGTGCCATCGCAATCATCACCCGCTGACGCATGCCGCCAGAGAGTTGATGGGGGTAGCGGGAAAGGACGTTCTTCGCTTCCGGGATGCGCACCAGATCCAACATCCTTTCGGCTTCCTGCAGCGCCTCGCGGTGGCTTTTGCCCTGATGCAGGCGAATCGACTCGGCAATTTGTTCGCCCACCGGGAACACCGGGTTCAGCGAGGTCATCGGCTCCTGGAAGATCATCGCCATATCCGCCCCGCGAATGCGGCGCAACTGGGATTGACGTGCGTCAGCCAGATCGATGATCTGATCGTTGCGCCTGCGCAACCACATTTCACCGCTGTCGATGCTGCCACCGCCCTGCTCTACCAGCCGCATTAAGGCCAGCGAGGTAACCGATTTGCCGGAACCTGATTCGCCAACAATCGCCAGCGTTTCACCGCGCTGCACATCCAGCGACAGGTTTTTCACCGCCTGCACCACGCCCTCTTCCTGACGGAAGCTGACGCTGAGGTTTCTGACTGATAATACCTGCCCGGCAGGCAGGTCCGTGATCACCGGCATCCTGCTTCCTTATTCTTCGCGGTAAATACCGACATTAGGCGCATCACCGACATAGCCGTAGCCGCGATACATGCCTTCACTGTTGAATGGCAGGGCGACATTACCATCGCGGTCGACGGCGATTACGCCGCCGCTGCCGCCCAGCACCGGGATTTTTTCCATCACCACGCGATCGCTGGCTTCTTTCAACGACAAACCGCCGTACTCCATCAGCGCGGCGATATCGTAAGCCGCCAGCGTGCGCATAAAGACTTCGCCGGTGCCGGTGCAGGAGACCGCAACGTTCGCGTTGTTGGCATAGCAACCCGCGCCAACGATCGGCGAGTCGCCCACGCGTCCAGCCTGTTTGTTGGTCATGCCCCCGGTCGAGGTGGCTGCGGCAAGATTACCGGATAAATCCAGCGCCACCGCGCCCACCGTGCCGAACTTGCGATCCGGATCGAGAGGATCGTCAGGGGTTTGCGCCGCGCCATCATGATCCAGCACGGCATGATCGGAATGCAGCGCGCGCTGAAGCTGTTCCCAGCGTTCCGGCGTGGAGAAAAAGTCAGGTGGAACCTGTTCCAACCCGTGTTCGGCGGCAAACTTCTCTGCGCCTTCACCAATAAACATCACATGCGGGCTGTGTTCCAGCACGGCGCGGGCGGCCAGTACCGGATTACGCAGGGTATTGACCCCGGCAACCGCACCGGCGTCCAGCGAGCGGCCATCCATCACGCAGGCATCCAGCTCGTGGGTGCCCTGATGGGTAAAGACGGCGCCTTTACCGGCGTTAAACAGCGGGCACTCTTCCAGCAAACGTACCGCTTCGGTCACTGCGTCTAGCGCGCTGCCACCGGCAGCCAGCACCGCCTGCCCGCTGGCAACGATCCCCGACAGGGCCTGGATATAGTGCTGTTCTTTCTCTGCGCTCATGCTGGCGCGGGCAATTGCGCCCGCACCGCCGTGGATCGCGATGACTGCTCTGGCCATAATCCGTTTACCCTGAGTGCTAAATCAGCATGAAAAACACTGAGTTAGAATGAAATTGTTTAGGTCTTCGTCGTTTTCGACTATAGGCAGGCTGTAAAGTGATGTAAAGCAGAATGTTCGCTGGCTGATAATAACGAAAGGTTCTATGTCATAACCGCCCCCGGCCTGAACGTGACCGGGCCGCGAATTCACGCCATAATAATGGCAACTGACTGGATGACGGCCCGACCCTTCGGGCACGCTGGAGACACTATGGAAGCCTTTACTGCGGGTTTGATCTCGCTGGACGATGCGCTGGCAAAAATGCTGGCAGCGATTACCCCGCTGACAGAAACCGAAACCCTTCCGCTGAGCGAGGCTGTCGGACGCATCACCGCCTGTGCGGTGAACTCGCCGATTGACGTGCCGCCGTTTGCGAACTCGGCAATGGATGGGTACGCCTTAAGAATGGCGGACCTTGCCAGACAGCCGTTGAAAATTGCCGGTAAAGCCTTCGCCGGTGCCCCGTTTAAAGGTGAATGGCCGGCGGGCACCTGCCTGCGCATTATGACCGGTGCGCCGGTGCCACCCGGCACCGAAGCGGTGGTGATGCAGGAACAGACCGGTGATGATGGTGATGCGATCCGCATTCTGGCCGACGTCACCGAAGGGCAAAATATCCGCCTGGCGGGCGATGACATCCTGCAAGGCGCAACGGTGCTGGAACACGGTATCCGCTTAGGTGCCGCCGAACTGCCGCTGCTGGCCTCTCTGGGTGTGGCGGATGTTAAGGTGCTGCGCAAGCTGCGGGTTGCGGTGTTCTCCACCGGGGATGAGCTGCAACCTGTCGGCCAGCCGCTGGCGGAGGGGCAGATTTATGATACCAACCGGTTTGCCGTCCGTTTGATGCTGGATAAACTGGGTTGCGAAGTGATTGACCTCGGGATCATCCGTGACGATCGGCAGGCGCTGCGTGAGGCTTTCCACCAGGCAGACAGCCTGGCCGATGTGGTAATCAGCAGCGGTGGCGTCTCGGTGGGCGAAGCGGATTACACCAAAAGCATGCTGGAAGAGTTAGGTGAAATCAGCTTCTGGAAACTGGCGATCAAGCCGGGTAAACCCTTTGCCTTTGGCCGTTTAAATAACAGCTGGTTCTGCGGTCTGCCGGGCAATCCGGTTTCCGCCGTCCTCACCTTCTATCAGTTGGTTCAGCCTCTGCTGGCAAAACTGACCGGCCAGCAGGGACCCGCCCTTCCCCCTCGCCAGACGGTGAAAACCGCAACTTCCCTGAAAAAAACGCCAGGCCGCCTCGATTTCCAGCGCGGATCCGTGCAAAGAAACGAAGACGGCGAACTGGAAGTGCACTCCACCGGCCCGCAGGGTTCCCATGTGTTCAGTTCGTTCAGCCAGGCCAACTGCTTTATCGTGCTGGAGCGTGACCGTGGCAACGTTGAAGCAGGCGAATGGGTCGAGATCGAGCCGTTTAACAGCCTGCTGGAGGGCTGAGATGCTGCCTGAACTCAGCGACGAAGAGAGCCTGCGCTACAATCGTCAGATTGTGCTGCGCGGCTTTGACTTTGACGGCCAGGAGAAGCTGAAAGCCGCTAAAGCGCTGATTGTCGGACTGGGCGGGCTGGGATGTGCCGCCGCGCCCTACCTCGCTTCCGCTGGCGTGGGGCAGCTTTCGCTGCTGGATTTCGACACGGTTTCGCTTTCCAATCTACAAAGACAGATATTGCATCGCGACAGCGTGATTGGTCAGGCGAAAGTGGACTCTGCCCGCCAGCAGCTCAGTCAGATCAACCCGCATACCCAACTGAATGCCATCAACCAGCAGTTGGATGAGGCGCAACTGGCTGAGCTGATTGGCCAGCATGATGTGGTGCTGGACTGTACCGATAACGTGGCCACGCGTGAACAGTTAAACCGGCTGTGTTATGCCAGCAAAACGCCGCTGGTGTCAGGCGCGGCCATCCGTATGGAAGGGCAAATCGCCGTGTTTCGCTGGCAGCAGGATGAGCCCTGCTACCGCTGCATCAGCCGCCTGTTTGGCGATGCCACGCTTAGCTGCGTCGAAGCGGGCGTGATGGCGCCGCTGGTGGGCGTAATTGGCTCGCTGCAGGCAATGGAAGCAATTCGCGTGCTGAGCGACTTTGGCAGCGCAGTGCCGGGAAAACTGCTGATGTATGACGCGATGACGCTGCAATTCCGCGAAATGCGGGTGGCGAAAGATCCGGCCTGTGAAGTCTGCGGGCACTGATATTTTCAGCTGCTCACCGGGCGTATTTGCTACAAAGCGCCCACTTCTGCTTTTCTTCCACAGTTAAAACAACGCGCTTTTCGACCAGACACTATAGTTAGGCAAGTAAATGTCGGTACTAAGGAGCGTTTTGTTTATGACCGGGGAGCCCCGTCCACAGCCTGATGTCAACCTGCTGAATCTGAGAAAGATGCTGATCGTCTTTCTGCTGGTGATCGGTGGTGCGGTGATGATGGTCACGGCCTGGGTGGTGTTCAATACCTGGGAGCGGATGATCGATGAAACGCAAAACGATGCGCGTAACCTGTCACAATCCGTTTCCCGACAGTCGGAAGACTCCTTTTTACAGGTCGAACTGACCTTACAGGATCTGCGCGATCGCATTACCCTGGTCGGTCTGGATAAAGAGCGTCAGGAAAATCTGCGTTCGCTGTTGACCAATCGCAAGGCGTCGCTGCCCCAGCTGCACGGACTGTTTGTTTATGACAATCAGGGCAACTGGCTGGTGACGTCAGAAGGCGCGCTAAAGCAGCACAGCAACAATCAGGATCGTGAATACTTTCGCTATCATCAGCAGCATAGCGATCCCGGCGTGCATATCAGTGAGGTGATCCGCAGCCGTAGTACCGGCGCATTGATTATTCCGGTCTCGATGCGGCTGAATAATCGCGATGGATCCTTCCGTGGCGTGCTGTTGGCGACCCTGCGCATCGACTATTTCCGGCAGATTTTTGGCTACTATAATCTTGGCGAGCGGGGTTTGATTGCGCTGATCGTCAATAACGGCACCGTGCTCTACGCCCGCCCCTTCCCTGACAACACCATCAACCGCAATATCGCCAGAAGCCCGTTATTTACCGACCTGCTCAAGGCGTCGCCGAATGGGACAGCCACCTACAAGGCGGCATTAGACGGCGTGGAACGGGTGTTTGGCTATGCCAGCCTCAAGCGTTATCCACTGGTGGTGACCGTCGGTTACGATCGTAAGCAGCTGGTTCATGCCTGGTTTACCGATCTGCTAATCTATCTGATCCTCTGCTGCCTGCTGCTGGGGGTGATTTTTGTGCTGGGCTACTTCCTGCTGCGCAATCTTAGTCAGAATATTCGCGATCAGGCCGAACTGGCGCAGGTGCGTGAACAGCTCACCAGTATGAACCGCACGCTGCAAACGCTGGCACTGGTAGACAGCCTGACCGGCTTAGCCAACCGCAGACAGTTTGACCTCTATCTGGATCGGGCCATTGAGCGCGCAAACAAACTGAGAAAGCCGCTGGCATTACTGATGATTGACGTCGATTCATTTAAGAAGTTTAACGACACCTACGGGCATCTCTCCGGCGATGACTGCCTTAAACGCGTCGGTGATGCGCTGCTGCAGGTGTCACACCGGTCGGACGATATGATTGCCCGTTACGGCGGCGAAGAGTTTGCGGTGATCCTGCCAGGCAGCGACAGTGAAGGGGCCCAGCGCTTCGCCCATTCAGCGCTGGAATCCGTGGCGGCGATGGCGATCCCCCATCAACACAGCCAGCACGACGCGAAAATCGTCACTATCAGCATTGGCGTGCACGTCATGCAGGGAGGCCTGCCGGAAAACTCACGCCATATGCTGATTGGTCAGGCCGATAAAGCGCTGTACCAGGCGAAAATGTCCGGTAAAAACCGCGTTGAAGTGGGATAGCTGCAGGCGCAGCCTGATAAAAAAAGGGACCCGAAGGTCCCCTTATTGCGTTCTGTCAGTGCTGAGTCGACATCAGTTGATGCCCTGACTGCGCAGATAGTCTTCGTAGTTACCGGTGAAGTCGTTGAATTTGCCCGGCGTCATTTCGATCACGCGGGTGGCCAGCGAGCTGACGAATTCACGGTCATGGGAAACAAACACCAGCGTGCCTTCATACATCTCCAGCGCCATGTTGATCGCTTCGATGGATTCCATATCCAGGTGGTTGGTCGGTTCATCCATGATCAGCACGTTCGGTTTTTCCATCATCAGCTTACCGAACAGCATGCGACCTTTCTCACCACCGGACAGCACTTTAGCCGGCTTCTTGATGTCGTCCTGGCTGAACAGCAGACGGCCAAGGATGCCACGCACAGCCTGCTCGTCATCGCTTTCCTGCTTCCACTGGCTCATCCAGTCGAAGACGTTCAGATCGTTGGCAAAGTCGTGAGCATGATCCTGCGCGTAATAGCCGATGCGGGCGTTCTCAGACCATTTCACTTCACCGTTATCCGGCTGCAATTCACCGACCAGCGTTTTCAGCAGCGTGGTTTTACCAATACCGTTCGGACCCAGGATCGCCAGCTTTTCGCCGACTTCCAGCAGCAGGTTAACGTTCTTGAACAGCGGACCCTGATCGAATCCCTTGGTCAGTGACTCAAGCTGCAACGCATTACGGAACAGCTTCTTGTCCTGATCAAAACGAATGAACGGGTTCTGACGGCTGGAGGCTTTCACTTCATCCAGTTTGATTTTGTCGATCTGCTTGGCACGGGAGGTCGCCTGACGGGACTTCGAGGCGTTGGCGCTGAAGCGGCTGACGAAAGACTGCAGTTCGTTGATCTGCGCTTTTTTCTTGGCGTTCTCAGACAGCAGGCGCTCGCGTGACTGCGTTGCCGCAGTCATGTATTCGTCATAGTTGCCCGGATACACGCGCAGTTCGCCGTAATCCAGATCGGCCATATGAGTACAGACCATGTTCAGGAAGTGACGGTCGTGCGAAATGATGATCATGGTGCTGTTACGTTCGTTCAGCACCTGCTCCAGCCAGCGAATGGTATCGATGTCCAGGTTGTTCGTCGGTTCGTCGAGCAGCAGAATTTCCGGGTTAGAGAACAGAGCCTGCGCCAGTAACACACGCAGCTTCCAGCCGGGTGCTACTTCGCTCATCGGGCCGTAATGCTGTTCCAGTGGAATGCCCACGCCTAACAGCAGTTCGCCAGCACGGGCTTCTGCGGTGTAACCGTCCATTTCGCCATATTTGACTTCAAGGTCGGCCACTTTGTAGCCATCTTCTTCGGTCATCTCGGGCAACGCATAAATGCGGTCGCGCTCTTCTTTCACTGCCCACAGCTCGCCGTGGCCCATGATCACTGTATCCAGCACGGAAAATTCTTCGAAGGCGAACTGATCCTGGCGCAGCTTACCGATGCGTTCGTTAGGATCGAGCGACACGTTGCCGGCAGAAGGAACCAAATCCCCACCGAGGATTTTCATAAAGGTGGACTTGCCGCTACCGTTGGCACCGATCAGGCCATAGCGGTTGCCGCCGCCAAATTTGACAGAGATGTTTTCGAACAGCGGCTTACTGCCAAACTGCATGGTGACGTTGCTGGAAACTAGCACAGGATTGCCTTTCGTTTGCGATATGAGTATGTGAACCAGCGCGCATTATGCCAAAAAAAAGGGGCGGCGAATACACCGCCACCCTTTCCACTGTCTTTAGTTCAGTTTAATGGCTTTCAGCTCACCATGAACACGCCGGTAAACTTCAGCGTTCGGACATGAAGGTCAGTTAATCGGCTGGTCTGCGCGCTCAGCTGGGCCAAATACCGAATAGTCCGGCATCTTCACGTTCTGATACAGCTCCCAGCCACCGCCGAGCGCCTTATACAGCGCAACCAGATCCAGGCTGCTCTGCACGCGGGCCTGGGCGGCCTGCTGCTTGGCCTGCGCCAGCTGACGCTGCGCATCTAATGCATCAATAAAGGTGGAAAGCCCCTGTTTGTAGCTGTCGCTGGCCAGGTCGAAGGCGTTCTGCATTGCCTCGACGGTTTGGTCCAGCCCTTCCACCTGCTGCTGATCGGTACGGTAGCTGACCAGCGCATTCTCCACGTCCTGAAGCGCCGTCAGCACCGTCTGCCGGTATCCCAACGCCGCACTGGCCTGATCCGCTCGGGCCAGCTTCACGCTGGAAATCAATCTGCCGCCCTGGAAAATCGGAATCGATACCGACGGCCCGAAGCTGTAGAAATTACTGCTCCAGTTATCCAGATAGCTGATATCCGAGTTACGCATGCCAAACTGCCCGGTCAGTGATAAATCCGGGAACAGCTGCGCGACCGAGACGCCGATATTGGCGGTGGCGGCATGCAGCTTCGCTTCCGCCTGACGCACGTCAGGTCGCCTTCTGGCCAGCGTCGACGGCAAACCAACCGGCACCACTTTCGGCAGCGGCGGCAATGGTTTACTGGCAAGCAACTCAGCATCGAGTGCGCCCGGCGGCTTGCCAATCAACACCGCCAGACCGTTGAGGGCCTGATGAACCTGCGACTCGTATTGCGGCAGCTGGGCACGCAGTGAATTCAACTGTGCGCGGGCATTTTCCACGTCCATTTGCGGCGCCAGGCCATTACGCTGCTGGCTTTGCGTCAGCTCAAACGTCTGCTGCGCGACGTCGATCTGCGTTTGTAACGTCTGGCTGACGGACTGCGCGCCACGCAGCTGCAAATAACTTCTCGCCACTTCGGCTTCCAGCGACACCAGCGCGTCGTTGCGACTTTCAACCGACTCCTGCTGCTGCGCGTTGGCCATTTCGACCTGGCGACGGACTTTGCCCCACAGATCCAGCTCCCATGAGGCATCAAAACTGCCCTGGTAGAGCGCCACCGGCTTAGTCAGGCTATTCAGCGCCGAGCTGACCTGCGGATCCAGGTCACCGGTCTGATCGTAGACGCCATTAGATTCCAGCTCGCCCTTCAGGCCCAGCTGTTCACGTTTCGCCGAGGCGTTGGCATTGACCGAGGGATACCACGCGCCGCGCGCCTGATTCAGCTGCTGACGGGCACCGGCAATACGCAGTACCGCCTGCTGCAGGCTTAGATTGCCGGCAATGGCCCGGTCAATCAGGCTGTCCAGTTGCGGATCGTTAAACGACTTCCACCAGTTGGCATTGGTGGCGCTGGCCTGGGGATTGGAGCCGCTGTCATTTTTGATGCTGTTAAAGGCCGCAGGCGTTGACGGCTTCGGCGCCTGATAATCAGGCCCGACCGAGCAGGCCGACAGGGCCAGCGTGGCCAGCAGCACCGCGCTCAGCCGCGAACGCAAAAAAGGAAGATAAACGTTCATGTCAGTGTGCTCCAGCACTGCCCTCGCTCTTAATCGGCGAAAGTAGTAAACAAAATGGAATGAGGATCAGGGCGACAAGACTGAGGCCCATAAAGACGTCGACATAGGCCAGAATACGCGCCTGAGCAATCATCTCTTTATACAACTGTCCGGTGGCAATGGTGACCGGATCGCCCACTGCCGTGGTGAAATCTCTGACACCCTGGGCCCAGCGCTCGACGGTCAGATTGAACGGCTCATTCAGCGGCGACATGTTATGCACCATATTGGCACTGCGCACCTGCGCGCGTTCGGTGATCATCGCCGTTGACAGCGAAATGCCGATCGAGCCGGCGACGTTTCGGCACATGGTAAACAACGCCGAGGCGTCCGCGTTAAGCCGCTGCGGAATAGTCACAAAGGCGATGGTGGTCAGCGGCACAAACAGGAAGCCCAGCCCTATCGTCTGCGCACTGCGCATCAGCACCAGCGTGGTGAAATCGACGTTGGGCGTCAGCGTTGCCGAATAGACAAAGGAGACAAACAGGCAGGTAAAGCCAAAGGCAATGATCCACCGGGTCTGAATAATCGGCATCAGCTTCAGCACCAGCGGGATCGACAGCACGATCAGCACCGCGCCGGGCGACAGCACTAATCCCGACCAGGTGGCGGTATAGCCCAGATCCTGCTGCGCCAGCTGCGGTATCACCACCGAACTGCCATACAGAATGGCCGCCATCCCGGCCATCAGCAGACTGGCGACGGCAAAGTTCTTGTCTTTCAGGACATGCAGATCCACCACCGGTTTTTTGGCATACAGCAGCCAGTAAACGGCACCGACCAACCCGATGGCGGTCAGTACGGCAAAGGTAATGATAAAGTTCGAGCTGAACCAGTCATCATCTTCCCCGCGATCGAGCATCACCTGCAAACAGCCGAGGCCGAGCGTTATCAGCCCGATACCGATGTAATCGATATTAAGCTTACCTTTCGCCCATTTGCGTTCCCACGGCGGATCTTCCAGCAGCTGATAGATCGCCATCACGCTGAAAATCCCCACCGGGATATTGATAAAGAATACCCAGCGCCAGCTGTAGTTATCGGTGATCCAGCCGCCGAGCGTCGGACCCAACACCGGAGCCACGATAATCGCAATCGACGAGAGGCCAAATGCTTTGCCGCGATCTTCCGGCTTGAAGTAATCCAGCAGCACCGATTGCTGTACCGGCTGTAAACCGCCGCCGAAGAAGCCCTGCAACACCCGGAACAGGATGATTTGCCACAGTTCGGTGGCAATGCCGCACAGGAAGGAGCAGATGGTGAACATCACAATGCAGATCAGGAAGAACTGCTTGCGGCCAAACATGCGGCTGAGGAAAGCCGAAATCGGCAACACGATGCCGTTGGCCACCAGGTAAGAGGTCAGAACCCAGGTGGATTCATCGTAACTGGAAGAGAGCGATCCGGCCACGTGCGGCAGCGCCACGTTGACGATGGTGGTGTCGAGGATTTCCATAAACACCGCCAGCGTCACCGTCATGGCCACCAGCCAGGGATTGCTGGCCGGCTTCCAGCTTTCGCTGTGACTCATTCCACCGTCACCTTCGGTTCAACCGACAGGCCCAGCGGTAGCGGCTTGTTCGGATCCAGCCCTTTATCAATCACGATTTTGACCGGCACGCGCTGCACAATCTTCACGTAATTACCGGTGGCATTCTCGGACGGGAAGGTGGAGAAGCGCGACCCCGATCCCATCTGGATGCTGTCGACGTGCCCTTCCAGCTTCATATCCGGCCAGGCATCCACGGTGATATCGACTTTGTCACCCGGCTTCATGCGTTCCAGCTGCGACTCTTTAAAATTAGCGGTGATCCACACATCCGGTGACACCAGCGAGAACAGCGCGGTGCCAGCCTGAACCAGCGTCCCCACCTGCACATTACGCTTGGTGACGAAGCCATCATAAGGCGCGCGCACTTCGGTATAGGAGAGATTGAGATTGGCGGTATTCAGCTGGGCCTGGGCCTGCTCGACCTGCTGCTGACGCGCCTCAACATTGGTTTCCTGTTGACGGATCTGCAGTTTGATTTGCGAAGCGACTTCGACCTGCGCTTTGGCGCTTTCTAGTTCAGCCGCCGCACTTCTTAACTGCGAGTTAGCGGCATCGATATTACGTTGCGAGGTCGCACGGGGATCGACACCGCGCTGACGCCGGTAATCTTCCTGCGCGTTCATATAATTGGCCTGCGCTTTGGCCTGCTGCGCCACGGCCTGATCTTTCTGTGCCGGATACTGCACCTTGGAAAGCGCCAGTGAAGCCTGCGCCTGGTGAAGCTGCGCGACAGCCAGCCCAAGCTGAGCCTGTGCCTGATCGCGTTGCGCTTTGTTGTCACGCGGATCGATCACCACCAGCAAATCGCCTTTTTTCACCCGCTGGTTGTCTCTCACCCGCAACTCGGTGACATACCCGGACGCTTTAGGGGCGATGGTAATCGCATCCGATTCCGTAAAGGCATCGTCTGTGGTTTCAATATTGCGCGTGGTGAACCAGAAGAACAGCGCCACAACGATCGCTATCACCACCACCACCGCCAGAATAATCAGCGGTTTTTTGCCGGGGCGTTTACGTTCAGGCGACTGGTCATTGTCCTGCTGCGGATTGTTGTCCTGCTGCGGGTTGTCATCCTGCTGACGTTGGTCATCATCTGACCCATTATTCGATTGATTTGCCATAATTCTCATCAGTTAGCGAAGCCCATACCGGGCCTGAAGTCACTCAAGCTGTCTTAACAATAGAAGGAAAACTGACAAAATCAAACACAGCTTTACGGCACTATACAGGATGAAAATCAGGGTGGGAAAGACGGCCTGACAGCCATATATGGACAGCGTGACACATTTACTGGCTGACAGGCCGGGGTGAACTCAGACTTTCCTCAGATCAGACCGCATTTAATATCAAAAGCAGTCCCCAGCCCACCGCCATCGCCCAGGCCAGCATCGGCACGGAATAGAGATGGAAATGCCACCAGATGCTGCGGTCTTTTGCCATGCGCAGGGCAATCAGATTCGCCAGCGAGCCGGGTAACAGCCCAAAGCCACCGATGTTAACCGCCCAGGCCATCAGCGTGGTGGCAGGCAGGCTGCTCAGCAACAGGATCGTCGCCGGGACATTACTGATCGCCTGAGATAATCCGATGGCGAGAAGATACTGCCCTCCTCCGGACAACTGGGTAATGTGGTGAAGTGAGCTTTGCAGCACGGGCAATCGCGTCAGTAAAAACACATCAATAAACATCGCGATAAAGACCGCCAGCAGACTCCAGTCAATATTCAGTAAAATCCGCCGCGCCATCACCATAAATACCGCAAACACCAACGCCAGTCCCCAGATCGCCTGATCCAACTCCAGCGCCACGATAAACAGCCCATACAGGATCACACTGGCGATCATCAACGGGCGCTGCCACTGCGGGCTGTCCTGCTCACCCGACAGCTCAATTTTCCTTGCGGAAAAACAGAATGCGGTTAACAGCAGCAGGCTGGCGACCATCACGCCCGCCAGCGGCAGCATCTGCCAGACA
>LIDZ01015479.1_pt11 | contig 12646 bp, 10 predicted proteins | sample 644651 | NCBI WGS metagenome assembly LIDZ01 (sample SAMN03856242, study PRJNA289617) | food metagenome | isolation source: wine grapes on drying loft during traditional withering process | host: Vitis vinifera cv. Corvina | place: Italy: Gargagnago di S. Ambrogio di Valpolicella | collected 2014-01
ATCGCCTGCTTTGGCTGGGGGGATTATATGGAGTTCGCTACTTTACGTTATCCGCCTATAGAGGGAGTATTTCAAACCCTAAAAGCTGCTCTTGCCTTTAGTTACGCGTATCTAGGGTATGGAATGATGGCTTTGGTTGTATCTATGTTTATGGATCAGATGATCAGCAGTGTCACAGTAATGACGCTACTGATTATGGTGGGACAATACGCTGAGGTTCTACCTAATCTGAAGGCCGGAGTCATCATGCATCAAATGCTATTTTACCATATCGACTTATTTCAAGAATCACAAGCCGTTATTATATGGAATGGATTCGTTATCGGATTATATATTATTGTGTTTTTCATCTTGGGGTTGGTCACTTTTCGACAACAGAATTTGAAAGTATAGGTGATCTTAAGTGAAAATAGCCTTATTAAATGAAATTAAAAAAATGATCTGGGGAAAAAAGTTACTTAGAGTACTATTCATCTTGTTGGTTGCCGAGCTGTTGTACTATTACCGCCTAAGTTTAGGTGGCAATCCAGAGCCGTCCATTTCCGGGATACAACTGTCATCTGATTTTTTCGAAACTTTTCGTCCTTTCTTTTGGATTCTGGCCGTCTATTTTATCTGCGATATTACCAATGAAGATTACCACTACCAAACGATGAAAACTGCTCTGACCAGGAAAATCACGCGGACGGAATATCTCATTTCCAAATTTCTAGTGTCTGTAGCTACTGTGGAAGTTTTATTTCTATTTCTAATTTTGTCCGCCGGCGCCTTAGGAGGGTTATTCCATGGATGGGACTTGTTATTTGTGGTGGGTTTCCTTGTATCGTCGTTATTAACAATTGGTTCATTTACGGCCGTTTGCTTATGTGTGATAGTGACTTCACAAAAATCCTCTATATCGTTGGGGCTAGGTATGGCGCTTATTTTTCTCATGCTGCTCTTGGAAGCAGATTCCAGGCTCTCACCCTTTCTACTTACCAAACAGATTATAGAGTTGCCCATAAATATGATGTTGGGTTTGACTCTTACCCAGTTGCCCGGGATCACTCTGTTTCTTATACTGATTATTGTTGGTGTATCATGTAGTGTGAGCATGTTCAATAAACAAGACATGTATATCTGATCAGGAGGTATAGTCAGTCCAGTGAAATATAAAATTATGATCGTCGAGGATGAAGTGGAGTTGGCAGAGATTGAACGAGATTTTCTGTTGGCTGAACAATATGATGTGTTGTTATGTCATGATGGGAACACGGCCTTTGGGCTCTTTCAACAATACCAACCGGATATTCTGCTTCTAGACATTATGCTACCTGGAATAGATGGAATCGAGATCTTACGGAGAGTCAGAACCGAATCGTCAGCGATTGTGATCATTACCAGTGCGAAGGAGTCAGAATTCGATCGGATCTTAGGTCTGGGATTGGGTGCGGATGATTATATGACCAAGCCCTTTTCGATCAAAGAAATGGTGGCTCGTGTAAAAGCACAGCTTCGTCGATCCTTTTATTTTAATGAAAAATCATCACATACAGAACATATTATTGGCTTTCAAAATATTAAAATTGACTTGAAATCCAGGCAGATTATGAACGCTGAAGCGGAAATCTTTTTAACGGTTAAGGAATATGATATTCTCGTTTTTTTACTACAGCATCCCAACCAAGTGTTTACACGAGAGCAAATTTTCGAGCATATCTGGGGAACTTGGGAGGTAGGTGATCTAAATACGATTACTGTACATGTGCAGAAAATCCGTGAAAAGCTAAAAGATACAGAAAGTATTGTGACTGTGAGAGGTGTTGGCTATCGATTTAATGGTGCGATGTTATGAAGAAAAGTATAGTCAGTCATCTACGCGGTTTAATTATAGTCACGATGGTGATACCCACATTATCTTTAATGTTTCTAATTAGTGAATATCCCACAAACTTGTTCCCTATTTTCTTTATAGGATTTCTGTATGTGATGTTAGTCTTGATAACAAGCTTCTATATTAAGCGCAAGATCATTGATCCAATCAGCGTTTTAGGTGAAAATGCCAAAAATATCATGAAAGGCAATATGACTGAGGAAATAGATTATCATAGTGATGATGAAATCGGGCAGTTTGTGCTGATTTTCAAACAAATGAAAGACCAACTCCTCGCAAATGAGCAAGCAAAGCAAAGGTTCGATGAAGAACGCATGCAGTTTATCACCAATATAACCCATGATCTTAAAACGCCATTATCCTCGATACGTGCTTATGTAGAAGGACTTCAAGAAGGCATAGCAACAACGGAAAAGGAACAGACCAAGTATCTGGAGATTATTGACCGAAAGGCAATAGAAATCGAAACTTTAATGGATCAACTGAAGCTCATTGATGTTGGCGAACCCCTGCAATGGACAGGAAAACCAACAAAGATAACCTTTCGTACATGGATAGAGGATAACCTCGTGCAAGAATTGGAGAAACCAATGTATCAGCATTCAAATTTCCATACGTCTATCGAAGTTGATCCAGATTCTATGATATCAGCCAATTCGCAAGATTTAAAACGGCTTTTGAATAATCTGTTGGACAACGCTCTCAGGTATCAGAAGGGTGTATTAGAATTAAAGGTATTTGAAACACCGGACAAGATCTGTTTAGACTTAGCTAACAATGGCTACACCCTCTCCACTAGTGAGGTTAAACAGGTATTTGACCGTTTCTATACCAAAGAAAATGAGAATGGAAATCCAAAAGGACATTTAGGGATCGGCTTACATATTGCTGATAATATTGCAAAATCAATGAGCGCCACTCTATCTGCTGAAATAAAAGATGAGTTATTTCATGTGATGTTGAGTATCCCCAAAATGGGCTAGAGTGTCCAGCCAGAGAATATGGGAATTAGCAATCTTAGAACCGTGCGGCAAGGATGCCCAAATATTCCTTCAACGCCAGCCCCGTTGTGGAGACTGCTCCCGGAGAGGGGACAAATTTGCTGAGATACAGTGCCATGGGTCTGCTGGCTATGTAATCGGTGGGATACGCCAACGGGGTCAGCCCGGCATGCTCAAATTGCAGCATCGCCCGCCACATGTGAAAGCCGGAGGTTACCAGCACCGGACGGCTGAGTCCGTTCGCCTGCATGATTTCCGCCGTATTGACGGCATTTTGCTTCGTGTTCAAAGATTGATTGTCTATCAAAATATCTTGCTCAGGGACGCCAAGGCTCAGCAGTTGGCGTTTGGCAATATCTGCTTCATTGCCACTGTCAGCATACACTTGCCCCCCAGAAAAGAGGATCGGCAGCCCGGTCTGCCGATAAAGACGCATAGCAGTTAGCAGTCGGTTGGCTGCCGAGCCAAGCAGATTGCCCTCCCCGTCAAGATCCGGTGTGCCAGAGGTGGCACCTCCGCCAAGCACGACAATGACATCGCCTCGCACAGTCGCAATATCTGGCTGTGCATATTTGTGTTCAAGGCTGCCAATCAGCGTATCACTTACCAGATTAGTCATCGACAGATACAGCAGCAGTGTAACACCAAGCAGTACGAGCGCCGGACGGCGGTTTTTTTTCCAAATCCACAGCACGAGTCCAAGCAGCAGCACAATAAATATGCCGGGAGGAAGCACGAAGCTATAGGTAATTTTGATGAAGTAGATCAAAGAGATCAACCGCCTTTTTAAATATGATATGGATATTATTGTACCATGCCTTATCTATATAGATGCTTCAAGTAAGCGGAAGGCGCTTCACCTAACACCTTTTTGAATACACGGCTGAAATAATAAGGATTCGGATAGCCTAAAGACTCACTGATTTCAGATATGTTCATTGAAGTGCTGCGCATCAGCGCGATGGCTTTGTTCATTCTGAGCTTGGTATGGGTCTCGATAATGGTCTGGCCCGTACTCTTCTTAAACGCTGCCGACAGGTAGCTGTAGTTCATCTTCATATATAGGCTGAGCTTGTCTCCTGCGAATTCTTCCCCGCAATGCTCCGTCAGATAGGCCATGACTTTCCGGGCTGTGTGCTCACTTTTCCCGCTGGCGGGCTCGCCTGATTTCCATGCCTCTTGCAGATCCATCAGTAGCTGATAAACCCTGAGACAACTCTGTGTCATCCAATGCTCCTTCAAGAAATAATAATGCTCCAGCAGCAACTTCAAACGGTTCTCCAGTGCCAGCTGAACAGGCGAATAACCGTATTTGGGCAACGGAAATCGATACTCGTAATAATTGGGATAATAGAACTCTAGTTCAGGCAGGGGAGGATAGTCTTTGTATGCTATAGATTCCTCAAATACCGTATGGAAATGAATCCAGTACCAGGCCGTTCCAGTCGGCGTTTGGGGCAGCCCCCAATGATGCCGTCCTTGTCGCAAAAAAAGGAATTGTCCCTGCTGAACAAAATATTCCTGTCCCTCTTCAATCACCTGCATTGTGCCTGCGGTAACGTAAATAAATACGTCATAATCAAGCGTCCGATCAGGGTGGGTGTAGAGGTCAGTGGTCTGATTCCAGCCGATATCACGTACGAGCGGAAAACGGTCCGCACTCAAATAAATAGATTCATCCACAATAACACGCCCCTTCGATCTTCGTCACAGGTGAATTCATTAACCACAAAAAAGGATATGTAATCTAATATTACGTCCATTTACCCTCTGAATCAAGGAGATATAATTAAATGTATATCCAAAATAAAGAGAGGGTGTAATAAATGAGCAACATGATGTCAACATTTCCTGCCGGAGCAGTCCGGCTTTCGCCAGGCCCCATCCAAGCGCGGTTTGAACTGAATAAACACTATGTAATGAGTCTGAGCAATGCCAATCTGCTGCGTAATTTTTATCTGGAGGCAGGATTGTGGAGCTACAGCGGGAATGGCGGGACGACAGCAGCCTCGACCACAAGTATGGATAGCCCGGACCAGTGGCATTGGGGCTGGGAATCGCCAACTTGTGAATTGAGAGGGCATATTATGGGGCATTGGTTATCTGCTGCGGCCCGGATTTACGCTCAGACTGAAGATATGCTGGTGAAGGCTAAAGCCGATCATATCGTCAGCGAACTCGCCAAGTGCCAGGAAGCTAATGGGGGAGAGTGGCTGGCTGCTTTTCCAGAAACGTATATGCACCGGATTGCTAATGGCAAATATGTCTGGGCGCCTCATTACACAATTCATAAGCTGCTGATGGGTTTGTATGAGATGTATACCATTGCCGGTAACGGGCAGGCGCTGGAGATGATGAAGGGAATGGCAACCTGGTTTTATCGCTGGACGACTACATTCAGCCGTGAGCAGATGGATGATCTGCTGGATCTGGAAACAGGTGGCATGTTGGAAACTTGGGCCGATCTATACGGAATTACCAGAGACGAACAGCATTTGGAACTGATCCGCCGATATGATCGCCGTCGCTTCTTTGACGCGCTGTTGGCGGGGGAGGATGTGCTAACGAATAAGCATGCCAATACGCAAATTCCGGAGATTTTGGGCGCTGCGAAGGCCTTTGAAATGACGGGGGAGGTGCGCTACCGGAAAATTGTAGAGGCCTTCTGGAAGTGTGCCGTCACGGACCGCGGTTATGTCTGCACGGGTGCAGGGGATGATGCTGAGCTGTGGATGCCCGCGGGAGAAATGTCGTCACGGATGGGCGTAGGGCAGGAGCATTGTGTGAATTACAATATGATGAGGCTGGCACAAATACTTTTGCAATGGAGTGGTGATGTTGCCTACGGGGATTATTGGGAGCGGCGATTCTATAATGGTGTGCTGGCGCACCAACATGGGCAGAATGGTAGAATCTCTTATTTTCTGGGGATGGGTGCGGGCAGCCGGAAGAATTGGGGCTCGGAGACCGGGCATTTCTGGTGCTGCCACGGGACGCTGATGCAAGCAAATGCGGCTTACGAACCGATGATTGTTATGGAAGAGCAAGAAGGTCTGGCGGTTTGCCAGTGGATTCCTGCCACCGTCCACTTTAAGCGGGGAGAGGCCCAAATAAATCTGCAATTGGAGCAGGATGGTCAGTATGGGTTGTATCCACTTAATGGTTGGTCTGTGACGGGCATGACGGCGATCACGAAGGTGAATATACCGCCCATTCCGCTACACCGTCCAAATTCTTTCATATATAAGCTGACCCTAACGACTGATCAGGAGACCGAATTCACACTGAAGCTCAGACTTCCATGGTGGGTAAGGGAAGGAGCGAGCATTACAGTAAATGGTGTGCAAGAGATTGGACCCTTTGCTCCGTCTTCCTTTTATGAGATCCAGCGGGTATGGAGCAGTGGAGATATTGTTTGTGTGGAGTTGCCCAAAACGCTGGTTACCGAATCACTGCCAGATCGTCCGGATGTAGTAGCTTTTATGGATGGGCCTATTGTGCTGGCTGGTCTCGTCGATGAGGAAAGAACATTGTTTGGCATTCAACAGGAGCCGAGCAGTATGCTCACAGCAGATCGAGAACGGAACCACAGCTGGTGGAATCAAGGGTATTACCGGACTATTGGTCAGGAACGGGGCATCCGCTTTATTCCGCTGCATGAGGTGAAGGATGAAGCCTATACGGTGTATTTTCCGGTGAGTGCTGAGCGGTAGAGTATAACTTCTATAGAAACTGCGGTTCGCTCTAAAGAAACTTCATTCCGACTCAGATGCATGATGTATATCTTGTCTGGTATCATAAGACTAGAGCTAAGTAGGAGGTCTGCAGTATGCACACGATTCGGGTAATCTTGGCGGATGATGAACCGGTTATTATTCGGGGATTAAAGAAGCTGCTTGCTTGGGAGCAACTAGGGTTGACGATAGTAGGAGAAGCCAGTGATGGCTATGAATTGAAGCAGGAGATCGAATTATGCAATCCTGATCTGATCATCAGTGATATAAGTATGCCCGGATTCACAGGAATTGATATTATTCGCGAGATCCATGATTCCGGTAAGCCGATAAAAGTGATCTTTATAAGTGCTTATCAGGAATTCGCCTACGCACGGCAGGCCATTCAGTACGGTGCAATGGATTATCTGGTCAAACCGGTTAATAAAAACCAGCTGGAGCAGGTCGTAAGCCGTGCCGTTTCTCTCATTCGGCAGGAAACCGAAGGAGAACGCAATAAAAAGATGCTTAAATCGTATGAACAAAAAAATCTCAGATTAACCATTGAAGAGCTGTTAGACCGGCTGACCGATGGGAACAAAGGAACAGCGGAAACGCTGCTGGAATTGGGAATCACTGCCATAAGTCGTTATGTGAGCATCTGTGTATTGGAGACGGATGAATATGCGGGACAGCCTTCGCGCTGGGAAGAGCGGGAACGCAAGCTGGTCGAATTCGCACTGTCCAACATTATTAAAGAAACTGTAGATCAGGTCGACAACAGCTATATGTTCCGCAAAGGTGAGCGCTTCTGTATTTTGCTGCAGCATGAGCATGCTGGAGAGCCGGAGAGATTGGCTGAAGACCTGCACGGCAAAATAAACAGCTTTCTGAAATTGCCGGTTTCTATTGGAGTCGGCAACACGGTAGAGGGCATGGATAATGCCGATGAGTCTTATCGCAGTGCATTGAAAGCGTTAAATCGCAAGTATTTTGTAGGCTTGAATCATGTAATCCCAAGTCAGGTGGCGCTGCTCGAAGGCGAAGCACAAACATTAACCTCGCTAAATGAGCTTCAGTCCGCGCTGAGAACGGCATTGAAGTGTCAGGATAAAGAGCAGATTGTTGAATGCTCGAACCATTTGCTGCAGACGATCCGGGTGTTAGCCGTCGATAGTAAGAATCAAGCCGTATCCAGTGTGTATAATACGATTGTGCAGCTGGAGCAGGAACTGGCTGATTTTGGTGTGGAGGCCATTCCGGCGGGTCAGGACAGCAGTCCAATGCTGGAGAAATTGACTAATCTCTCCACGTATACAGAGGTCGAGCAAGAATTTTCGGTTATTTTGGGCAAGATGTCCCTGCAAATTGGTCGCCGCATGGTTAACAAGGAAATGGTGCAGCTGTCCCAGGTCAAAATATTCATTGAGGAGCATTATGCAGAGAACATCACACTGGAATCCATAGCAGGCATGATGTTCATGAATCCCTACTATTTCAGCAGTTTTTTTAAGAAGCACACCGGACAGAACTTCAAGAATTATGTGACTGAGGTTCGTATGAACCGTGCGCTCCAGTTGCTGTTGCAGAGCGATATGATGGTCTACGAAATTGCCGAAAGTGTAGGGTATAACAATGCCCGGCATTTCAGCGACATGTTCAAGAAGAAGTACGGCAAACTGCCACAGGAATACAAACAATCCTTCAAAAACCAATAGCAGCCGTAAGAAGGAAAGGGGGTGCCTTATTACATGTTCATCTGGGGCCGCAGATCTAAAAGTATATTTGTTAAATTCTCCGCCTCCTTTATACTGGTGGGTCTGATTCCGCTGTTTGCACTCAGTTTTTTTTCGGTTCAGACCTTTTCCGGTTATGTTGAACGTTATACCACCAGTAATCTGCAGCAAATGGTGCTGTATATGGGCTATAATCTGAACTCTGCCTTCAATCAATACAATGAGGTCTCCAAGCTAATGTACACGGGCCGTTACGAAGGGTTTATTGAGAGCTACACGCAGAATCAAACCTATAATGTGAATGAACTGGAGCAGATCAATTCCATTCCGATCGAATCATTTCTGAAGACTGTGCTCTACAGTGACCCTTATATTACAAGTGTTTATTTTCAAAGAGCCTTGGATGATAAGGTCTATTATCAGGATAAGGAGAATCGGGGAATTACATACGATGCACTGCCCTACAAGGATTGGTTAGCGGTGATGGCCCCGAATCCTTCCCAAGTAGGCATATTTCCGACCCATCCCGAGAATTATTACACCGGTTCGAAACGTAGTGTCTTTACGGTTGGACGAAGTCTGATCGATATTTCTGGACGGGTCACCAAAGAGCCGAAGATAGTCGGAACCTTATTTCTGGATGTGGATACTGCCATGTTCAGCCAATTTTTCAGAGAGCTTAATCTGGGGGTGAAGGATGAGCTGTTCCTGCTGGACGGTGAGGGGAATGTCTATTTCACCAATGAGGATTCCGTAAAGAGCACTGAAGGATATCGGACCAAAGAGGATAAGGAAATGATCGTCCTGAAGGAAGCTATTCCATTCTTAAAAGGGAACGTGATTGCCCGTATTCACCGGGATAATTTGTTCGAGCAGCTGTTATCCGCCCGTTTGACCGTATTTATTGCCATCATCCTATGTTCGATTGTCCTGATCGTGATGGGGACGTGGTTCTCGCGGCGGTTGGCCGCACCGATCAGAAATCTGATTAAGCAAATGGCTGTCGTCGAATCCGGCAATCTCGATACCCAGATGGTGGTAGAGAGCAATGATGAGATGGGCAGACTCAGCCATGGCTTTAATCGAATGGTGGAGCGCTTGCAGGTATATATAGATGAAGCGTATGTTGCCCAGATCAAGCAGAAGCAAACAGAATTGAATGCCTTGAAAAGCCAGATTCGCCCGCATTATTTATATAACACACTGGAAGTTATCCGCATGAACGCCGTTGATAAGGATATGGACGAAGTGGCGGATATGATTCTAGCGCTCTCCAACCAACTGAAATATGTGATCGACTACGGGGAGGACCGGGTAAGTATACGGGGTGAGCTTGAGCATCTGCGCGATTATTTCTATATCATTTCCGTTAGGTTCGAGAACAAATATGAGCTTCGTTGCGACATCTCACCGGAAGTGGATGTGGAGTGGTATATTCTAAAGCTGTCCTTGCAGCCGATTGTAGAGAATGCCATCCAGCATGGACTTCGCCAGCAGGGAAAAGGCACGGTGGGCCTGACGATAGAGAAACAGAACAACAAGCTGCTGGTTACTGTCTATGATGATGGAATTGGGATGAGTAAGGAGAAGGTGCAGCAGCTAACTGCAGCCTTGGAAGATTCCACTACACCAGGGAAAAATGTTGGACTCAAAAATGTGCATGAACGGATGCGTTCACTCTATGGGGAAGAGTACGGTTTATCCATCAGCAGCCGTGAGCATATCGGGACTTCGATCCTGCTATCCTTTCCAATCGTGGATAACCCCAACTTTACAAGTATCACTACGCGAACGGAGGACTGATTGCGGTCCTTCGTTCTTTTTTGTAATTACTGCTTAAATTCACCGCATATCCGGCTTAAAAAAGTTCATTCTAACAATTAATGATGAATGCTATTCTATTAACAGAAGGAAACGCTTTCTAAGCGATGATGCGCACATCGGTCTTTATGTTTCCGCGGTTCACTAAAAGGGGAGGCAACTATAAAATGTTAAAACAAACAATGACGAAATTGTCCGTATTGCTGCTTGCCACAACAACAGTACTGACTGCCTGCGGTGGAAACAATAACAATACGGCTGGCAATGCGACAAATGCACCAGCCTCAGATGCACCTGCTACAGAGGTTGCCAAAAAAGATGTCAGCTTCACCATCGGCTATGCATCCGGTGATCCGGCAACGAAAAAAGCCATCGCGGATACGGTTAAAAAATTCACAGAAGCGAATCCAAACGTAACAATCAAGGATTTAAGTGAAACTTCATCCGCAGCTTATCTGGACTGGCTGAAGACCAAAGATGCAGTTGGTGAATTCCCGGATCTGGTTGAAATGCGGGACACTCAAGTGTTTGCCGATGCCGGTAAAATCGTTGAACTACCATCAGATCTGCTTGATTTATTCGAAGCTCCACCGCAAGTAGAGGGCAAGGTGTGGAATGCACCGATGCAGGTGAATGCACCTCAGGGCATTATTTACAGCAAAAAGGCATATGCGGATGCCGGCATCACCGAGCTTCCCAAAACCTATGACGAATTCATAGCCATCCAAGAAAAATTAAAAACATCAGGTATTACTCCGCTAGTAGTAGGCGGCAAGGATATCTTCCATATGGGCTTCTGGGTCAACAAATTCCTGATTGACGATGTATATTCCAAAGATCCGGATTGGAACTCCAAACGCACAGCCAAAACCGTAAGTTTCACAGATGCCAACGTAGTTCAGGCCATGACCGATTATAAAGATCTTTTCAGTAAGTATGTCGATAAAGGCTGGTTGAGCACCGGCGACAATCAAACTGCTTCCATTCTGGTCTCGGGCAAAGCAGCACAACTTTACTCGGGTACTTGGATGTTCACACAGATCGCCGAAGCGGATCCAAGCTTTGAATTTGGCTTCTATGCAATCCCAGACCGTGAAGGCAAAGTAAATGTAATTGGTCTCCCATCTCCAGCGGGTTGGTCTTTGTCGACCGAAGCCGCTAAGGATGCAGACAAAACCGAAGCGATCAAAGAATTTATCCGGTTCTTCTTCGCACCTGAACAATATTCCGTATATTTGGCTACCATCAACGCCATTCCAGCCACTAAAGAGAACGTAACTTATAAAACAAGCGAGCAAATGCAAGTGGCTCTGGATCTGGTTGCTGATCCGAATGTAGTCAAATCCTTGGCCATTAACAACTGGTGGGGTGACAACCTGATTCCTCCGCAGTTCCGCAATTGGTACTATAAGCTGTTGCAGGAGCTTGTCCTAGAGAATGGTGACGTCACCGATTATATGAAGAAAGCTGATACAGAGTATGACACCCAAGTGAAAGCTAATCAGATGTAATTGTTGCGCTTAAGAAGAGAATCCTCTGCTACCAGGCGGAGGTTCTCTTTCTACCAAGCGTGTCCTTAGGAGGGAGAGCACAACCATGGCAACATCCATAATAAATACGGACAAGTCAGTAATCGCCACTCATAAAAAGAAAAAGAAAAAGTGGCAGTCTTACGCACTGCTGTTCATACTGCCATCATTCATCCTGTACACATTATTCGTTATTGTTCCTACAGTGGGGAGTATCTACTTAAGCTTTACCTCATGGGATGGGATCAGCTCAGACGTTCGTTACATCGGCTTCGCCAATTTCGTGGAAATCTGGAACAGTCCACGGGTTCATAATGCACTTAAGAATACGATGGTCATGACCATTTCTCTGGTGTTATTAGAGAATATCGCTGCAATTGCCTTGGCGATGATGGTTGATAAAGTGCGTTGGTTCCGCAATTTATTCCGAAGTGTATTTTATTTCCCCACACTGCTAAGCGGGATTGTCATGGGTTTTGTCTGGTCGATGATTCTCAACTATAACTTCGGGGTATTCAATCAGATTTTGGATCGGATTGGACTGGGAAGCTATATCGTTGACTGGTTGGGCAACCCTAAATATGCGATGATATCGATTATTTTGTCTACGGCCTGGAAAGGCGCAGGCTACTATATGATCATCTATCTTGCTGGATTGCAGGGAATACCGCAGGAGCTTAACGAAGCGGCCAGCATAGATGGCGCTAACGGAAGACAGCAATTCCGCCATATCACCTTTCCGCTGCTTGCGGGATCAATGACCGTGTGCTTGGTGCTCTCCATGATCAGCGCATTGAAAATATTTGATCAGATTGCCGTAATGACCGATGGTGGTCCGGGGTTTGAGACCGAGACGTTAACTTATATTATTTACAAGGTAGGCTTTGGTGAATTAAGGCAGGGATTTGGTACCGCTCTAGCGATGGTTCTGTTCTTGATTATTCTGATCATTACCGTGATTCAAGTGAAATTT
>LIDZ01002550.1_pt4 | contig 12625 bp, 17 predicted proteins | sample 644651 | NCBI WGS metagenome assembly LIDZ01 (sample SAMN03856242, study PRJNA289617) | food metagenome | isolation source: wine grapes on drying loft during traditional withering process | host: Vitis vinifera cv. Corvina | place: Italy: Gargagnago di S. Ambrogio di Valpolicella | collected 2014-01
GCAGTGGCAATAAAGTAATATCCGGATACGTTTGCCCCGTTTCCCATTTAGATACTGATGCTTTGGAGACATTCATAAAATCCGCCAGCTCCTGTTGGGTAATTTTTTTGGCTTTACGTTTTTCTCCAATCACTAATCCAAGATTCATACGCATGTGCTCACGCCCTTTCATCTTCATTGTAGCGGTGACTTGCGGATCAATCAATGGAGTGATGGTTAACTTAGGCAAAACAGAATCAACTTTTGCGATACTTTGCCTGAATTGATGATGCAATTTCACTACATATCGTCCTTTCGTTTACGAATTTAGTGCTGTTGATACAACTGAAATAAGTGATGGCAAATTTAAAAACAGTATGAAATTTACTCAGATATATTACACTTTTCTCTTCCAACTAACAATACCTTGAAGTATCAAAAGGAAACCTATCGGAAGCTGATAGAAACAAAAAACCTTAGCAAGGTTTCAGCATAAAACTGAATAATTGCTAAGGTTATTTCCAAACATAAAATTACAGCAGTTCTTTTTATGGCATTACAAACCCGCCGTTTGGCGAAATTGTTTGACCAGTTAAATATGGCGCGCTAATGATATATTCCATACAACCAGAAATATCGGAAACATCCCCGATTCTTCCTTGTGGGATACCCGCTGCCATCGCATTTAATTCATCTTGATTCACGCCTCTTAACATATCACTCATAATCATTCCTGGTGCAATGGCATTAACCCGCACTTTACGTCCAGCATATTCCAGCGCCAGTGCCCGGGTCAAGCCCAACACGCCGCTCTTAGCTGCACAGTAATCAGCCTGATTTTCTACTCCGATCAAACCACCAATTGATGAGGTGTTGATAATGCATGAATCATGATCCACCATGTGAGGCAGGGTCAAGTGACACATGTGCAATAAGCTCATCAAGTTGGTATTGATAACCGCTGTATATTGTTCTTTTGTAATATCGATAAAGTTGCAGTTGTTAGTAATTCCAGCATTGTTAACCAAAACATCGATCTTTTCGCCAAATTTATCAGTAGCAGCCTTCACCAATGCTTCGCAATCTTCATACTTACTAACATCCGCTCGCACTACTAAAGTACCAACACCGTTTTTTTCCTCGATGTCTTTCGCTAGGTCTTCTGAGATTACTTTAGAACTGTCGCTGACATAGTTAATCACGACATTGTAGCCCATTTCCCCTAGTTTTCGTGACATCGCATTGCCGATTCCCCGTGATCCGCCTGTGATAATTGCTGTTTTGCTCATTTTGTTGCCCCCTTCATTTTTTATGGTACCAATTACTAGTTTAGCATAAATAAAGTTGGAATATTCAGAAAAATTAATTTAGAAAAGAGTTTTTTTGATTTAACTCTCTATCCGTCTCTTTTACACAAACAAAAAACCTTAGCAATTTACCAGCCGAAGACTGAAAGATTGCTAAGATTTTTTTGAATGCCCTTAGTTAGTGGTTAATTTACCATAGCTAATGACGGTTTTTTCGTTTTGAGCCTTTTCATTAGGCAGGTCTTTTAAATTGATAATTGCTGAGTTGACCAATAAAACTGCTACTTCGCCGCTGCGCATCACTTTTTTATGAGTGAAAAATACTTCTTGTCCCTCACTAAAATCTTTGCTTTTTTCTGAAGGTACGGTTTGTCTCCATCCATTGAATCCCATTGAGAATAGCCCCTTTTCTTTGTCTAAAGCATCGGTGTAACAACGTGTGGCAATTTTGAAAAAAAAGAAACGACCCAAAGCTTTTTGGATCGTTTCTGACTAGTTTAAATTAGTTTTTGAAGATGTTAGTTGCTTGTAAGCCGCGTTGGCCTTCTTCAACGTCGAAAGTCACTGCTTGACCTTCGTCTAAAGTTTTGAAGCCGTCACCTTGGATAGCTGAGAAGTGTGCGAACACATCTTGTCCGTTATCTTGAGTAATAAAACCAAAACCTTTGTCTGCATTAAACCATTTCACTGTACCTGTATTCATATTGTGTATCCTCCTAGTGCTTATGCACATATAATTTTTTGCAATATCTTGTTGCTAAAAATGAAGAATGACAACACCCATACGAATGAAATGACTCTTTGTTTTAACTGAACAAATCTACTACATTTATTAATATACACCCATTAAGCAGATATGTACACCTATCTAGTCCTTAAACCCAAATATACTGCTTTTCTTACGTGTTCCTTAATGTTTGATGGCAAATTTGTCGTTTTTTAGCTAAAAAGCGCCAAAACGAAGAATATTAGGGAAATAGCAGCACATACATAACCTGTGAATTTACCCCGCTTGATTTCAACAGCCGATAATTCATCCCTGTCTCTCGGAACCATTGTCGAAAGAAAGTAGTATTTTTTGAAAAGAATCAATGCTGCCATGATGGCCAGAACGCTACCCAGAATCAAATTCCCATAAACTGCTGACAGCATCCCCCAAGACATTAACAGAATGGGGCTAGCAAACAAGACAACCAAGCTGACTAAAATGATTCTTTTCTTTGCGATACTCATCTTACTTGTCCCTCCTCATAAAAAATTCCTTGCTTACATCTTCACCTAAAATGATAAACAATCCAAACATGATTGTAAAGGAACAGAAATCCCTTCGATTCAATTTTTTTCTGAACTGTCAACCAACCACTGCAACTCAGTCTCCTTAAAGTGCAACAAAGGAAAATTCGGTAGAAACCTGTCTCGAGATTCCTTATGATGATTTTAGAAGCAAAGCAAAAGAAGGATTGGAGGAACATAAAATGAAAAAATCAATCAAAAAGAAATTGATCATCGGGGTTAGTATTTTGTTGGGCATTATCGTCATTGCTGGAATCGGAGCTAGTTATTATTTTGGCAAACTGGTAGTTGAAGGCTTATTCTATCAAAACGCAGGAAATGATACGAAAAACAACAGTCTTGTACAGTTGGAAGAATGGAATTATGACTTAGAGGCTTTCAATGCCAAATACTCAGGCAAAGATTTTAATCTAGAAGCCGAAGATGGAAATACTGTTCCCGTTACTTTTTTCAGCACAGACGAGAACGAGAATAAAGATACCGTGATCTTGATCCATGGTGCAGGTGGCGACCACGTTTTTGTTTCACCTTTAGCTGAGATGTATTTAGAAAACGGGTGGAATGTACTAACCTTTGACACCCGCGGCCACGGTGATAACGAAAGTCCTTTGGTAACTTTCGGCTATTTGGAACGATCCGATGTCAGTGCTATTGTTGACTACGCTGAAGAGGTAACTGATAACAAACAAATCGTGGTTCACGGTCAATCCATGGGCGGTGCCACGGCCGGAATGTATGCAGCAACGGAGCACGCAGCCGAGCATGCGGATGCCATTATCATGGACTCGCCAGTGTACAGTATGGAAGAAATGTTCGTTGGCGTTTGGCAAGAAATGGAGGATACCGAAGACATTCCCCTTTCCTATATCATTGCTTGCGGCAATTTATATATGAAGCTAAATCACGGCTTTACCTTTAAAGATGTTGAAATCACGGAGCAACAAAAATATAATGAAGTCAAAACCCTGGTCATCAACAGTGCTCAGGATGATATTTGTCTTCCGGAAAAAGTGACTGCCTTATATGACAATGTAGCAGCTGCGGATAAAGAATTAGTGACCCTTAACACTGAACATATCAAAGGGATTTTTGACCAAAAGGACAAATACGAAACAGTCGTTATGCAATTTTTATCAAATTAACCATTGGAGCTGACTTATGCGGATCAAACTATTTCAAGAGAAAACCCTTGAAGAAGACCGAGCAGAAATCTATTACCGAGAGATGACTAAGGAAATCGAAAAAGTGTGCCGATTGCTGGAAGGTTCAACGCCGCAGCTTTATGGTCTGGAGGATGGCCAGCAAGTCCTGCTGACGCTGGATGAAATTTACTATATCGATACCGTCGACAAAAAGACCTTTGCGTACTTAAAACAGCAGGTCTATCAAATCCAGGGCAGTTTATCTTTTCTCGAAACGGCTTTGTCCCAGCATGGCTTTTGCCGCATCAGCAAAGCCAACATCGTCAATATTCAGCACATCCACAAAGTGAAATCTGAACCCAACATGCGGCTGAAAGTGGTGTTGACTAACCAAGAGGAGCTAGTGATCAGCCGTTATTATCGCAAGCCGTTTCAAAACTACTTAACGAAAGTACGAGGATTTTTGCATGACTAAAGACCGTTTAAAAGAAATGCTGCTGGTAATTTGTGTCAGCTATACGATTATTTCTTTAGGCACCAGCCTGTTTGATGCGGTACTTTCTGGCAGCGGTGAAGAATTTTCCCGGTTGCTGTTCAAGTTTATCTGTACCGTGATCGCAGTTAGTATTCTCTATACCCATCCGATGCTGGAGCGATTGTCCCCTTTAGCGATGATCCTGCTTCAATACGTCGCAGCCATGCTGCTGGTATTTTTGACGATCTGGATTAGCAGTTTCTTTGAAGAAATCCACGAATCCGGTTATTTCGATGCCTTCCGATCCTTTACGATTATCTATATTCTTGGTGCGATCGCTTATTATGTCGGCCTTCATTTGGATGTTCGTAAACAAAATAAATTGCTGCAGGAAATTCAGGTGGGGCATAATAAGTTACATTAATATAAATGAAAAACTGCTGCTGAGTAATTTGGGCTCAACAGCAGTTTTTTTTATTGTCTATCCAACACACGTTTTAACTCACGATAAAAGTTTTCATGAGAACCAATCAGGTAGATTGGAACAATTACCTCATCAATAATTTCATAAGCAACTCGGTAGTGATTTTTGTTGTAGATAAATCCCATTGTCCATAAGCCTGATAAATTACCTTTTTTTGGTGTACCGCTTTGAGGATTTACAGCTATTTTTTCGTAAATCGTATCAACAAATAGCTGCTTGAGTTTTCGATCGTTGCACTTTTTCAAATAATTTTTTACTTGTCTGGAGGGTTGGACGCTATAAACCAATTTCTTTCTCCAATTCTTCACGAGTCATAATCGGTTCATTGTTCAACGTTTCTTCTTTTATTGTTTGCAACGCTTGTGGAATCTCCTGCTTGCGTTTTGAAAACTCGCTCACTAAATATTCCTCCGCTACTCCTTCACTGACTAAATCTTTTAGTATTTCAGTATCAAAATCTAAAAAGTCATCGTCGACTGTGGCAAACTCATAGAAAATCCCTGTAGGATATAATTTGGGTTCCACCGTCACACCTTCACCAATTTTAAATTCTTTCGGGACGGTTAACGTGATGGAGTTTCCCTGCTTACGTGTTTTAGTTTTCAACTTGTTCACCTCATTATTATTTATCTCACGTTTATTGTAGCGCGAACCAAATGTAATTACAAGTAATTACGTGATAAGAAAACAAAAAGACAGCCATCTCTGACCGTCTTCCTTCTATTATAATTCAGCGACTAAGTCACCTTGATTCGATAAATCGAATTTGCCTTTTTCCCCTTTGTCCAAACTTGGGAAGACGACCATGACATCTGTGCCCTTACCTGCTTCTTTAATAGAAGCAAAATCAACAGTAGCAATTTTTTGCTGGGCAGTTACTTTTTCGCCGGCTTGGACTAAAATCTCAAACCCCTCGCCCTTTAGTTCAACAGTGTCAGTTCCGATGTGAATCAGAATCTCCAGCCCTTTGTCCCCTTTAATCGTTAGTGCATGCTTCGTTGAAAAAACACTTTCAATTGTTCCGTCAATTGGTGAGACAATCTCATTAGAATCCGGCTGGACTGCAAAGCCTATTCCCATCATTTCACTGGAAAACACTTCGTCAGCTACTTCTTGCAGCGACACCACGGTTCCCGATACCGGCTGATACACCTTCACTGGACTTTTCTTTTTGAATAATTTGTTAAACAAAGAAATTCCTCCTCTAATCGTCATCGAGTTAATGATTCTTATCGTTTATTACTACTTAATCATACCGCACTTCTCAAAATGTCAAAAACGTTTTTAATCCTGCTCAAAAAAAGAAACAGTAACCCCGCACCGTTTCTTCCCGCTAACCATTTTCTGACAGCTGCTTCCAGCGAATCAAGGTCTTATTCACATAATTCAATACCATGATTTTGCACTTTTCTTGCTCGTTTTTATCAAAGCCTACTTGCTTGAATTGCTTCTGAAAATCCTTCAAGGCGGCAATCACTTCATCAATGGCATCTTCATCGATACCGGCAGAAGGTCTTTGGCGATTTAACATCAATTTTTCAATAATTGCTGGTGTATGTTTTTCCAAATAGGCGAAACCAAATCGCTTGGTGTCGTCTCGATAAGTTCTCAATGTGTCAATCGGCGTCTCAAAGGATGCCTGGCGCGTTGTTTTTTTAATTGGAGCTGGGCTGCTTTTTTTCTTGCGCTTGTGCCACCAATTCGTTAATAAAACCGCCACGATAAAGACAATAATATTGGAAATCAAACTTTCCACAGTTAATAAATTTTCGATCTTCAAACACTTCACTTCCTTGATGTTTATCATAGCAGTAAAAGGTTAAATCACAAAGATTATTTTGCGATAATTTACTAAAAATATTGCTTGACCTTCACGCGGCGTAAACCGCTATAGTGAAAGTATCGAAAAGGAGATGAAAAATATGCAAATTCAAGCGATTCGTTCTGATCAAGTTTATCAAAAAATGATTGATTCCCCCATGGAAAATCGCAACGATCTTTTTCGCTATGAGCTGATGCAGCCTTTTGAGAAAAAGTGGGCTTGCTATCACGTTCCCTTAAAAGCAAAGAAAGAAAACGGCTATGATGTTGTGATGGCCAGTAGTATGCTGGGCTATTTGTCACCTACTCAAATTGACGAAAGTCAGCAGGGCAGTGTAGAGCTGCTTTCAGATGAAGGTTTTTGGCAAACTTGCCAGCAAGCAATAGAGAAGAGTCTGCGTCAGTTTGAAGAAGCCGACATTGATTTACCTGTGAAGGAGTACTTGTACACTATTTTGCTGGCAGACCCTAAGAGTCCTTATACCATTTTAAGTGATGGTTATTCAGGTGACAGCGGGATTCCTGGGTATATTTTTGGGGCGATTGATCCGAATCAGTTTACGCTAGACCGAATGCCGGCAGCTTTAGCCCATGAGTGTAATCACAATGTTCGGTTTCAGTTTATTCAGTGGCGCAATGATATCACTTTGGCAGAGATGATGGTAAGTGAAGGTTTAGCGGAAAATTTTGCCACTTCACTTTATGGCAAGGATAAGTTGGGACCTTGGGTTAGCAAGGTGGACCTGGCGACTTTGAATGATTATATTAAGCCGCTGATCAAGGATGCTCTTGACGTTTCAGGTATGGAGAATCTGACTGCTTACCTTTATGGAGATGAAATCGCTGAAATGAGCAATTATTTCCCGGTCGGTCTGCCTTTTTGTGCTGGTTATGCCTGCGGGTATTACATGGTTGAGCATTATTTGAAGAAAACCGGCAAGTCCATTGTCGAAGCAACGATCTTGCCGGCTGATGAAATTTTAAAAGAAATTGAGGACTTTTGGGAGATTTAAACAAGCAGGCAATGAGAATTTCTCGTCGCCTGCCTTGTTTCTTCTATTATATAGATTCCACCGCCGTCACCTCAATCTCCACCAGCAAATCAGGATCAATCAATGACGACACTTCTACCATCGTTGCAGCTGGTTTGATTTCGGCAAAAAACTCGCCGTGTGCTTTGCCGATCTCTTCCCAATGAGTAATGTCGGTGACAAACATTCTGGTACGAATAACGTTTTCCAGTGACATACCCTCTGCGGCTAAAATTCCTTCGATCGTTTTTAAAATATGCTGCGTTTGTTTGTAGGGATCACCCACGCCATAAGGTTTTCCATCCTTCACCGAGGTTGTTCCCGCGATTTCCAACAAATTTCCTACTCGAACCGCTCGTGAATAGCCCACAGTAACTTCCCATGGTGAATTACCGCTGATGTTTTTCCGACTCATAATGATCTCCTCCTATATAAAATTTAATCCTGTCGTAAAAGCTGGATATACCGTCTTGTTTAATAATTAATAGTTAGCAAACTCCCTCGAATCCGGGTTATACTTTCCATATTCTCATTCAAAACAAAATATTTTTTAATGAAAGCGTTGACAACGGTTGTTTTATAGCTTAATATCTCTTTTATGACTTAAATTATTTCGCTTCAAGAAAGGAACCATTTATGACTAAAGACAATGCAGTATTAGCAAGAAACACCCAAGAGGCACCAATCGACAAATTCGCTTCACAATCCGTAGCTTTTTCCCATTACAACAATCTATCTGCCCAATTACCGATTGATCCAAAGACGGGTGAATTAGTCGCTGGCGGAATCACGGAACAAGCGGAGCAAGCGTTTAAAAACGTGGCTGCCATCGTTCAAAGTATTGACCATGTAATGAGTGATGTTGTTCGTCTAACTATCTTTGTAAGAGATTTAAGAGATTTGGATGCAGTGGATGCCGTTTACAAAAACTATTTCGCTGGTTATCTTCCTACGCGAACGGTTGTGGCAGTTGACGCATTACCATTGGATGCCTTAGTTCAAGTTGAAGCTTTGCTTTCAAATGGTGAAGGAACTATTCCAGATGCACCGCAAGCTGGCGATTTAATCAAACTAACGAATCATACTGAAAATGCACCGGCGGACAAATTGTCTAGTCAAATCGTGGCATTTTCTCACTACACCAATCTTTCGGCTCAATTACCGATTGATCCAGAATCGGGTCGGGTAGTCGCTGGCGACATCAAAGTACAAACGGTTCAATGTTTGAAAAATATTAAAGCCATTTTGACTAGTGTGGATGTTCCTGTGGATGACATTGTTAAAATCACGATTTTTGTAAAAGATTTGAGTCAAATGAAAGCGGTTGACGAAGTATACAAAACCTTCTTCCCGGATTCAGCGATTGCCAGAACTGTGAATTACGTACCTGCGCGAACAGTTGCAGTGGTTAGTGATTTACCAATGGGGGCGGACGTTCAAATCGAAGCAGTGGTTTCGTATGGCGACGGCACACCGCCGCAAGCAGTTGAAGATCGTCATGGCTTAATTTTAGAAGCGAATAATACAAAGGATGCCTGGAAATGTCCAATGGCTACCCAAACGGTTGCTTTTTCTCATTACAATAACCTGGCGGCCCAATTACCAATTGCACCAAACACAGACGATATCGTATCTGGCGGTGTAAAAGCGCAAGCTGAACAATGCCTGAAAAATATCAAAGCCGTGATTGAAAGTGTCGATCACGTAATGGAAGATACCGTGAAGATCAATATTTTCGTCAAAGATTTGGCTGATATCGATGCAGTCAATGAAGTGTATCAAACATTCTTCCCAGAAGGCACACCTGCTCGCAGAGTTGTCGGCGTTAGCGAATTACCAAAAGGCGCACTAATCCAGATGGACGCTATTGTTGGTAATGCGGAAGGCACTCCGCCATTGGCTTAGTTTTTCATTTCAACAAAAAAAGTAGGCATAGGATACACTCCTATGCCTATTATATATTAAGAACCTAGCAGCTTTCACTGCTGAGTCCGTAATTTATTCTTTTTCGCGACGTTTGTAGTTTGAATACAAGACCATACCGACAATCGTGAAGCCGATTGGTCCAGCAATCATCCACAAGGTATCTCGTACGCCGGCGCCTTCAATGATTGGTTGGAAAATCGTGAAGATGTTCGCACCCAACACTAGTAAGAAGACAACAACACTGACAATCATCGTCATGCTTTTTGTTTTATATACTTCAAAGGTTTGAGGCATATTTTTTTGTTTGAATTTAGGAAACGCGTAGATCAAGAACAAGTATGGTAAAGTCATTGATACGTTTGCCATCAAGGTTAAGATGTTGTAGAAGGCTGATGGATCTGGTGTCGCAAATGATGCGATTAAAATAATCGCAACTACTAACGCACATTGTGCCCACATTGCATAAGAAGGCATACCGTTACTGTTCAATTCAGTAAATTTCTTCGGCCATAATTTCTTCGGTGTTCCCATGATCAACGTCTTCAATGGTGAATAAGTTAAGGTAAAGAAGGCCCCGCTGTAAGCTAAGAACATCCCTAGACCCGTGTAACGAGCGAACCAGTTACCCATGCTGATGGCTGCTGATTGACTCACGCCAATTGCATTCCCGAACTCAACCCCTAAGTTGTTCATCATTACATAGCTGATGTTACCAAGGTTTGTTGAATCGCCAGAAAGAACGGCATCCCAGTTAGTACTTACACCCCATAGGAAGATTCCTAGCGCATAACCGATGGAAATAACAATCGCTGAGAAAACAACACCTTTAGGGAAGGTTTTCTCTGGGTTGCGAGTTTTATCAACCATGCCCCCAACTGCTTCAATCCCACCATAGGCGAAGATCGCAAATACTGCGAAACCTAGTAAACCGATCGGGCTTTGGTAGCTAGGATTTGGTGAATGTAAAATTTGTTCGAATGGTTGTGCCAATTGGCCGCCATTAATCACCAAAATAATACCAGAAATAATAATTAATACTACGTTTAAGCTTGTTACCGCAATCCCACCAAGACTGGTGATTTTAACAATCCCTTTGACCCCTTTGATAGAGACCAACGTTACGATAACCATCCATAAACATGCTAGTAAACCAACCATTTGCGTGGAATTTAAACCAAACAAACTCAGTTTTTGTGTTTGGTCACTGCCGGCAAATGCTGTAGTAAATGGAATCCATACTTTAGATGATGTTGATACCATCCAGACAACATAAGAGGCAAACCACATAAAGGTACCGATAAAAGCAAATCGTGGTCCCACACTAACTTCCAACCATTTGTACATACCGCTGTTTTCGCCCTTGATAGTCGAACCAAACTCCGCCATCATCAATGCAAACGGGATGAAGAATAAAATCGCTGCAACGACGTAGAAGACGATTGATCCATAGCCCATCAAGTAAAAGGCCACCGGCCCATTGGCAAACCCGAAAACTGAGGTAAAGATCATCATGACTAAGGCACCCAGTGTCATACCTTTTTCCGCTTTGGACATTTCAATCACTCCATTTCGATTTTTTTATTGGGCTGCAAATTGTATTGTGTAATAAATAAATGACAGTTCGTTATTGATTGAACAAGCTAGCTACAATAAAATAAGAGCTCCCACTTATGACTCTACCCTTAAAAAAGACGGCTAGCAAGAACGGCGCTCACAGAATATTTCTACTAAAACAGCGGTTTTCTCATTGTTTTTCAGTGAGCAAGCTGAATTTCACCAGATGATAAAATAACTATAATATTTATAATATAGCACTATATATATCACCTCCATTTTAATAAACTTACCATTTTCCATTTGGTTAGGCGTTATCACAGACGAAATAGGCTTACTTTTTGCAAGTAAACCCGAAAATCCCAATTATGAGAAGTAATCTAACTAAAACTAGTTAAAGAACTCATTAATCGAAAGAAAAAACATGAGAAATTCGCCATCTTAAACAAAAAGACTTTTTAGCGTCTTTTTAAGAGTTCTGTAATGAGGGCTAAAAGAGAATAATTTTAGTTTATTGCCCATTAAATTTTAACCTGTACACATCCTAAGGCCATCAAATTCCATGCAATAGCTAATTTTTCTGAAAATTTTTGAAATTATTTTGGCTAGGAATTGCGTGGATTTTTAAAGCCATTGATACCGTTTACTATGCAAAGTACATTCGGTTGCTGTCTTTAAAAATCTCAACAAAAAAAGGTAAGAAGACGGAGACTTGCTCAAATCTTCTTACCTCTTCAATTTTTATTGGTGTTCCCGCTCGACGATTTGATAATAACTGCGAGCGGTTAGTTGATAGACTAGGAAGTACAAGATAGCAAAGATCAAGACAACTACTAGTGCCACCACTAGTGTAATGTGCCAATTCGTCAGGCCGAACAGGATGAGCAGCTTGCAAATAATCCGAAAGGCAAAAGCCAAATGGATAACCGCGACAATTAGCGGGAACAAGAAGACCATTAATACTTGCTTGTGGATGACCTTTTTCACATCACGATGGCTCATCCCAACTTTTTGCAGAATTTCAAACCGTTCTTGATCGTCCATTCCTTCTGAAACTTGTTTATAGTAGATAATTAAGGCCGTAGCTAGAGTAAAGGTGACACCGAAAATTACACCTAGAAATAAAAAGCCGCTAGCAAACGTTCGATTATCCCGAGCATACTTGTCTTTCAAACCCATTCGGTAGGTTCCCGCTTCAAACTGTTGAGCAAAGCTTTGCTCTAATACATCAGCAAAGGCGATGCTTTTTGCTGGTGAGGCAACGATATCAAAATCCATATTATAAATCGGTGCCCGCAGCTCAGCTGCTTGTTCCGGCGTAGTCAACCATTCGTCTAGTAAGCCATCAAGGATTGTTTGATCCTTTAAAACGACTATGAACATGTCACTTAAGTTGTTTTGCTTTTGCAGACCCACAAACTCACTGACCTTCTCTTTAATTTCGAAGCTGTGATCCTGCAGCGTTATAGTTTTAGCTGGTGCATCGCCACTTTCTTCGAAAATAATCACTTCATTGTCAGTCAGCTGCTCCTGTTTTCCAGCCAATCGATTATATTCATCCAGTGTCATAAAGCTCATCAATGAAATCAGCGGCAAAACATCCACCGTCAGCT
>LIDZ01008721.1_pt8 | contig 12617 bp, 13 predicted proteins | sample 644651 | NCBI WGS metagenome assembly LIDZ01 (sample SAMN03856242, study PRJNA289617) | food metagenome | isolation source: wine grapes on drying loft during traditional withering process | host: Vitis vinifera cv. Corvina | place: Italy: Gargagnago di S. Ambrogio di Valpolicella | collected 2014-01
TAGAGGCAAAGGGAATGCGGGCTTTTTCAGCCTGTAGCCCGTTTAGCGGACCGGTTGCGGCTGGCCCACCAAAAAAGCAGGTGCCTGCATCGGGTCCGTTAGGGTTAGCATTATCACACTGAGCGGTATTTCCTTCCCGGCAGGGGGGGCAATAGCCACAGGATACGGTCGAGCAGACCACCACGCGATCGCCCACTGATAAATTACGCACGTCATCACCGAGTGATTCAACTATGCCCACCCCTTCATGCCCCAGAACTGTTCCGGTTTTCATCTTACTGAAGGTTCCGCGCACGAAATGAAGGTCCGTTCCACAAATAGCGGAAGCGGTAAGACGGATGATGGCATCGGTGGGTTGCTGGATTTGCGGCTCCGGTATCTCATCCAGACGAATATCGCCTACGCCATGCCAGACGAGTGCTCTCATAATCTTTCTCCTGTGGTCAGGTTTCTCTTGTACCCCTCCGGGCTTTTAATTCCTGGTTAATTATAGAAAAGGCTGGCTGGATTTCATCCTTTGTAACAGGACTGTGCGGTTCGGCTTCGTGACAAGTCTAAACACTGGGTCCAGGCTTACAGCAGAAACACAATAAAACCTCTAAGGACAGTACTGACGCCAGGACGCGAATTGGCAATGTCATAGCGAAGAGAAAGCACTGATGAAAGATACCTGTACGATATTTTTTGATGGCGAAGCTCTGCAGGGGGAAAGCGGCCAGCCCTTAATCGATTTTCTGACCGCCAGTGGCAAAACTTTACCCCATGTTTGCTATCACCCGGCTTTACCGCCGTTACAGACGTGTGATGTCTGCTGGGTCGAAGTGCAGGGAGAGCAGGTCCGGGGATGCACGCTTGTGTCTGCAGAGGGCCTGGTCATATCTTCTCAGACGGTAACGACTAAAGCCGCACAGCAAGAAGGGATGGACCGTATTCTCAACCGGCATGAGCTCTACTGTACCGTCTGCGAGCACAACACCGGGGATTGCACGCTGCATAACACCGTTGCAGATATGCATATCCCTGTTCAGTTTTATCCATGGCAACCACACCCTGCAGAAAAAGATCACAGTAATCCTTTTTATACCTACGACCCCGATCAGTGTATCCTTTGCGGCCGCTGCGTAGAGGCGTGTCAGAGCGTTGAAGTTAATGAAACCCTGTCTATCGATTACACCAGCGATCATCCCCGCGTGCTCTGGGATGGTGGTGAAAAAATAGCGGGCTCCAGCTGTGTGAGTTGCGGACATTGCGTCACCGTTTGTCCGTGCAATGCGCTGCTGGAAAAAACCATGCAACCCGATGCCGGCCCGTTTACCGCCATGCCGACAGATTTGAAACGGCCGCTGATAAATTTCGTTAAGGGGCTGGAAAACAGTATCGGCATGGGGCCAATCACCGGTATTTCGCGCATAGACGTGGCCATGCGACAGCAGGAAATAAAAAAAACCAAAACAGTCTGCACATACTGCGGCGTCGGTTGCAGTTTTGAGATGTGGACGCGAGGCCGTCATATCCTGAAAGTACAGCCGGTGGCACACGCGCCGGTAAATGGCATCTCAACCTGTATCAAAGGGAAATTCGGCTGGGATTTTGTCAACAGTAAAGCGCGGTTGACCACGCCGTTGATCCGGGAAAATGGTCGCTTCAGACCGGCCAGCTGGGATGAGGCGCTGTCGCTTGTCGCCCGTCGTCTGAAAGACATTGCCGATACCCATGGCGGAAACAGTATCGGGTTTATTGGCTCCAGTAAGGCAAGCAATGAAGAAGCGTATCTGACGCAAAAAATAGCGCGTCTGATATTTGGTACCAATAATGTCGACAACTCCTCCAGATACTGCCAGAACCCGGCAACTGAGGGATTGTTCCGCACGGTGGGATACGGTGGTGATGCGGGCAGTATTGCCGATCTGCAAAAAGCGTCCCTGATTATTATTGTCGGCAGCAATCTTTCAGAAAATCATCCGGTCATTGCCGCACGAATTAAGCATGCGCATAAATACCAGGGCCAGAAACTTATTGTTGTCGATCCACGCCGTCACGAGATGGCTGAACGGGCAGACTGCTATCTGCGTATTAAACCGGGAAGCGATCTGGCATGGGCTTCTGCAATGTCCCGGTACATGTTTGATAATGGCTACGCTTGCGAGAAGTTTCTGGCAGAAAAAGTGAATCAGCGTGAAGAGTATCTTCAGTCGCTGGAACCGTTTTCGCTGGATTTTGCCAGCGACGTGACGGGACTCACCGTTGAGGAGCTGACGCTTGCCGCTGAGATGATTGGACAGGCATCGCGGGTTTGTATCCTGTGGGCTATGGGGATCACTCAACACAGCCATGGTGCCGATACCAGTACTGCACTTTCAAATCTTCTGCTGGTGACCGGCAATTATGGCCGGCCCGGTACCGGTGGTTACCCGATGCGCGGGCATAATAACGTTCAGGGGGCGAGCGATTTTGGCTGTCTGAGCAACATCTATCCCGGATATGAAAAGGTCACTGAGCCTGAGGTGCGTAAAAAATGGGCGAAGGCCTGGGGCGTTGACGCTGAAGCGCTGTCAGATGAGGCCGGTGCGGACAACTTCCAGATGGTGCAGGAAGCGCATGAAGGTAAGCTCAAATCTATGTATATCATTGGCGAGGAAACAGCATTCTCAGATGCTGATTCAGTCAAAGTTCATCAGGCTTTTTCTGGACTCGAGTTTATGGTGGTACAGGACATTTTTATGAGCCGTACTGCCGAATTTGCTGATGTCGTGCTTCCGGGCTGTCCCTCCGTGGAAAAAGAGGGGACGTTCGTCAATACCGAAAGGCGAATTCAGCGGTTTTATGAAGTGATGCCACCGCTGGGTGACAGCCGGCCTGACTGGGTGATCCTGACTGAGCTGGCTTCCAGGCTCGGTCATCCGTGGTATTACACGCATCCGTCACAAATCATGGATGAGGTTGCCAGCATTGCGACTATTTTTGCCGGCGTAAACTACCGGCGACTGAGTGGCTGGCAGTCTCAGCAGTGGCCCGTGTCTGAGGATGGCCAGAGCACACCGCTGCTTTATACCCAGGAGTTTAAATTTGCCGACGGTAAGGCAAAACTCCATTCCCTGAGCTGGAAACCGCCTGCTGAAGATGCCGATAACAACTATGACCTGATACTGAATAATGGGCGGATGCTCGAACATTTTCAGTCGACCAATCAGAGCGGGCAGGGAGGACGCCTGCTGTCGCTCTCGCCCGACTGGTATGTCGAAACGGGCGTTGAGCTGGCGCGCACGCGTGGATTAAAAGATGGCGACTGGGTTTCCCTGACCTCACGCCGCGGCTCCCTTGAGATACCCGTGCTGATTACGGAAAGGGTGACGGGTAACGTGCTGTTCATTCCTATTCATCATGGCAAACCCGGCATCAACGAACTGACCGGCGATCATCACGATCCCGACGTCAACACTCCGGCTTATAAAGAGATTGCCGTGTCGATGAAAAAGCTGGGGCGATCGCTGAAACGAAGCCCTCTGCCTTCGCAAAATTTTCGGAATGGCAAGCGTACGCCGCTTATGACGGTGCCTGTCGAAGAAAAGTGGCAACAGGACGGTTATACCGTTCCGCCCGAACATACTGACCACCCGGAGAAATTCTGATGGCTGAACGCATGCAGTATCAGGTACCCCCTGCCGGTGTCGAAACGAGTGCGCAGGAATCACTGGATACCCTGTTAGAGAATTTACATAAGCATGGATTCCTGCGGCTTGCCAACGACGCCGTTTGTGCCAATGTCGACATTGCCAAAATTCTCGTTGAGGGTTTAAACCGTCCAGGTTCGCAAGCAGCAGTCCAAAATATTTCGCTTCTTTTTATGGCGCTATCCCGTATTCCGCCTGAACGCTTTAATCAGCTATTAATGGGCATAACCGACGCGGTGAATGCGTTCAGCAACGACGCAAGCACTGAAAAAAAACGGGCTGCCCCCGGCATACGGGGCATAATCAGGCTGCTACGCGATGAAGAGTGCTGGCAAAGCCTCTCCCCGTTGATTAGCGGGCTGGATGCGTTCTCAGCCGCGATGAGAAAAGCCCCTGAAAAACCCATTTCACGTTACAGCGGCAAAAAAAGCCATGCCTGACGCAGACTTTACGCTGCTGCTCTCAAGGCTGCAGTTTGCCATCACTATCGGATTACATATCGTGCTGGCGGCTTTTGCGCTGGGCCTGGCTCTGTTTCTGGCCTTCCTTGAAGGGAAGTGGCTGTACCATCACGATAAGTGTTATCTGCAGACCTATCTCTTCTGGCTCAAAGTATTTGCCTTCACCACTGCCGTAGGCGCTGTGACCGGGGTGGTGATGGAATTTCAGTTTGGGACAAACTGGGGGCCCTTTGCCCAAAAAACGGGCGGCATCATCGGACCACTGATGTTCATGGAAGTGGTGCTGGCTTTTTTTCTCGAATCTGCGCTGGCCGGCGTGATGGTTTTTGGCATGGGGCGAATCCCGGCCTGGCTGCATTTTATCATTACCTGCCTGGTCGCCGCAGGCGCCTTAATCAGCGCCTTCTGGATCCTGGCAGCGAATTCCTGGATGCAAACCCCCACCGGTTTTACTCTCGGGGATGCAGGCCAGTTCCAGCCGGAAAGCTGGCTGGCCATACTCCGCGCGCCTTCTTTCCCCTGGCGTTTTACGCATATGGTCCTGGCAGCGCTGCTGGGCACGGCTTTTCTCGTTGCCGGGGTGGGGGCATGGCGCCTGCTTAACAATTTGCAGAGGGAAAGTGCAAAGAAAATGATCTCTCTGGCCATGTGGCTGGCCGTCATCCTGATGCCTGTTCAGATAGTGATCGGTGATTTGCAGGGTGAAAACACCCTGAAGTATCAGCCTCAGAAAGTGGCGGCAATGGAAGGCAGCTGGCACAGGCCACAGCCCGGAGAGGGCGAGCCGGTCAGATTGTTTGCCCTGCCGGACCAGAAGGCGCAACGCAATACGTTCGAAGTGGCTGTTCCGCAATTAGCATCGCTCTATCTTCGTCACAACCTGACCGGACATATTCAGGCATTAAGCGAATTTCCGGTAAATGATATTCCTCATGTGTTCACCGTCTTTATGGCATTTCGGGTGATGGTCGGGCTGGGTATCCTGATGCTGGCTACCGCGCTGACTGCACTCTGTTTGCGATGGCAACACCGGCTTTATACCTCACGGCGTATGCTGAAATGCCTGTTAATCATGTCTCCTGCAGGCTTCCTGGCGATGCTTGCGGGCTGGGTGGTAACAGAAACCGGGCGTCAGCCCTGGACCGTGTGGGGACTGATGCGCACCGATGAAAGCTTCAGCGCTCTTCCGGCTGGCTGGGTTATCGCTTCAGCCAGCGGTATTACCCTGATTTATGCTTTTGCTTTTATTAACGGCCTGCGGTATTTCCTTCATTACATTGCCACGGAAGTCCCCGTTGCAGAGGAGGGTGAGGATGATAACTGACCCTGTTGACCTGTCTGCCCTGTTTCTTGCATTTTCCCTGCTGATGTACGTTCTGCTGGACGGTACCGATCTTGGAGTGGGCATGCTATTTGTCTTCTTCCCGGGTCATAACGATCGTCAGAGAATGGCGGCGTCCATCCTGCCAATCTGGGATGCAAATGAGACCTGGCTGGTATTGCTGGGAGGGGGGATGCTTTCATTATTTCCGCAGGCCTACGGGCGTTTACTTTCCGGACTTTACCTGCCTCTTTTCCTCATGCTGCTGGCGTTGATTATCCGGGCGGTAGCACTGGAGTATCGAAGCGAAGCTTCAGCGCGGCAACGCAGCCGCCTTGATGTGATTTTCTTTATTTCCTCCTCGCTCGTTGCATTCTCTCAGGGGGCGCTTGCAGGAAATATCCTGACTGGCGTCCCCACCGGCGGCGCATTCTCATGGATGAGCCCTTTTGCCCTGTTGTGTGGCGTCATGGTGATGGTGGGTTATCTGCTGATGGGATGTTGCTGGATACGCTGGAGACTGCAGGATGGGGCTGGAGAGCACGCCAGTCGGCTGGCATTCCTGTTTCTGGTGATGCTGATAGTGATGATTGTTTTTTTATGTCTGTTGTTGCCGACCCCCCTTATAGCGGTATGGGGCAGGACTGGGGGTAAAATACTCCTTGTAACGACCATTATAATCACCGTATTCATTCTATTTTTTCTGTACGGGGAAAAGCCAGTCGCACCATTAATCGCTGTGCTAATGCTGATAAGCAGCCTTATGGGCGCGGCAATGCTGGCAATTTACCCATGGTTTATCCCAAATGAACTCAGTCTTGCGCAGGCTGCCGCACCTGCCGCTTCGCAATATTTCGTTTTGACAGCTGCAACGGTAATCATTCCCTTAACGTTAATCTATAACAGCTGGGCTTTTTGGGTTTTTCGCGGAAAAGTCCGCTAAAAACGACGGCACTGATTGACCTGGCATTATTCTTTACCCGTCAGTAAAGCCTTCAGGCTGTTCATTGCAAACAGCGCTGCGGCATGAATAACGTCTTCCGGCTCGCCCTGAAAGAATTTTACGCGGCTAATAAGCTGTTGCTCAGGCAGGCACCATGCAAACCAGATTGTCCCGGCCGGCGTACCATCTTCACCGCCATCCGGACCGGCGTAACCACTGATAGCCAGACTGACGGCTACGCCCGCGAGCTGCTGTGCACCGCTGGCCATCTCCCGTACGGTCTGTTCGCTTACGGCGCTATGAATTTCCAGGGTTTCTTTGCTGACTTTCAAAATGCGGTGCTTGGCCGCATTGGTATAGGTCACTAACCCCGCGGTGAAAAATTCGCTGCTGGCAGATGCCGCACCCAGCGCAGTACTGATCAGGCCGGCCGTACAGGATTCTGCGGTGGCGAGGCGTAAGCTCCTGGCTTTCAACGCATCACCCAGCGCCTCCGCGGCATGTAACAGTTTTTTATCCATCACCTTCTCCTTTTTCTGATAAAGGCATACTAATCGTTCATCCAATGTGTGGAATGCTCACCTGGTGGGGGATTTTCGCGAACACGTGAGATCGGAGGCCATTTTTAACTATATCCCTTCGTCAAAAAATGCGCATTCCTAAAAAAACGGATTACGTCAGCCTTTGCAGGATAAAACTCGACCGATTTAACGCCTGGATCACGATCTTTTTCCACGTTACCGGCATCCAGACGAAAGCATAATAGCGTTAACAATGTTCCTTTTGGCTCTTCGCGCACAAGCTGCACACAAATTTTAAGGACGCACGTTGGGCCCAAAATTTTTCTTAAGCCGAGCAGGAATTGCAAAAGCGGATCAACTGAAATGCCAAAAAGGCTTCCGGTCATATACGATAAAGTCTCCGAAGCCGGCATAAAATGGCATAGCGGACCGGCACCAGCAGAAGCGGAAGTCAGGCCCTGCGGTGAGTTTAGGAACGGTCCACATTTTAGGGGGATAAAAGGCCCTGAGGTCTGTGGATAAAAATGCCGTTGCTACACGGGCCGGGCGCTGCGGCGAGACGGTAATGAGGTGGTCAATAAACATACAGGCGGTCGTATGCCTTTCTCTGATCCACCCATTAATCATCAAGTATGACGGAAAAAGGTTCGCTTCTGCCACTGTACGTACCAACGGGTAGTCCACCGTTTACCATGAGCCCAAAAACAGGCTGTTCAGCTCATCGTTCTGACCATCAATAGCAGTCTGAGAAATAACCCGTTATGGGCCGTAATCAGCTATGTATTATTTATGCTTCTGGCGCGTGAACAAAACAAAGCTTATTTCCTTCAGGGTCCCGACAATAAGCTGCAAAGAAATCGGAAGCATACTCTCTGAACCCCGGTTTTCCCTCATCGGTGCCACCCATCTTAATCGCAAGGCTCCATATCTCACGTACATCGTCCTGAGACGCTGCTAAAAAACTGACCTGCACACCGTTTCCCCACGTCGAAGGGAGTCCGTTTTCAGGCACCTGAACGTAAAACTGCGGCCATCTTTTATCAGGGTATTTCCAGCCAACCCCCAGGGCCGGACCACCATTGCCTTCAGGCATTTTTACGAGGCCTAACTTCGCCAGTATGGGTTCATAGAAAACGACTAGCTTATCGAGCTCTCTTGCTCCGACGTGAACATGACTGAACATCGCCGATTCTCCAGGTTGAAAGGGACATATTTAACGTAGTCCAGTTTACGTAAATCACAGGGAGGAGGGCAGGCGGCATTAGGAGAAAAGCGGACATAATGTCCTGGCAGTTAGTCGTCTGACCGCTCACAGGATCCGATGCGCGCGTTCGTGAAGGGAATACCTTTGTCCAACCTTTGCGATGAACTTCGCGCTTTACAGTTTCCGGTTCTTTACTTCTGTCATTTCCTTTCGCCCTCCGTTGAGGAGCAGAACTCAAAGTGCTGTCTCAATTTGTTGGACCACTATACTGACTAATGCACTTGTAATTTCCATTCGAGGCAGGGCACGGTTCCTTACCTGACACCAGCCTCACTCATGACTTTAAGGAGTACAAAATGCAAAAAAATAAAACCTTGAAAGGGTTGCTGGCCGTAACGTTAGTAGCGGCGATGTTCAGCACTGTCGGCGTTCATGGCCAGACGCCATCGAACGCCGCGGAAAATGGTACCGCAGACCAAACCGGCTCAGGCGCCAGACTCAGCGCCGGCGACGAAAAAGCGTTGAAGGATATGGCGCAGGCCAATATCAATGAAATCGCTGCCGCAAAGATTGCGCTAAACAAGGCTCAGAGCAGTCAAGTCAAAGCATTCGCTCAGCAGATGGTCCAGGATCACGTCAGTGCCCTGGCCAAAGTACAGTCTGTCGCCCAGAATAAAGGCGTCGCGCTGCCGACCGATCCGGACGCCAAACACAAAGCCATGGCCGCCAGACTGGAAAAGCAGAACGGTGGCGCTTTTGACAAGATGTACATGGAAAACGCCGGCGTTAAGGACCACAAGATGGTGCTGACGACGCTCCAGAGTGATACGCGGAAGATAAAGGACCCGGATGTGAAGGCCCTGGCCGATGCGCACACGCCCGTTGTTGAGGAGCACCTTAAGTCCGCCCAGCACATGTCGATGTAACCGGGCAAGCCAGTAAAAGTTAACAGGTTGTCTGGTGGTCATAGTGACCTGCAACCCAGACGACCTTTGGAAATGTGCAGAAGGTCCGGCGAAAGCGACATTGTTAATAATATTGAAGTACGTTGAATGCTCTTCATTGTAAGCGTCCCGAACGGTGCTCCACCGGTGAAGTCGCATGCTGACACTTACGTTACGTGTTTACGGCCAGAAGTGGCACAAACAGGACATTGAGGTTCGTCAGTCTACAGCTCAAGGTGGTTTGCATGATTAACGAGTTTGTACGGTTTCGTTCCGTTGTAACATCTGCAGCTCTTTAAAAAAAGGCCGTAGAAAGTTCATGAAGGGGATGGGGTAAACCACTCTCGACAGACCGCATAGAGTGAGAATAACATCTGAACTGCTGATTCTCGCTTGTCACAGCATGCGAATGGATGAACTCCTGCCACGCTGCGCATGCAGATTTTTCAGCGTCCGTATGGCCGCATTAAGACTAACCCGTTGATCCGCATCAGGGGTTAACTGACTCATTCCCGTAAGCACGTCGATCAATGCTTTAGTGTTTATGGGCTTTCCTGCTTCTACCAGATTTTGCAGAGCCGACCCGATTTCTTCATTTGTTGTTTTGTTTGCCATAAGCATCCCGTTATTTACTCTGTCTCTTTCATTCAAGGCCTTTAGTTACCATCTGCTTAAAATTTCATATCAATCCTGCAGTCAGATTTTATTATAAAATTTGCCCGGTGAACCAGAACCTGCCAGCAATTAACCGATAAAATAAACCGTCTTTAAATGAAAAAGGCATCCCGTTCGGGATGCCTGGCAAAGCACGGTCTTATGAACTGCTGTGGAGTCTTTGCTTTTTCACTGGGTTGTCATTTTTTTAACCTGCACCTGAGGCAGGAACAGCCATGGTACCTGGGTTTAACTGAAATTGCTTACTTCATTCCGTCATCCCTTTCCATACGCTGCATTTTGTCTGCCTCAAGCTGTGCGCAACCTTTCGGTATCTCAGCGCACTTTTACCCTTCAGACCGTGGCTTGTAACTTCCTGCACCCTATACCACGGAATCTGCCCTGATGGCTGAGGAACCTGTGCATGTCCGTACACCTGAGGGGCGGAATGATGGTCTGGATGAAGATGCAGGCGAATACCGGACGTTCATTACTCTCTGCGCCATATGACTTATCGTCTACACCCCCCGCATTTCCGTAGTGATAAAGTCAGTTAAGCGACTTTCTATACGCCGAGGGGCATCCCGATACTGGTCGTGTCCTCATCATCAGGGTAAGAGCACTGCCAAGAAAAGCGTTCTTGCAGAATCGAACCGGTCAGCCTGGAGTGAACAACGGACCTTGAACCTGAATATTTCAGGATATGAGCGATCGTGATGTTTCTGGATTGACCGGAAGTTTAAGCATCTCACTTTCAATAGGCATAAAACCCAGAAGGCTGACTGTAACCGTAAGTCAGTTAACAAAAATAATATCCGGCAGATTCTGCGTCAAAAAGTCAAAATGGCTGGTATCTCCCTCCACACGAATGCGGATCATGGCGCCTTCATAGAGGTAAATAACCATCGCGGCCGCGCTTTCAGGCGTCATTGACGGAGACAGCGTCTCAAGCTGCTGAGCCTCTCGAAACACCTCTGTAAGGTCACGCTCCCAGCTGGCAAAGAACTCGATCAGACGTTGCCTGATTTTCTCACTCTGTACCGCGCCCGTCTGGCCAAGAATTCCTGCAAGACAGCCAGCTGGTTCAGGTGGATGCTCAAGGTATTCCCTGTGGCTCACAAGCCAGGCGCGGATACGTTCGCAGGGCGTCAGGCTCCTGTTATAAAGCGTTGATGCCCTGAGGTCCGAAAATGATGCGAAATAAGCCTCTAGTGCTGCACAGGCAAACGCCTCTTTACTGGGGAACAGGTTGTAAAAAGACCCCTTTGGCATACCCGCCTCGGTCAGAATGGCAGTGACCCCGGCGCCCTCATAACCGTACTTAAGAAAAACTTTAATGCCGGAGATCACCAGTCGTTGGCGCGTATCATTCTTTGCCATAATAATTAGACCGATTTACTTATTTTGGAAAACTATAACCGATGAGGACAGACCATGCCACCTCGTGAAGCAGTCAACCCGCGCGCGTCGGGACTCGTTATGGTGCTTTCATCAGCCGTTCTGTGGAGCACCGCAGGTATTTTCGTGAGACACCTCGATATGAACATCTGGGCTATGGTCGCCTGGCGCTCCCTCTTTGCTTTCATCTCACTTGGTCTGTTACTGGCATTGTGCGGTAACCTGCGCCACTTTTCGTTCCGTCGCGACCTGGGATTACCCGGCCTGATGACAGTTGCGGTTATGGCTTCATCAATGTTTTTTTACGTGGCGGCGCTGAAACTCACCAGCGTTGCCGGGGTGATGACGGTCTATGCCACCATCCCTTTTTTTGCTATGGGGCTGGGCTGGCTGATGCTCAGGGAAAAAATCACAAAACCCGCGCTACTGGCGGCGGTGGTGAGTCTGACAGGTGTCATCCTTATGGCCACATCAGCGGTGGGGCCGGGTGACATCATGGGGAATCTGCTGGCTCTGGCGATGACGGCGGGCTTTGCTGCAAGCATTGTGATGTCAGGCAAATGGCCTGAGATGAACCTGCCAGCCGTAACGGCCCTGGCCTGCGCACTCTGTGGCGTATTCTGTTTTATCATGATGCCTCGCGGTCTTCCCCTTCCCGGCCTGAAGGATATGGGATGGCTCCTTATATTTGCGCTTGCCACCCAGAGTCTGAGTTATCTGTTGTTTATGATTGGAAGCCGCCGTGTGGCTTCTGCAGAGGCGAGCTTGATTGCACAGGTCGACATCGTGCTGGGTCCTTTCTGGGTCTGGCTGTTTTTCAGCGAACTGCCAACCGGATACACGCTACTGGGCGGGAGCATAACCTTCATGGCTGTCACTCTTTATCTTGCGCGTAAATATTACCTTAAAAGAAAAATCCAAAGGTCCGACTGAGGGGGAACCCTGCTTCTTTCAGTGTAACCACGTTACTTATTTGAGCTGCTGAGTGTGCCTTCGAACCTTGACTGAGTCAGCAGAATCTGTCCGTTTTTCCACCCCCGTACCGTGCAAAAATTCATGAATTTATCTTAAGAAATTTGAAAAAACTTCCTCTATGAACAATATTTATTTTGCCGCTCAGTCATCTCCCCACCGGCGACTGAAAATTTTACGAGGGCCATCCTGTGACACGTAAACCAGTTATATCTTCCAGCCTGAAATCTGTCGGGTACGATCAGGAAACATCCACGCTTGAAATCTCCTTCAGGCATGGGCAAATCAACCAGTACTTTGGTGTCCGGTCTCATGTTCATCGGGCGCTTATGAATGCTGATTCAAAAAAACAATTCTTTGAGGAAAATATCAGACGCTCATTCACTTGTCGAAACATCGGGTAATTAGCATCAAGCCGGACTATAAAGCTTTTCTCAGCAGTATTGCAGGCAGGAAAGATTATAATGTTGAACCATGAAAAAGGTAAGCATATGCCACATCAGTCATCAAGCGAGTCAGAACTGAATC
>LIDZ01007730.1_pt2 | contig 12593 bp, 13 predicted proteins | sample 644651 | NCBI WGS metagenome assembly LIDZ01 (sample SAMN03856242, study PRJNA289617) | food metagenome | isolation source: wine grapes on drying loft during traditional withering process | host: Vitis vinifera cv. Corvina | place: Italy: Gargagnago di S. Ambrogio di Valpolicella | collected 2014-01
CGGCCAAAGCCATCGGTTCCCAGCCAGTGCAGGGAGGAAGGCGGCAGCAGGCGCGCGGACATCTCCTGCGCGTTCGGGTCGAACGGCGCCAGTAACGGCGCAAACAGCGCCGCCAGCAGCAGGATCGCCACCAGCGTGCCGCCAATCACCAGCGACGTCAGGCGGGGACGGCGACGGCGCGACGGTGCCACGTTGTCGAGGTCGGTAAGATTTTGCGTCATCGGGTTCTCGGGTCGGTTAGCCAGGTTAACGCATCTGCCAGCGCATTGAGGATGATAAAGCAGCTGCCGATCAGCAGCGTCGATCCCAGAATCGCCGGGGTATCGGAGGCGAACAACGCGGTGGTCATATAGCGTCCCACGCCGGGCCAGGCAAACACCGTTTCGGTCAGAACCGATCCTTCCAGCAGCGTGGCGTAGGAGAGGGCCAGCACGGTAATCAGCGTGCCACGGACGTTAGGGAATACGTGCAGCAGTAAAATCCGCCCACGGCTGGCCCCTTTGGCCCGCGCCAGCGTGACGTATTCTTTGCTGCTCTCTTCCAGCAGCGCCGCGCGCAGCAAGCGGGTGATGCCGGCCATCGCCAGCAGGCCCAGTACTACCACCGGTAACCATAAGTGCGCGACAGCATTGCGGAACATCTCGGGATCGCCGGAAAGCCAGCTATCAACCAGCACCAGCCCGGTTTTCGGTTCCAGCGTGTAAATCCAGATATCATCCAGTCGTCCGGGACCGGCTGACCAGTGCAGCACCGCATAAAACAGCAGCAGCCCCAGCAGGCCCAGCCAGAATACCGGCACCGAGTAACCAAGCAGGGAAATCATCCGCGCAAGGTTATCCAGCAGGCTACCGGGCTTCCACGCCGCCAGCAGCGCCAGCACAATGCCGAAAAACGCGCCAAAGATCATCGCGCAGGTGGCGAGTTCAATGGTGGCCGGGAAGGTGCGTAAGAGATCGCTGGATACGGCCTGATTGGTCAGGCTGGAGATGCCCAAATCGCCATGCGCAAGATGCGTCAGATAGTGCCAGAACTGCACCGGCAGCGGCTTATCCAGCCCTAAATCGTGACGAACCTGAGCGTAGGTTGATTCACTGGCGTGATCGCCGGCAATCTGCAACGCCGGATCGACCGGCGACAGATGAGAAAGCATAAAGGTGAAGGCCAGCAGACCGAGCAGCGTCACCAGCAGTGAGGCTAACCCGGTCAGCAGGCGTCCGCTCTTTAACCAGAAAAGCCGGGAGGACCCGGCTTGTGCAGCAGTGACCGTCATTACTTGGTGACCTGGCTGTAGTAAACCATATCCGGGTTAATGCCCTGGACGTAGCCTTTAAGATTATCGCGCAGGGCGATCAGGTTACGCGCCTGCAAACCCACCACGTACGGGGAGTTCGTCTGGATTTCGCGCTGCATATTCTGGTAAAGCTCGACGCGCTTGGCCTTATCGCTTTCCGCGGTGGCGGCCAGCGTCTGCTTGTTCAGCTCCGGAATATGCCAGTTAGAACGCCAGGCCAGCGTTTTGCTGCCATCTTCCGGGTTATAGGCGAAAGCGGCGGCGTTGGTGTTCGGGTCAAAGTAATCCGCGCCCCAGGCGTTCAGGGTGGCTTCATATTTGTGGGCTTTAACCGAGGTGGCGATTTCGCTGCTCAGGCCAGGGATCAGCTCCACCTTAATGCCACCTTTAGCAAAGCTGGCCTGCAAGGCCTGGGCAATGTCCAGATACGGCGGCTGGTTGCTGACGCTCAGCTTAAAGCTGACGTTGTTCAGACCGGCTTTCTTCAGGATGGCTTTCGCTTTCTCCGGATCGTAGGTGAAAGGATTGTCGTTCAGTGCGCCGAGGAAGCCTTCCGGCAGGAAGGACTGATGCACCTGGAACTGGCCTTTCAGCAGATCGTCGGCAATGCCTTTGTAGTCAAACAGGTAGCGCGAGGCTTCCCACAAGGCCGGGTTTTTTAACGCCGGATTGGCATCAATGTTGAACTGCATGTAGTACAGCGACGCCATCGGGATCGCCATTGGCTTCACGCCCGCTTTACCCTTCAGTCCGGCCATCTGGTCGGCGCCCAGATTACGGGCAATATCCACATCGCCCTGCTCAAGCAGCAGGCGGCGGGTGGCCGGCTCCGGGACGTTTTTGATCAGCACATTTTTTAGCTTCGGCGCGCCACCCGGTGAGGTTGGGTTGGCGGACAGCAACACCACTTCATGCGGAATGTATTTGCGGATCTGGAACGGGCCGCTGCCGGCAGAATGCACCGCCAGCCACTTGTTACCGAAATCGTTGTTTTTGGCATTGGCCATCGCGGTTTTTTCATCCACGATCGATGAAACCGGGGCGGCCAGCAGGCTCAGCACGTAAGTCGGGCTGACGTCGGCGGTCCAGCTAATCTGCACATGCGTTGCATCGACCTTCTTCAGCTGCGCATCCACATTGTCTTTGGTCCAGCCCAGTTGGGTCAGGATGAAAGAGGGATCGAGGTTCAGCTTCACCACGCGACCCAGCGAGAAGATCACATCTTCCGGACGCACCGGATTGCCGGAGGCAAATTTCGCGCCATCGCGCAGGGCAAACGTCAGGCTGCGGTTATCGCTGCCCGGCTGCCAGGATGTGGCCAGCGTCGGTTTCAGATCGGTCGGATTCTGCGGATCGGATTGCACCAGGCGCTGATAAAGGTTGGTAAACGCCTGTACCGAGGTCAACTCAAATCCTTCGGCCGGATCGAAGCTGCTGGCATCATCAATGGACTGAGCAATCACCAGTGTATCTGGCGGGGTTGCAGCGTGAGCAGCACATGTGGCGGTCAGTGCAAGAGCAATAATTGATGGGAAAAACGATTTCATGACGTTTCCTTACCTGTGAGTTGCTGGCGAGTGTAAGGTACCCGCCGGTAAGACAAATAGTAGATTATCGGCTATCGATAGATGAAATTGTTATATCGCGCGGGAATTGGTTATAAACACTTCTGCTTTAACCGGTCATCACCAGCCACAGCCACGGCGATACGCCAATCAGGTTGTTGAGCATATGCAGGAAAATCGGCAGTTTTAAACCGCCAGAGAGCAAGCGTGCATAGCAAAGCAGCAGCGAGAGCGCGATCAGCGCAATCATCGTTTGCGGATGGGTGTACTGCGTGTGCATAGCGGCGAAACCGATTGAGGTCAGCAGGGCACAGGCCAGCCGTTGCCGGGGAGCCCACAGCAGCAATCCTTGCAGCACAAATCCCCGAAACAGGATCTCTTCAAACACCGGTGCCAACAGCACCACCGCCAGCGAGAACAGCAGGATTTTGCTTTTCCCTTCACCAAACTGCCCGCCGGTCCAGCTCTCCTGCTGCAGATATAACGACTGCGAGAGGATCAGGCACAGCAGCAGCCCGCTGAATATCAGCCCCTGGCGGACGGTGATTTTACCGAATGGGATATTGCTGAAGCGTTTTGTATACCAGCGATAGAGCGGCACCAGCGCGGAAAACTCCAGCGCGCACAGCACCGGCATCAGCAGGCCCGTTTCCCGTAACGCGGGGTAAGCCGGCAGCGCGCTGATCGTCACGGTGATCGAATACCAGACCAGGCACATTCCCATGCACAGCAGCGTACAGGTCACTCTGTCGGCATGATTGTTCATTGCAAGGTCTCTCGGTCCGGGGTGGAAGGATGGTAGCAAGTGGTTTGGGAGCTGTCGAGGCACCCGCATTTCTGGAAATACCCACTAAACAGTTTCCCCGCCAGGCCGATAGAGCATTAACGATCGCGTCTTGAGGACGAGAGGACCAGCGATTCCAACACGCCATGCAGGCAATAAACGACAGGCGAAGTAAGTCAGCCTGCTTGAAAAGGTCCGAGTACATGAAATTTCCACCGACCCTGAATCTACATTTTACTGCCGAGGGTTATAAAACGACGTTTTTCACCCGGCGGTTTTTGATGTCGCTGACCCTGTTGCTCAGCAGCGTAATGCTGCTGGCGATGCTGTTAGTGGTTGGGATAGCCTGGCGACAGAATGCCGACGCGGTAAAGCAAGAGACGTTCTTGCTGCACAACGCCTGGAAAGAGAACCGCCAGAACATTCTGACCGACATCCGTGACTACGCGTTCTGGGGCGAGGCCTGGAACCATCTGCATCTGACGGTGGATCCGGTCTGGGCGTACGATCAGCAGAACTTTGGTCCGGGGCTTTTCACCGAATATCACTACGAAGGGGTGTTTGTGGTGGATGGCAGCGGGCGGACAAGTTATGCGGTGATCAACGGTAAACTGTCCGACCTGAAACTGGAAAGCTGGCTGGGCATTCATGCGGTGCCGCTGATCAAAAGCGCCCGCGCGCTCGCCGCCGAGGATAATGCGCTGACCATCAACGCGATGATTGGCTCCACACCGGCGATTGTCGCCGCCGCGCCGATCACCACCGGCAAAGTCCCTGGCCTGAAAGCGATGCCTGGCCCGCCGTCGGTGATGGTATTTGTGAATCGGTTTACCCCGGAAAAACTGAAAGCGTTTGGCGACAGTATTGGCGTGATCAACGCGCGAATTCCCGACAGCGCCCATGACAGCTTTGTCCCGCCGCTGCTCAACGAAGAGATTGCTGATGAACCGCCGATTGTGATCCGTTGGGATTCGTTAGCGCCCGGTGGCACCCTGCTGTTTATCGTGTTGCCGATGCTGCTGATTACCGCGCTGATCCTGGCATTAATTGCGCGCAGAGTGATTAATCATGCCATGCATAATGCCGCGCTATCCGACGATCGGTTCACCCAGCTGATGCACAGCCAGCGCGAACTGGCGGACAGTGAATCCCGCTTTCGCGATGTGGCAGAAACCGCCTCGGACTGGATTTGGGAAACCAATGCACAGGGCACGCTGACCTATCTGTCCAAACGGTTTGCCGCCGTCACCCATTACGATGTGGCGAAGATGCTGGGCCGTTCGCTGGATGACGTATTGCAGCATGATGACCATCTGGTTTCTGACTGGATTATTCAGCAGCGTGCGGACGGTCTGCGCCATGCCTTGCGCTGCTACTCGGTGACGGCGTTGGGGGCAAAACGTATCTGTAGCCTGATAGCCAATCCGGTGACGGTCAATGGACAGATTGCCGGTTATCGCGGCACGGTGTCGGATATCACCCAGGAAGTGGAGGCCCAGGCGCGGATCCACTATTTATCGCAGCATGATGCGCTGACCGGCCTGCCAAATCGGGTCTATATGAGCGAGTTTCTGCTCGGACGCCTGCAGGCTCAACCAACGCTGGAGCGGCCGCTGGTGCTTATTAGCCTGGATCTGGATAATTTTAAACCGATCAACGATACCTGGGGACATGCGGCCGGGGATTGCGTACTGAATGAGGTGTCTCACCGACTGCGCAGCGTGTTGAAGGCGGGTGATCTGGTATCACGGCAGGGCGGCGATGAATTTGTGCTGATCGTCTCTAATCTGGCTGATGAAGTGGAGATCGCGGCCTGCTGTAAGACGCTGATTAATGAACTCCGTCGTCCGTTTATTCTCGGCCAGCATGAGGTTTTTCTCGGCGCGAGCCTGGGGATTGCGCTGGCACCCCGCGACGCGATGCAGGCCGAAGAACTGCTGCGGCTGGCAGATATCGCCCTGTATAAATCAAAGCAGGAAGGGCGCAACCGCTGGACCTGGTACACGCCAGAAATGGCCGAGCTGTTGGTAAAGCGTCGGGAGATGGAGGGCAACTTACGTAAAGCCATCGGTGGCGATGAACTGCAGCTGTACTATCAGCCACGCTATGATCTGAAAAAAGAGCGTCTGGAAGGTGCGGAAGCGCTGATCCGCTGGCTGCATCCGGTCACCGGGATGATCATGCCGGACAGTTTTATCCCGCTGGCGGAAGAAACCGGGTTAATCATCGATATCAGTAGCTGGGTATTGCACCGTGCCTGCACCGACGCGATGAGCTGGCCGTCGCCGATGTACGTCTCGGTGAATATTTCTCCGGTCGAGTTTCGCAGCGGCCATCTGGCAAAGCGTGTTGCCAGTGCATTGAACAGCAGCGGTCTGCCGCCAGACCGCCTGGAGCTGGAAATTACCGAAAATATCACCCTGGAGAATCCACAAAGCGCGCTGGAAGTGATGCAGGCGCTGAAGACACTCGGCGTCAGGCTGACGGTGGATGACTTCGGCGCTGGCTATGCATCGCTGGGGTATTTAAAAACCTTCCCGTTCGATGGCATGAAGATGGATCGCTCCTATATGAATGACTTCCCGAACTCGCCACAGGCGCTGTCGATCGTTGAAGGCATCATTGGCCTTGGCAGAGCATTTGCGTTGACGGTGACGGCAGAAGGGATTGAAACCCGCGAGCAGTTGCAGGAACTGCAGGCGATTGCCTGTCAGGAAGGGCAGGGTTATTACCTCGGCAGGCCGATGCCGCTGGACCGGTTCCGCCTGCTGCTGGAAACGCCGGTCACGCCGTTAGCCTGACCGTGTTCAGAGACAAAAAAGCCCGCTTAAGCGGGCTTTTTACCTTAGCGGACACGTACCGCTACAAACGTCATGATGACGGCAAACAGCACAAACACAACCAGTTCCATAAGAACCTCCTATCTCAGATAATTCTTAAATTATAGTGCTGGCTGTGGCCTCTCGCCCAGGCATTTTGTGCCACGTTATCCCGGATCACAGAAACAAACCGCGTTTCGAAAAGCGATTATCATCACGGCGTCGTGTCTGGTAGGCTTCCTGTTGATTGCCGAAGATAAAAGCACAGGAGAGAAGTTATGAAGTTTTATGGAAAAATTGCCGTCATCGCCGCGCTGGTGGCGTTATCCGGTTGCCAGACGGCAACGAAAAATGGGAACACTTCCGCTGCGGTCGATCCAGAAATGAATCGTTGTGGTGCTTCTGAATATCAGCAGTACGTGGGCAAACCCTTGTCAGCCATAGATGGACTGCGTTTCGAACATCCCGTTCGCGCTATTCCGTATAATTCCGCGGTGACAATGGACTTCAACCTCAATCGTCTGAACTTTATGGGCGATGCCAAAAGTAACATCAGCCGGGTTTATTGCGGCTAAAAAAAGGGCCGAATAATCGGCCCGTTCAGCGTTAATGTTTTTTTTGCGCCCACCAGAGGCGCAATTTCATTCCCCAGTAACTGGTCCAGCCGGTGGTACTTTGCACCACCTGACCTTTCGAGACGATCAGCAGCGTCGGCGTTACGCTGACATCCCAGTTCGCCGCCATGGTGCCTTGTGGATCGTTGACCACCGGCAGCGTCAGATGCTTGCCATTCAAATAGCGCACCACGCGACTGTCGTCACCCGACCGGATGGCCACGGTTAGCACATTGCTGCCGTTATCGCTGAGCGTCACCACCTCCGGCGTCGTGTAGCGGCAGATGCCACACCAGCTGGCCCAGAAATAAACCAGCAGCGGTTTTTTCATACTCAACTCAGCCAGCGTCACGTCACGGCCATCAATGGTGTGAAGCGGGTATTACGCGAATCCACCCGGCGCCTGCGGGGCACGGAAGAAATCAATCACGGTAAACAGCACCGCCATCATCATCACCAACAGCAGGAGATCGCGAAGTAGGCGTCGCCCCCTGGCCATTATTTCACCTGCTCAAGTTGCGCTTTGACCAGTGTTTCCAGCTGTTCATAAGGGATCGCGCCTGACACCATCTGCTCACCAATCAGCGTGGCGGGCGTGCCGGATACGCCGAGATGCTGGGCCAGCTGCAGGTTGCTGTTGATGGTTTCCGTGCTGCGCTGGTCCGGTTCGATGAAGCTAAGCCCCACTTTTTTCTCTGCCGCGTTAATGCTGGCCTCATCGTGATAGCCTTTTTTAGCCATCAGCCGCTGATGCAGTGCCCAGAACTGCTCAGGTTTTTCGCGCCAGAACATTAGCGCCTGGCGCGCGGCGGTCAGGGAGGTTTCCGAACGGTACGGCAACGGCTTGATTACCACCGCCACATCCGGGTAATTTTTGACTAATTTCTCCAGTTCGGGATCGAACTGTTTGCAGTAAACACAGTTGTAATCGGTAAAATTAACCAGCGTCACTTTGGCCTGCTTCGATCCCAGCCGTGGGCTGCTCTCATCCTCGAACAATGCCGCTTTATTCTGTTCAATCACTTGAGCAATCACCGCGCCCTGCTCTTTTTGCGCCTGTTTATCATAAGCGTCTGCCGCTTCCGCCAGAATTTTAGGGTTCTCAACCAGCGTTTCACGGATCAATTCCTTGATACGCACCTCCTGCTCTGGGGTGAACGGTGGTGAAGCCAGTACCGGTGAACTGGCCAGCAGCAGTGTTATCAGTAACTTTTTCATTTCGCCTTTCCTTTTGCGTCAGATAACGCGGTTAATAATTGTTGACGATCAAGCAGCGGTGAGAGAACGGTGCCCTGTGGATTGGCAGGGCCATAAACCTGATTGAACGGGACAGCCACGCTGCCGCGACGTTTCAGAAAGGTGTTGATGGCCGCAGAAGGACGGCTCCAGTCGCCGCGAAGTGCCACCACGTCCCCGGACTGTAAGGCCTGCTGAACGTCGGGCCGCATCAGCACGTTGAATTTGTTGGCCTTACAGGTAATACACCAGTCAGCCGTGACATCGATAAATACCCGTTTGTCGGTAGCGAGGGCATCCGTAATGGCTTGCTCGCTCAGGGGTTGCCAGTTGATATGGTCATCCATCAGCGTGAAGCCGACGCCCTGATGACTGAACAGCAGGCTGACCAGCCACAGGCAGGAAGCCAGCATCATCACGCCCATGGCAATACGCACGCCGTTCATCCAACGACCGGCTTTTGGTAGTTTCAGCGCCAGTGCGGGGAACAGGGCGATTAACAACCACGGCAGGCTCATACCGATCCCCAGCGCGATGAAAATTCCCCATAACATCGGCAGGGAAGCCGCCAGTGCAAAGGCTACCGCCGTACCGAGGAACGGCGCAGAGCACGGCGTTGCCAGCAGGGTGGCAAAGGCCCCCTGCCAGAAATGCCCGGCGATGCCGTTGCCGTTGTGCGTGGCCAGACGTGTAGAGAAAGCAGAGGGCAGGCGGAAATAGAACAGGCCGAACAGGTTGGCGCTGAACAGCAAGGTAATCAGCACCATAAAGCCGATAAACCACGGATTCTGAAACTGAATTCCCCAGCCTAACGCGTGGTTGCTCAGGCGAAGGACGGTCATCAGCAGCGCCAGCGCCATAAAGGACGCGATAATCCCGGCGCTGGAGGCAATAAATTGCAGCCTCACCGCGCGTTTATTGCGCTGTTTAACTTGCAGAATGGAGCCTAACTTCATGCCCAGCACCGGCAGCACGCAGGGCATCAGATTGAGGATAAAGCCGCCCGCCAGCGCCATTAACACCACTTGCCACAGCACAATGCCGCCGCCGATTGACGCCACGGGCGAGCCCACTGGTAGCTCGCTCTGCTGGGCCAGCCCGCCGTCGGCAAGCACCAGCGACACCGTTTCGCCCTGCAAATCCGGTGCGCCTTCGCCCCATTGATCGCTGACGGGCACCACTGCCTGCAACGTGTCACCTTTGATGGTCAGCACCGGTTTGCTAAAACTGGCATCACTGTGATCGTCGATAAACAATTCGGGTTGGCGCCAGCCCCCCGCACGCGTCGCGGTAATTTGCAGTTTGCCGGACTGATAGCCCGCCTGTAGCGTATTGGTCAGCACGCTGGCCACCGGAACCTGCCCCATCGCCTCGGCAAAATCATGCGCAAAGCGTTTGTCTGAGGGGCGCTGCATATCCAGGCTGAACGGATAATCGGTCAGAATACAGACGTTGCTACAGGTTGAGAGCGTCAGCGTACCGCTGAGCCGATCGCGCACCTTGCCGGCAAGGGTAATGGGCAGCGCGACCCGATGGTGATAACCCTGAGTGGTCAGGCCCGCAACGTCAAAGCGTTGTGGCAGCGGCCAGAACCAGCTGGCTGGCGGGGGCGAACCGTCCCAGCGGATTTCGGGCGCAATTCCGCCTTCGCCGGGCGAACGCCAGTAAGTCTTCCAGCCGTCCTGCAGTGTGATATCCAGCAGCACGCGGGTGGATCCCCCGCTGGCATTATCTGCACGCAGGCGAACCTGGGCGTGATCGTTTTGCGGGTTGCTCAGCCAGCCGCTGTCTGCAGCCTGCAACGCAGGCAGCCACAGGCTCAGCAGGACAACCAGTAAGGTCCTGAAAAGATATTGCATTGTTTCTCCGTAAATAAGTAAAAGACACCAATCCGAAAGGGCGGTGACTTATTCACGGAAGACGCAGTGGCAGAGATGGAGCCTGCGTTCAGGCGGAGCCAGCGGCGGGCGCAGATAACGGACAGGCAGGCGCATGAGCAATGGCGTAAACAACAGGAGCACCACGGCCATGGCCAGCAACGCCATCGCGGCAATTTCGGGCAGGGCAGAGATCAGGGTCTTAACGCTTAATTCGCAAGGGGTAGGAGACAGGTCATTGTCTGCGTTTTCGAAGAGCGTGGTAACGGCAGCTGTTGCGGAAACAGACGCAGGCGTGCCAACCATCCGGAGACCCAGACAAAGCAGGATAACCAGACTGGCCAGACTTAATAATCCCATTGCGCGCCGTCGCTGAGCGTTCATGCCGAATCCTTTGAAAAGAGAGCGCCAATGATAACGGGGTGGTCAGGGTAAGCAATCTTGTCGCGTGTAAACATACGTAATATCAGGAAAAGGAAGTTCAGCATGTCACAGAAATGAAACCTGGCCGCTGTAGGGTATCGTCGTAACAAAGGTGATCCCCCGGTCACTGCGAAACATGCAATGCTCGTCTTATTCCCGCCTCGTGCGGGATTTTTTTTGCAGCAGGCAGGCGAAAAGCAGGCAGCGACACGATAGTGAGCACCTTGCGGATAGTCTTAGGGTAGGGCGGTGATTACTCTTCTTTCTCTTCCAGTAGCTGCGTCAGTAAATTGCGATACCCTTGCAGCAGCGCCTCATCGACTTCGCCTTCCAGCTTGGCAATCACCGTGGCGATGATCACTTTGCTGTGGGTCGGCCGTCCGCGGCGCATCAATTCGGTGAGGATGGCTGCCAGCAGTTCACTCTCTTTCGGCGCATGAAAAGCCGGACTGTTAAAGTATTCCGTTATTGCGCGGCCAGCGCCAGGCGTTGAATGTCTCATGATTAACCTCCAGAAAGGCACCATCGATCGCCCAACGGCGAACCGATGAGATCAGGATTATCATTTTAACTACGCGTCGATTGACCAGGACGGTCACTCGCTACTGAGCCTGTGAATAATCAGGCGGAGATTTTAAATACTCTAGATGGCAGTCGCAGGAATGCCAGTAACAATCAGAAATATTTTTAATTGTGCTTTTTGTTTTGGCGTATTGGCAGGCAGTGAGTCTGGCCCGCAGGCGGGTGATGACTGCGGTTTACCCGTGAAAATGAGAAGGTAAAGTGGATGATTTCGATGATCATCGAAAAAAAGTAAACTATTTTTGGTTATTTTACAGTGACTTGATAGGTGGTTTGGTTTTTTTTAATCATCAGGTATTGAACTGCATCCTGCGTTATGAGTAAATGCATCGTCGGTTTTGAAACAGACAACGTATGCGAGCAAATTTATTAAAGCAGTTTTCAGTTAAAGGTTATCTCTGATATCTCTTCCTGACTTCCTTCTTAAGTGCCTCATAAGTCCACCCTGTTGAAAAACCCGTGCCCTTTGCGGCTTAATACTTATTGAAGGAAAGACAAATGTCTAACAAAATGACTGGTTTGGTAAAATGGTTCAACGCTGAGAAAGGTTTCGGCTTCATCTCCCCAACCGACGGCAGCAAAGACGTATTCGTACACTTCTCTGCAATCCAGAACGGCGGCTTCAAGACGCTGGAAGAAGGTCAGAAAGTTGAGTTCTCTATCGAAAACGGCCAGAAAGGCCCAGCAGCTGCTAACGTAACTGCTCTGTAATTAGAGAACTTTTCGCAGGCAAACCGGTCTCCGTGTAGAGCTTGCGAGAATACGAAAACCCGCTTAACGGCGGGTTTTTTGCGTCTGGGCTTTTAAAATCCCCGCAAATCTCTGACATCCCCTGCCGTCATTCCCCTTCTACGACAAGCCACCAGTCAGAAATACTGTTTATCCGGCAGGAAATGCCAGCCCTAAAGCCCATTCCCGGCAGAAGAGGGACGTCCAACAGGGAAAAACTTCAAAGTTACCCCCATCCCGTTATTTGCCACTCATCGCTAAAACGTCCTTGTTACACTGCCAACTCGCTCTTCTGCTATAAGGCCCTCAGCACAGCAAGATGGAATCCTGGAAGGTTAACCTCATCTCAGTCTGGTTCGGCTGCCTCTTTACCGGCCTCGCTATCAGTCAAATCATTCCTTTTTTACCGCTCTACGTTGAGCAACTTGGCGTAACCGATCCCAGCTCACTGACCCTCTGGTCAGGACTTATCTTTAGCGTCACTTTTATGGTCTCGGCTATCGTCTCGCCGATGTGGGGCAGCCTTGCCGATCGTAAAGGCCGCAAGCTGATGCTGTTACGTGCCTCTCTGGGCATGGGGATAGTGATTTTTCTGCAGGCCTTTGTGACCGATGTCTGGCAGCTGTTTTTACTGCGTGCGTTGATGGGGCTGACGTCCGGCTACATTCCCAAT
>LIDZ01006725.1_pt9 | contig 12591 bp, 15 predicted proteins | sample 644651 | NCBI WGS metagenome assembly LIDZ01 (sample SAMN03856242, study PRJNA289617) | food metagenome | isolation source: wine grapes on drying loft during traditional withering process | host: Vitis vinifera cv. Corvina | place: Italy: Gargagnago di S. Ambrogio di Valpolicella | collected 2014-01
TCAAATCCACCGCATTGCTGCGTTCGATAATACGAATGTTGGGATGACTCAACGCCTGACTAACCAGCGTGGTTTCAACCGCACGCCCCGTTGCATCCGCACTGTGCAAAATTCTGCGATGGCTGTGGCCACCTTCGCGGGTCAGATGGTAACGACCTTCTAAAGCCGCCGGGTTTTCTTTATCAAACAGCATGCCGTTATCAATCAGCCACTGCACACAATGACGCGCATTGCTGGCGATAAACGAGACCGCATCCCTGTCGCACAGGCCGCCGCCGGCAATCAAGGTGTCTTCAACATGAGATTCAATGCTGTCCGTCTCATCGAAGACTGCAGCGATCCCGCCCTGAGCATAGAAGGTGGAACCTTCACTGACCGGCCCTTTACTCAAAACGGTGACCTGATGCTTTTCCGCCAGGCGCAAAGCTAATGTTAAGCCTGCCGCACCGCTACCAATGATCAACACGTCACAGCTGTATTCAGGAGAAGAAGTCATAGTGTTTAATTTACTAAACAGGTTGTTTGCTGAGCATAACACTCAACTTCAACACGAAAAAAGGCTTTTTCGTCGTCAACAGGCAGAGTGTGAGCTGGCCGAGACTTTCGCGAATGTAAGAATTAAGTCAATTTGCGTCAATTAAGCGAGGATAAGGTTTAATATTGAGAACAGCCTTGGATTACCGTGATTTTAAGGTGAAAAAGCGGGCTCCATGGGGTACTCTGCGGCGTTGACGGGGCACTTTTTGCTAACATGCGGAAGTGCAAAGGGGGCAGTGGCTGCTTAATCAGTCAGAAATCATAAAAATGATCGCTGATTTATCCTTTTCCGGCAGAACATCACAAATATAATGGCGCAACGGAACTTTACTCATGATGATCACTCAAAGCGGATGCTTGCTCGAAAAATATGAGTTATTGCGGGTAGTTCAAAAACGCGTGGAACAAGATTTGGGGAGACATTACCTCGGATGAGCGAGCAGTTAACGGATCAGGTTCTCGTTGAGCGAGTACAGAAAGGAGATCAGAAGTCATTTAACTTACTGGTGGTTCGCTATCAGCATAAAGTGGCGAGCCTGGTTTCCCGCTATGTACCCTCCGGAGATGTGCCTGACGTAGTGCAGGAATCCTTTATAAAAGCCTATCGTGCGCTGGAATCTTTCCGCGGCGACAGTGCGTTTTATACCTGGCTCTATAGAATCGCCGTCAATACGGCCAAAAATTACCTGGTTGCTCAGGGGCGTCGTCCACCGGCGAGTGATGTGGATGCAATTGATGCCGAAAACTTCGAAAGTGCGGGAGCGCTGAAAGAAATTTCGAACCCTGAGAACTTAATGTTGTCTGAAGAATTGAAACAAATAGTTTTTCGCACCATTGAGACGCTGCCTGAAGATCTCCGTATGGCGATCACCCTCAGGGAGTTGGATGGTTTGAGCTACGAAGAGATAGCTGCCATTATGGATTGTCCGGTCGGTACGGTACGTTCCCGTATTTTCCGAGCGCGAGAAGCTATTGATAATAAAATTCAACCGCTTATCCAACGCTAGTCATAGCGTACACAGGAAGGGTACTGAGGCATGCAGAAAGAACAACTTTCCGCTTTGATGGATGGTGAGGCTTTAGATAATGAAGTTTTATCCGCATTGTCTAAAGACGCTACGCTGCAGAAAAATTGGGAAAGCTATCACCTGATCCGCGACACCATGCGTGGCGATGTGGGTCAGGTTATGCATTTCGATATTGCCGCACGCGTTGCTGCCGCCATTGAACTTGAGCCGGTCAACAAAACCACGACGCTGATCCCTGAAGCGCAACCAAAACCAGAGCGTTATGAAAATATGCCGTTCTGGCACAAAGTGCGTCCATGGGCTGCCCAAATCACTCAGATTGGGGTTGCCGCGTGTGTGTCATTGGCCGTAATTGTTGGTGTTCAGCATTACAATCAGCCACAGGATGGTCAGCCGCAATCCGATTCGCCAGTATTTAACACACTGCCGATGATGGGTCAGGCATCCCCTGTCAGCCTTGGTGTACCTTCTTCTGAAAGTGCGACCAACAACACCAATGCCAGCCAGCAGGTGCAGGATTCGCGTCGTCGCGTGAATGCCATGCTGCAGGATTATGAATTGCAGCGTCGTTTGCATTCCGACCAGCTCCAGTTTGAGCAGGCACCCGATCAGCAAGCCGCTGTTCAGGTTCCAGGTAATCAGTCGTTAGGAATTCAGCAGCAGTAATGAAGCAACTTTGGTGTGCAGTCAGCCTAATGGCTGGCAGCCTGATGTACTCCAGTGTCGCCCCGGCGGAATCAACTACCTCCGGGGCGCTCTTGCAACAGATGGAGCAGGCCAGCCAGTCTCTCAGTTATGAATTCGCCTATATCAACGTTTCTCGGTTAGGGATTGAATCTCTACGCTATCGTCATGCGATGCTGGGCGATAAAGTTTACGCTCAGCTGCTGCAGATGGATGGCCCACGCCGTGAGATTATTCAGCGAGGGAGCGAAATAAGCTATTTCGAACCTGGCCTGGAGCCCTTTACCTTACCTGGCGACCACATTGTCGATTCGCTTCCATCCCTGGTGTATGCCGATTTCCGCAAGCTAGCCGATAACTATGATTTCGTTGCGGTTGGACGAACGCGTATCGCCGATCAACTCTGCGAAGTGATTCGTATTGTTGCGCGTGATGGAACCCGTTACAGCTATATCGTCTGGCTGGACAGCGAGACCAAACTGCCTTTGCGGGTTGATTTGCTGGACCGCGATGGCGAAACGCTGGAACAATACCGCGTCATTAGCTTTGCGGTAGACGAGGGGGTTAAGAACGTGATGAAGGGGCTGGAAAAATCCACGCTGCCTCCGGCGTTATCCATCCCATCCAGCGAGAAAGTGGCACTAAAGTGGAAAGCCGACTGGTTACCCACCGGCATGAAAGAAGTGACACAGAGTCGCAGACAGATCCCCTCAATGAATAAACCGGTTGAGTCGCGTCTATACTCAGATGGCTTGTTCAGCTTCTCCATCAACGTCAGCGCAGCGGATAAAAACAGTTCTCCGCAGCTAATGCGCACTGGGCGTCGTACGGTGCAGACTGAAGTGCGTAATAATGCGGAAATCACTGTCGTTGGCGAACTGCCTCCGTCAACCGCCAAACGTATTGCAGATGCGGTCAATTTAGGATCAACACCATGATGAGAGAATGGGCCACTGTGGTCTCCTGGAGCAACGGCATCGCTACGCTGCATTCAGAAATCAAAACCTCTTGCAGCAGCTGTTCTGCGCGCAAAGGCTGTGGCAGCCATATGTTGGATAAACTGGGGCCCAAGAATGCGCATGTGATGAAAGTCGCCAGCGCGGAGCCATTAGCTGCCGGTCAGCGAATCGAGTTGGGTATTGCTGAAAAAAGCCTGCTCAGTTCAGCGTTGCTGGTTTATATGACGCCACTGGTCGGGCTGTTTATTGTGGCTGGCCTGTTTCAGGCGCTGTTCCACACCGATTTAGCTGCGGTATCAGGGGCATTACTCGGTGGCGTTGGCGGGTTTATTCTGGCGAAAGGCATCTCCACGTATTTGGGCAAATCGGCTTCATTCCAGCCGGTTATATTAAGTGTTGCTCTGCCACCCGATGCTCTGCGGGTAGAAACCGACCGCTAAGCTTGCAACCTGCCGTGCTTACGGCAGGTGTATGTTTTCCTCGCCCCAACCTTCTGATGAAAGTGACTTCGATCTCACTTCTCTTATGCTCCTTCTGAAACATAACGAAATCCCCAGACACATATTGTTTTCAATTTGCTAACGTCGTAGCATGCTGGCTCTTTGATGATAATGATTATCATTACTTTCTCTGGGGTCAGTCATGCAACATCTTTTGGTCAGGTTCAGTATCCTTGTGGGTTGTCTGTTATTTTCCTTTTCTTCCTTAGCAGCGCCTTTCGTAGTGGAAGATGTCAGTGGTCGAAAAGTCGAGATAAAATCGCCGGTTAAAAGGATTATTCTTGGAGAAGGGCGGCAGATTTTTTTACTGGCTGCCTTTGATACCGAAGCACCTTTCCAGCGTGTCGTTGGATGGCGTGACGATTTGCCAAAGGCGGATTTCGACAGCTATCAGAATTACGAAAAGAAATATCCTCAGATCAAAAATCTGCCTACCTTTGGCGGGGCAAAAGACGGCACCTTTAACATTGAACAGGCGCTGACGCTTAAGCCCGATCTGGTGTTGATGAACCTCGAATCAAAAGCGGCTACCGATGAAGGCCAGCTGATTGATAAGCTGAGTAAACTGGGCATCCCGGTAGTCTTTATCGATTTCCGTGAGAAGCCGTTTGAAAATGCGGAGAAGAGCATTCACATCATGGGCCAGCTGGTCGGCAATCCGAAAAGAGCAGATCAAATCATCGCTTTCCGCCGTCAGCAGGTCGAGCTCGTCACCGAACGTCTGAAAAACTATCAGGGTAAACGTCCTTCAGTGATGTTGGATCGCGCCGGTGGCTACACGGAAGAGTGCTGCATGTCCTTTGGCGATGAAAACTTTGGCCGGATGGTCGAGGTTGCCGGTGGCCGTAATATCGCCAAAGGCCTGATCCCAGGCACCTTTGGCATGCTCAACCCTGAGCAAATTATCAGCTCAAACCCGGACGTGGTGATTGTGACCGGCGCTAACTGGAAAAACTACAACACCGCTAACGGCTGGGTGGGTGTAGGACCCGGAGCCGATCAAAAGGAAGCGATTAAGCGTCTGCAAGCGCTAATGGAGCGTCCTGCCTTCAGAACCTTACCGGTCGCCAGCAATGGTAACGTTCATGCTATCTGGCATCAGTTCTATGACAGTCCCTATAACTTTGTGGCGATTCAGGCAATGGCCAAATGGCTGCATCCGGATTTGTTCAAAGATATCGACCCGGATGCCACTTTCCGTGAATTCCATCAACGCTTCCTGCCGCTGGCGTATCAGCCAGGTTATTGGGTGACCTTACCGGCAAAGAATCCACCGGCAACGCCATAACCGCTTTCCGTCATCTGAATTCAGGCCGCCGAGCGGCCTTTTTTGATCGTGACAGTCTAAAGCGCCTTTTTTTGCTTACGCCACTGCGCTTTACAGAGACATTTTGTCTATAAAATGACACCTCCGGTTGCGAATTTGATGTCCGGCTATGTATGTGAATTCTTTCGTGCAAGGGGCTAACAGTGTAAGATGCGTGCTCATTGATGGCGGGTACATTGCATGAAGTGTTAATAGCTGTGTCCACCGCGAGAATTAAACCGAACGTTTAAGCGAAAATATTCATATAAATGAAGCATATAAGAAACTTTTCTGTCATCGCTCATATCGACCACGGCAAATCAACGCTCTCCGACCGTTTGATTCAAATTTGCGGTGGCCTGACCGAACGTGAAATGGCCGCACAGGTTCTGGATTCCATGGATCTGGAACGTGAACGCGGTATTACCATTAAGGCGCAAAGCGTAACCCTCGCGTACCATGCGCCGGACGGTGAAACTTACCAGCTCAATTTTATCGACACCCCAGGCCACGTGGACTTCTCCTATGAAGTCTCCCGCTCGCTGGCGGCGTGTGAAGGTGCATTGCTGGTGGTAGATGCGGGTCAGGGCGTTGAAGCCCAGACGCTGGCAAACTGCTACACCGCGATGGAAATGGATCTGGAAGTAGTACCGGTGCTGAACAAGATCGATCTGCCCGCGGCGGATCCGGATCGCGTTGCCCAGGAAATTGAAGACATCGTTGGCATTGATGCCACCGATGCGGTGCGCTGCTCGGCTAAAACCGGCGTTGGCGTACCTGACGTGCTCGAACGTTTAGTGCGTGACATCCCACCGCCAGAAGGCGATCCGGATGGTCCACTGCAGGCGCTGATTATCGACTCATGGTTTGATAACTACCTTGGCGTTGTGTCATTGATCCGTGTGAAAAACGGCACGCTGCGCAAAGGCGAAAAAGTCAAAGTCATGAGCACCGGCCAGACTTACAACGCAGACCGTCTGGGTATCTTCACGCCGAAGCGCGTGGATCGTGATGCCCTGAACTGCGGTGAAGTTGGCTGGTTGGTGTGCGCCATCAAAGACATTCTTGGCGCGCCTGTCGGCGATACGCTGACGCTGGCACGTAACCCGGCAGACAAAGCACTGCCAGGCTTTAAGAAAGTGAAGCCGCAGGTGTATGCCGGTCTGTTCCCAATCAGCTCTGACGACTATGAAGCCTTCCGTGATGCGCTGGGCAAACTGAGCCTGAACGATGCTTCTCTGTTCTATGAGCCAGAAAGCTCCACGGCGCTGGGCTTCGGCTTCCGCTGTGGCTTCCTTGGGCTGCTGCACATGGAGATCATTCAGGAACGTCTTGAGCGTGAATATGACCTTGAGCTGATCACCACCGCGCCAACCGTGGTTTATGAAGTGATCACCACTTCAGGCGAAACCGTTTATGTTGACAGCCCGGGTAAACTGCCGCCGCTGAACAACATTGAAGAGCTGCGTGAGCCAATTGCCGAGTGTCATATGCTGTTGCCACAGGAATTCCTCGGCAACGTTATCACCCTCTGTATCGAGAAGCGCGGCATGCAGACCAACATGGTGTATCACGGAAACCAGGTTGCCCTGACGTATGAAATTCCGATGGCTGAAGTGGTTCTCGACTTCTTCGACCGTCTGAAGTCGACCTCGCGCGGTTACGCCTCGCTGGATTACAACTTCAAGCGCTTCCAGACGTCTGACATGGTTCGCGTCGATGTACTGATTAACTCCGAGCGTGTCGATGCGCTGGCGCTGATCACTCACCGTGATAACGCCCCGTACCGTGGTCGCGATCTGGTCGAGAAGATGCGTGAGCTGATCCCTCGCCAGCAGTTTGATATTGCGATTCAGGCAGCGATTGGTACCCATATCATTGCCCGTTCTACCGTTAAGCAGCTGCGTAAAAACGTCCTGGCGAAATGCTACGGCGGTGACGTCAGCCGTAAGAAAAAGCTGTTGCAGAAGCAGAAAGACGGTAAGAAACGTATGAAGCAGGTTGGTAACGTTGAGCTGCCACAGGAAGCGTTCCTTGCCATACTCCATGTTGGTAAAGAAAGTAAATAAGCCCTAAGGCTACGAGGGAACTGGAATGGCTAATATGTTCGCCCTGATTTTGGCGATTGCGACCTTGATCACCGGGATTATCTGGTGCATTGATAAATTCAAGTGGGCACCCGCCCGCAAGGCCAGGTTGGCCGAAGCTGCCGTAGTTGCTGGCAGCACAGGGGAGCAGGATAAAGTCACTAAACAGCCAGGTTGGGTAGAGACGGCAGCGTCCGTCTTCCCGGTCCTGTTGCTGGTGTTTGTGGTGCGTTCGTTTATTTACGAGCCTTTCCAGATCCCATCCGGTTCCATGATGCCAACGCTGTTGATCGGCGATTTCATCCTGGTGGAGAAATTTGCTTACGGGATTAAAGATCCGATCACCCAGACCACGCTGATCCCAACCGGGCATCCTAAGCGTGGGGATATCGCGGTGTTTAAATATCCGAAAGATCCGAGCATGGATTACATCAAGCGTGTAGTAGGCTTACCGGGTGACCACGTGGTTTATGACCCGCAGAGCAAAACCGTCACTATCAATCCCGCTTGTGCACAGCAGAGCTGTGATAAAGCGGTACCGGTGACCTATTCCGATGTACAGCCAAGTGATTTTATCCAGACCTTCAGCGGCTTTGACGGTAACGAAGTTGGCAACGGCTTCTACGAGAAACCGCAGGGCGAATCAATGCAAGGTGGCCTTCGTCTGGCGACCCGCAATGAAACGCTGGGTGACGTAACGCACCGAATTCTGCTGGTCACTCAGGCACAAAGTCAGGCCAGCTCGTACTATCAGCAGCCTGGTCAGCCTCAGTCAAGCTGGGTCGTGCCGCAGGGCATGTACTTTATGATGGGCGACAACCGCGATAACAGCGCAGACAGCCGTTATTGGGGCTTCGTACCGGAGAAGAATCTGGTAGGCAAAGCGACAGCCATCTGGATGAGCTTTGACAAGCAGGAAGGGCAATGGCCAACCGGCGTTCGCCTGAGCCGCATCGGCGGTATTCACTGAGTTTGTTGGTAGACATCCTCAGTTAAACGGGTGGTTGCCCTGCGGGGCAGCCACTGCACACGAAACAGTTTCGTGTTGGCCTGGCCAGCCCTGTTCCGTGTGCAGAATTATTGACGCATTCAGATATTGGTAACACATGAACCCCATTGTAATAACCAGGCTTCAGCGGAAGTTGGGCTACACTTTTACTCATCAGGAACTGTTGCAGCAGGCGCTTACTCACCGTAGTGCCAGCAGCAAACATAACGAAAGACTGGAATTTCTGGGCGACTCGATCCTCAGCTACGTGATTGCCAATGCGCTTTATCAACGTTTCCCGCGTGTGGATGAAGGTGATATGAGCCGCATGCGCGCCACGCTGGTGCGCGGCAACACGCTGGCAGAAATGGCCCGTGAGTTTGATTTGGGCGAATGCCTGCGTCTTGGGCCAGGCGAGCTGAAAAGCGGCGGATACCGTCGTGAATCGATCCTTGCCGATACCGTCGAAGCGCTGATTGGTGGCGTCTTCCTGGACAGCGATATTCAGAACGTTGAAAAGCTGATCCTCGAATGGTATGCCAGCCGACTGGAGCAAATCAGCCCAGGCGATAAACAGAAAGATCCAAAAACGCGTCTGCAGGAATATCTGCAGGGTCGTCATCTGCCGCTGCCCTCCTATCTGGTGGTGCAGGTGCGTGGCGAAGCGCATGACCAGGAATTTACTATTCACTGCCAGGTTAGCGGCATGGCAGAACCGGTTGTAGGAACCGGCTCCAGCCGTCGCAAAGCCGAGCAGGCAGCCGCCGAACAGGCGCTGATTAAGCTAGGACTTGAATGAACGAAGAAACTACCCATTGCGGCTTTATTGCTATCGTAGGCCGTCCAAACGTCGGGAAATCCACCTTACTGAACCAGTTACTGGGGCAGAAGATCTCGATCACCTCGCGCAAGCCACAGACCACGCGCCACCGTATTATGGGCATTCATACTGAAGGGCCTTACCAGGCCATCTATGTGGATACCCCCGGCCTGCACATGGAAGAGAAGCGGGCGATCAACCGTCTGATGAACCGTGCAGCCAGCAGCTCCATCGGCGATGTTGAGCTGGTGATTTTTGTGGTTGAAGGCACCCGCTGGACAGCGGATGACGAGATGGTGGTCAACAAGCTGAGAGACAACCGCGTACCGGTTCTTCTGGCGATCAACAAAGTTGATAACATCACTGACAAGAGCATTCTGCTGCCCCATATGCAGTTCCTCAGCCAGCAGATGGACTTTATGGACGTGGTGCCAATCTCTGCCGAAAGCGGCAAGAATGTTGATACCATCGCCAGTATCGTGCGTAAGCGTCTGCCGGAAGCGGTTCACCACTTCCCGGAAGATTACGTTACCGACCGCTCGCAGCGTTTTATGGCATCAGAAATCATCCGTGAAAAACTGATGCGTTTCCTCGGTGCTGAGCTGCCGTATTCGGTGACCGTTGAGATTGAGCAGTTTGTTACCAACGCCCGCGGCGGTTATGACATCAATGGCCTGATTCTGGTTGAGCGTGAAGGCCAGAAGAAGATGGTTATTGGTAACAAAGGCACCAAGATCAAAACCATTGGTATCGAAGCGCGTAAAGACATGGAAGAGATGTTTGAGCAAAAAGTGCATCTTGAACTGTGGGTGAAAGTGAAGTCTGGCTGGGCGGATGACGAGCGTGCTCTTCGTAGCCTGGGCTACACCGACGACCTTTGATCCCGATGGAAGGCTGGCAGCGCGCATTCGTCCTGCATGGACGTCCCTATAGCGAAACCAGCCTTCTGCTCGACCTGTTTTCTGAGAATTACGGCCGTATCCGGGTGCTGGCCAAAGGCGCCCGAGGCAAACGTTCCAGCCTGAAAGGGGCATTACAACCTTTCACTCCCTTACTGGTCCGTTGGGGCGGGCGCGGCGAAGTTAAAACGCTTCGTGGCGCTGAGCCCATCTCCCTTGCACTTCCTCTTTCGGGTCTGACGCTGTACTGCGGCCTGTACGTTAACGAGCTGTTGTCGCGGGTGCTGGAGCAGGAAACCGCGTTTACCGAACTCTTCTTCGATTATCTTTACTGTCTTCAGGCGCTGGCTGCGGTCACTGGCTCACCCGAACCGGCACTCCGTCGCTTTGAGCTGGCGATGCTGGGCCATCTTGGATACGGCGTAGACTTTATGCATTGCGCCGGCAGTGGCGAAGAAGTGGCTGACGGAATGACCTATACCTACAGAGCAGAGAAAGGCTTTATCGCCAGCCTGGTGATGGGTAATAACACCTTTACCGGTCGTGAGCTGCGCGCGCTGGAAGAGCGGTCATTCCCGGATATCGATACCCTCCGGGCGGCGAAACGTTTTACCCGCATCGCGCTAAAGCCCTATCTTGGTGGAAAGCCACTCAAAAGCCAGGAGCTGTTCCGGCAATTTGTGCCGAAAAAACGCGCAGACGTGCCGCCTGACGAAGAGTAAAGCCAGCAGCCCGTTCCGGTCTGCATGGCGAACGTTGTACACTGCTTTCACTCATTGCAAAAATTCCGAGGATTGTCATGGCTGAGTTGTTGTTAGGCGTCAATATCGATCACGTTGCAACCGTGCGTAATGCGCGTGGCACAAACTATCCCGATCCGGTGCAGGCAGCATTTGTCTCCGAGCAGGCAGGTGCCGATGGCATCACCGTGCATCTGCGTGAGGATCGCCGTCACATTACCGATCGCGATGTGCGCATCCTGCGTCAAACTATCCAGACCCGCATGAATCTTGAAATGGCCGTTACCGATGAAATGGTGGATATCGCCTGCGAAATCAAACCGCATTTCTGCTGTCTGGTGCCGGAGAAGCGTGAAGAAGTGACCACCGAAGGTGGCCTCGACGTGGCCGGACAGTTGGAGAAAGTCACCTATGCGGTGACGCGCCTCGCTGAGGCGGGGATCCTGGTGTCGCTGTTTATCGACGCAGATCATCGTCAGATTGATGCCGCTATGGCCTCAGGCGCGCCGTACATTGAAATCCATACCGGTGCTTACGCGGAAGCTGAAGAAGGGCGCGAGCGTCATGCGGAATTTATCCGCATCAAAGATGCTGCAGCCTATGCAGCAGGCAAAGGTCTGAAGGTCAATGCGGGTCACGGTCTGACCTATCATAACGTCCAGCCGATCGCCGCGCTGCCGCAGATGCATGAACTGAACATCGGCCACGCAATTATCGGCCGCGCGGTAATGAGTGGTCTGGCGGATGCGGTTAAAGAGATGAAAGCGCTGATGCGGGAAGCGCGTCGCTAATGGCTATTCTGGGCCTCGGCACCGATATCGTGGAGATCGCTCGCATTGAAGGGGTAATTTCCCGTTCCGGCGACCGGCTGGCAAAACGCGTTCTGAGTGACAATGAGTGGGCGCAATACCAGGCTCATCAGCAACCGGTGCGTTTTCTGGCCAAACGTTTTGCGGTGAAAGAGGCGGCAGCAAAAGCCTTTGGCACAGGGATCCGTGGTGGCCTGGCGTTCAACCAGTTTGAAGTGTACAACGACGAGTTGGGTAAGCCGGGACTGCGTTTTTTCCTGCAGGCGCAGGAAGTGGCGAAAAAGCTGGGCGTGGCACATGTCCACGTCACGCTGGCTGACGAAAGGCATTACGCCTGCGCGACGGTTATTATCGAAAACTGATCGGCAGTCCGGGTGGAGCACAGCTTGCCCGGCTGCTTCTTTTATCCCCCGTGATGCAACACCACAAATTTCTCCCACAGCAGCTCATTGCTTTCACGATGCGCAGGATCGGTAATGATGGTATTCACGATAGGGCAGACTTGCTGGCAGGTTGGCGTGTCGTAATGACCCACGCACTCGGTACAGCGATCGGCATCAATCTGGTAGATGCTGTCGCCCATCGAAATGGCCTGATTGGGGCATTCCGGCTCGCACATGTCACAGTTAATGCATTTTTTTGTGATAAGCAGCGCCATAAGTCTCTCAATCAGTAACAGGATAAAGTGCGCGGGTATTATACGCCGCTGATCTTTTCAGACCAGCTTTTTCACCAGCGCTTCACTATGGCGGATATGGCTGGAGGCTCTTTCGGGATCGCGCTGCACCAGCGCCATAAACAGCAGGTCGGTCAGCGTCAGCTGGGCGGTGGTTGAAGAGATGGCGGCGCTGCGGGTGGTTTGTTCTTCCGCGACCGTATACAGGCAATGCGTTGCGCACTGTTGCAAGGTATTTGGCGTGAAGCCGGTAAATGCCAGCACATTAGCACCCGCCCGCTGTGCTTCCTGCGCGGCCAGGTTAATCTCACGCCGTTCGCCGGTGTAAGAGATCGCTAACAGCAGATCGCCGGGATTTAACGCCTGCACGCTGGCCAGCAGGGCATGCATATCCTGTTCCGCCACCGCATTAATGCCGATTTTCATCAGCTTCCAGGAGAAGTCCTTCGCCACCAGGCCGGAAGCCCCAATGCCCACTAATACAATGCGGTTAGCGCTGCGGATCAGCCGCAGCGTCTCCAGCAGCATCTCTTCACTGTTGATATCGAGGGTGGCGCG
>LIDZ01013147.1_pt2 | contig 12575 bp, 12 predicted proteins | sample 644651 | NCBI WGS metagenome assembly LIDZ01 (sample SAMN03856242, study PRJNA289617) | food metagenome | isolation source: wine grapes on drying loft during traditional withering process | host: Vitis vinifera cv. Corvina | place: Italy: Gargagnago di S. Ambrogio di Valpolicella | collected 2014-01
GCATTTTGCAGTGTGACGTCCGACGCCTTCCTGGCTAAAGCCGGTCCTACCAGGGATCCGTGGTAGGTCAGTGGGACTGGCTTTAGCCGGGAAGAGGCCAGCACGTTCGCCATCCATTTTGCGGTGTGACGTCCGACGCCTTCCCGGCTGAAGCCGGTCCTACCAGGGATCCGCAGTGTGTCAGTGGGTAATCCACTATCAAGCTGAACCGATTCAGGTCGATATACCGGTGATTTCTATTTTTATGGACAGCCCCGACATGAACCTCAGACGCCTCAACATCGCTCCCCGCTCCCTGATCTGCTTCGGCTTTTTCGCCGTGTTGATCTCCGCCGTCGGACTGTTCTCACTGATGCAATCGTCCAAGCTCAAAGATGCCCGGGACGCACTGCAGGACAACGTACTCCCCACCCTCCTCGCCATCGCCGATATCAAAAATGATCTGCTGACCATCCGCCTCGGCAACACCAGCCTGCGCGCTGCGCAGAGCGCCGCCAGCACCGACTCGGCCATGAAACGCGTCAGCCAGGGCCGCGCTGACCTCGAGCGCGATACCAAACGCCTGAAAACCCTCTTGATCAGTGAGCGTGGTTTGAGTGCCTACGCGCAGATGGAGCGCGACATGCAGGCCTACCTCGCCGTGCACGCGCGCTTTCTCGACGCCGTGGCGCAGAAGCGTGATGACGTTGTCGCCTCGCTGACCGAGCCGTCCGGGGAACAGACCCGCGCGGCAGACGCACTCGCCAAGGACATCGCGACCATCGCCGACCTCGGCAACCAGAAAATGCAGGACTCAAATGTCGCGGCAAATGAAAGTTACGCCCAGGCCCGCGAGGTCATCATCGCCGCCATCGTGGTCGCGCTGGTCGCTACCCTCGCCCTGGCGGCACTGTTCACCCGCAGCCTGGTCGCGCCGATCGCCAAAGCCCTGGCCGTCGCGGAAAACATCGCTGCCAATGACCTGAGCAAGCCGATTCAAGTGGACGGTTCCGATGAGCCGGGCCGCCTGCTGCAAGCACTGTCGGTGATGCAGCAGAACCTGCGCCACACGCTTTCGGAGCTGGGCCACTCGTCCAATCAGCTGGCGTCGACCTCGGAAGAAATGACCGCGGTGACCGAAGAATCCCTGCGCGGGGTTCAGCGTCAGAACGACGAAATCAATCAGGCCGCCACGGCCATCAATCAGATGAGCGCGGCGGTGGAAGAAGTCGCCCACAACGCCTCCCTGGCCTCGACAGCCGCGCGGGATTCCAGCGACTCGGCGGAACAGGGCCGCCTGCGGGTCAACGAAACCATTTCGGCGATCAACGCGCTGCACGACTCGGTCGGCAGCACCGCGGACGAGATCAATGGGCTGGCCGGCCAGGTGCAGAACATCAGCGGCGTGCTGGACGTGATTCGCGGCATCGCCGATCAGACCAACCTGCTCGCCCTCAACGCGGCCATCGAAGCCGCCCGTGCAGGCGAAGCAGGACGTGGTTTCGCGGTGGTAGCGGATGAAGTCCGCGCCCTGGCGCACCGCACCCAGCAATCCACCGCCGAGATCGAAAAGATGATCGACTCGATTCAGGGCGGCACCCACAAGGCGGTCACCGCCATGGGTCAGAGCAGCGAGCGCGCCCGGGTCAGCCTGGACGTCGCCGGTGCCGCCGGTCGTGCCCTTGCCGACATCAAAACCGCCATCGTGTTGATCAATGAGCGCAACGTCAGTATCGCCACGGCCACGGAACAACAGGCCCAGGTCGCGCGGGAAGTCGATCGCAACCTGACCAGCATCCGCGACCTGTCGCTGCAGACGTCTGCCGGCGCCCATCAGACCTCGGCGGCGAGCAACGAGCTGTCGCAACTGGCGGTCGGCCTGAACGGTCTGGTGATGCAATTCAGAACTTAATGGCACCGACGGAATCGCACCACTGAGCCGCCTGTTTGCGGCATCAGACGATTTCGGAGGTAAAGCATGAAGTTTGTGAAGCTGGGTTCCACGGGACTGGACGTGTCGAGGCTGTGCCTGGGGTGCATGACGTTTGGCGAGCCAGACGCCGGCACGCACCCGTGGACGCTGGATGAGAACGCCAGCCGGCCGATCATCAAGCACGCGGTCGAGCAAGGCATCAACTTCTTCGACACGGCCAACAGCTATTCGGCAGGCACCTCGGAAGTCATCGTCGGCAAGCTGTTGAAAGAATTCACCCGTCGCGAAGAAACCGTCATCGCGACCAAGGTGTTTTTTCCAGCCAACATGTGGGAAGGCTCCAAGCGGCCCAACGAACAGGGACTGTCGAGGAAAGCCATCATGGCCAACATCGACGCCAGCCTGACGCGGCTGGGCACCGACTACGTCGACCTGTACCAGATTCATCGCTGGGATTATCACACCCCCATCGAAGAAACCATGGAAGCGCTGAATGACGTGGTGCGGGCCGGCAAGGCGCGTTACATCGGCGCGTCGTCGATGTTCGCCTGGCAGTTCGCCAAGGCTCAGCAGGTGGCGACGGCCCATGGCTGGAGCCGCTTTGTGTCGATGCAGAACTACCTGAATCTGGTGTATCGCGAAGAACAGCGCGAGATGATTCCGCTGTGCCTGGATCAGGGCGTCGGCCTGATGCCGTGGAGCCCGATGGCCCGCGGCAGGCTCACCCGGCCCCACGGCCAGCAGACTGAACGCACCCAGACCGACATCTCCGGCCAGTCGTTTTACGAGGCCACCGAAACCGAAGATGGCCGCGTCATCGATGTGGTCGAGCAGATTGCCGGCGAGCGCGGCGTGCCCATGGCGCAAGTCGCGTTGGCGTGGGTGTTGGCCCAGCGTGGCGTGTCGGCACCGATCGTCGGCGCCTCCAAGCCGCACCATCTGGACGATGCGATCGCGGCGCTGGATCTGATGCTCAGCGACGACGAAGTGAAACGCCTTGAAGCGCCCTACGTTCCCCACGCCGTGACGGGCTTCGCGTGAAGCCCAACGGCAATTCCGGGCTTGCCACCGGCCGGGCCGTCGTGCTGTTCGACGGCACCTGCAAGCTGTGCAATGGCTGGGCGACCTTCATCATCAGCCAGGACCACGAGCAGCGGCTGACGCTCGCGGCGGTGCAGTCGCCCGAGGGTCAGGCGCTGCTGAAATGGGCGGGGTTGCCCCAGGATCAGTTCAACACCATCGTGCTGGTGGAGAATGACCGTTTTTACGTCCGCTCGGACGCAATGTTGAAGATCCTCGCCCACCTCCCCGCCCGATGGCACTGGCTGCTCATCGCGCGGGTTTTCCCGAGGGTTTTGCGGGACTGGCTGTACGACAAGATCGCGCTGAACCGCTACAAACTGTTTGGCCGTTATGACGCCTGTCGCTTGCCTGCCGCGGATCATCCCGGCCGTTTCTTGAGCCAGAACGCCCTCAACGACCGCTAACCCTTCAGCGGCTGAAATGCCGTCTTCGTGAGCAAGCTCACTCCCACACGTCTTGGGCATGGCTCTAGAGCTCTAGTCAGTCTCACTCTGAAAAGTTCCACTATATGGGACAGACAATCACATATTGAGATCTCAGAATAGGTCGTCTATGGTGAAACCTCTTCGCTCCTCATAGCCACTATAAAAACAACAGGAAGCCCCATGCCCACGCCATCTCTGGATCCGGGCCTGCACGCCAGCACCATGAAGCGCCTCAACCTCAAGTTGATCCCCTTCCTGATGCTGCTGTACATGGTCGCGTACATCGACAAGTCGAACATTTCCGTCGCCGCGTTGCAGATGAATGCCGAGCTGGGCCTGACCGCTCGCATGTATGGCATCGGCGTAGGCCTGTTCTTTCTGACGTACATCCTTCTTGAAGTCCCCAGCAGCGTCATCCTCACGCGGGTCGGCGCGCGGCGCTGGATTGCGCGGATCATGATCACTTGGGGCATCGTCGCGGCGGGCATGGCGTTTGTGCAGAGCGCCAATCAGCTGTACGGCATGCGCCTGTTGCTGGGCGCCGCGGAGGCCGGTTTCACGCCGGGGATCATCTACTACCTGTCGCAGTGGTACCCGAAGACCGATCGGGCCAAAGCCATGTCGTTCTTCTACATTGGCGCCGCGCTGGCGTCGGTGATCGGCCTGCCGCTGTCGGGCGCGTTTCTGCACCTGGACGGCTATTTCGGCGTCAGCGGCTGGCGCTGGCTGTTTCTGCTGGAAGGCCTGCCGGCGGTGATCCTCGGCATTGTCGTGTTGCGCTCCCTGCCGGACTCGCCGCAGACCACCCACTGGCTGCACGCCGATCAGAAAGACTGGCTGAGCCGCACCATCGCGGCCGAGCAAGCGAACTCGCCGATCTCCCACCACGCCGCCTGGCAGACCGCATTCCGCAGCCGTCAGGTCTGGCTGCTGAGCCTGTTCTGGCTGTTGCAGGCGTTCGGCACCATCGGCATCACGCTGTTCCTGCCGCTGATCGTCAAATCGGTGTCCGGCCAGGAATCGTTCACCGTCAGCGTAATGTCCGCGCTGCCCTTCCTGTTCGCCTGCGTGTTCATGTACTTCAATGGCACCCATTCCGACCGCAAGGGCGAACGCGGCTGGCACCTTGCGCTGCCGTTGATGGCCGCCGGTGTGCTGCTGGCGCTGGCGGTGTGGACCAGCAACCCTTGGCTGGCGTACGCCTTGCTGGTGCTGGCGGTCGGTCTGAACTGGGCCGCCACGCCGGTGTTCTGGGCGACCACCACCGAATACCTGTCGGGCGCTGCCGCCGCGGCGTCCATCGCGCTGATCAACTCCATCGCCAACATCGCCGGCCTTGGCCTGCCGCCCGTCATGGGCTGGATCAAGGACGCCACGCAAAGCTACGACTACGCCCTGCTGCTGGTCTCCGCAGCCTTGTTGGCGGGCGGTGTGCTGGGACTGTTCCTGGCCCGTTCGCCCCGCGCCGCACCTGTCACCGCCCGCGAAACTCCCCCCGCTGCTGCTCCTGTCCCAAGAGGTTTAAATGAAGCCAAGGCTCCTTAAAATCGCCCGGTTGCCGGCCATGCTCGATGACGCGCTGAACGCGACCTACGACGTGGTGGACGCCGATCAAAACGGCACCGGCGTCGGCGAATCGACCGCCGACATCCGCGCCATGGTCGCCAATGGCGAATCCACGGTCAGCCGTCAGTTGATCGACAGCCTCCCTGAGCTGGAAGTGATCGTTGTGTTTGGCGTGGGCTACGACGGCGTCGACGTGACGGCAGCGCGGGAGCGTGGCATCCGCGTCACCCACACCCCCGACGTGCTCACCGAAGACGTCGCCGATTTCGCCATGGCCTTGATGCTGGGCATCGCCCGCAACCTGCGGGTGGCCGACCGTTTTACCCGCTCGGGCGCCTGGGCAAATGGCCCCATCGCCTTCAGCCGCAAAGTCAGTCGGGCACGCCTGGGCATCATTGGCCTCGGTCGCATTGGCGCCGCCATCGCCCGCCGCGCCCAAGGCTTCGATATGTCGATCGCCTACACCGGGCGGCGGCCTCAGGACGTCGGGTTCACGTACTACCCATCAGCCCTCGAACTGGCCGCTGCGGTGGATTTTCTCGTCGTCGCGGTCGGCGGCGGCGCCAGCACCCATCATCTGGTGGACGCCAAGGTGCTGGAGGCGCTGGGCCCCAAGGGCTATCTGATCAACGTCGGCCGTGGCAGCGTGGTCGATGAAACCGCCCTCGCCCGGGTCCTCGCCGAGGGTCGTCTGGCCGGCGCGGCGCTGGACGTCTACGAAGACGAGCCGCACCCCATCGCTGCGCTTCTGAATTTGGATAACACCTTACTCACCCCGCACATGGCCAGCGCCACCTGGGACACCCGGCAGGCGATGTCCGATCTGGTCATGGCCAACCTCCACGCCTGGCACAGCGGCGCAGACTTGCCCACGCCCGTGCCGGAATAAGCCGATGCTGCCTGCGCCTGGCTGAATGAAAGAACCGAGTCGCAGAAGACGGAATTCGTTGCCTGTTGGCAGTGAGGATTTGGAGGTATGGTGTGGCTTTCCCCTGTCAAGGAAGATCCATGGCCACGCACCCCTCCAGCCACGCTCAAAAGCACCTCGCCGTTCTCATTGATGCGGACAACGCCCCCGCCGCCATCGTCGAAGGTCTGTTCGAAGAAATCGCCAAATATGGCGTCGCCAGCGTCAAGCGCATCTACGGCGACTGGACCGGGCCGCAGCTCGGCGGCTGGAAAAAGGTCCTGCTGGATCACTCGATCCAGCCCATCCAGCAATTCGCCTACACCAAAGGCAAGAACGCCACCGACAGCTCGCTGATCATCGACGCCATGGACCTGCTGTACACGCGGCGCTTCGACGGCTTTTGCCTGGTCTCCAGCGACAGCGACTTCACCCGCCTGGCCTCGCGACTGCGCGAAGAAGGCCTGACCGTGATTGGCTTCGGAGAAGAGAAAACGCCCCGGCCGTTCGTGGCGGCCTGCGACAAATTCATCTACATCGAACTGCTCCGCGAAGAGGTGATCGCTGCCGCCAGCACAGAGCAGCCGCTCGACGCGCCCGCGCAGTCGGACGTGGCAAAACCCGCGGCCGCGGACACCCAGAAGCGTCCCAAAGCGCCCATCAGTTTCATCGCGAAAATCCTCGACGACATTGCCGACGAAGACGGCTGGGTGCAGCTAGGCGCCCTGGGCACCAACATCACCAAGCTGCGACCGGAATTCGACCCGCGCACCCATGGGTACAGAAAGCTCAGCGACCTGATCAAGGGCTACCCGCAAGCCTTCGAGCTGCAGGCCAGACCCGCGTCCAGTGGCACGGCGGTGATGTACGTCCGGCACAGACAAAACGGTAAATAACCCATCAGCCTGTTTCATTTATGGAGCCCTCCATGCCCGTTTTCTCAGTTGACTATCGCTTCAAAGACCAACACCGCACCCATCGCTTCGAGCTGAATCAGCCAGCGTTGTCAGCGTCCGACGCCGCGATGCACCTGCTTGAGCTGCATTTCGGCGACAGCGAAAACAGCCTGATCATGCCCAATGCCGATGCCGAACCGGATGAAATCATCGAACAGGCCAGCCAGCTCGGGCTGACGGACATTCGCGTCACCCAGGCGGCGAGCGATGACGTCCGGTAAAACGCGTTGAACCCTGCGGCGGCACCTGCATCCGATCACTACGACTGAACATTTCCCGACTGACAGGTGCCCCATGATCGAGATCAACAGCTACACAACCGTCAAACGCCGAGAGCGCGTGCCCCACGACGTATTCGCTCATTACTGGCGCGACGTCCACGGCCCGCTGTGCTCGCGGCTTCCGGGCCTTGGCTTGTACATCCAGCACCACTTTTCCCGGCAGCAGGATGCGCACCTGTGGCCGCTGGCCGATGGCATCAGTGAGATTCAGGATTACGAACTGGACGGTGGCGTGGAGATCGGTTTTGAGTCCGCTGCTGACCAGAAGCAGTTTCAGGAGGCCAGCCCGATTCTGTTCTCGGACGAGCAGAACATGTTCGACGAAACCCTGGCCTACGCCCTGCCTGACGGCTCGCTGACCCTGACCAACGCGCTGGCGGATGAGCGGTTCAACGGCACCGACACCTTTGACCGGATTCACATCCACTTCAGCCCGCGGGAGACCCTGGCGCAGCTGCACGCGTACCTGAAGTCAGACCTGGGGCCGCTGCTGGCGGCGGCCGACGACGTGGTCAAGGTTTGTCTGCACCTGTGCGACCCCTTCGAAAACGACGGCCAGCACCCACCTGCGCCCAACGTCGCGCACTTCGCCAACCCGGCGCGTGCCGAATTGGCCGTGCTGGAAATCGCGTTCACCTCGCCACTGGCGCGTCGTCGTTTCTTCCAGAGTGACGCGTTCCAGAACACCTTGCCTGAGCAGTCGAAGCACATCGCCCAGCTCAAGACGTTCGCCGTCTCCGGGCTCTACACCTACGTGCGCGACAAGTCCCTGACCACCGCCGGATTGCGCGGCAGTCGGGCAGCCGAGTTGATCGAGTATCTGGGCGCGGTGAATCAGGTTCAGCCCGATGTTAAAGAACTGATGCTGAAAGGCACCCAAGCCAGCTAGCGGTTCCTGTCGGCGGCCGTGGCTCACGGCTGCCGACGTTTCCATGGCCTGTCGGGAAACGCCAAGGCCTTTCCATTGATCTGATTCATGCATCAAAGGATGAAAAAATAACGATTATCGTCGTCTGAAAATTGCCACAGAATCTCCAGTTACAAGCGCTTACAAACTCAAAAAAAACGCTGGAGAACAACATGCATCAGCCGCCAAGCCAGACCTCCTCCGGGAAGTCCAGGGCAGGAATGGTCTTCCGGGTCACCTCCGGAAACTTTCTTGAACAGTTCGACTTCTTCCTCTTCGGCTTCTACGCCACCCAGATCGCCTCCGCCTTCTTCCCCGCCAGCAACGAATTCGCCTCGTTGATGATGACCTTCGCTGTGTTCGGTGCAGGCTTCCTGATGCGACCCCTGGGCGCCGTGCTGCTGGGCGCGTACATCGATGATGTCGGCCGCCGTCGCGGCCTGATCGTGACGCTGGCGATCATGGCCAGCGGCACGTTGCTGATTGTCCTGGTGCCGGGTTATGCCACGATCGGCCTCTGGGCACCGGCGCTGGTCTTGCTCGGACGGCTGCTGCAGGGATTCTCCGCCGGCGCAGAGATGGGCGGCGTGTCCGTCTACCTCGCCGAAATGGCAACGCCGGGGCGCAAGGGTTTCTACGCCAGTTGGCAATCGGCCAGTCAGCAGGTGGCCATCGTCGTCGCAGCCGCCCTGGGTTACGGGCTCAATCAATGGCTTGCCCCGGCCGAACTGTCGGCTTGGGGCTGGCGCATTCCGTTTGCCGTCGGCTGCCTGATCATTCCGTTCATTTTCCTGCTGCGCCGCAGCCTTGAAGAAACCGCAGAATTCACCACGCGCAAACACCGCCCGACGATGAAGGAGGTGTTCGCCACCCTCCTCGGCAACGCCAGTGTGGTGATCCTTGGCATGCTGATGGTGGCAATGACGACCACCGCCTTTTACATGATCACCGTGTACGCACCGACCTTCGGCCGCTCGGTGCTGCAGCTCAGCACCAGTGACGCCCTGATCGTGACCCTGCTGGTGGGGGTCTCGAACTTCTTCTGGCTGCCCATCGGCGGCGCCCTGAGTGACCGACTGGGACGCAAGCCGCTGCTGCTGGCGATGTCATTGCTGACGCTGGTCACGGCGTATCCGGCGCTGTCATTCCTGGCCCAGGCGCCGACCTTTGCCCACATGCTCGAAGTGCTGCTGTGGTTCTCGTTTCTCTACGGTATTTACAACGGCGCGATGATTCCGGCGCTCACCGAAATGATGCCCGTCGAGGTGCGCGTCGCGGGTTTCTCCCTCGCCTACAGCCTGGCGACAGCGATCTTCGGTGGCTTCACGCCGGCGGTTTCGACCTGGCTCATTCACCTGACCGGGGACAAGGCAGCGCCGGCTTACTGGATGATCTTCGCCGCCCTGTGCGCTTTTACCGCGACGCTGGTGCTGTACCGCCGTCTCGCCACTCAGTCACTCGCCACTGCTTGAAGGACCCTGTCATGAATTCTTTACTTAAACCCCTCTGCGTTATGGCGCTGACCAGCTGCGCCTACGGCAATCTTGCGCACGCCGAAGAGCTGACCGTCATGACCTCGGGCGGCTTTACTGCGGCCTATCAGCACCTCGGGCCGGAGTACGCCGAACACAGCGGCAATACGCTGAAAACCGTGCTCGGCCCGTCGATGGGTAAAGCGGCGGAAGCCATCCCCAACCGGTTGAGTCGCGGCGAGCACGCGGATGTGGTGATCATGGTGGGCTACGCCCTGGATGACTTGATCAAACAGGGCAAGGTCGACGCCGGCTCGCGTGTGGAACTGGCGGACTCGCGCATCGGCATGGTGGTGAAGGCCGGCGCCGACAAACCGGCCATCGGCACCGATGCCGAGCTGAAACAGACCTTGCTGGCGGCCAAGTCAGTGGCTTATTCAGACAGCGCAAGCGGCGTCTACATCGAGAAAGAGCTCTTCATGAAGCTCGGCGTTCAGCCGCAGATGGCGCCCAAAAGCAAGATGATCGAGCGCATTCCGGTGGCCTCCGTTGTGGCCAAGGGTGACTACCAGCTCGGCTTCCAGCAGGTCGCCGAATTGCTGCCGATCCCGGGCGTAACCTTCGTCGGCAAGATTCCGGAAGACGTGCAGTCGGTGACCCGCTATGCCGCCGGCATTCCGAAAAATGCCGATCACCCCGTGGAAGCGAAGGCACTGCTCAAGTTCCTGTCGTCCCCCGACGCGCAGGCCAGCATCCGCGAAACCGGCCTGGACTCAGTCCCGCGGTAACGTCCCGGGCAGCGCGCGAATTCGCTGCTCCAGCTCCAGTGCCGCGGGCGTCAATGTGCGTCCGCGGCGTTTTAGCACCCCCATCTGCCTGACCACCTCCGGCTCCACCAGCCTCACTTTCGCCAGAATCGGGTGGGCGGAGATTGGCATGGCAATGGACGGAACCACCGCAATGCCCAGCCCCGCCTCGACCAGCCCCAGCACCGTGGTCACGTGCCGCGCTTCGCAAACGCTGTTCCTGCCCGGCTGCAATCCGGAAAGCGCGCGATCCAGCACCAGGCGATTACCCGAAGATTTATCCAGCGTAATGCACTCGTGCTCACACGCCTGAGCCCAGGTGACGGTGTCGAGGGTGGACAGCGGATGGTCGCGGCGGCAGGCAACGACGTAGTGCTCTTCGAGCAGCGGACTGAACTCGATTTCCGGCGCCAGGTTGCCGGTGAAACTCACCCCGAAATCGGCTTCGCCGGACGCCACCGCCGCGCTTACTTCATTGGCCGACACGTCGATCAGTCTGATGTTGATCAGCGGGTATTGCGCGTGAAAGCTGCGGATCGCATGGGGCAGGAAGTAGTACGCCGCAGACGGCACGCAGGCCACGGTCAGGGTGCCCCTGCGGTTGGCGCCGCCATCGCCGATGCTGAGCAGGGCCAGGTCCAGGTCATCCAGTAGCCGTTCGACCTGTGGCAAGAACGCCCGCCCGACGTTGGTCAGCGAGACCTTTCGCGTGGTCCGCTCAAACAGTTTGACCCCCAGGGCGGACTCAAGCTTTTCGATGCGACGGCTCAGCGCCGACTGGGTGATGCGGATGGACTCGGCCGCCCGGCGAAAGCCCTGCTTTTCAACCACCGCGCGAAAAGCCTGGAGGTCATTGAGGTCGAAGTGGATGTTCACGGCATGTCGTCGCTTTGATCGTAGACGGGCATCAATGGTAAAGCGGAACCTGTCGGCGAGCTATCCCGGGGCAAGTCGTGCGGCTCGCCCCGGGATCGACGCAGTGACTTAGTAAAGCGTGTCGGCGATCCGGCCCGGCAGCGCCTTGTCATACGCCTCGCCGTCGATGGCCGCCTGGGACACCTCTTTGAGAATCTGCCCCGCTGTCGGCAACGCGCTGCGCGGCACCTGCTTTGAGGCATCCCACAGCCCTGCCCTGATCACCGCTCGGCTGCACTGGAAATAGACGCTAGTGACGGTGATGCGCAGCACCGATTTCGGCGGCTTCCCGTCCACGGCAAAACGCTCCAGCAGCTCCGGCGAGATGGAGATCTGCGCCGTGCCGTTGACGCGCAGGGTTTCGCCGACGCCCGGGACGAGAAACAGCAGTGCAACGCGCGGGTCTTCGACGATGTTGCGCAGGGTGTCGATGCGGTTGTTGCCGCGCCGGTCCGGCAGATACAGCGTTTTGCTGTCTTCGATGTGTACGAAGCCCGGCTGATCGCCCCGCGGCGAAGCATCCAGGCCGCCTGCACCCGACGAGGCGAGGATCACGAAGGACGCCGCTTCGATGAACGGCCGGTAGACCGGGTGGATGTGGTCGACTTCCTTGACCAGGGACGGCGGCGCGATCGGGCCATACACCGCTTCCAGTGCCTGTACGGTGGTCAGGTATGAGCTGTCTTCAAGGTCCATTGTGGGCTCTCTGCAATTTCTTCGTGGCTGGACAGGTTCAGCATGCTGTGACGTTTCATGCACGTTCGGGGCAATAGTGCCAGACGCGTGTGGCAGATTGACCGGCGATCTGATTCACTGCCTGCCTTTTCACCGTCCAGCATCTGCACACCGGGTAAACAGGCATGAACCGTCGCAAGAAACTCAACCAGATACTCAAAGCCAACGCAAAAAAGGCAAGTGCCAAACTGGCGCCGAAGAACAAAGACATATACATCAGCAAGGCCGACCGGTTGAAGCTGGCGGCGGAGGCGAATGCTGAAGCCGGTTCAGATTCCACGACCGAATCCGCGCCTGGAGCGGCCAGCCCTTCCGAGCCGGTTTTAACGCCCTCAGTCTGCAGCGCCACTGCCGACGCCTCCCCCTTGTAGGACCGGCTTCAGCCGGGAAGAGGCCAGTACGTACGCCATCAATTTTGCAGCGTGATTGCCGACGCTTTCCCGGCTAAAGCCGGTCCCACAGAAAGCGCGCGGTGTCAGTAGGACCGGCTTCAGCCGGGAAGAGGCCAGTGCGTACGCCATCAATTTTGCAGTGCGACTGCCGACGCTTTCCCGGCTAAAGCCGGTCCTACACAGACTGTGTGAAAACCTAGCCAACCTGCCTCAGATCT
>LIDZ01000349.1_pt1 | contig 12564 bp, 13 predicted proteins | sample 644651 | NCBI WGS metagenome assembly LIDZ01 (sample SAMN03856242, study PRJNA289617) | food metagenome | isolation source: wine grapes on drying loft during traditional withering process | host: Vitis vinifera cv. Corvina | place: Italy: Gargagnago di S. Ambrogio di Valpolicella | collected 2014-01
AGCGAAAATTGGGAGAAACTTGAGAAGCAGTTTATCCCAATTTTAGTCTTAGTGCTCCAAAGCTGAGCGAGTTTGCGAAGCCTTTCTTATACTCCAAAGAAAAAAGCCCTCAAAAAATGAGAGCTTTTAAAGCAGTTTATTTAGTTGAACCTTTTTCATCGACACCGTGAGGCAAGATGATCGTTTTTTGTTCAATGTCTTCTTTGTTCATCATTTTAGTTAACAAGCGCATTGCTACCGCACCGATATCATATAACGGCTGAGTAACGCTGGTTAAGCGTGGACGAGCAACATCGGTTAACAATGAATCGTTGCTGGTGATGACTTCAAAATCTTCAGGAATTTTAACACCTTTATCAAGTAAACCATCTAATAGACCAATAGCCAATTCATCATCCGTTACAAAAGCTGAAGTTGCTCCGCTGTTTAATACACGATCAGTCAAAGCTAAGCCTTCTTTAAAGTTGTAGGCTGCTTCAAAAACTAAGCCTTCATTATAAGAAAGACCATGTTCAGCCAATGATTCTTTATAGCCCTTCATACGTGCTTGTCCGTTGATCGGATCAATTAATGGTCCGCTGATGAAGGCAATTTTTTCGTTGCCATGCTTAGCTAAAACATCAGTTGCATCTTTAGTTGCTGTGGTGTAGTCAATGTTTACACTGCCTACTTGTTCGTCTGGATCAATTGAACCAGCTAAAACGATTGGTGTTTTTGAACGAGAGAATTCCGCACGGATTTCATCTGTAATATGATGACCCATGAAAATAACTCCGTCTACTTGTTTCGCTAACAGATTGTTTAACACGTTCACTTCTTTTAATGTTTCACCATCAGAGTTTGCTAGAATGATATTGTATTTGTACATTGTTGCAATATCATCGATTCCTCGGGCTAATGAAGCAAAGAACATATTGCTGACATCAGGAATAATTACCCCAACAGTTGTCGTTTTCTTACTTGCTAGTCCACGAGCGACTGCATTCGGACGGTAGTCCAGACGATCGATAACCTCCAAAACTTTTTTGCGTGTAGTCGGTTTAACGTTAGGATTGCCGTTAACTACCCGTGAAACGGTTGCCATTGAAACATTAGCTTCGCGGGCAACATCGTAAATTGTAATTGTTTGTTTTTCCATTTGATTTTTCTCCTATCTCTATATGTTTTCAGAAAATCTCATTTACATTTCCTAAAGATAATAGCACGTCTTTTCTCCGATTGCAACCGTTTTACTCTAAATTATTAAAATTTTTGCAAGCGTTTTCTAATATTGTTTTGCAGAAAAGGCCCTAAGTGATACAATATTTGTAAGCTTAAAAGAAAGAAGGATAACAATGAATCAAGAAAAAGTGTCAGAACTACGTAAATGGATGTCATCCAATCAAGTCGACTTGGCCTATGTATCTGATCCTAGTCACATCGCCTATTTCTCAGGCTTTGACAGCAATCCGATGGAACGAATTTTAGCGCTTTTCATTCCTTTAGAAAAAGATCCCTTTTTATTTGCACCTGGCTTAGAGGTCGAAGATGCTAAGGCAAGCAGCTGGGCCTATGACGTAATCGGCTATTTAGATAGCGAAGATCCTTGGGCGATTATCGTAGCGGAAATTAATAAACGCTATGGTGCACCAAAGAAAATGGCTATCGAAAAGGGCCAGCTAGTCTTGGATCGTTATCAACGATTGGCTGATGCCTTTACCAGCACCGACTTTTCAGCCAACTTAACACCACTCGTGCAACAATTGCAATTATACAAAACCGAAGAAGAATGTCAACTTTTAGTTGAAGCAGGTTCGACTGCTGATTTAGCGTTTGAAATTGGCTTTAAGCTAGTTAAAGCAGGAGCTACAGAGGAATCAATTGTCGCTGAAATCGAATATGAATTGAAAAAACAAGGTGTCAAAGAAATGTCTTTCCCGACAGAAGTTTTAGCTGGACCAAATGCAGCTAGTCCTCATGGCTCACCAGGTAAAAACACTGTGAAGGAAAATGAATTGGTGCTATTTGACCTTGGTACAATCGTCAATGGCTATTGCAGCGATGCAACTCGAACAGTTGCTTGTGGCAAACCAACTGATCATCAAAAGAAAATTTACGATATTGTTCTTGAAGCGCAATTAAAGGCCCAAGAAGCGGTAAAACCAGGGATTACCGCAGCTGAATTGGATAAAATTGCTCGAGATGTAATCGAAGGCTATGGCTACGGTGAATACTTCAATCACCGCTTAGGACACGGCATCGGAACCACGATCCACGAATTCCCATCAATCGTGGGCGGAAATGACATGGAAATCAAAGAAGGCATGTGCTTCTCAATCGAACCAGGAATTTACTTGCCAAATGATGTGGGCGTTCGAATTGAAGATTGTATCTTTGTCACCAAAGACGGCTGCATTCCATTTACTAAAACTTCAAAAGAGCTGATTATCTTATAAAATAATCACGATCGTTTTGAGTGGTAAGCTGCTCGATAAAAAAAGTTGTCCCTTTTTCGAGGGACAACTTTTTTTACTGGAATTTATTGTTCAGGATTGTTTTTTTCAACTTCTTCTTTAATCTCTTCTTTGATTTCTTCAAAGCTTTCGGAGTCTTTTAAGTCTTCTGCTTTGACGTTTAATTCCTGTGCCCCTTCAGATACCGTTTCTTTGGCATCAGATTGGACCTCATCGGCGTCAAGGACAATATCTTCAGCTGCATCTTCCACTACATCTTGCGCTTCATCAGCGGCTTTACGGAAGCGATCTGATAAGTCAGAGCTTTGTTGTTTCAAATCATCAAACAGATCCGCATGGATATCTTCTAAATCATCCGCGGCATCTTCTGATTTGCCTTTTACGGAAGAAGCAAACTCAGTTGCTTGATTAGTTAAGTCAGAGGCTTTTTCTTTAACCACGGCACTCATTTCGCTGGTTTTTTCAACAATATCTTCTGTATAATCTGAAGCTAGATCACGCCAGTCATCGGTTTTGCTTGCTAGTTCATCACGCAATTCTTTGCCTGATTTAGGTGCTAATAGTAAAGCAGTTGCTGCGGCAGCTGTGCCGCCAATTAGTACTCCTAATAAAAATCCGCCTTTTTTTCTTCCCATAGTAATTCCTCCTATTATACGTTAGTTTGTTTACGATTTCTGAAAAACTTCATGGTTGATTCTCCAACCTTGCCTGCAACTTTTGCCTTCGCCGTTGTTTTACCAACAGTTGCTACTTTGCTGGTTAAGTTGCGGCTGGCATGGTTCAAGTTTGACACGCTCTCACTTAAATCCGCTACGGCAGTAAACAACGGGTCAATTGTTGCCACTTTTCCATTGACATCGTTCAATAGATGATTACTTTTCACCAGCAAGCCTTCCACCTGCTGCATTAACAAGTCAACATCCTTGGTTAAAACGCTAATCGTTGTATTTGCTTCTTTTACTGTCGTATCGACTTTCTCCACCGTTTTGGCGACCTGATTCAATACTTTCACTAGAAAGACAACCAATACAACGAATGCTAAAGCTGCAATGAGAGCAGCAATGCCTCCTAAACTCATCCGAACACTCCCTTGCTCATTTTCTGTCAAAAAACCTCTATTTGCTAACCTTTATTATACCATTCATCCCACATTAAACAAAAGTTTATCCTTTGAAGAAAAATACTGGCGGTTATCATGAATCACATACCGCTCTAACACCACAAAACCTTTTTGACCATTCACTATTAATTATAAGAAAACAGGATAAACAAATCACTCCAACAAGGTATTTTCTGGGGCATTTATGGGTACGAAATTTTCCAAAAAAAAAAACAGCAACCGCAGCTGCTGTTTTTTACGAATTTATTTTTTCGGTGCTTTTGGTTTGTTGCCTTCAATTTCTTTACCTAATTTAACAATATAGTCAGCCAACTTATCCTTGATTTCAGGGTGAGTCAAGCCATATTCGATGCTAGTGGTCATGAAGCCGAATTTATCGCCCACATCGGAACGTTTGCCGGTAAATTCTTGAGCAAAGACGCGTTGGGTTTTATTTAAGGTATCAATCGCATCGGTTAATTGAATTTCTCCACCTGCACCTGGTGTTTGGTTGTCTAAGATAGAAAAGATTTCTGGTGTTAACAAGTAACGGCCAATAATCGCCAAATCGCTTGGTGCTTCTTTCGGATTTGGTTTTTCTACGAAGTTTTTAACATTGAACAAGCCTTTTTCGACTTCTTCGCCAGGATTAATGATTCCGTATTTCGATGTATCCTCGTGAGGTACACGCATAACCGCAATCGTTGAAGCGTGAGTTTTTTCATAGTCGTTGACTAATTGCTTAGTCAAAGGAACCTTGTCTTCCATTAAATCATCGCCCAGCATAACGACAAAGGGCTCATTTCCGACAAAAGCTTTGGCTTGCAATACAGCATGGCCTAACCCTTTTGGATGAGACTGACGGATAAAGTGCAGATTAACATCAGTGGTTTCTTCAACTAATGCTAATAGGTCCGTTTTACCTTTTTCCTTTAAGTTCATTTCCAATTCAATATTGGCATCAAAATGGTCTTCAATTGGTCGTTTGGCTTTTCCGGTTACGATCAAAATATCTTCAATCCCAGAATTCAACGCTTCTTCAACAATAAATTGAATGGTTGGTTTGTCGACAATCGGCAGCATTTCTTTTGCCATTGCTTTAGTAGCCGGCAAAAAACGAGTTCCTAGGCCTGCTGCTGGTATCACGGCTTTTCTTACACGCATGTTGCTTCCTCCAACTTTCTGATTATAATGTAAATTCATTTTCAAACGTCCCCGCACGCAGCATCAAATCAGTGCAAGCTTGACGAACGTCCTTTCCTTCATAGAGTACCGAGTAGATAGTTTCAGTGATTGGCATTGGCACATCCATTGTCACAGACAATTCTTTGGCTGCCTTAGTTGTTGCTACTCCTTCAACAATCATGCCCATATTTTCTAATACTTCATCTAAATTATGGCCTTTGCCTAGTAAATTACCCGCTCGCCAGTTTCGTGAATGCACCGAAGTACAAGTAACAATTAGATCACCAACACCGCTTAACCCGATAAAGGTTAAAGGATTCGCACCCATTGCTACCCCTAAACGACTGATTTCAGCTAGTCCTCGCGTCATGATCGCAGCTTTTGCGTCATCACCATAAGAAAGTCCGTGCAATGCACCGGCACCAATTGCGATAATATTTTTCAAGGCAGCACCCATCTCCACACCAACTACATCTGTGTTGGTATAAATACGCAGGTATTCGTTCATAAACAATTTTTGGACATATTTTGCCAAGTCTTCATTGTCGCTCGCTGCAGTGATCGTTGTAATATCATGTACCGCAACTTCTTCGGCATGGCTGGGACCAGATAATACCACAATACCTTCTCGGTTTTCTGGGGAAACTTCTTCAGCTAAAATTTCTGAAATTCGTTTATGAGTTTCTTGCTCCAAACCTTTACTTGCATGGATAACTACCGGTTTGCCAGTAACCAGTTTATTAAATTCCTTAGCAACGATTCGGATTGCTTTAGTTGGTACAACAAAAAGAACCGCGTCCACCCCATCAATGGCTTCTTTTAATTCTTTACAGCCCTGAATGCTATCAGGAATTTTCAAATCTGGTAAATAATGCCGATTCGTATGATAAGTATTGATCTCATCAATCTGTGCTGGGTTATTCCCCCAAATTCTTACATCATGACCGTTTTCTGCCAATACTTTTGCTAAGGCGGTTCCCCAAGAACCAGGCCCCAGAACGGCAACTTTTTGTTTCACAGCTCGTTCCTCCTGTCTTTAATCCTAACATAATCTTAATTAATTGTCGTAAATTATACTATATACTGATTACTTCCTTGTGTTCGTAAATACGTCGGAACAGCAGGCTGTTTCTTCCGCCGCAGGAAGACAATGATTAAGGCACCGGCAAACAGTACTAGTGACAAAACTTGCGATACCCGCAAGCTGCCAAAAAGATATAAACTGTCCGTCCGCATCCCTTCGATAAAGAAGCGGGCAAAGCTGTACCAGCCGACATAGCTCAAGAAGATTTCCCCTTGTTTGAAAATCGTGGTTTTCTTTCTTAAAACCAGCAGCAGCACAAAGCCTAACAAGCACCAAAGGGATTCATATAAAAAGGTCGGCTGACGATAAGCACCGTCAATGTACATATTGTCAATAATGAACTGCGGAATATGCAAGCCTTCCAAAAAGCTGCGAGTGGTTACCCCACCATAAGCTTCGTGATTCATAAAGTTGCCCCAGCGTCCCATGCCCTGCGCCAAAATCACGCCCGGTGCACAAACATCTAAAAACAACCACGGATTGATAAAATGATACTTTGTGTAAAAGTACAAAACGATCACTGCCGCAATCAAACCGCCATAAATCGCTAAGCCACCGCTGCGGATATTAAAAATTTGACTTGGATCAGCCAGATAAGGCCCCAAATCAAAGAGAATATAATACAACCGGGCACCAATAATGGCAATTGGCAGCGCCCAAATCAAGTAGTTGGTCATATCGTCTTCTTTTAAGCCAACCCGAACTGCCTCTCGGGATGCCAGCCACAACGCAATCCCAATTCCCGAAACAATAATGATGGCATACCAATAGATCTCCAACCCGAACACTTCAAAGGCGACCCGATTAACTTGGGCAATCATTCATTTTGCCCCGAATTTTCATCAATCAAAGCAGTCAAACGATTTTCAAAGGTCTTCGTCGCATCATACCCCATGCTTTTCGCCCGGAAATTCATGGCCGCAACTTCGATGATAATCGCCACGTTTCGTCCAGTTTTGACTGGTATTTTAATTTGTGGAACATTTACTTCGGCAATTTCCACTGCTGTATTGTCGCTACCCAAACGATCATACTTTTTGTCCTTGGCCCAGTTTTCTAAATAAACCACTAATTGTACAGGCATCGAACCACGCACCGCACTGGCACCAAATAAATCCATCACATCAATGATGCCTACTCCGCGGATCTCAATTAAATGCTGCAAAATTTTCGGCGGTTCACCGATTAAGGTTAATTCATCCTGTTGATAAACATCTACCCGATCATCGGCAATTAAACGATGTCCGCGTTTAACTAATTCCAACGCCGTTTCGCTTTTTCCGATGCCGCTGTCCCCTTGGATCAAGACACCTAACCCATAAACGTCCACTAAAACGCCGTGGACACTGGTCCGTGGTGCCAAGCTGCCATTTAAGAAGCTGGATATTTCACCTAGCAAACGAGAAGTAGCAATTGGAGAGCGCAAGACAGCAATTCCGTGTTCTTCAGCTGCTTGAATCATCTCTTCTGGTGGCGTTAACCCACGGGATACAATAAAGCCTGGTGTATCTTCGCTGCACATTCTCCGCATAACCATTAAACGTTCTTCAGGAATCATCCGTTCCGCGAAGGTGATTTCTTTATTTCCAAACAGCTGCAGCCGATCATGAGAATAGTAATTAAAATATCCAGTCAGTTCCAGACCCGGACGGGAGATATCACCAGTTACGATGACCCGTTCCAAGCTGGCTTCGTCGCCGGTTACTACTTCTAATGAAAGTGCTTCAACTAATTCTTTCACTTTTACTGTTTCAGACATTTGAGCCCCTCTTTCTTTTAAGTTTCCGTTCTATTTTATCATTTATTGAAGAGGGTTACTAGGTAATGCCATTTTTCTGAGACAAAAATGAAAAACCAGAAGACGAAAAAGTCTTCTGGTTAGCGATCTGTATATTTATCAAGATAATGTTCGGAAACAATCACATTGACGATTGCCATTACGACAGCCACCAATACGGCCGTTCCAAAACTTGCAAAGCCGAAGCGGTAACTTCCCACAATGCTGGAAGTCAGTTGTAACATACCAGCGCTGATCACAAAGCTGAACAGTCCAAAGGTCAATAAGTTTAGTGGTAAAGACAACAGCGTTAATATTGGTTTTACCAGCGTATTGAGAATAGACAAGATAAAGCTTGCGAGAATAGCTACCCAAATATTTGCCACAAATATATGTGCAGGAAATATCACGGACAATGAAATGAAAATCAATGTATTAGCTATAACGCGCTGTAAGTAGGTCATTAAAAATCGCTCCAGTCATCGTCGTCAACAGGTTCTGCGTGTTTGCGTTCTTTTGTCTTTGGCTTCTTTTGGCTAGTATTGCGGCCATAATAAGGATTATTGTGCCCATAAGAATTGGTCTTTGGTCCAGCTGGAATAAGTAATGCCAGTAGAATGTATAATAAAACTGGCGCTCCAATCAAACCTAAGCTCAAGAAGACATAAAGGACACGAACAATAGTAGGATCAATGCCGAAGTATTCTGCGATTCCGGCTAAGGTACCTGTCAGTACCACGTTGCTCCTTGATTTTGTTAGTCTCTTTTGCATAGATAATCTTCCTTCCTATTATTCCCTATTTGTCAAAATCTTTCAAGAAAATACTTCCTGTAGTTGTCGAAACATCGATTTGTGCCATGTCGTCCTTAGTTCTTCTGAATTGCAGCAAGCGATTGGTTTTTTCTTTTTTCTCACGAACCACTTCATAGTCTGATAAGCGGTGGTTGATATTTCCCAAGCTGGTTTTTGCGATTCCTTCCAAACCTAATTCTTTAGGCAGTGATACTTTGACATTTCCGTTAACCGAACTTGCTTTAATCTTTTTCAAGCTATCGTGTCCAACGGTTAGTTTTACATCGCCGTTGATTAATGAAATCCCGTAGTTTTGAACAGTTGCTCTGGAAGAAATTGTTCCATTGACTGTTTCAATGATAGAATCCAAAATTTTCCCATCGCGAATTTCAATGTTGCCGTTCACGCCTTGAATTTCTAACATCGTAGCATTGATTTGTTTGAATACAATATTGCCATTCGTTGATTTAGCATAAACGTCTTTCGCGTCCATTTCTTCAATCAACAGATTGCCGTTCAGCAATTTCACTGCTACATGATCGTAGGTACGTCTTGGTAAGTAGAAGACTAATTCAGCATTCACTCGTTTGTTTGGTACTTGGAAAGTGATGTGTTCGTCATTGACTTCGATTTGGCTGCGTTCCATAAAGGATTGCAATGGAGTCGCTTCATTCATCTTGCCGTAAAGCTTGATTTTAGCATCGACTTTAATGTCTTCTTCGTCCCAAGCCTTGAAGATCACTTTCCCATTGGCTAATTTTACATCAATTAATGTTGGTTGAACATCGCTGTATAAAAATTGGTGTTCAAACTTAGTTGTTGCCACGCCAGGAACTTTGACATTAATATCTTTCCAGTCAACATTTTCTTCGACTGTTTCGGAAACTGTTTTAATCGCTTGTTTCATAAACTTGCCAAATTGCACACCGGCTTCGCCTAGCTTTTCACCGACTTGATTGAAGGTTTCTGATGCTTGTTCCTTCAAATCATCTGGAATTTCAAAATTCACGTAAGGTCGTTTGGTGCGGCTTTCTTGATCTTCACGAATTGATTCCAAAGCTTCTTTTTGTTCCATTTCTTGATTTTCTAAACGTATAAGCTGTTCTTCCCAAACTTTGATTTCAGCTTCCACTCGTTCGCGGATCACTTCGTCTTCTTCTGATAAAGCGTCTAACTCTTCTTTGGTGTTCAGTTCCATCAAGACTTCTTTTTTCTCACGGATATCAGCTTTGACTTCTTGCTTTTCCCGATTGATTTCATCGATCTTAGCCGAAATTTGATTGGCTTCAGTTGCCAGCTCATCAAAGTAAGCTTCTAAATCTTCCAACTCTTCGTCAACTGCTGATTTTTCTTCCGTTCCGTTTTCCCAGTCGTCCACTAAGTTAGCGGCTTGGTCACGGTGGTAAGAATTAACCTTATCAGCATCCTGTTCAATTTGCGCTTCGTCTTTGGCTTTCGCCATACTTTCCAATAAATCTAAACCTTCTTCAGTTGAGATGATTCCTTTTTTCACTAATTCTAAAACTCTTTGTCTTTCATTCATAAAAAATTGCCTCCTTCAGCAATCAAACGTTTGGGTTACTTAACTTATGTACCTATTATGCAATGTTTTTTGTGATTTGTCATAGGACTAAAGGCTTATCTTTTTCTCCAACTCGCGAGACCTGCCCAAATTAAAAGCCTTGAATTCGTTGCAACTACTGAAAGTGTAACGAATTCAAGGCTTTTTGTCATGATAATCGATTGCTTCAAAAGAATTGTTTAGCAAAAAGTCACAAAATCTTCCAGTCTTTTCAGTCTAGCTGAATTCACTGGTAACTATTTTTTCCGGCTCTTGCTTGCTTAATACGCGATCCCGTTTAGACAATCGTTTGAAGAAGGCGACGGAAACCAAAGCCGCAATCGTCTCAGCAATAATGAAAGAAAACCAAATGCCGTTTAAGCCCCAAATCTTGCTTAGTGCCCAAGCTAATGGCATGGTAATACAAAACTGTCGCAGCAGGAAAACCACCAGCGATTCTTTGCCTTTACCCATCGATTGGAATAAGGTGGGTAAAATAAAACCAAAGGTAGCTGGAATAAAGCTGATGGAAATAATGCGTAAAGCCGGAATCCCGATTACCAGCATATCCTCTGAAGCATTAAACAACTGCAGCAGCTGAGCTGGGAAAATTTGGAAAAGCAATACGCCAGCAACCATGATGCCTAACGCTGCCACAATACACATCTTCAAACAATGCAGCAGTCGACCTGGATCTTTGCGGCCATAATTGTAGCCCATGATCGGCATAGCTCCCTGAGTCAATCCACTGACTGGCATAAACACGAAGGTTTGCAGTTTGTAATAAACACCATACAAGGAAACAGCTGTAGTTGAAAAGGAAATCAAAATCGCATTTAAGCCCATCACTAGAAACGAGCCTAAGGCATTCATACAAGTGTTAGGAATACCAATAAACATAATTTGTTTTATCGTCTCAAAATTGTACTTGAATCCCCGTAGTTTTAAGGTGACTTCCTGATTCTTCTTTAATAAGAAGTAAAACGACAACAGCATGCAAATAAATTGCGCGGTTACTGTTGCAATAGCCGCTCCAGCTACACCTAATGCCGGGAAGCCAAACCAGCCAAAAATCATAATCGGATCTAAGACAATGTTGGTGACTGCTCCGACGACTTGAATCATCATAGGCACGTTCATTTGGCCAGTGGATTGGAAAATCTTTTCTATTAATATATAGTAGAAACTAGTAAAGCTGAAGTAGACTACAATATACATATAGCTGGCCGCATCCGCAAAAATCGCGGCATCATTGGTAAACATTTGTAAAAAGCGTTCGGTTCCGACTAAACCAAACAGACAGAAAACCCCAGAAGCAATTGTCGCCAGCAGCATACCGTGTGCAACTGTACTATTGGCTTCTTTGCTATCTTGCTCTCCCAGTTTTCGAGAGATGTAAGAGTTCACCCCTACACCAATTCCCACCGACACTGAAATAATCAGACTTTGAATCGGAAAAACAATTGATACCGCAGTCAGCGCTCCTTCACTAATTTGCGCTACATACATACTATCAACAATATTATAAAGTGATTGAATCAGCATAGAAATCATCGGCGGCAGTGCCATCCCGAATAAAAGCGACGGCATTGGCTTTTCAGCCATTTTGTTCATTTTCATTTTTAACCCTCTTTCTCGCAGAAAAAGCCCCCTTTTACTATTTTAAGTCGTGAAAATAGCAAAAGACGGGCTTTAATAAGCATTATTCTGTTATCGTTATTCTACAAAATCAATTTGCTTTTTTCAAGCAGATTTTACTATTTTTAATCACAAACCAATAAAAAAGCAGATTAAAAAGAAAAAACACGCCCGAAGACGTGTCTTATCATTAAAATTGTTCGTCGCGATTGCTGTTTAGTTCGGTAATTTTACCTGATGCCAGATAAACAATCCATTCGCAAATATTGGTAACATAGTCGCCAATCCGCTCTAAATAGCTGGCTACATTCAAGTAGTCGGTCCCGCTGATAATGGTTTCCGATTGCTTCTCCATCGTATCCGTCGTCATTTTGTAAATCTGTTTGAAGTACTCGTTTACCCGCTCATCCATTTTTGCGATCATCCGAGCATCTTTTTCATCGGTTTTTACATACGCGATCAAGACGTTATCTACCATTTTTTTCACGTAATCAGACATTTCCGAAATGACTTCTTCTACTTCTAGAATCCGCGGCATTCCTTTTAGACGAATGGTTGATTTTGCCACCGAAACCGCGTGATCTCCCATTCGCTCCAAGTCAGAGCTGGCTTTCATAATGGTGATAATCGTCCGCAAGTCAGTTGTCACTGGTTGCTGCAAAGCAATCATTTCAAAGCTTTTCTTTTCCAATCTTACTTCCATATCATTGATCTCAACATCATTGTCAATAACCTCTTGAGCTAGATTCTTATCGTGATCAATATAGGAGCGCACCGATTTGTGTACTGCACTGGAAACCGCCATCCCCATTTCATAAAACTGATTGTGCAGATTCAATAAATCTTCTTCAAATTGTGTACGTAGCATTGTTTCCCTCCTTAGTTTTATTTTTCAAAATCGTTTCTTAGCCAAATTTACCCGAGATATAATCTTCTGTTTCTTGTTTGGCTGGATCTAAAAAGATTTTCTTCGT
>LIDZ01009931.1_pt3 | contig 12560 bp, 9 predicted proteins | sample 644651 | NCBI WGS metagenome assembly LIDZ01 (sample SAMN03856242, study PRJNA289617) | food metagenome | isolation source: wine grapes on drying loft during traditional withering process | host: Vitis vinifera cv. Corvina | place: Italy: Gargagnago di S. Ambrogio di Valpolicella | collected 2014-01
TGTTATTCGACCTGCGGCCGGTGGAAGTGAATCACCAGACGCGTTAATTCGACGTGAAAAAAACAACGGCCACCCGCAAGGTGGCCGTTTTTCGTGGGAGCGGGCAAAGTTAGTGGCTTTGCAGGAACGCCAGCAAATCTTCGTTAAGCCGATCCTGATGGGTGACGGCAAAACCGTGCGGCGCATTGTCATACACTTTCAGCCCGGCACCAGGGATCATCGCCGCAGCGACTTTGCCGGTGGTCTCAAACGGCACCACCTGATCGTTGCTGCCGTGGATCACCAGCGTTGGCACGGTAATTTTCTGCACATCGTCGCGGAAATCCGTCTCTGAGAAGGCGGTAACACAGTCGATGGTGCCTTTCAGCGATGCCAGCAGCGCGATGTTCAGCGTCTGTGTCAGCACACCCGACGAGATGCTCTGACCGGCGTTGATGCCGTAGAAAGGCACGGCAAAATCACTGATAAACTGCGCGCGATCCTTGCGCAGGCCCTCTTTGATGCCGCTGAACACCGACAGATCCACCCCTTCAGGATAGTCATCCGCCTTGCCAAAGATCGGCGTTACCGCGCCCAGCAGCACCAGCCCGGCAATGCGATCGCTGCCGTAAGTGCCGAGATAGCGCGCCACGTCGCCGCCGCCCATTGAGAAGCCCACCAGCGTCACCTCGCTCAGATCAAGCTGCACGATCAGTTCGTTGATATCAGAGGCAAAGGTATCGTAATCATACCCGGTCCATGGCTGATCGGAGCGGCCAAAGCCACGGCGATCGAAAGCAATGCCACGGTAGCCTCGTTCCGCCAGGAAGTTCATCTGGCTGTCCCACATATCCGCATCCAACGGCCAGCCATGACTGAACAGCACCGGTTTGCCGGTGCCCCAGTCTTTGTAATAGATTTCAGTGCCGTCGGAGGTTTTAATCGTGCTCATGGTGTTTATCCTGTCGTTGAGTGAAACGGTGATAACGGGCCCCGGTCAGACCGGCGCGACCAGATAGCGAACTTCAGGCTGGCTGTCTCCCTGATGGAAGGCCAGCACCCGGTTTTGAATTTTGCTGTCGTTCATGGTGTAGCGTTCCTTTTGCCGCAGGTGCTCCATCCAGGAGCCAACGACAAAGGTTTCAACAAAAATACCGGGGCGCAAAATGTCTTCGTACAGACACCAGTTGATTGCACCGCCGCGCCGTCTTACCCGGCGCATCTCCTGAATACAGACCGTGAAGCTGTGGGCCTCGTCGCTGGCGATCAGATATTCATAGCTGACCATCACCGGCCCGCGATCGTGACGGACATCGGGCAGGGTGCCGTTTTCATCGCGGGCGATGCTGTCGAGATTCAGATCGGGATCCTGATCCAGCCGCCAGCGCAGCACGGTGGCGCTGGCGAGGATCATCCCGGCAGTGGCAATACACAGCGAGGCCGGGATGCCATAGTGAGACGCCAGTTGCCCCCAGATGGCGCTGCCTGCGGTCATCGAACCGAAGAATACCGTCAGGTACACTGCCAGCGCGCGGGCTTTCACCCACCGGGCCGCGCTACGTTGGGCACCAAGATTCAGTGTCGACAGCACCGCAATCCAGGCAAAACCGGTGAAGAATTCAAAGGCGTTCAGCAGCCAGAAATGACGTACCCAGGCCAGCGCCAGCATGGTCATCGCAAACATCAGGCTGGCCAGCACCATCAGCCGGTCGGCACTGAGACTTTTGCGCATCTTTGGCAGAAGCAGCGCACCGCAAATCGCCCCGACGCCAATAAACGCCAGCATGATGCCGTATCCGCCTGGTCCCAGCCCCAGTTCACGGCGGGCGACCAGCGGCAGCAATGCCCAGCCCGCGCTGCCGAAAACAAAGAAGGCCACGGTGCGCACCAGCACATTACGCAACACCGGCGCGGCATGGACGTAACGCAGACCGGCGCGAACCGCAGAGAAAAAATGCTCCGGCGGCAGGCGCTGCACGGTCGGCTCGGCTTTCCAGCGATACAGCACCAGCGCGACCCCCAGCACCGATAGCGCGTTGAGCAAAAACACCATCCACGGGCCCACGAAGGAGAGGATAAGCCCGCCCAGCGCCGGGCCGATGGCGCGACTGATATTGATACCGAGGGAGTTAAGGGCAATGGCCGGGCCCAGCGACGGCTTGTCCACCAGATCCGGCACGATGGCCTGAAACGGCGGCGAGCTCATTGCCGCACCGGCGCTGAGGAAGAACGCCGCCACCAGCAGCACCAATGGCGTGACGTGGCCGGTAAACGACAGCACCGTCAGGATCGCCGCGGCGATAAATACCCACAGTTGCGAAAACAGCAGGTATTTGCGCCGGTCGACGATATCGGCCAGCACCCCCGACGGCAGCGCAAACAGGAACATTGGCAGGCTACTGGCCGCCTGCACCATTGCCACCGACAGCGGATCGGCGCTCAGGGTCAGCATCGTCCAGTTCACGCCAACATCGTTCATCCATGAACCGATGTTGGAAACGACCGTCGCCAGCCACAGCATACGGAACACCGGCAGGCGTAAAGGCTGCCAGGGCGAAACGCTCACCACCGGCAGATCTTCAGGCAGCGGCGTGCTGGCACTGTGAATATCATTTACCTGCGCCATTCGGGCACCTCAGACGGTTGAGTCGTCGCGTTATTCATCGGCTCAGAACGCAAAGCAGCTGCAACCCAGCGCTCCCCAGAAGGCGGTATCTTCGGATACCGGTACGTTAGCGCCGCGCGCCACATCGTGCTGGTGGCTGTGGACGCCGCACGGGCCGCTGCAATGGTGCACCGATGGCATCATTCCCACCCTCGATGCGGCCTGCGGTGGCGCGCTGCGATAATGTCCCGGCACTTTCACCACTGGCGACCAGTCTGGCAGCACCGGAATCGACGGCGGTGCCTCGGCGGTGAATGTCCCGGCGGCATAGACCACGTTGCCATCGACCACGGTTAACACTGATTCAATCCCTTTGATCTCCTCTTCCGGCACGCTGAAGAAATCTTTGCTCAGCACCGCCATATCGGCCAGCTGCCCGACTTTGATCTGGCCTTTTTTCCCCTGCTCGCTGGAGAACCAGGCACTGCCCTGGGTCCACAGCATCAGCGCGGTTTCGCGATCCAGACGCGCGCTGGCATCATACATCTGCATCCCGCCGACGGTGCGCCCGGAGACCAGCCAGTAGAGCGCGGTCCACGGGTTGTAGCTGGCGACGCGGGTGGCGTCGGTGCCGAGTCCGACCGGCACGTCAGTGTCGAGCATGCGCGCCACCGGCGGCGTGTGGCGGGTGGCTTCAATGCCGTAGCGCTCGGCAAAGTATTCCCCCTGAAACGCCATGCGATGCTGCACCGCGATCCCACCGCCCAATTCTTTGATGCGGTCGATATTCTTCTGAGTGACGGTTTCCGCATGGTCAAAGAACCAGTGCAGTCCGTTGAACGGAATGTCGCGGTTCACTTTCTCAAACACATCCAGCATCCGGCTGATGGATTCGTCATAGGTGGCATGCAGGCGGAACGGCCAGCGATGCTCGACCAGATGGCGCACCACGCGTTCCAGCTCGTCTTCCATGCCCGGCGCTAAATCAGGGCGCGGCTCCAGAAAATCTTCAAAGTCTGCCGCCGAGAACACCAGCATTTCGCCGGCGCCGTTGTGGCGGAAGTAGTCGCTGCCCTGGCCGGGTGACAGCATGTCGGTCCACTTCTCAAAGTCTTCAAGTTCATGGCCCGGTCGCTGGGTAAACAGGTTGTAGGCGATGCGCAGCGTCATCTGCTTTTTCTCGTGCAGCTCGGCGATCACCTGGTAGTCTTCAGGGTAATTCTGGAAGCCGCCGCCGGCATCAATGGCGCTGGTCAGGCCAAGGCGGTTCAGTTCGCGCATAAACTGACGGGTTGAGTTGACCTGCTGTTCCAGCGGCAGGGTCGGCCCTTTCGCCAGCGTGGCATAAAGGATCATCGCATTCGGCCGGGCAATCAGCATGCCGGTCGGGTTGCCGTTGCCGTCACGCTGGATTTCGCCACCCGGTGGATTCGGCGTGTCTTTGGTGTAGCCAACCACCTTTAGCGCAGCGCGGTTGAGCAGGGCGCGATCGTAAAGGTGCAGGACAAATACCGGCGTGTCGGGTGCCGCTTCATTGATTTCGTCCAGCGTCGGCATCCGACGCTCGGCAAACTGGAATTCGGTCCAGCCACCCACCACCCGCACCCACTGCGGAGACGGGGTGCGCAGCGCCTGCTCCTTCAGCATTCGCAGGGCATCGGCTAACGAAGGCACCCCTTCCCAGCGTAATTCCAGGTTGTAATTCAGGCCGCCACGGATCAAATGCAGGTGGGAGTCATTCAGGCCCGGCACCGCCGTGTGGCCTTTAAGATCGATCACTTTGGTGGCGTCACCGTGGTACTGCATGACCTCGGCCACCGTGCCAACCTGCAAAAATTTTCCCTGTGAAATCGCGACGGCTTCCGCGAAGGGCTGTTGACGATCAACGGTATGGAACTTGCCGTTGGTGAAAATAAGATCGGCTGTAGTGGGCGTGATCATGGTTCCTCCTGACGTGAGATGTCCGCACCGCCCGGAGCAGGCGGCAGTACGGAGAAGGGGGCTGGGTGCCGGACAGCAGGGCACCAACGTAGAGGAAGTATGGTGAGGATTTTGGCCGATCGTCTAGTTATACGAAGGGATAACTATACGTCCGTATAGTTATACGCAGAGATAATAGTGAGGGTGATTTAATCGCCGTAGACTGCGGGCTGACAGTGATTTATCGGTAGCTTAATTCGCTTTTCAACCTCAATGGGTAACTACAATGACTAACGCTAAACTTGAAGTTTTGACGCCCCATAACAGCCAGATGATTTTCATCGACCAGCAGCCGCAGATGGCTTTTGGTGTCCAGTCGATTGACCGTCAGGTGCTGAAAAACAATACCGTGGCGCTGGCGAAAGCGGCAAAAGTCTTCAACATTCCCACCATCCTCACCACGGTCGAAACCGAAAGCTTCTCCGGCCACACCTATCCCGAACTGCTGGACGTGTTCCCCGGTCTGGATATTCTCGAACGCACCTCAATGAACTCCTGGGACGACCAGAAAGTGCGTGATGCGCTGGCCGCCAACGGCCGCAAGAAGGTGGTGGTCTCCGGCCTGTGGACCGAAGTGTGCAACAACAGTTTTGCCCTGTGCGCGATGCTGGAGGGGGATTATGAGATTTATATGGTGGCCGATGCGTCCGGTGGCACCACCAAAGAAGCGCATGACTTTGCCATGCAGCGCATGATCCAGGCGGGCGTGGTGCCGGTCACCTGGCAGCAGGTGATGCTGGAGTGGCAGCGTGACTGGGCGCATCGCGATACCTATGACGCGGTGATGAACATTGCTAAAGAGCATTCCGGTGCTTACGGCATCGGCGTGGATTACGCCTATACCATGGTGCACAAAGCTCCTTCCCGTCAGAAGAGTGAGCACCGCACCCTGGCGCCGGTGCCTGCGCGTTAATCCCTGCCGGCCAGCCTTTACCGGCTGGCCCGCGTTGACTCATGAAGGAGGATTGCCATGAGTCCGTTAGTCATTTCGCTTGGCGCAGGTGTCCTTGTCGGGCTGTTTTATGCGCTGCTTAACGTCCGCTCGCCCGCGCCGCCGGCTATTGCTTTGGTGGGGTTGCTGGGGATGATCCTGGGTGGTGAACTTGCCGCACATTTCACCCACAAGGATCCGCCGGCCACGGCGCTGCTCACGCCTTTCTCTGCTGCCAGGGTCGCCTTACCTGAAGCGATCGGGAGCTGATGATGGTGAAATCCTACATCATTTCATTGATCGTCGGCATGCTGGCTGGCGGGATCTACGCGCTGATCCGTGTCGACGCCCCCGCACCGCCGATCGTCGCCTTGCTGGGCTTATTCGGCATGTTGGTCGGCGAACAGCTGGTGCCGTTAGCCAGGCGGCTGATCGCGCGAGAGCCCATCACTCTGCACTGGTTTCGTCACGAGTGTGTGCCAAAAATCAGCGGCACGCCGCCGCCGGACCGGGATAAAACGCCCTGAGCCGATTTCCCTGACTCGCCCGCGCCATGTAAAAGGATATCCGGATGCGTTCACGGCCCATTGTTATTGTGGATGACGAACCCTCGGTCCGCAGTGGGCTGAGTAACTTATTACAATCAGAAGGTTACGAGACGCTGGCGTTCGCCTCGGCTGCAGCCTTGCTGGCGGATGAGGCCGTGCTGAAAGAAGCGGCGCTGTTTATCATCGATGTCCGGCTACAGGGGATCAGCGGCGTTGAGCTGTTTAAGGAACTTTGCCGGCGGCTGGAGGCACCGCCTGCCATTCTGATTTCAGGCGATGGGGATGAGAACATGCTGTGGGTGGCGATTCAGCTGGGGGCGCTTGCTTTTTTGCCCAAACCCATCGAGATTGATACCTTGTTCACGCATATCCGCCAGCTGTTATCGCCAGGAGAAACGCCGTCATGAGCCTGTCACCCGCCGCACTGCAGTTGGTCGGCGAAGAGGGATTTTCGCTCACCGAAGATCTGACACTCAGTCCGCTGGCACAGGAAAGTCAGCTGGCCTGGTATCTCTGCCGCAGTCCGGCCGACAGCTTTATTATTGCCACCGCCGCCAGCGAAGACGCTACCTTTCAGGTAACGCCACTGCTGAAAAATGAGTACGCGTTGCGTGAGCAACTCAGCGAGCGCTGGGCAATCCGTCCGCTGGCGCAGAGCCATTTTCATGGCCGTTACGCGCTGATTTATGACTCCTTTTCCCATCGCACGCTGGCGGACTTTCTTAGCCTGACGCCACAGACGCTGGCGGATTTTTTAAACAGCGCGATCCGGCTTTGTGCGCCGTTAAGCCAGATGCATCAGCAGGGGCTGGTTCACGGCGACATCAAGCCCGCCAACTTCTTTCTCAACGATGACGGCGCGTTTCGCTTAGGTGGGTTTGGGCTGGCCTCGGTGGCGTCAACCGCGCCGTTACCGCCGGGATTACCCGCATCGGGCGGCACGCTTGCCTATATGTCGCCAGAGCATACCCGCCGCACCGCACAGCAGGTCACGCCATTAAGCGATCTCTACAGCTTCGGCATGGTGCTTTTTGTGCTGCTGACCGGCAAGCTGCCGTTCGGGAGCGCCGACGGCGGTCATGCCGAATGGGTTCATCATCATGTTGCCTCTGAGCCGCCGCCACCGCACCTGATGCGCAGCGATGTCCCGGCGGTGCTGTCTGTCATCATCTTAAAGCTGCTGGAAAAGTCCCCACAGCAGCGCTATCAGAGCGTTGACGGGCTGCGGGCTGATTTGCAGCGCTGCCTGGCGATTCTGACGCCCGACGGCCAGATTGCGCCTTTTCCACCTGGCTTGCAGGATACTCCGCGCAACGGATTTGCCTGCGCAAACCTGAATAATGAACACCCTCAAGCCGATCTTTTGCTGGCGCAGTTCGATGAAGTGATGCACAGCGGCCGCGCCGCGCTGACGGCGATCGTGGGGGCGGCGGGCAGCGGAAAGTCTGCACTGCTGGCTTCCGGCGTCAAAAAATTACAGCAAAAGCCGCTGCTGTTAACGGTGGTGAAAGCCGATCGCTACTCGCCACTGCAACCCTATGCCGTCTTTACCGCCGCGTTTCGCATGGTAGTGCTGAATTTGCTGGGACTGTCGGCGGAAGAGGTCGCCCGCTGGCGATCGCATCTGGTCCGCTTACTGGGCGACTATGTCGGGCTGGCGATCGATTTTGTGCCTGAGCTGGGGGTGTTATTGGATCAAAAGGCGCAACCGCCTGAAGATGTCGATTCGCCCGATGCCCGACACCGTTTTACCCATATGGTCTGTAGTCTGGTCAACGCGTTCGCCCGGCCAGGCAGGCCGCTGGTGATGCTAATCGACGATATTCACCGGGCCGATCGGGCCAGCCTGCAGCTGCTGAAAAATCTGCTGGAAATGAGTGAAGATGCGCCGTTGATGCTGGTGATCGCCCATCACGATCTGGCTTCGCTGCCCGGTTCGCAGATCGGCCAGCAGCTGACGGCGCTTCAGCGTTCGGCGGGCCGGGCGGTTAAAATCGTCCCTCAGCCCCTGTCGGTAAACGCTGTTGCGCTGTGGCTGGCGGACATCTTCCATGACCGTCCGGTGGCAACAGAGGAACTGGCGCAGCTGATCCACGAGAAAACCGCCGGTAATCCGCTCGCTACCCAGGCGTTTTTCCGTCAGGCGGTGCAGGATGGCCTCATCCATCATGGCCGCACCCCGCAGAAATGGGGTTACGATCGGCACGGCTTGCGCGACTGCCAGTACACGGAAATTGTCGCTCCTGTGTTACTGCCGCTTGAAACGGTGTCGGTTGCACAGCGAACGCTGCTGGAAGAGACCGAGTGGGCATTTCAGCAGGGCAATCTTGCCGAGGCGCGGGCGCACTGCGAGCAGTTGCTGGCAGCCCCTGGCAACATCACCGATAAAGCGGTCGCCGCCTGTTTGCTGGCGGAGATTCATATGCGTCAGTCTGACAACACGCTGGCGCTGGAAACCGCCATTGCCTGGCTGGCGGTATTTGGCATTCAGCTGAATCGCCATCCCGATAAGGCCGAATGTGATGCCGCGAGGATTGCCCTCAAGGCGGATGTCGGCATCAATCCTTACACCCGCTTCCGCTCACTGCCGCTGATGGCCAGCCGTGAGAGCCAGGCAATCATGAATTTGATGGCCAGCGCCAGCATGTTTGCCGCGTTTTCCAGCCCGCGCCTGCACTTTATGATTGTCTGTAAAATGCTGCATCTGACGATGGCTCAGGGGATCAGCGGCGCCTCAACCTTTGCGCTTTCCTGGTATGGCGTGCTGTGCGGCAGCCACTACGACGAGTACAGCCGCGGCTATGCCAGTGCGCTGCTGGCGCGGGAGCTGGTCTGTCATCACGATTTCACCAGCTTTAAAGCGCGCACCCTGATGCCGCTGGATCAGGTCAGCGTCTGGACCATGCCGTTGACCTATGCCATCGAACGCGCCAGGGAAACCTTCAATGTGGCGGTAGCCAATGGCGATCGCACCTCTGCCTGTCTGGCGTTGCGCCATCAAACCATGAACTATCTGGCGCGAGGCGATCACCTTGAGGGCGTGCTGACCACCATTGAACGCGGGCTGGCCTATGTGCGCAAGGCGCAGTATCAGGATGTGGAAAGCGTGCTGCAGATGCAGCGCGACTTTGTGTTGTTCCTGCGTGATGGCTCGCGAAGCGAGATGTCAGGCGAGCATTTTGTGGCGGGCGGACTGCAGCTGCCCGGCAGCAATATCGCCACGCAGCCGTTGTTTTTGATGCAGTTCTGGCACTGGCTTTATCGCGGTATGGCGCACTTTTTCGCGGGCGAATACGCCCGTGCTGAAGGTTGCCTGGCGCAGGCGGCGCGGTTTACCGATTCGATCCCAGGGCATATTCATATGCTCGACTTTCATCTTTACAGCGCGTTGGCGCTGACTCTGCAACTGGAACCGGCGACCTTTACTGCCGATAAGCAGCAACAGGTGGCGGTGCATTTTGAAAAAATCGCCACCTGGGCGACTGAAAATGCCAAAACTTTCGCGGATAAAAAAGCCTTAGTCAGGGCTGAAATCCTGCGGCTTGAAGGTCACGACAGTGCCGCCGCGGAGCACTTTGAACAGGCCATCGCCTTATCCCGCAGCGGCCAGTTTGAGCACATTAACGGCGTGGCGCACGAGCTGGCCGCCCGCTTTGCCAGCGCGCGCGGGTTATCGGTGGCGGCAGAGGCTTACCTGAAGGGGGCGATCAAGGCCTGGCAACGTTGGGGAGCCGACGCCAAAGTCCGGCAGCTGGGATCCCGCCATGCTTATCTTGCCCCCGCCCCACAGCAATCGCCTTTCAATACCGTCACCTTCGATCAGAATGAGGCGGTCAGCGATCTGCAAAGTGTGATCGCCGCGATGCGCGCGCTGACCGAAGAGATCAACCTGGATCGCCTGATCAATACCCTGATGATGATGTTACTGGAAAGGGCAGGCGCGCAGCGGTGCCTGCTGATCCGCTTACTGGACGGGCAGGTTCCTGAAATCGAGGCAATGGCCACCGCCACGGCCGATGGCACCCGGGTGAAAATTTTGCAGGTTACCCCGACCTCAACGGATTTGCCGCTGTCGGTGTTGTCGGCGGTGATCCGTACCGGCCAGGAAATCCGCACCGGCAAACCGGAGGTGTTCAGCCCGTTCAGTCAGGATCCCTACCTGGTGGCATCCGGCGCGGCGGTGATGTGCGTGCCGATGTTCAAACAGGCGCGGATGGTCGGGGTGCTGTATCTGGAAAACCGGCTGATGCCCGATGTGTTTACCGCCGAACACTCCAGAATTGTAGCGATCCTGGGCGCACAGGCGGCGATTTCACTGGAAACTACCCGGCTCTACAGTGAGCTGCTGGAAGAGAATATTCAGCGACGCCGCGTCGAGAAGCAGCTGCGATCCAGTCAGACCTCGCTGATGCTGGGTGAGAAGATCAGCCATACCGGCACCTGGCACTGGTATATGGAGCAGGACATGATGGAGATTTCGGACGAATACCGACTGATCCTCGGTCTGCCTGAACAGCAAAAAAACCTGTCGATGGCCAACTTTTTAACCCGCGTGCATCCTGACGATCGCCACTGCATTAGTGAACTGGTCACCGAGAGCGTGCGAAACGGCATCACCATGCAGGCGGAGTTTCGCGTGCTCAGGCCGGATGGCGAGTGCCGCTATATTAAGGGGATTGGCGAGCCGGTCGAAAGCTGGGCCGAGGTGAAAGAGTATTTCGGCACCATTAGCGATATTACTGCGCAGCGGCTGTCGGAAGATGCGGCACGCATGGCGCAGGCCGATCTGGCCAGAGTGTCGCGCGCCACTACCGTCGGGCAGCTGACCTCCTCCATTGCCCACGAAATTAACCAGCCGCTGATGTCGATTGTGGCGAATGCGGGTGCCAGCCTGCGCTGGCTTAAACGCGATCCGATCCACCTCGATAATGCCTGTTCCAGCCTGCAGGAGATCATCAATGAAGGGAAGCGGGCGGGCGATATTATCCGCGGGCTGCAATCGCTGACCCGCAATCAACCTTCTGAGTTTGGCCGGGCGAATCTGCACCTGATTGCCCGCGATATCCTGTCGTTGTCACGGATGGAGCTTGAGAGACGCTGGATTGGCCTTGAACTTAAGCTGCACGCCAGCAATGACGCGGTGTACTGCGACCGCGTGCAGATCCAACAGCTGTTGTTAAATCTGGTATTGAATGCCATCGAAGCGATGGATGAAGTCCAGCAGCGGGCGCATCTGCTGACGCTGTCGTCGTCCAATCCATCGCCCGCGCTGATCCGCTTTGAGGTTGCTGATACCGGTACCGGCCTGCCGGCAGCGGTCATAAAACGCATATTTGACTCGTTTTACACCACCAAGAAAGAAGGGATGGGCATGGGACTGACCATCAGTGACGAGATCATCAAAAAGCATCGGGGCGAGTTACGGGCGGAAAATCGGGAAAGTGGCGGCAGTATTTTCTGGTTCACGCTGCCGACCGAACCGCAAACGTAAGGGGCTAGCGCCCCCGGATTTTTTCGATATTGAGCCGTTCTGCCGCCCGGACTAAATCGGAAAGTGAACGCACCTGCATTTTCTCCATCACCCGCCGTTTGTGCACCTTAGCGGTGATTTCGCTGATCCCCATCTCGGCGGCGATTTGCTTATTCTGTAAGCCGCCAATAGCAAGCAACATCACTTCGCCTTCACGCGGGGTCAGCGATTGATGCCGCGCGGTCAGCTCCAGCTTTTGTTGCGAGGAAGCCATACCGTCTTCGGAAATTCTCAGCGCTTCTTCCACCGCCTGCAACAGTCGCTCGGGATCGACCGGCTTGGTCAGGAACTCGAAGGCGCCGGCTTTCATTGCCCGGACGGTCACCGGAATGGTGCCAAAACCGGTCAGAAAGATGGTGGGAATCGAGTAGCCTCGTTCAATCAGCGCGCTGGCCACGCCGAATCCGTCGGTGCCCGGCATATTTATATCAACAATCAGGCAGCAGGGCGACGGGTAAAAGGGATGCGCCAGAAACGCGTCAGGGGACGAAAAGGCCGCCACGTCATAATTTTGTGAGCTGAGTAGGTTGGTCAGCGCGGTGGTCACAGACTCATCATCATCAACAACATAAACTATGTGGTTCATAACGTTTCTCTTCTTAAGGGAACCCTCACTGAGCCCTGACCACGGACATAAGTCTGCGATCAATGGAAGTATAGAATCAGTTAAGAAATCGTCAGGGTTTGGGCAGGAGCAAGGCTGGATAATAGCATAATAATTATCATTATCATCGTTTTAGCTCGCTAATAAGAATAACGCCACAAGCCGATGATTAGGCTCGCAATGCCGTCGGCGGGCTGCCCACATTTTCCCGCTCAATCGCGCCGTTTAACCCCCGCACAGGCCGGCGAAATTTGATTCGCCTCACAGTTCGCCACTGAAACCGGTTAAAAATCTTGCCTGTTCGCCGCTGAAATGACATTGATAGCGGCCACAGGATTGTTACTGTTTACAGGCAAAACCTCAGGCACGGCGTCTTCCCCAAG